>Ga0123356_10002424_pt1 | contig 19946 bp, 16 predicted proteins | sample TergutEmb28metaG_2_FD_92546 | JGI IMG/M metagenome (GOLD analysis project Ga0123356, IMG submission 92546) | Embiratermes neotenicus P3 segment gut microbial communities from Petit-Saut dam, French Guiana - Emb289 P3 | ecosystem: Host-associated > Arthropoda: Insects > Digestive system > Gut ... | reverse complement strand
TTTCTTAACAAATGATCTTTAGGTATTAATTCTTCCATGTCTATCATGACCATGCACAACTGCTTGCTTTTTCGTCCCATCATCGGATTCTCCCCCACTGAGACTTATTATATCATCTTTTTTTGCATTTTTCTTGCTTTGTCAACACGTCCAAAATCGGACACGCTCAGTAAAGTTCTTAACAATCAAAGTCAATCTTTTCTTTGATTTTTCTTAACAAATGATCTTTAGGTATTAATTCTTCCATGTCTATCATGACCATGCACAACTACTTGCTTTTTCGTCCCATCATCGGATTCTCCCCCTCTGAGACTTATTATATCATCTTTTTTGGTGTTTTTCTTGCTTTGTCAACACGTCCAAAAAATTTATGTAAAAAATAGCGTGACTAATTTAGAGAAATGTTATAAAATATAAGACATGAAAATATTTATTGATATTGACGGTTTTTGTTCACTTGCTAATTTGTCTAAAGAGAGCAAATCAATAGCAGAAGGAAAATCGATAATAGAAGACAAATTAATTGAAGTTGCATTTGAACCACAAGACATCGACTGTTTGGTTGAACAGTATTATTTAGGGCTACGATCAGCAATGTTTATTTGTGAAGATACTATTAAAGAAGAAAGTGAAGCAAAAGAAGCATTGAATATATGGCGTGAGGCATCTTTAAAAGAAGCTTGGGCTTATGTATATAGCCACATTACACTAGGAAAGGTTTTATCACCTGATTTCATGTGGGATACTAAATCAGTAATTATAGAAGAATTAAAGGATAAATATCCTGAAGTTGTTGATATTCAACTTAGATTTTCCATGAGACCTAAGTTATCAGCCAAAGTTACAGGTAATAATACTATAATATTTCCTGCATTGTCTCGAGCAATATTAAATCACTATAATTTATTAATATTAAATACAATATCTGATATAACAGATGAAGCTGGAGAGGTTAAAAATATTGAAGATGAATATCTGATAGATTCAGATCATGTAAAAAGAAATAATTTACGATTTATGCTTCCATACTTACTGTTTTGTCACGATAATTTTACAGTTGGAAATCTTCCAATTATCGGTGCATATTCAGAAGATATCATAATACAGGTAACACGACTTACGAAGTTACAATTAATATTTATTTTCGCACATGAATATGCACATATACTTTTAAATCATTTTGAAAATAACGAATTAGATTTAATTAACAAAATAAATATAGAATGTGATGCTGATAATTTAGCTTTAAAAGTCCTTTTTGGGTTCATTGAAAAAGATAAATCTTACTCAAAAAGCGATGTTTTTATAGCGATTAGGTGGTTGTTTAAATATCATCTTTTAGAAGAAAGTGTTGGAATTTTAGTTAAAGGGGAAAAAATTAAATTCGATGAATCGATATTTGAAGAAAGACGAAGCAGACTTCAATTGGCTATACATAATAATTATAAATCAAGTTGTCTTTCCATGCTTGAAACTATGGGATTTTATATGCTAGTAAATATCCAAAATATATTGTATAATCTTGAACCAGAATATGTAAATTATATTATTTATGAACTTAAGGAAGCAAAAAAAACAGGAGTTGTTGAATCATGGTGGGAGAATATATCAATGAAATAATCTCAGTAAGTATTGAGGTGGAACTTGAAACACTTGACCAAATCAAAAAAGTATTTGGTAAGATTGAAAATGAAAATACTATAAAACTTTGTGACGGAAAAGTAGAACTTAGATTAATATCTACTGAAAACAACTTAGCATTTGATGGTAGTTTTACTGTAGAATTAGTTTTAGCTTTTTCAATTGGTATTGCATCTGGTATAGTTGGCAACGCTTTTTATGCGGCAATATGTGCTGGAATAAAAAAAATTGCGATCAATGGTAGACGTACACGTATAACAGAAGAGAGTATAACAGAGGCGTTAGAGACAGTAAAAAATATGGAATCTTCATCTGATCATTGATATAATCCATCATTTCCGTCGCGTTTGTTTTTATGTAAGAAAAGGGTGTCGGTTTTTGACTAAAAAGCCTCATCCTGCAACACGGTAAAGCCATTTTTTTCCTGCTTTTTGGGCATTCAGCAAGCCTTGTTGTTTCATGCGCTCCAGGAGTTTATACGCGCCGTTTACGCTGATGTCCAGTACCCTGACAGCGTCCTCTTTGCAGAAACTGGCATTGGGAAAAGCAGCAAGCACTCTTTGTTCATTGGTACCTTCAACGAGCCCGGTAGGGTGCAGTCTCCAGGAACCATATGCGACTTTGCTTTCGTGTACATATTGATTCGTGCCAGAAGGTTTAATACCCCACCCTTCAGAGCGGGATTCGTCATTGCTATAATTCCTGTTTGGTAAACGCACCAAAAACCCGCCGTTAACAACCGGGATTTCCGGCTTTACGGCAGACTTCGCATACGCGCTGAAAATCCGCGGGATTCCTGTACCAAACGCTTCAATAATGTTCAGGCGATAAAAGACCTGCGCCAGTTTTTCGTTTCGAGGCACCGATACACCGGTAAGCATTAAATCGTGGGTTACACCGGGCATTACACCGCCTAATGACATAAATTCCAGCCTGTCATCAAACATACTGACAAGGATACTGCCTTCGATAAAATAATCCCTGTGGATTAAAGCGTTGATATAGGCTTCACGCAGAGTAACTTCAGGGTAATCGGGATGGTCGATTCTGTATAATCCCTCAAATGTTCCGCGCACCCGGTTGTACACATGGAGATACGCAAGAATATCGTCTATCTGTTTAAAGATGGAGCCGGTAAATTCCTTGCGATCTTTGAACTTTTCCTTGTTTGTTCCTTCAAAAATCGCCGCTTTTGTGGTGTAAGGGCATTGGTCGGAAAGGATCAAGGCAAGGTTGGTGTAACGTCCGTCAGGGCGTATCAGGCCAAGGGATTGTTTTTGCTGTTGTCCGAATTGTATATCCTTATCGGTAAAAACCTTGTCTGCGTATTCAAACGTTAGATTTTGCTCTATAGATAGTTCGGTAATGAACTGACCTATGCCGTTGTCTTTAATCATTTGGCGGATATGCTCGCGGGTTGCCATGACTGTATTGCTTCCAACGCGGACATATACACCCTGCGGAACCAGACCATGCCTGGAATAGCAATAAGGAGCAGCACTACCCGGCTCCACGGTTATTTTTAAGATGTGTTTCCCGTCCATTTTTTCGGGTTCCACATCAAAATAACCTGACGGATCCGGGGTAATTGAATCCCGAAAGCTGGTACTTATTTTTCTTGCTTCCAGATCGATATTCTCTTTTATGCCATAAACAGACCCATCATCAGATAAACCAAGATACAGCGTGCCGCCTTCGGTGTTTAAGAACGCCAGCATGGTATTTATAACCTTTTCGTTGTATTCCCGCTTGAACTCTACGGTTTTGCCTTCTATCATCAGAAACCCTCCTAAACTAAGGATACTATGCTCCCATTATATCTCCCTTTTCTCCCAATGTCAAGGAGAAAAGGGAGAATTGGGAGAAAAGGGAGAGGTTTCGGTGGTTTTTACACTTTTTTAGCTGGCAGGGCCTTTTATAACGGCTGGCTTTCTCAGTGCTTTCAAAATCAGCATTAAAACAATGCTTGCGGCTGCGCAGCATGATGCGATCATAAAGGCTGGAAACATAAGGTTAATGTCATTGGCTTCTGCGGCAATGTTTCTGAAATGTCCGGCAATTTGCGATGAAATAATTGCTCCGGCGCCAAAACCCAAAAGCACAAACCCGTAGTTTGTCGCCATGTGCTTCGCTCCAAAAACATCAGCCGTTAACGAGGGGAAGTTACTCAAAAAACCGCCGTAGAAAAAGCCAATACACGCGATCAGGGCATAAACCCAGTAACCTTCCGCCGCATTAACCAGAAGCGCAAGCACTGCATTCCCGGCAAGCAAAATGATGATGGTGTTTTTTCGGCCTAATTTATCCGAAACCATACCCCAAAACAGGCGGCCGATAGAGTTAAACATTGAGATCGCCAAAACGCCGATTGTAGCCGTAGCCCCAAGGCCTTTCGCAACGGCAATGGGTTTTGCAAAGCCTATCATCATAAGCCCGCCCATACAGGCAAGCATGAAAGCGGCGGTGAGAATATAAAATTGCGGGTTTTTAAGCATTTCCCCAGGCGAATAGTGTTTGACTGCCTTTGCCGCTGCAACTTGTGCGGCAAAATCTGCCATGTGGCCCTCAGGGGGATTTTTCATAAAGATACTGCCAATGGAACAGGTAACCAGAAAAACAGCGCTCAAAACCCTGAATGTATTGAATTCCCCAATGCCCGTTCCTCCAAAGGTTGTAATCAATACTTCGACAATGGGAGTAAACACCACGCCGCCAAAGCCCAGTGCGGACACGATTATTCCCGTGATTAGGCCTTTTTTGTGCGGATACCATTTTTGGGCGCAGGCGATTGTCGTGGAATAGGTAAAGCCCATGCCAAGCCCGCCCATTACACCGTACGTTATCCATAACAGCCACGGATTGGCGGCTGTTACGAATGAAGCCAGGAAAAAACCAATGCTCAAAATAATGCCGCCAGCGAATACCACTATGCGGGTAGAATACTTAAACGCAAACTTGCCGCCTATGACGCTTCCAATGGTTAAAATGGCCAACAATAATGAAAAAGTAAGCCCTGCTGCAGCATTATCTCCGCCAAAAAGAGTGTTTGCGACTCCCGTTTGAAATACGCTCCATATATATGCAATTCCAATCGTAAGCTGAATTGCAATAGCCGCCAGTACAGAAAAAAATCCTTGTTTATTACGCATAACAAATATTACCAAAATAGGCAGTATTTATGCAAGTGGGGGATTTATTAAAATCTGTATTATATTTTGAGGCAATGCGACCCCTTGACGATGTTCAATTTCATGGTATACACTTGAAAAAATGAACGCTTAAGGGCAGGTCGCTGATGATTGATCCTGATTTTTTTTGTAAGATACTTACCAAACATGGCACGGAATTCTTTACCGGTGTGCCGGATTCGCTGCTGAAAAGTTTTTGCGCCTGGGTTACCGATAACTCGCCGCAGGGCGGCGGGCCGCAAGGCGGCGGGAAAAAGAACCATATTACCGCGGTCAATGAGGGCGCTGCCATTGCCCTTGCATCGGGGTACCATCTTGCCACGGGGAAAATTCCCCTGGTGTATATGCAAAATTCCGGTATCGGCAATGCGGCAAACCCCCTGCTCTCATTGGCGGACAGCGATGTGTACCGCATTCCGATGATCCTGCTGGTGGGCTGGCGGGGCGAGCCGGGGGTAAAGGACGAACCGCAGCATCTGAAACAGGGCAAGGTGACCTGCACCCTGTTCGAGGCAATGGGCATTCCGTACCAGATATTATCTGACAATGAAACTGAAATCCAAAACCAGCTTGCGGAATGTTACGCGCGAATACAAAAGGATAATGCTCCCTTTGCGCTGATTGTACGGAAAGATACTTTTGCGCCATATACGCCTGCTTCAAAAGCCAACACTGAAACAGAAGCCATGAGCCGCGAAGAAGCTATTGAAGCCATTATCCGGGCATCTTCGGATCGTGAAGTATTTATTTCTACTACCGGCATGGCATCGCGGGAACTGTATGAACTGCGGACACAATATCAGATGGGCCATGCAAAAGATTTTTTGACCGTTGGTTCAATGGGACACGCTTCATCGCTGGCTTTGGCTATTGCGCTGCAAAAACCGGCGCTTACGGTAAATTGCATTGACGGCGACGGCGCGGCGCTGATGCATCTGGGAAGCATGGCCGCCATTGGGGCGGAGAAACCGGCAAATTTGCGGCACATTGTATTGAATAACGGCGCCCACGATTCCGTTGGCGGGCAGCCAACCATTGCCCGTGCAATCGATCTTTGCGGCATTGCCCGTTGCGCCGGTTATGCGCAAGCGTATTCCATTAAAACACTGGAAGAACTGAATCGGGTATTGGGTACGCAAAGCGTACCGGGCGAAAAGAACGGGCCGTTGTTTATTGAAGTGATGGTCCGCAAAGGCAATCGCAGCGATTTGGGCCGGCCCCACTCAAGCCCGCAGGAAAACAAGGAAATATTTATGGATTTTTTAGCAAAAGAGGGAAGCGTATGAACAATGTATTACCGGACAATCTGCCCACAATTCGGCGCGAGGTACTGCTGAATCCCGGCCCGGCCACCACTACCGACAGCGTGAAATATGCGCAAGTATGTCCCGACATTTGTCCCCGTGAAAAAGAATTCGGTGAAATCATGGAGTGGATTTGCGATGAGCTTTCCCTCATGGCAGGCAAACCCGGCAGAGTCGAAACGGTACTGTTTGGCGGTTCCGGCACTGCCGCTGATGAAGCGATGATATCCTCCTGTGTACCAGATGACGGGAAACTGCTCATCATCGACAACGGCGCGTACGGGGAGCGCTTTGCAAAAATTGCCTCGGTGTACAAACTTAATTTTGAAGTGTATAAAAGTTCCGGCTTTGCGCCGCTGGATTGTGAAGCGATAAAAACAAAACTGGTTGATGGAAAATTTACCCATTTTGCCATTGTGTACCACGAAACCACCACCGGGCTGTTAAACCCCGCGCCGGAACTCTGCCGCTTCTGCCACGAGCATGGCATCACGACCATTATTGACGCGGTAAGTGCATTTGCGGCAATTCCCATCGACATGGATCGCGATTGTTTTGACTTCATGGCTTCTACTTCAAACAAAAACATTCAGGGCATGGCCGGTGTTGGCTTTGTATTTTGCCGCAAGGAAGCGCTGGAAAAAACCGCCGCGTATCCCATGCGCAACTATTACCTGAACCTTTGGGATCAATTCAGTCATTTCAAAAAAACCAAACAAACCCGCTTTACCCCGCCGGTACAGAGTTTGTATGCCCTGCGCCAGGCGATTATTGAAACAAAACTTGAAGGTATTGAAAACCGTTACACTCGTTATGCGTCATGCTGGGAGGAACTGGTAAAATCGGTACAAAAACTGGGGCTTGCCATGCTGGTTCCCGAATCGATTCAGTCAAAACTCATCACGGCAATTATGGAACCTTCCTCGCCGCACTATTCATTCGATGCCTTGCATGATCTTGCCCGTACCAAAGGTTTTACCATTTATCCGGGAAAACTTTCCAACGCCAATACATTCAGAATTGCCAATATCGGAGACATTCAGGTTAAAGAAATGATCGCTTTTACGGATCTGCTTGAAACGTATATGCGTTCAATTGGGGTAACAGCATGAAAACAATTTATCTGGGTCTGCGGGGCGATATTATTCATCCCGGCATTATCAATATCATTAAAGAAGCGGCAAAACGCGGTGAAGTAATGGTGGGACTGCTCACCGATTCGGCTATCGCTTCACACAAACGATTACCGTACCTTACCTGGGCGCAGCGGCTTGAAGTGGTGGAAAACATCAAAGGGGTGACCAGAGTCGTTCCGCAGGAAGACTGGAGCTATATCCCCAATCTAAAAAAATACCGGCCTGATGCGATTATTCACGGCGATGACTGGACCAGCGGCTCCTTGAGCAAAGAACGGGAAGAGGTTATTGCATTGATGAAAGAAATGGGCGGCGAAGTAATTGAAGTTCCCTACACCAAAGGAGTGAATGCATCGGCGCTGAACGAGGCAATGCGTTCGCTCGGCACCACGCCGGATATACGGTTAAAGTCACTGCGCCGCCTTATCGATATAAAAAAACCGGTGCGTATTATGGAAGCCCATTCGGGTATCTCGGCGCTGATCGTCGAAAACCTTGAAGTGGAAAAAAAAGACGGCCTGTACAGCTTTGACGGAATATGGTCATCAAGCCTGACCGATTCTACCAGCAAGGGAAAGCCGGACATTGAAGCGGTCGATTTAACCACCCGCCTGCAGGATCTTACCAACATTCTGGAATGTACCACCAAGCCCATTATTTTTGACGGTGACACCGGCGGCAAACCGGAGCATTTTGTGTTTACGGTTCGTACGCTGGAACGGAACGGAATATCTGCGGTCATTATAGAAGATAAGGTTGGCTTAAAGAAAAATTCCCTGTTCGGAACTGAAGTAACGCAGGAGCTTGCAACTATCGAAGAATTTTGCGAAAAACTTAGTGTCGGCAAGCGCGCTCAGGTTACGAAAGAATTTATGATCATAGCGCGGCTGGAAAGCCTTATTGCCGGTATGCCGGTTTCCGATGCGCTGGAGCGGGCGCGCGCGTATGTGGCTGCCGGCGCAGATGGTATAATGATACACAGTAAAGAAAAAACCGGCGAAGATATTCGTGATTTTTGCGAAAAATTCCGCGCTGAATTTCGCGGTATTCCACTTGTGCTGGTTCCTACCACCTACAACCAGTTTACCGAAAAAGAACTTATCGGCTGGGGCGCAACGATCATTATTTACGCGAACCATATGCTCCGGGCATCGTACCCGGCGATGATGAAAGTTGCCAAAACAATTTTGAAAAAAGGGCGTTCACTTGAGGCAGATGAGCTTTGTATGCCCATAAAAGAAATCCTTGAATTAATCCCGGGAGGGAAATAAAATAATCAAGAAAAGGAGAAACAAAATGAAAAAAATTTTGTGGTTTACGATGGCGTTAATTCTGGCGGGAGCTGCACTCTCATGCAAAAAGACGGATGATAACAGTGTTATCATTTACACCAGTACCGAAGATTTCCGTACCGAGCATATGCAACAATTGCTCAAAGAGCAATTCCCCGATTACAACATTACCTTGCAGGTGCTGTCAACCGGAAACCATGCGGCAAAACTAAAAGCCGAAGGGACCAAAACCGAGGCAGATATTATTCTCAATCTGGAAACCGGTTATCTGGAAGGACTGCAGGATATACTGGCAGACTTATCTTCATATGATTTGTCGGAATTTCTGCCTGAACTGATTCCCCATTCCAACCGGTTCCTTCCCTGGGACAAATCTTCCGGGGCCATTGTGATCAGCCGATCCAGGCTGGAAAACGCCGGCATTCCCATTCCCGCTTCGTATCAGGATTTATTGGATCCGGTATATAAGGGACTCATCTCCATGCCGAATCCCAAAACTTCCGGCACGGGTTATATGTTTCTGGTAAGCCTGATTAATGCGTGGGGCGAAGATGCGGCATTTGCCTGGTTTGACGGCCTTGCGCAAAATATTCTGCAATTCACCACTTCCGGCTCAGGCCCGGTAAACGCGCTGATCCAGGGTGAAGTTGCCATCGGTCTGGGCATGACCTTAACTGCGGTTAACGCCATTAACAATCGCGGCGTTCCTCTGGAATTGTTCTTCTTTGCTGAAGGCGCTCCGAACATTACCACCGGTTTTGGAATCATCAAGGGAAAAGAAACCAGACCCATCGTACAGGAAGTTTTTGAATTTGCCATGACCAAACTGGTAAAGGACGACAAGGAACTGTTCTGTCCGGAACCGGTTATGGTAAATCAGCCAAACAATGTTGCCAACTATCCTCGATCCATTCCTTATGCGAGAATGGACGGTGTGTACGATTTGGAATTAAAAGAACAAATTCTGGCAAAATGGAAATATTAGGAATCGGTATAGTATAGTAAGGAGGCAGTAGTGGCAGTTAAACTGGAAATTCAAAACCTGACTCATGTTTTTAACCGGCAGGAGATTCTTCATGGCCTTAACTTTACCGTGAATAACGGAGAATTTCTTTCCATTCTGGGACCTTCAGGCTGCGGTAAAACAACAATACTGCGAATCCTGATCGGATTGCTGCCTCCAACATCGGGACGGATTATTAAAGACGGAACAGATATTACCGCAGCTCCTGCGTCGAAACGCAACATGGGTATTGTATTTCAGAACTATGCCCTGTTTCAGAATATGAGTGTCCTGGGCAATGTGGAATACGCGCTTAAATTCAACAAAGAATTTAAAACCAGCTCCAGAGAAATTGCCGAAAACATAATCGAACAGGTGGGGCTGGCGGAGCATATCCACAAAAAGCCCTACAAACTTTCCGGCGGCCAGCAGCAACGGGTTGCCATTGCCCGGACTCTGGCCTTAAAACCGGAAATCATTCTTTTTGACGAACCAATGTCTGCATTGGACGCCGCAACACGGCTCTTGTTACGCGACGAGATTAAGCGCATACAGGAACAGTTTCATTCAACAATGATTTACATTACCCATGATCAGGAAGAAGCGTTTGCCCTTTCGGATCGCATCATGGTAATGGATCATGGAACGATTCAGCAATTGGATACGCCCGAAGCAATTGTTGCCAATCCATCCAATACATACGTCAAGGAATTTGTGCTCGACAATCTGCACCGCAAGATCGATTCACTGATTAAATATGTAAAGCCAAATGCATCGAATACTACATTACTGTCCAGCATTTGGAATAAAATCAATTCTCTGATGAATTTCAAACAGAAAGGCGCCACATGAACATGAACCCCATACAGTTTGCTGCACAACGTACCATATGGCGATCAGATTTGGTAAAACTACTGATCGGTATTTTTCTGTTTGTAACTGTCATTTGTCCGTTAGCCGTCATGCTCATGAACATGGCTGGTTCGGATATTTCCGCTGTTTTGCGGATGCCCCGGTTCAGAGAATCCCTTGTTAACTCGATTTGCGCCGCCGCTGCCGCTACGGTAATTTCCATTGTTCTTGCCTGGGGTTTTGCCCTGAGTGTAGTCCGGAGCAATCTGCGTTTTCGGGAAGTTTTTGCGGTATTTATCACCATGCCCATGCTTATTCCTTCCATTTCACACGGCATGGGGCTGGTACTGTTGTTAGGCGCAAATGGAATTCTGACCCGGCTGTTCGGGTTGTCCGGCACCATTTACGGTTTCCACGGCATTGTATTGGGCTCGGTATTTTATGCCTTTCCGGTGGCATTCCTTATGCTGGCGGATATCCTCAAATACGAAGACGGCAGCCCCTACGAGGCCGCTACCGTGCTGGGTATTCCCCGCACAAATCAATTTTTTTCAATAACCTTTCCCTATCTGCGAAAACCGCTCATCGCGGTTGTGTTTGCGGTTTTTACCCTGATCTTTACCGATTACGGCGTTCCCCTGATGATTGGCGGAATGTATATCACCCTGCCTGTGTTGATGTATCAGGAGGTAATCGGCCTTTTGAATTTCAGCCGGGGCAGCGTCATCGGATCCATTCTGCTTATTCCGGCGGTTATTGCTTTTGTGTTTGACCTTTTGAATCGCGACCGGGCAAATCAGAATTTTGTCATTCAGGAAAAAGTCAAAGCTAAAAGTAAATTGCGGGATTCCGTTGCCGCGTGTTATGTGCTATTGGTCTGCATCATTATCGCCCTGCCAATAGTCGTTTTTGCCGTTCTTACTTTTATCAACAGCTATCCGGTGGATATGGGCCTTTCATTCCGCAACATCGCCAAAACCATGAATATGGGAGCCGGACAATATCTTGCCAATTCATTGATCATCGCAGCATGGGTCTCGATCGTGGGAACTGCGCTTGCGTGGATTACCGCTTACTTTACCGCGCGTACTCCAGGCAAGTCTTCGCGCATACTGCACCTTATTTCCATTACATCGCTGGCAATTCCGGGAATGGTGTTGGGCATTTCGTATGTATTGTTTTTCAAAGGATCGTTTTTGTACGGCGGCATTGCCATATTAATTCTTGTTAATACGATTCACTTTATGGCGTCTCCCTATCTTATGGCGTATAACTCTTTGGGAAAACTGAACGCCAATCTTGAAGACGTTGGCCGTACTTTGGGCGTAGGCCGTTTCCGCATTATCCGCGATGTGCTTATTCCCCAGACCAAACTGACCATTCTGGAAATGCTCTCGTACTTCTTTGTCAATTCGATGATGACCATTTCGGCAGTGTCTTTTTTAAGCACCGTACGGAACCGGCCCATTTCCTTGATGATTAACCAGTTTGAAGCCCAGCTTTTCCTTGAAGGCGCGGCCTTTGTTTCCATTCTCATTCTGGGCTGTAATTTAACCGTAAAATGTATTGTATATGCCGTTACCAAAATAATTAAGCGAAGAGGCGGAGCATGATGGATTTAACGCGAACCCAATTTGATATATTGGTTTTTTTTGAACGGGAGAAAGATGCAAAAAATCTGACCCAGCGGAACATTGCCCGTTTAACCGGCCTTTCGGTTGGCACAGTGAACAAAGCGCTTGTGTACTTAAACGAAAATGGCTTAATCGAAAACAACAGCCTGAGCGCCGCCGGCCTGAAAGCCCTGGAACCGTATCGCGTTAAACGGGCAATTTTTATCGCTGCCGGCTTTGGGTCGCGGCTGGTTCCCATTACGCTTAACACACCCAAGCCGTTAGTCCGCGTTAAAGGCGTACGCATTATTGACACTCTGCTTGATGCGGTATGCGCCGCAGGCATTGATGAAATTATCATTGTCCGCGGTTATTTGGGCGAACAATTTGACCAGTTAAAATATAAATACCCTCAAATTCAATTTCTGGAAAATCCGTTATACAACGAAGCAAATAATATTTCTTCAATGATGATAGCCCGTTATTTACTGCAAGACGCATATATTCTGGAATCTGATTTATTGCTCAATAACCCCGGCCTTATCACCAAATACCAGTACGCCAGTAACTACCTTGGCGTTCCTGCCGATCGTACTGATGACTGGTGTTTTGAAACCCGCAACGGCATTATCACACGGGTGCGGGTCGGCGGGCGGAATTGTCATCATATGTTTGGCATATCATATTGGAATAAAGCCGATGGCGCGAAACTGGCGGATCACATCAAACAGGTGTATGAAATGCCCGGCGGCAAGGAACGCTATTGGGATCAAGTACCGCTGGAATATTTTATCAAGGATTACACGGTTGAAGTGCGTGAATGTACTTTTGATGATATTATAGAGATCGATACTTTCAATGAACTGAAAAAACTTGACGAAACCTACCGGGCATAATATGGTAATTATAAAGGAGATTGTACAATGGGAAGTATTAAAAGCGCATTGGAGATTGCCCTTGAACGCACCGAATCGGTAAAAACCGACAAGGCCAGCATTGGTTTGTATGAATCAAAACAACAGGGAAAACGGCTTGCCAATGCCTATCTTGCCGACCCGTCAAAAAGTCTGGAAGCCGAGCTGAAAAAACATCCCAAAGACCAACAGGAAAGTTTGAAGCAGGGAATTTTTGACGTACTGGTTCCCCAAATTACCCTTCCCGCAATTCCGGAAGACATGGCTCGCATTGAGGCAGTGGGTAAAGGTCTGCAATTATTAATAAGCGATGGGCAATTTGCCGCCATGTACAAACAACTTATCCAGGTTCTCACCCGCTACCTGAGCGAAGTGGCTCATTACGATCAGGCGATACGTCAGCAGTACGCTCCCAAACTTCGCCAGAAAGAAGAAGAACTTTCCCGCCGCATGGGCAGAGAAGTCCGCCTTGATCCCTTTCAGGATCCGGAATTTCTTACCTTTTACAACCAGAACCTGAGCGCATTAAAAGCCAATTACCAAACCATTGTGGATCAGGTGAGGGAAGAAGCAATGAATATTTACAACGCTACTTCCTGAAACGGCGCGCCGTATAACAACGATTCTTCCAAAACGCGGGTTATGATTCGGTGGCCGTCCAGAACAAGGCCGGGATCGTTTTCCAAAATAAAAAAAGCGTCAGCGCGGGCGCGGGCAAGTTCTTCCACATCACGAATGGGGTTGGCGATGCCCAGATTAAGGTAGCCGGATTGTTCAGTTCCGGCAATCTGCCCCGGCCCGCGAAGTTTTAAATCTTCTTCGGCAATGATAAAGCCGTCGGTGTTTTCCAGCATCACCTTAAGGCGGGCCTTGCCGTCTTCAGTTAATGCATCGGAGTAAACCAAAAAACAGTACGCCTGATCCTGACCCCGGCCAACCCTGCCCCGAAGCTGATGCAGGGCGGAAAGGCCGAAACGTTCGGCGTGTTCAATGACCATGCAGCTTGCGTTTGGCACATCAACGCCAACCTCGACAACGCTGGTGGCAACCAATATTGTTATTTCACCGCGCCGAAACCGTTCCATGGTTTGGCGTTTTGCTTCGTCATCAAGTTTTGAATGGATCAGCGCAACGGTAAAGCGCGGAAACACTTCTTTCGCCAGCCGCTCCGCCATGGAAATTACGTCTTTTAAATTTGATTCTTCGTCACCTTCAATCAACGGATACACAAAGTAAGCCTGGGAACCGGCTTCAAGTTTGGTGCGTACAAAGTCGTACACCCTATCCTCGCTGGATTCTTTTGCCAGATGGGTCTTTACCGGCTTTCTTCCCGGCGGCAAGTCCCGAATAACTGAAACATCCATGTCACCAAAAATCGTTAATGCCAATGTGCGGGGAATGGGCGTAGCGCTCATCATTAACAGGTGTGGGTTGATACCCTGGGAATTAATTCCCTTGGCCATAATCAAAGAACGCTGCATTACGCCAAAGCGGTGTTGTTCATCAATGACGACCAGACGCAAATTGTGATACATAACATCTTTTGAAAAAAGCGCATGGGTGCCCACCACCAGATTAATTTCACCTGTGGCCAAATGCCGCAACAGGTCTTTTCTGCCGGCGGTTTTTATATTGCCGGTTAAATACGCAATACGCAGCCCCAACGGCTCAAATAGGCGGGCGGCATTTTCTGCGTGTTGCCGCGCAAGCAATTCCGTCGGTGCCATAATCGCCGCCTGCCCGCCATCGCTTATTACACGCAGCGCCGCAAGAAAAGATACCAAAGTTTTACCGGAGCCAACATCCCCCTGCAAAAGCCGCGCCATGGAGTAATTCATTCCGAATTTTTCACACGGAGGCACGGAGGACACGGAGGGGGGATCGATTATCATATCGGCATTAATTTCAGCAATGGCTTCCCGCTGCCCTTCCGTTAACTGAAAAGGCAATCTTTCAATTAACCTCTGCTGCAAAGGAGAAAAGTGCGCCTCCCCAGTCCCTAGTCCCCAGTCCCTAGTCCCTTTCTTCCTCTCCACCGCTCTTTTTCCAACAATTATTTCAAGGTAAAACAATTCTTCATAAATCAACGTTTTTTTTGCCAGTTCCAGTTCTTCGATAGAGGCGGGAAAATGAATTGCTTTGATGGCAGCGGATTTTGACAGCAGTTTGTCCCGGGCAATAATTGCAGCGGGGAGTTCGTTTTCCAGTTGAGCGGCATACTGTTTAATGGCATAGCTGGTAAAACTACGGAGCTTTGCCTGGCTCAATCCGGCGCTCAGAGAATACACGGGAAGAATACCTCCGGGCGCTGCATTTTTTGCAGATAACGGCTCAATCTCAAAAGCGCTGGACTGAATTTCGCCGTACTGGTATTTGAAACGGCCCCACAGCCGAAAGCGCCCGCCCTGCACAAGCTGTTTTTCCAGCCAGGGCCGGTTAAAACAGACAAGCGCCGCCCGTGTGCCGCTTTCGTCTTCCACATAGGCTTTGAATGTCGGCTTATGATTAAGCCGCCGATTACGACCAAAGCCAATCCAGTTGCGGGCTATGACGGTAACTTCGGTACAAACCTGTTTGTGGTGAAATTCCCCGATGGGAACTGCAATACTCCGGTCTTCCCAGTCGCGGGGATAATGGCACAGTAAATCTGCAACATTCCGTATACCCATTTGCGCGAACTTTGGAACCAGCGCAGGGCCAATGCCCTTGATTGCGGATAATGGCATGGTAATAGAGCGAAGTAACACAGTATAGTAAGCGTAGCAGATGCGGTGAGGATAGTCGAGATTGGTTTTTTCACCGTTTTATTTCCTGCCTTTCTATAAGGGCATTGATAAGTGCAGACACAACCCGGCGGTCTTTTTTACTGAGCCGCTGTAAACGCTGGAGAATAAGGCGAATATCGCGGGGCATGGCCGTTTCCTCGCCGGTTACCAGAGATTCTACTGTTACTCCTAATGCCTGGGCAATGCGGACCGCAGCATCGGCCGGGGGCATAGAGGCTTTTTCGGAGAGTAAATAGGTATCCAAAGCCCTTTTATGAACCCCTGATACCGATGCCAACTCCTTTACCAGCATCCCATTAAATTCCAATTCCTGCTTTAAATTCTCACGAAAACCCATCTTTTTACATTACACAAATATCCGTAATAAGCTGTTGACATTAACGATATATAAGTATTAATATGGTTGTATAATAACGATATTTCAGTAATATGGATTTTATTAGGAGGAAACCATGAAAAAAGGCTTATTATGGTTGAACATTGTACTTTTTCTGGCAGTAGGGAATGTTCTGTATGCACAAACCACCGGTTCACTGGACGAAGCTATTAAAGCCGGCGCGGAAGAAATTGAGGCCCGGCTGCCAAGAGGGACAAAAATTGTTGTGTTGAACTTCAGGTCCCCATCACAGCGGTTTTCAAACTATTGTTTGGATGAAATGATGACCGCTTTGGTCAAAAACGGTAAATTTACCGTGGTTGATCGGACAAACCTTGAACTTATCCAGCAGGAAATGAATTTCCAAATGTCCGGAGAAGTCAGCGACAATTCCGCCCAGGCCATCGGTCAAAAACTGGGTGCCCAGTCCATTGTTTCCGGCAATATTGAAGATATGGGAGCCAATTACCGCATCCGTTTCCGGACTATTGAAGTAGAAAGCGCGGCGATACAGGTCTTATCATCGTTCAATGTGCAGAAAGATACACTAATTACAACCTTGATGAGCAGCAACCCGGTAACAACAAGCATCACTCAATACCCAAATGGATTGAATTTTTCCACCGGACGGAAAGTAGGCACCGGCTTTCTTAATATGTTATTTGGGATTGGCTCATTTACCATGGGTGATCCTCTTGGCGGAACTATTGTCGGCGGTCTGGAGCTTACCGGTACAATTGTATTATTAGCCGGTATAGTAAGATATGAAAAAGCTAGAACAACAACCCACTCCAGCAACTCCAGCGCTGAATTTTGGGCCGAAATAGAAGCAAGCCAAACTATAATGGGAATAGGCATGGGGGTTTATGTTGTGGGAGCTATTACCGGTTTTGTCCGTCCCTTTGCCTATGACAAAGCTTTAGCAAAGAAGAGAGGCACTTATATAAGCGCCGATGTATCCAATCCGTTGTACCATATTTCGCTTCAGCCAGTTTATAATAAGGACACAGCAGGAATGTCTTTACTGTACAGTATGTCGTATTAGGAAACTGTACCTCGGCAAATAGCCAAAAAATGTGTATACTTTTCCCATAATTAGTACAAGCCGCTTGGTCAGTGGTCCGGTGCAATAAAAGTGGAAATCTCCGTAAAATATTTAAAGCCTCAGAGGTTTAAGGACAGGATTCGTATTAAGGCCATTTTATATGGAAATAAACTACTTTTTATCAATTATCTGCAATTCCCTGCAAGAGCATTGTGAATACAAAAGCTGCAGCCAGCCCCACTGCGACAGTAAACCCTAAAATATTAACTGGTGTAAAGCTGCTCAATGTTAAAATCCCAAATGAAAGGCCGGAAGTAATAACAGATAAAAATACCGCAAAGCGCACCAGTTTTTTTTCATTTCCGTGTTTACTGCCAGACATGAAAATATTAAAATCGGTCCCAAGACCAAAAACCAAAATTAAAGCAGAAATGGGTAAAAACCCCAAAGGTATATTTTTGACAGCCAGGGCAGCCAACGCAGCAAGTATTCCCAAAATAGGAGTTATACAAATTATTATACTCTTTTTTAATGGATATACAATAAAAATTATAATAGCAATAATAAAATAGGCTATAAAAAATAACAACACAATAATCCTTGTAAGGATATCTAAATCGTGGTTTATATCTTCTTCCTTATTGATTAAATACACAAAATCATGTCCATCTGCAATTGATTTAAATACATCTAAATCTTTAGCATTAAACGGAAACACACAAGAATAATAATACCCGTTTATTTCGCCTATCCAAAGATTGGAAACCTCTGCCCAGAACTTTACATCTTCGGGAGAGTAATACATTTCTCCGGCAGCGAATTCCGTATAAAACATTTCTTCATATTCCGGCGGGAATCCAAGGTTGTTATACTGTAAGCCAGCCAGAGGCAATAGAGCGCTCATGGCTGTATAGGTATTTTTTTGGTTTTCTAACGAAGGGACAAACATTGAGGTTCCCATGAATGAACTTAGATTCCCTTTGGCGATTTCTTCTTCCAGCTGCAGGGTAAGCCGTTCTTCGTTTTTTAGAGTTTCTTCGGCGCTGCTGCCTGAAACAATAAAATACCAGGGTGAAGAGCCATGGTCCAGAACTATAGCTGCCTTTTTTTCCGATTCCTCAAGGAAAGGCGACATGGTGTAAAGAGAACTTAAATCAGTTTTTATTTTCAAACCATGGGGATTAAAGAAAAGAATAATAATAAAGATTGCTGCCAAAACTGAAGCAAAAATTATTCTCAATACAGGAGGTATGGAAATGATATTTCCATGAATTTTTTTTCCATCTAAAAATTTAAGGTATCTTTTATTTTCATCCGGTAGTTTCAATAGCGGATAGATGCAGTAGGCGGTAAGAAAAGAACTAATTAACCCTACCATGGTAAAAACTGAAAACTGTTTAAAAATAGGGAAAGGGGTAAAAAGAATAGAAGAAAAACAAAGTGTAGAAGATACAAAACACATTATCAAGCTCTTGGAAATAGAAGAACGAATTTCATTTCCGTTTTTTAATGCAGCATTTCCCCGCCACGAAATAAAAAAATGAATAGAATAATCGATGCATATTCCTATCAAAGTTGTGCCAAAAATAAATGTGAAAACATGAATTTCCCTAAAAAATAAAAATACCGTAGTTGTTGCCAGCACCAAAGAGATTAAAACATCCAGTATCGAAAAAATGATAGGAATGGGTGAACGGAAAATAATAATAAAAAGCAAGAGGATAAAAACCAGTGAAATAGTACAGAGAATAGCGATTTCTTTTTGCGCGCTGGAAGCGCTTTCGTAACTATGAAAAGGAATTCCGGAAAAATATAATTCCAGTTCTGGTTCGGTTTCTTTAATCAATGCTGCAGCAGAATAAATTCCACCAACGATATTATTTGAAATATCAGTAACAGAAACTGCCTGAGAAGAAAATGTCATTCGAAGGATAACATACCAAATCCCATCCATTTGGACCGACAGAACATCCTCTTTAATGCCAAGGTTTCCGCTTGCAAGCAAAGACGATGAAAGAAAATCTTTCATTCGTCTTTCTGTAAGCAGAAAAGGATCATTATCAATATTGTCAAGCGGAATATAGTTAAATGCTCCATAAACCGAAGCCAGAGCATCCATGGCAATTTCTTCGGCATAACCTGATTCCAGCAATGCAATGGTGTTTTTCCCGGCAATAACAAAACGGGATTTATAGAAATACTCGGTAATTTCTGCGATAGCATGAGAATCAAAAAGAAGAGAAGCATTATCAACCCCTGCAGCATTTTTAAATTCGTTATAAAAAGAAATTGCTGTGTTTTTAGCTTTTTCAAAAACAGGGGATGCAAAAAGGATAACCGCTTCACGGCCGTTCCTTTCTTCAAGAACGCTGTCTGCTTCAGCAATCTTTGACATGTTTCTCTGCGGAAACAAATCCAAAAGCTGGGTGCTTAAACGCAGCGGAGGTGCAAAAAACAATGATAGACCCAACAGCGCAGGGATGCCCAAATGTATAATAAACCAAAGCGTAAGGAAAGTACCGCGCTTCTTTTGAAGCATAACATTACGGAGTTGAGAAAAAAGCTTCTTCATGATCATTAAGTCCTGTCGGAAAACTGAGGTTTGACAATGTATAGGTAATGACATCGCCGTTTTGTTCGAATAGTCGAATAGATCGTATTGCGGAATCACCGCTCATTGTTACCTTCATAACAAAGGAAGCAAAAACGCTGTCCCGGGGCAAAAGACCCATATTCCAATCAGAAATACTGCCTGAAAAGTAAACCTCAAAGTTTTCCAAAAGTCTTTGACTCTGA
>Ga0123356_10002423_pt1 | contig 19946 bp, 20 predicted proteins | sample TergutEmb28metaG_2_FD_92546 | JGI IMG/M metagenome (GOLD analysis project Ga0123356, IMG submission 92546) | Embiratermes neotenicus P3 segment gut microbial communities from Petit-Saut dam, French Guiana - Emb289 P3 | ecosystem: Host-associated > Arthropoda: Insects > Digestive system > Gut ... | reverse complement strand
CAATGGACCATCAATGGGCGCAGTTTGGAAGACTACTTTCCCGGCAAGTTGCACCAGCAGGAGGTGCGCTCGCCGTTCACCGTGCTGGACATTGAAGGCCGCTTCGATGTGATTGCACGGCTCGATGGCGGCGGCGTCTCCGGCCAGGCTGGTGCCCTCAGGCTGGGCGTGGCCCGGGCTTTGAACGCCATTGATGAAGACCACAACCGCGCCACCTTGAAGAAGGCCGGTTACCTGACGCGCGATGCCCGCGTGGCCGAACGCAAGAAGGCCGGGCTCAAAAAAGCCCGCAAGGCACCGCAGTACTCCAAGCGCTGACCTAGACCCGGGAGAAGAACATGCCTCGTCTCTTTGGTACGGACGGGGTGCGCGGCCTGGCTGGCCGCGACATCACGGCGTGCTTGGCTTTGAATCTGGCGGCGGCGGCGGCCCGCGAACTCACCTCCGCAGACCCCAAGGCGGCCGATGACGTAGCTCGCCATTTGCGTGCCGTGGTGGGGGTTGATTCGCGGGTGTCGGGCGACATGCTGGCGGCGGCCTGCGCCGCTGGGCTAGCCAGCGCTGGGGTCAATGTGACCCAAGCCGGGGTGATTCCTACTCCAGGGCTGGCCTACCTGACAAGGACCGGTGGTTTTGACCTGGGTGTCATGATCAGCGCCTCGCACAATCCTTATCCAGACAACGGCATCAAGTTCTTTGCCGGCACGGGTTACAAGCTGCCGGACGCGGTCGAGGACCGGATCGAGGCTCGGCTGGAACAAGGCTGGGACGCTGCCACTGGCGCCGCTGTCGGTCGAACCATGACCGATCCCGCCGCCGACCAGCCCTACATTGACGCCTTGGTGGCTGCGGCTTCTGGTTCGCTGGCCGGCCTGAAAGTGGTCTTGGACTGTGCCAACGGCGCGGCCTACCACGTGGCGCCGGCCGTCTTCGAACGTTTGGGTGCCACGGTGGTGGCTCTGGCCAACCAGCCTGACGGAGTCAACATCAACGATCAGGTGGGTTCCACCCACCCTGAGGCGTTGCAACAAGCCGTGGTGGCCAATCAGGCCGACATGGGTTTCGCCTTCGATGGTGACGCCGACCGTTGCCTAGCGGTGGACGCGGCTGGCCAACTGGTTGACGGCGATCAAATCATGGGCATCTTAGCCCTGTCACTCAAGGCCGAGGGGCGCCTCAGCGAGGACACCTTGGTCACCACCGTGATGTCCAACCTTGGGCTGTTCAAAGCGATGGAGGCGGCCGGTGTGACCACTGTCCAGACCGCGGTGGGTGACCGGTACGTGCTAGAGGCCATGCTGGCTGGCGGCTATGCGCTGGGCGGTGAGCAGTCGGGCCACATCATCATGACCGAACACGCCACCACCGGAGATGGCACCCTGACAGCCGTGCAACTGGCTTGCCGGGTGGCAGGGTCGGGGCGGCCCTTGTCCGAATTGGCCAGTGTGGTCCAGGCTTTTCCGCAAGTCCTGATCAACGTGGGCGGTGTGGACAAGGCGCGAGCCGGCACCGACCCAGGGGTGCTGGCGGGTGTAGACCAAGCCGAGGCCGAGTTGGGCGAATCTGGGCGAGTGCTGCTGCGTCCTTCCGGCACAGAACCTCTGGTCAGGGTGATGGTCGAGGCCGCCACCGAAGACCAGGCTAACGCTGTGGCCCAGGCGTTGGCCGCCACTGTCACCGAGCGGCTAGCACTGCCTGAGTGACTCCGAAGGTGGGCTGATGGCCGCACTAGACTGCCTCGCCTCGAACCTAGCTGTCCTGGCGGTGGCCGACAGCAGCCTTGGGCAAGCCGTCGATGCAGTCAACGCCTGGCTGCTGGACTTGGCCACCTCACCATGGGTCCTGGTGGTGGTCTTCGCGGTGGCGTGGGTGGACGGTTTCTTCCCGCCCATCCCTTCGGTAACCGTGGTGGTGGCGGCCGCCGCGTCATTTGCAGCCGCGCACAATTGGCCCATGGAACTGGTCTTGCCTCTGGTGGCGGCGGCAGGGTCCTTTGCAGGGGACGTCACAGGCAACTGGCTGGGTCGCTTTTTCAAGCTCAGTAGCTGGCGAGTGTTCCGTCAGGGCCGAGGTGGCCGGGCTTTTGCCTGGGTGGAGCGATCCTTCCACCGGACTTCGACCCCCCTGATCATGGTGGCCCGCTATATTCCGACCGGGCGGGCGGCGGTCAACCTGACGGCGGGTTCAATCCACTTTCCGCAGCGGCACTTTGTTGTGCTCAGCGCCGCGGCGGGGTTGGTCTGGAGCGTCTATGCCGCGGCTTTTGGGTCGCTGGCGGCTCGCATCGCGTGGCATGACCCGCTGCTCAGCGTGGTGGTTGGTGTGGTTGCGGCTGTGCTGGTGGGGTTGGTGGTGCAGCGGATCATCAGCCGACGCCTAGGCCGCACCGACCAGTGAGCCATCCCCAACGCCATAAAGCGGCCTTCCCGGCGAGTGTGACGCTGAGCAGCACGCGGCGAATGCTGACCAGGGGTTTTACTGACCAGAATCCTGCTAAACGTCACTCTCGGCGGAAGGGGGTGCGGCTTTCCCGGGCGAGTGTGACGCTGAGCAGCCTGCCCACGGACACCTCGACTGCCCACTATTCCAATCGAGAGGAACGGAGAGCAGGTTAATGCGGGGGTATTGCCTCCCAAAAACCTGCTAGGCGTTCCCCTCGGCGGCAGATGGCGTGGCTGGGTTGGTGAAGATGGTGAATTTGTACATCAGGTAGCGGAAAATGGTGCCCAGGGCTGTGCCCACAATGAACGCCACGTTGAGGCCCAGGGGTGAGGTGAAGCCTAAGATCCAGGCCGATATCCAAGTCACCGTCGCCTCGATGGCAATGCCGCCAAGGTTCACCAGGACAAATGCTAAGAATTCCTTGACCGGGCTAGCCTGGCGCTTGTGGCGGAAGGTCCAGTAGCGGTTGCCCAGCCAGGCCACCACGGTTGCCACACAACTGGCTAGGATTCTGGCCCGGGTGGGCTGGGCCGCCAGCCAGGCTCCCGGCACGGTGGTCAGCAGGTTGAACAACCCCCAGTTGACCATGAAGGCCACTGCACCAACCGCACCAAACTTGGCCATTTCCCTGGCCAAACGCCACCACCGCACCAGTTTGCCGCCAGACGGGGTGGCGTCGTAGGACTGACGAGAGGCGGGACTCACCCGGTCAGCCTAACGGGTGGCACTGGCGGCGCCGCTCAGGCACTGCCCTCACCTACCTGACGTGGGCTTGTGCCTGGCTAGTTGCCTTAGACCACGCGCCGACCGGCGCTCACGCTTCGTCTGCCAGCACCGTGGGCTATTGGACCTGCGCCAGCCGAGCGTGGGCTTGCGCCTGGCTGGGTGCCCTAGCCCACACGCCAACCTGCGGTAACTCGCTGGCGGGTGCGGGCCGGATAGGCGGTTGACGCCACCGGCTTGACCCGCACCCCTAAGCTAGGCCGGTAAGAACAGCGCACCGGGCATGGCTAATAGTTGCTCAACACTAGAAAGCGGGCAGAACAGCATGGGGATCGAAGTTGGCATTGTGATGGGGTCAGATTCAGACTGGCCCGTGATGGAACCCGCCGCCCAGGCGCTGACCGAACTGGGGATTGAGTGCGAAGTCAGGGTCATTTCTGCCCACCGCCTGCCCGACGAAACCCTGGAGTATGGCCGCACCGCCGCTCAGCGTGGCTTGGGTGTGATCATTGCCGGCGCAGGTGGTGCCGCGGCTTTGCCGGGGGTGTTGGCGGCGGTGACCGAACTGCCGGTCATCGGTGTGCCCGTGGCGCTCAAGGTGCTAGACGGTCTTGATTCGCTGCTGTCCATTGTCCAGATGCCAGCCGGCATACCGGTGGCCACCGTAGCCATTGGCGGCGCCCGCAACGCCGGGCTGCTGGCTGGCCGTATCTTGGCGGTGGGTCAAACGGACCGAGCCGAACAGATCAGGGCCCAACTACTGGCCCTGCAAGACCGAATGCGGCAGCAAGTCAAGGCCAAAGACGCCAGCCTGCAAACGCAACGTCGCGCCGCGGGGTGATATCCGGCATCGCCGAGGCCTAAACTGGTGAGCCGTGTCTGCCTTTACCGCAAAAGATGTGGCCCACCTAGCCGAGCTGGCTCGGATTGACCTGACCTCGGATGAACTGGAGCATTTGGCCGGTGAGCTGTCTGTGATAGAACAGGCCGTGGCCAAGGTCAACCAGGCCCCCCTGGAAAACGTGCCGCTAACCAGCCACCCCATTCCCAAGGTCAACGTGTTCCGCGAGGACATTGTTGAGCCGTCGCTCGGTGTGGCTCAGGCCCTGGAGGCGGCTCCTGACAGCGAAGCGGACCAGTTCAAGGTGCCGCAAATTCTGGGGGAGGAGCAGTGAGCCAGGATCTAACCAGACTCAGCGCCGCCGAAATGGCCACGCTGCTGCACAGCCGCCAGATCAGTGCAGAAGAACTGACCAAGGCCCACCTGGAGCGGATTGCCCAGGTCGATGGCGTGGTGCACGCCTATCTGTGCACCATGCCTGAACTAGCGCTGGCTGAAGCCCGTTCCGTCGACGCGGCTAGGGCGGCCGGAGAAACCTTGCACGAACTGGCCGGCGTGCCAATCGCGGTGAAGGACCTGATCAACATTGCAGGCCAGGTCACCACCTGCGGCTCGCGCATGCTAGAGAACTGGCGGCCACCTTTCGACGCCACAGTGGTTGAGCGCCTGCGCCAAGCCCGCCTGCCCATGTTGGGCAAAACCAACTTGGATGAGTTCGCCATGGGCGCGTCCACCGAACACTCGGCCTTCGGCCCCACGCACAATCCCTGGGACTTAGGCAGAGTACCGGGCGGCTCGGGTGGCGGCTCGGCCGCGGCCGTGGCTTCCTACCAGGCGCCTCTGGCCCTAGGTTCCGACACTGGCGGCTCCATCAGAGGGCCTTCGGCCTTCACCGGTACGGTCGGCGCCAAGCCCACCTATGGTGGGGTTTCGCGCCACGGTGCGGTGGCGCTGGCCAATTCGCTAGACCAGATTGGCCCGGTGGCTCGGCGGGTATTGGATGCGGCCATGCTCCATGAGCTGATAGGCGGGCACGATCCGAAGGATCAGACCTCACTGGACAGTCCAGTCCCACCGGTGGTGGACTTCGCCCGGCGCGGTCTGGCTGGGGACATAAAGCATCTGCGCTTGGGCGTGGTACGCCAACTGGGTGGCAAGGGCTACCAGCAAGGGGTGCTGGACCGCTTCAACGAAGGGGTAGAGATCCTGTCCGGTCTGGGCGCCCAGATACGAGAAGTGGATTGCCCGTCCTTCGACTACGCCTTCGCGGCTTATTACCTGATTTTGCCGGCTGAGGCCTCATCCAACATGGCTAAGTTTGATGCCGTTCGCCATGGTTTGAAGGTCGAGCCCACCAGTGGGCCCGTCAATTCAGAAACGGTGATGGCGGCCACCCGGGGCGCGGGCTTTGGTTCGGAAGTCAAGCGTCGTGTCATCTTGGGTACCTACGCGCTCACTGCGGGCTTCCATGACGACTACTACCGCTCGGCCCAGAAGGTCCGCACCTTGATCCAGCGGGACTTCGAAGACGCCTGGGACCGGGTTGACCTGCTGGTTAGCCCAACCACCGCGACCACTGCCTTCAAGATGGGTGAAAGACTGGACGACCCGCTGGCCATGTATTTGTCAGACATAGCCACCCTGCCGGCCAACCTGGCGGGCGTGCCCGGCATTTCGGTGCCTGGTGGGCTGGCGGAAGACGGCATGCCGGCTGGCTTCCAGGTGTTGGCGCCGGCGCGGGCCGACGCCTACATGTACCAAGTGGCTGCCGCCCTCGAAGCGGCGCTTGAAGCCAAGGCGGGCGGTCCCCTGTATGAACAGGTGCCGGAGCTGACAGGGGCGGCGTCATGAACTCCCAGCAGCCTTCGTTTGACCAGATTCTGCAAGACTACGACCCGGTCATGGGCATTGAAGTCCACGTCGAGCTGAATACCAAGACCAAGCTGTTTTGCGGCTGTGCCACCACTTTTGGCGCGCCCCCCAACTCCCAAGTTTGCCCCTATTGCCTGGGTCTGCCCGGTGCCATGCCGGCGCTGAATCACCAAGCCGTTGAATCCGCTATCCGGCTGGGTTTGGCGTTGAATGGCACCATTCCTGGGCGCTCCACCTTTGCCCGGAAGCACTACTTTTACCCCGACCTGGCCGGCAACTACCAGATCTCGCAGTTGGATGACCCCATCTCGTCCGGTGGCTACCTACCGGTGGAGCTAGAAGATGGCACCGTCTTCGAAGTCCAGATTGACCGCGCCCACATGGAAGAAGACGCCGCCAAGAACACCCACATTGGTGGGGCTGCCGGGCGCATCCACGGGGCTGACTACACCCTGGTTGACTACAACCGCAGCGGCATGCCGCTGGTTGAGATAGTCACGCGAGCATTCGAAGGTGCCGGTGCCAGGGTTCCCGAACTGGCCAGGGCCTACGTGGCGGCGCTGCGTGAGCTGGTGGTGGCCCTGGGGGTCTCTGACGCCCGCATGGATCAAGGATCCATGAGGGCAGACATCAACCTGTCGCTGCGCCCGCGGGCAGCCGCTGGTCAAGACCAATCCTCCATACCCTTTGGCGTGCGCACCGAAACCAAGAACGTCAACTCGCTGCGCGCCATCGAAAAGGCAGCGCGCCACGAGATTGTGCGCCAGGGCGCGCTGCTGGCCGCGGGCCAGACAATCAAAGAAGAGACCCGGCACTGGCATGAAGACACCGAGACCACCAGTCCTGGCCGGTCCAAGGAGCGGGCTGAGGACTACCGCTACTTCCCCGAACCGGATTTGTTGCCAATCGAACCCTCGCGGGCCTGGGTGGAAGAACTGCGCGCCACTCTGCCAGAACCACCGGCCGCGCGCCGAGCCCGGCTCCAAGCCGCCTGGGGCTGCACCGACCGGGAAATGCGGGCTGCAGCCAATGCCGGGGTGGTGGACCTGATTGAGGCCACCGTTGAGGCTGGTGCCACGCCCGGTGGCGCCCGCAAGTGGTGGCTGGGCGAGCTGGCCAGGCGGGCCAACGTGGCCGGCATCGAACCGGCGGCACTAGCCATCACGCCGGCTGACATAGCCGAGCTAGAAGGCTTGATTGGCTCCGGCCGGATCAATGACAAGCTGGCCCGGCAGGTGCTAGAGGGTGTCTTGAACGGGGAGGGCTCACCTGTGGTGGTCCTGGAAGCCAGGGGCTTAGAGGTGGTGTCCGATGACGGCGCCTTGCTTGAAGCGATCGACGCGGCACTGGCGGCCCAACCGGAGGTGGCCCAAGCCATTCGCGGCGGCCGAGTGCAGGCAGCCGGCGCCATTGTGGGCGCGGTCATGAAGGCCACCCGCGGCCAAGCCGACGCCGCTCGCGTGCGGGAGCTGATCATCGAGCGCCTGGCGTAGGGCACTGTCATGACTGAATCGCCCGGTGAGCCCACACCGCCGCCCGCCCCAGCCAAGCCTGATGGTCCAGTCCCGGTTCGGCAAACCGAGGTGCTGGAGCGTGAAGAGACCGCCCTGGAACCAGGCGACCACGAACGCTTTGCCCACTACGTGCGCAAGGAAAAGATCATGGCCTCGGCCATCTCCGGCAAACCGGTGGTGGCCCTGTGCGGCAAGGTCTGGGTACCGGGCCGCGATCCGTCCAGGTATCCGGTTTGCCCAGTCTGCAAGGAGATCTACCTGTCGTTGAACGCCGGCTCGGGAGACTAACCCACGCCCCAGGGCTGGAACACGCCCAACCGGCCAGCCGCCATCGCCTGCTAGCCTGTGACCTTTAGCCACCGCGGATGGCCAACCGTCAGTCCAGGCCACCAGGCGCGGCAGGAAAGGCCCGTGGCAGTGACCAAGGATCCAGTTCATCTGTTGAGCGCCTCTGGTCGGGAGCTGCCCCGGCGCTGGTTGGCCCAGGTGGGCTTCATTTGGTCGGGCCAAGCGGTCTCCATGCTGACCAGCTTCGCCGCCGGGTTCGCCGCGGTTTGGTACATCACCGAGACCACCGGCAGCGCTCTGATGCTGTCAGTCGCCGCCATCTGCGCCTACTTGCCCATTGGCTTGCTCTCACCCTTCGGCGGGGTCATGGCAGACAAGTTCAACCGCAAGACCACCATGATTGTGGCCGATCTAGCCGTTGGCCTGGTCTCGCTGGGGCTAGGGCTAATTGTCATGCTGGGCCAGGTCTCGATTGGCCTACTGCTGTTCCTGATCACCGCGCGCAGCATTGCCCAGGCCTTCCACGCACCGGCCATGATGGCGGCCATGCCCATGCTGGTGCCGGACAAGCACCTGCTGCGCATCAACACCATGGACCAGATGGTTATCAGCGTGTCCAGCATTGGCGGGCCGGCTTTCGGCATTTTCCTCTACACCACCCTTGGCCTGCACTGGACCATGTTCCTGGACTTTGCAGGGGCGCTGGTGGCCGTGGCAGGCCTGGCCCTAGCCAAGATCCCCACCACCTTTGACCACGACATGGACAACCAGCACGTTCTTGCCAACCTGCGCGACGGTTTCCGGGCTGTGGCCGCCACCCGCGGCTTGTTGATTCTGATCAGCGGCGTGATCTTGGTAGAGATTATCTTTGCGCCGCTGGGCGCCTTGGTCCCCCTGATGACCTTTGACCACTTCAATGGTGACGGCTACATGGCCTCGATTGTTGAGGCGGCCTATGGCATTGGGCTGCTGCTTGGTTCGGTGGTGCTGGTGGCGTGGGGCGGCGGCAAGCGACTAGCCGGCCTGATCTGCGTTTCCACCATGATTGCCGGGGTCACCACGGCGGTCTGTGGCCTACTGACTGCTGTCATGTTTGCCTGGTTCGTGGTGCTGTGCGGGGTCATGGCCTTGGCGTTCGCGGGGCTCAACAGTCCACTAATCACGTTGATCCAGCGCTTCGTACCCGAAGCCAAGACGGGCCGCGCCATGGGCCTGTTGATCACCGCCATCGGTCTGGCCGCGCCACTTGGCATTGTGACTGGCGGCGCCGTGGCCGAGTGGATCGGTGTTGCCCCGTTCTTCCTGGTCGATGGCGTAGCTTGCCTGGCCGTGGGGGTGGCCGTCTTTGTGTTCCGGTCCGTCCGCGCCTTGGACCAGGTGCCCGCCTCAACTCCCCAGCAAGACAACGGCTGCGAGGCCGAGTCAACAGCCGCTTGATGGGCTTACGGCGGGGCTTGACCAGGAACCAGGTCAATGGGCGGGCCCAGGAAAGTTGGCTTGGCGTGGGTCCACACCAAGAATGGGTCTTTGGTGCGAGCCAGAATCTCGCGCAGATCGCGCCCCATCTGACCTTCCGGCCGGCCGGCCGAAGCCACCCCCACCGCATCAATACCGGCCCCGCGGGCGTCGAACAGCGCCCGGTAGAGGTGGTAGCGCTGCGTCACCACCACGGCCCGCTCCACGCCGAAAACCTGCCTGGCACGCGCCATCGTCTCATAGGTCGAAAAGCCCGCGTGGTCACGGTAGACGTCTCCTGGCGGCACGCCCTTGTCCACCAGGTAGCTCAGCATCACATCCACCTCTGAATACTCAATGGTGGAGTTGTCGCCGCTCACCAAGACCACCGGAGCCGAGCCCTGGTGGTACAGCTCAGCCGCCGCGTCCAACCGTTGGGCCAACATGGGCGAGGGCGAAGTGCCAACAATCCCGGCGCCCAGCACCAAGACGCAGTCGTAGCCTGGCCCCACCGCGGCCACCGGCCTGATGCGAGGTTTGGCGCTGGCCACGACGTACAGGTTCAAACCAACCACCCCCAGCACCCCAAGGACCACCAAGGCGCCCACCGTCACTACCAGCCGTCGGGGCCAGCGCCGTTGACTGCCCCGGTCACCGTGGTCGCGGCCCTTGGCGGCGCTCGGGTTAGTGGCGGTCAATGCCGCGGGCTTACTGGACATTGAGCATGACGGTGGGAATGGCGGGTTCGCCATGGGACAACCTGGTGGCATGGCGCGGCAGTTGAGCCCGAGCGGCTTGGTGGTGTTTGGCGGCGCGTTGCAGCCCGGCTGACCCAGTCCAGGATTGGTCAATTTGACCGTTCTCAACAAAGGTCACCTGGAGGGCTCTTAGATCCTGGCCGCGTTGGATGGATGGCGGGGGCTGGTTGCCCGGCGGCAGCCCGGCCACCACCAGTTCTTCCACCGCCCGGCCCTTTGGGTCGAACCGGCGGCCGGCCCACTTGTCCCCACCCTTGGTTGCCTTGCCGCCACCAGCGGTCTTGGCCACCGCTTCGACCTGGCCGTTGGTGGCTTCGCGGGCCACCAGCTTATAGATCATTTCGGCGGTCGGGGCGCCAGAACCGGTCACCAGGCGGGTTCCCACCCCATACGAATCCACGGGCGCCACGGCTAGGGCGGCGATGGCGTATTCATCCAGGTCAGAGGTCACCACAATCTTGGTGTCGCCTGCGCCCAGCTCGTCCAATTGCGCGCGCACCTCACCGGCCAGCTGGGTCAAATCTCCGGAATCAATCCGCACCGCTGCCAAGTTGGTGCCAGCCTTCTCGATGGCCGTGCGCACCGCCGCGGCCACGTTGTAGGTGTCCACCAGCAGCGTGGTTTGGGTGCCCATCGAGGCCACCTGGGAGGCGAAAGCCGCGGCTTCGGAGTCATGGACCAGGGTGAAGGCGTGGGCCGCGGTGCCAATGGTGGGTACATCCCACAGCCGGCCGGCTTCAAGCAGCGAGGTGCCGGTGAACCCGGCCACGAAGGCGGCCCGGGCGGCGGCTGCGGCAGCTTGTTCGTGGGTGCGGCGAGCCCCCATCTCCAGGCACGGCCGGCGGCCGGCCGCGGCTGTCATGCGAGAGGCGGCGGCGGCAACCGCGCAGTCGTGGTTCAGCACGGACAGGACCAGCGTCTCAAGCAAAATGCACTCCGCGAAACTGCCTTCCACCGTCAGCACCGGTGATCCGGGGAAGTAGCACTCGCCTTCGGCGTAGCCGCGGATGGTGCCGCCAAAGCGGTGGTCCGCCAACCAGCTGGCGGTCTCAGGCCCCACCACTTGGGATTTGACCAAGAAGTCCAGTGTGCCGTCGGTGGGGTTGTAATCCAGTTCCGTCAGCAATTCCAGCAGCCGGCCGGTGCCGGCCACTACGCCGTAGCGCCTGCCTGGTGGCAGGCGCCGGGCAAAAACCTCGAAGACGCAGCGACGCCCCGCTGTGCCATCGCGTAGGGCAGCCTCCAGCATGGTCAGCTCATAGCGGTCAGTCAGCAGGGCGAGGCTCACCCCGAAAGCCTACTTGGCTGGACGCCCTATCACGGGGATTGCTCCGCCATAGCCGCGCCGCCGCTGGCGGTTGAACGGCCTGGTGCCCAGATGTTGTGCCAATTCTGACGGGCCAAATCGGGCCGGCTGGGTCGGGTTGGCATCACGCGCGCGCCCGGCGCCAACGCCTTGTATTTGGCAATTGGTCAAAGACCCTCCAAGACTCCACTACGCTTTAATTATGACCAACTCGCCCATCGGAATATTCGATTCCGGACTGGGGGGGTTGACGGTTGCCAGGGCCATCATGGACCAGCTGCCCCAAGAGGCCATTTACTACCTAGGCGACACCGCCCACACCCCCTATGGTCCCAGGCCAATAGCCCAGGTGCGTGGGTTAGCGCTGCAGGCTTTGGATCGGTTGGTTGACTCTGGCGTGAAAATCTTGGTGATCGCCTGCAACACCGCCAGCGCGGCTGTGTTGCACGATGCGCGGGAGCGCTTCCAGACATCAATGGGTCTACCCGTCCTAGAGGTAATTCGCCCGGCTGTGCGTCGGGCTGTGGCCGCCACTAGATCGGGCCGGGTGGGTGTCATTGGCACCGCGACCACGGTCAGTTCGGGGGCCTACGCCGACGCTTTCGCCGCCGCCCCGCACCTGCGTTTGACCCAGCAGGCCTGCCCGCGGTTTGTCGAGTTTGTCGAGGCCGGCCGCACCGACGGGCCGGAGGTCCTGTCGGTGGCGCGGGACTATCTGGCACCGCTGATCCAAGCCCAGGTCGATACCTTGGTCTTGGGTTGCACCCACTACCCGCTGTTGACCGGTGTGCTGTCCTACGTCATGGGACCGGAGGTCACGCTGGTCAGCTCGGCCGAGGAAACCGCCAAAGACGTGTTCGGGACGCTGGTGGCTACCGGTCTGGCCAGGCTGGACACGGACCCACCGCGCCATCACTTCATGGCCACTGGCAACCTGCGGCACTTCAACGACCAGGCGCGCCGCTTCTTGGGACCGGAGGTACCCATCTGGGAGGATCCAGAAACCACCTTGACCAGAGGTTTTGCGCCCATCAGGGCGGCGGTGGCGTCATGAAGCTACTAATAATCGGCTGTGCTGGTTCCTTTGCCGGGCCATATTCGCCGGCTAGCTGCTACCTGGTGCAGTGTCACGACCAAGCCCGGCGGTTGTGGACCATTGCCCTGGACATGGGCTCAGGTGCCTTCGGGCCTCTCCAGCGGGTGCTGCGGCCCGAGGCCTTGGACTGTGTGGCGTTGACCCACCTGCATCCAGATCACTGCGCGGACATGACTGGCCTGCATGTTTACGCGAAGTATCGCCCAGGCACCTCTTTGGACAGGTTGCCCGTTTATGGGCCGGCTGGGACGTCTGAGCAGCTCGAGGCCCTGCAGTTTGCCCTCCAGCGGACATCGAAGTTCCGCACCGACCAGTGGCAAGCCGGCAGAGCCGTCCAGGTGGGTCCCATGAGCATAATGCCCTACCCGGTGGTGCACCCGGTTGAGGCTTGGGGTTTCCGCATTACCGGCCCCTCGTCGGTCAGTCCCGGTTTGGCCACGTTGGGCTTCACCGGTGACACCGACATCTGCCCAGGGTTGGAGGAACTGGCGGTAGAGGTTGACCTGCTGCTGTCGGAAGCGGCTTTTCAAGAGGGCCGCGACTCAGCCTCGGGCATTCACCTGACAGGCCGTCGAGCAGGGCAAGTTGCCCAGAATGCGTTGGTTAGACGGCTGGTGGTGACCCACATTCCGCCGTGGTACGACGCCTCGGAGACCATGGCTGAAGTGGTTCAGACCTTCCACGGGCCCACCCACCTGGCCAAGACCAACCACTCTTACGTGATCTGACCGGTTCCGGTCCGGCGCACGCAGGCGCTGGCTGGCCATGCCATCGTCTGGCAAAGGCGCCCCTCGATGCCGACCCATCCCATGGACTTGACCAGTCGTTTCGCGCGGAGTCGGTGCGGGACGTTAGCCTTGGAGACCATGACACCAGGTTTTTCTCGCGCCGACGGGCGCGCCGTTGACCAGTTGCGGCCCGTCTCCATGGAGCGCGGTTGGCTGGCTGCCGCCGAAGGCTCGGTGCTGGTCAGTTTCGGTGCTACCCGGGTGCTGTGTGCCGCTTCGTTCACTCCAGGAGTGCCACGATGGCGCAAGGGCAGCGGTATGGGTTGGGTGACGGCCGAATACGCCATGCTGCCGCGAGCCACCGCTGAAAGGACCGACCGCGAATCGGTGCGTGGCCGGATAGGCGGGCGCACCCACGAGATTTCGCGTCTGATTGGCCGGGCGCTCAGGGCGGTGGTCGACACCAGCGCCCTTGGGGAAAACACCATCCACATCGACTGCGACGTGTTGCAGGCTGACGGCGGCACCCGCACCGCCGCCATTACCGGTGCCTACGTCGCTTTGGTAGACGCGGTGCAGTGGGCGGTCGAGCAAGGTCTGGTCAAGCCGTCAGCCACGGTGCTCACTGGTTCAGTGAGTGCCGTTTCGGTGGGCATAGTCAAGGGCACACCCATGTTGGATCTGCCCTATTCGGAGGACGTCTCAGCTGAGACCGACATGAACGTGGTGGTGACAGGCGCAGGCGATTTCGTCGAGATCCAAGGCACGGCCGAGGCCGCGCCCTTTACCCGCATGGAATTGAACCGGTTGCTGGATCTGGCCGTGGCTGGGTGTGCTCAGCTCTGCCAGGCGCAGGCGGCTGTCCTGGAGCAAACCTGTGACTAGCAGGGTGGTGCTGGCCACCCACAATCCGGGCAAAGTCCGGGAAGTCGGCGAGATTCTGCAGGCCGAGGGTGTGACATCGGTGGAATTGGTGGCGGCCGGTGAGCTTGGCGTGCCTTCGCCGGTTGAAGACGGCGTCACGTTCAAGCAAAACGCGCTGATCAAAGCCCGGGCGGCCTGCCAGACCACCGGCTTGGCGGCCTTGGCGGAAGATTCAGGGCTGTGTGTCGAAGTGCTTGGTGGTGCCCCTGGGGTGTTCTCCGCCCTTTGGTCTGGAACCCACAGCGCGGATCAGGCCAACCTTCGGCTGCTGCTGGCGCAGTTGGTCGATGTGCCAGATCCTTACCGGGGCGCTTGGTATGAGTGTGTGGCCGCCCTGGTGTTGCCCTCCGGGGAAGAGCATGTGACGTCTGGACGCTTGACCGGGCGCCTAGCCCACGCCCCTCAGGGCGAAGGTGGCTTTGGCTATGATCCGATCTTCATCCCCGAAGCCATGGCTGTAACCGCGGCGCAGCTCAGCCCTGCTCAGAAAAACGCCATCTCCCACCGCGGTCGGGCTCTGCGGGCCTTGGTTCCAAGACTGGCGCGGCTGGACCAGCCAATGGCGTAGCATTGCCACGGCGCGCGCGAGTGGCGGAATTGGCAGACGCGCAGGATTTAGGTTCCTGTGCCTTCGGGCGTGGGGGTTCAAGTCCCCCCTCGCGCACCGAGTTTGGCCTGCGAAAACGCTAGGATCTGGTGCAGTTGCGCCCACTTGGCGCCCTGACTGCAGCGCATGGATGCAACCTATGCACGTCGGTCAAGCAGACGCCAATGCCCTGTGCTCCCGGTTGTCAGATGGAAGCCTCTGGTGTGCGGCTGATGTACTCGTTGAGCCGCAGGTCTGCGTCGGTTTCGACCTCTAGGGCGTAGAGCCGTTCATCCAGTTCATTGAGGGTGTTAACAAGACTGTGGCTGTCTATCCAGCTTGATCGCGCTACCGAATCTGTCGGGTAGATCGGGCCGAATAGGTCCATGGCTTCTCGAAGGATGTCGGCCCAAGCTTGGCCAAGAAGCGTCGGCAGGGCATTGGCTGCTTCGTTGGCGGAATCACCACCCCAATAGCTGAAATAACCGTTGAATCCATCCGAGGCGACTTCCTGACGGAGATCACAGACACTCAATAATCCGCGCTGAATGGGGTTGAGGGTCGAACGATCCATGTCATGTAGGGCGTTGTACAAATCCCAGATGTCGATTCCAGGCATGGAGCAACACTAGTTGGCGCAGGGGCTTCCATCGGCCATACCCTCGGTGTGGCCGGCGGCCTTGGTCACCTGGCCGGACGCTGCCACCATTAATCCAATCACCGTGAACCGCCGTCTTGGACTTCCAGGCGACATTCAGTGACCCTCTTGACCTACCAGTACCGGGATGACCGCCGTCTTGACCTACCAGCAGGCGAGCCGGTTCGTCTAGACGGCAGTCGACGGGCAGTTGGTCCTTTGAGACTGCACTACACAGCGGGTTGGTCTGTTGAGACGGCACCTGATCAGGGTGTTGGACCGCCGTCTGGACCAACCAGGGGCTGATGGACCGCCGTCTGGACCAACCAGCACCAGGTTTACCGCCGTCTTGACCTACCAGCATGCAAGCCGGTTCGTCGAGACGGCAGTCAAGGAGCTGTTGGTTCGCCGAGACGGCACTGAAAGAACGGATCGGACCAGTGAACCTTTTTAAGGCTGCTCCGTGGGATGGCTTGGATGGTTTGGGCCTGGTTCGGCTGGTGGGGTGCCGGCGGCCGCTGGCCAAGGCACCGGCTCGCTTGGTCTAGCCGGTTCGGGGTAATTTGGTACCCATGGACGAATCACAAGCGAAAGACCTGGCTGCCAAGCAGGCCAGCCTGGCCTTGGCCGTTGATGAACTGCGGGCGGCCTTGAGTGCTGGGGCGGTGACTGATTGGGCTAAGGCCGCTACCGCCAGCAAGGCGAAGCAAGCCACTCTGAATTCGTCCGGCAAGCCCAAGGTTTGGGTGCTGATCACAGCCTCGCTGGTCTTGTCCCTGGCTGTGATGGGACTGGCGTTTCGTTTGGCGGGCGGCAAGGGGAAGTCGCGGTGAGTTCGCAGCCAGATGCGCTTGAAGGCCAAGCCGCTAACGCACCATCGTCGCCTAATGAGCCAAACGGCGATCAAGGCTCAACCGTCCCGGAAGTACCACCGGCGCCCCCTAAGCTGCCCGACGCACCGCTGCCAGTGCGCCTGCTAGGGGACCGGATGCTGGTGATGCTAGACGCCGAATCGGCTGAGCGCCGTTCAGCCGGCGGTATTTTGATCCCGGCCACGGCCACCGTGGGTAAGCGCTTGGCGTGGGCCTATGTGGTTGGCACTGGCACTCATGTCAGGCAGCTCAACAACGGCGACAGGGTGCTGTTCGATCCAGAGGACCGCCGGGAAGTTGAGATTGGCGGCCAGACCTATCTACTGCTCCGCGAACGCGACGTGGCCGGTGTGGCCCAGGGTGAAGCCACCCCAGAGGGTACCGGCATGTATCTGTGACTTTGCCGCCCAGTCACAACGAACAGACCCCCTCGGATCGCGGCGCCGCGTGCGCTTCCTCCCTAAAGCCACGCGTCGCTCAGGCAGATCCGAAGGGGGTCGTATAGGCAGCAATTGAACACCATCCGGCCTGTTGTGTGAAGGGCACTAGGTCGTGCCCAGCCTGACCCACCGGTCCTAGGTGGCTGGGTTCGGCAGCCCGGCCAACCAGGTCCATGGCACTGCCCAAGCAGCGCGGATTTGTCCCGATGGCTCAACTGTTCTGCCCTTTGCCACCCGGTAGTTAGGGCCAGAGCGCTGCGCTGCTACACTCTTTGACGCGCCGCTAGCTCAATTGGCAGAGCAGCAGACTCTTAATCTGCGGGTTCGGGGTTCAAGTCCCCGGCGGCGTACCAAAGCGGGAGGTTCAGCCCAGTGGTTTGGGCCGCGCCCATAGACAAAACGGTCGCGCTGAGCAGGTCAGTTGAGTAATAACCGAGCCCAATATCTGTAGGTATTTCTGCCTGACTATTCTCGAAGACCAGTAGAAATGTGACGGTGCACACACCGGGGTGAAAGGGCAATAGTCACAAGCCTGGCCACTGCCGGTAACGCCAGCCCAACTAGTGACAGCTCGCAGTAAAAACCCAAGTCACAGGGCTGTGGTGGTGGCAACTGCCTGCCCACCGAGGGGGGAACCGGCCTTCTGGAACCAAGCCAAGACATGCTATTACCGCGCTTTTGGTAGTCAAGAGAAGTTAGCTAGAAGCGAATCACAGTTGAACCAGTGATTACGGCTCACTGACCAGGGGCTGACGGCTGGCGCAGGCCACGGCTAGTATTACCGTGCTTACAAGCTATTCCTGCTGGGTGCGGCGCAAGCCGCACTGGTGGGGACAACATCAGGGCTTGGGGGATGCGGCCCCTCTGAGCGACGCTGACGCAGCGGCATGCGGATACGCCACGGCAACGGCTGGCCTGATTACAACTGAAAAGTCCCGTGAGCAATATTGCGTGCGGAGAGAGAAGCGGTAATGAACCAGTCGTCATGCCCAACGGATGCGTGCTGCCAAAAACCAACGGTAGCTCGCACGCGACGGCCACAATTGGGCAGGTTCCCAAGAACCATCACTGGGCCGACGGCTGCCAAAAAGACAACCGACAGTCTTGTGCCGGCTCACAGCCTGGCTAGTAACCTCCCTGCCCAGGCAGCGGACGGCTTGATCAATTGGACAGCCACAGAGTTGTGCGCCCCACCGCCCATCACCTCCATCGAAACCCGTGCCTGGCTGGGCGGGGCTGTGGTGCCTGGCACCGAACAGCTCATCCTCTCCTCTTCCCAGCTAGATGCCATTCGCCATGGCGGCGCGGGTGAACCGTGTCATTTGGTCTTTGATCCACAGCTTGGCCCGTGCGGCAAGTTACCGATGACAGGCGCCAATCACCCGCTGGTAGTGGGCGGAGCCGCGTTAGCAGTGTTGCTAGCCGGCTGGCTTCTTCTGCCAGCGAAACACAGCCGGAGGGAGGAAGACCAACAGTCATTTGACTAGTTGACAGGCTTGGGGGCGGGTCTTGGGGCCGATACGGCCCGCCCCCAAACCCTCCCGCTCCGGTGGAGACCGGTGGGTGGGGTGCCTCGTGGTGTGGCCACCACTGGTGAGCAGACGAAACCGCAAGGAAGAAACGCCTAGTGCGTTTCACCAGGGGCCGTCGGTACGTTTGCTCTCCCGGCCACTGACTGAACCTACGGGGCGCCCCACTCATCGCCATTTAATGACCCCTTAGCGCAGCCCCAAGTAGCCCAGGCCGCCGTTGGCAGACCAATGAAGGAACGCTCTGCGGTGGCGCCCACAGCCCTTCGTCCTTCCGTGCTGCGCTACCGCTGGTCATCAAGCCGCATGGAAGTCCAGCTAATGGCGTGGATCCTGCAACCGGACTTCGTGCGCTGCAGGATGACGTCTGCTTTGCCTGAGATGGTGCACGATGGCGTGCCCAGCCCTTCGTCCTTCCGTGCTGCGCTACCGCTGGTCATCAAGCCGTATGGAAGTCCAGCTAATGGCGTGGATCCTGCAACCGCACTTCGTGCGCTGCAGGATGACGTCTGCTTTGCCTGAGCTGCTGCAGGATGACGTGGACCTTGCCTGAGATGGTGCACGATGGCGTGGATCCTGCAACCGCACTTCGTGCGCTGCACGATGACGTCTACCTTGCCTGTGCCCGATGACGTCTACCCAGGTCACCTTCTGCGGCAGCACCGGCCATCCAGGAGCCACCGGCGGGCGGCTCAGTTGACTGGGCCAACCCCGCACTAGCTGGAGCCTGGTTCCTCAGAGGCGGCTTTGTATCTACTTACGCGCCTGAAGGCAACTACCGAATCAGCCATTTGAGGCAATTACACCAACCAGAATTCTCGTTGTCAATGACGTCGCTGCACCAAAGTGGCGGCAGTCAACCAGTCAGGATTCAACGCAATGTGGATGTAATCAATACCAGGACCGGCCGGCCGTCCAAATAACGGGAGGCCGCGGTCTGCCAAGAGATTACAGCCGGAGCGACTTGGCTAGCCTCCCTGACCAGTAGCTGACTATTCAATTGAACAGAATCATTTTTAGCCTCTGAAATATCACAAGGATTCGGTAATGAACACCTCCCCAGTTACTAACATCTCGCGCCGCCAGCGGTCCCTATTGACGCGGTCTACCAGGGGGCCTGTCGCTGCGCTAGCCAAACTCACTGCCGCAGTTACAGCGCTGATACTAGGTATAGCCGGCGCCGCAGTGGGGCTGAACCTCTTTGGCGGCCAGGTAGCCCAGGCGGCCAACGGTCAAGTCACCTGGACCAACCCGGTCCCCGAGCTAGGGCGCGATTGGCTGATCTTTGGCGCCATTGGCAAGCAGTTCGCCGTGCGCAACCCCCTGGCCACCAACACCGCCGACGCGGACATGGTGGACCTGACCAAAGGCATGGGCAGCCACGACGGTGCCAACCTGAGCGACTATGAAACGCGCCGCCTAGCCGTTGGCCCTGACTACACCCAGGGCGGACGGCTGGTGATCTATAGCTGGGGCTTGGGAGAGGACGACGCCCGCGGTGGCTGCTACAAAGACTGGCATACTGTCAAGCGCCTCACGCCTGGTTCTAGCCAGGCTACCGAGTTTTGTGTGCCTCAACCCCCGGCCTATCTAGATGCCGGACCACACACCTGGAAGAGCGCCGCGGTCATTAAAAGCACTGGTCAAGTCATTTTCACTCCCCAGCGGCAGAACCGCATCAGTGCCGACAGTGACACCAAGTACCGCTACATGTTGTGCGACCCAAGCCAGGCGCAAGGCAGGGACTGGCCCTGCCGCATTTCTGGTCCACTTAGGCCAGCCACCGCCGCCGACAAGCTTGACCCCAACCCGAATGACGCTTGGGAGCTCAGCGCCGGAATGGCCCTGGACGCCGAAGGCAACTTCTACCAGGTGGCCACCCGGGTGTGGGACGGGTCGAAGTATCTGATCAAGATCGCCCCACGCGGTGCGGAT
>Ga0123356_10002422_pt1 | contig 19951 bp, 16 predicted proteins | sample TergutEmb28metaG_2_FD_92546 | JGI IMG/M metagenome (GOLD analysis project Ga0123356, IMG submission 92546) | Embiratermes neotenicus P3 segment gut microbial communities from Petit-Saut dam, French Guiana - Emb289 P3 | ecosystem: Host-associated > Arthropoda: Insects > Digestive system > Gut ... | reverse complement strand
TTTTCTCCCCGTGAGCTGGTTGCACGTGTGAGGGTGCTGCTTCGCAGGACACAGTCCGACGATGGGGCTCAAAGGATAGATCTGGGTGACATCGTCATAGATATGGTGGGGCACAAAGTCTTTGAGAAGGGCGCACAGATCGATATGACCGCTAGTGAGTATAAATTGCTAGTAACATTAGCAAAAAGCCCTGGAAGGGTTTTCTCGCGAAGCGAACTCGTACGCAAGGTGCTTGGATATGATTTTGAGGGCTATGAACGCAGCATAGATAGCCATGTCAAGAACCTTCGGGCAAAACTGGGTGATGATCCCAAGAGCCCCAAATGGCTTTTCACGGTGCACGGCATTGGCTATCGTTTTGAACTCAGCCAAGAGTAGCACTTTCTCCTATGCCCAACGATTCCACGCTCAACAAAGAGTATCCTGCTCTTCCGATGGAGGGTATTGAGATTGGTGAGCTGGGTGATCTAAGCGGCACAACACCACCTCGAGAGGTTGAGAGTTACGGTATCCACCGTTTCTCTACCACTACCCGACTCATTGTGACCTTTGCCATGATTGCCCTGGTTACGGCTGCGATCTTCATTGCGGTTCAGATATTCATCGCATTCATGCGGGGCAACATCCTAGCCCCGGAGTCCTATATAGGCATGGTAATTGCTGCACTCCTGGCGACTATCCCAGCTACGCTCTTGGGTTTCTTCTCTGCTCGAGGCATTACGGTGCCCATCGCAAAGATCACCGATACAGTAAAAGAGATCCAAGGGGGAGATTACTCGGCACGTACCGGCTTTACTGGATATGACGAGGTTGGCCTCCTGGGCTCAACCTTGGACGAGATGGCCGACACCATCAAGCGCACGACCGAGTACGAGCGACAGATTACTGTTGAGGTAGCCCACGAACTGCGCACACCGCTTATGGCAATGCAAGCCAATCTTGAGGCGATGATAGACGGCGTGATTGAGGTTGATACTGATCGCCTTGTAGCGGTTAATTCCGAAGTGCTTCGCTTGGGGCGCCTGGTTGAAGCACAACTGAGACTCTCTCGCCTGGAAGCCCGCAAGGTGGAATTCCATCCACGCAGGCTTGATTTGAGTCTGCTCATCACCCGCCTCATCTCTAACTATAAACTCTTGGTTGAAAGCTCTGGTCTGGTGCTGGATTTTGCCGCTGAGAAGGAACTGTTCATCTATGCTGATCCGGATATGATTCGCCAAGTAGCTGCCAACCTCATCTCCAATGCCATCCGATATACCCCCGAGGGAGGCCGTGTGCGAGTGCTCGTGCGGCGCGTGAAACATACTGCTGAGCTTGAGGTGGCAGACACGGGAATCGGCATTGGCAAAGAGGACCTTGACGTGATATTCGACAAGTTCCAACGTGCCGAAAGTAACCCCAAAAAGTCCTCTGGCGGCCTGGGGATAGGACTGGCCATAGCCCGCGAGATCGTTGATATCCACAAGGGAACCATCACGGTCCAAAGTGAGCTAGGTCTGGGAAGCAGCTTTACCATACTGTTACCCCTTGATAAGTGAGCTGAGAATTGAAGAATGAAGGAATACACTCGCTGTCATTTGACGATTCAGTCGGCAAATCCATCATATGAGCACATTCTGTTGGATTAGCCTGTCATGCCAGCGGATGACGAATAATTGAGAATTGAGAATGGAGAGTTCATGACACTAGCTATTGACCTGCCGCCTACTGCACAAGGCAAAGTCCGTGATTTATACGACCTGGGAGAGCAGCTGCTCTTTGTGGCAACCGACCGTATCTCGGCATTTGATTATGTGCTTGAGAGTGAGATCCCCTATAAGGGAGAGGTGCTTACGAAGCTATCGCTCTTCTGGTTTGAACAGCTGGCAGACATCACCCCCAACCACCTCATATCAGCTGACGTTTCAGACCTGCCGGAGCCTTTTTCCCGGTATACCAAGGAGCTTGCTGGCCGTTTCATGTTAGTGAAGAAGGCTGAGATGTTTCCGGTGGAATGCATTGTGCGGGGCTATCTGGCAGGCAGTGGCCTCAAGGAATACTCAGCCAAGGGCACGGTTTGCGGCATTGCCTTGCCTGGCGGCCTGGTCAATGCCAGCCGTCTGGACAAACCTATCTATACCCCCTCTACCAAAGCAGAGCTTGGTGAGCATGACGAGAACGTTTCCTTCGAGCATACAGAAGAGCTTTTGGGTTCATGGGACGCAGCGCAGCTGAGAACCCTCTCTCTAGCTGTTTATTCTCGAGCAAGGAGTATCGCCAGTGACAAGGGCATCATCATTGCCGACACCAAGTTCGAGTTTGGCACGATTCCCGGTTGCTGTGGCCCCCAGATCATTCTAGCCGACGAAGTGCTCACCCCCGACTCCTCCCGTTTCTGGCCGCTGGAGAGCTATCAGCCAGGCAATGAGCAACCCTCCTTTGACAAACAGTTCGTGAGGAATTGGCTCCTTGAGAATTGGGATCGGTCAGCTGCGCCAGATACGCCTCCGCCCTTACCAGCAGAGATCATCGCGCAGACTTCACAGAAGTATATGCAAGCCTACGAGATGCTCACGGGTGAGGAATTTACTCCCGCACTCGATTTGCTATGATGGTTTTAGGATGACTGGGATACGTGGATTAACCACTGGATATTATTGAGGAGTAGCAACAGATGGCACAGCGCAATCCAATGAACGACCGCTATATGGGTGATGGGCCGCAGGGCAAGACGCGCAAATCGGCTGCCAAGTTAAAACCAAAGGTCGAGGCAGCCTCCACTGTGCACATAGAACACAAGCCAACCACCAAACAGGAGCGCAAGGCGGCTCAGAAGAAACGTGATGCCCAACTCGCGGCCAAAGAGCGTGAGCGCAAACGCAAGGCCGAGGAGCGGGATCGTAAGCAGCGAGAAGCTGCCGGAGAGGTTTTTGAAGAGCCCAAGCCAGCCACGATGATAGACAAGGTAAAGGGCTTCTTCATCACACCCAGCACCGCCGATTCTACTCAAGCTTCCGACAAAACGAGCGACAACAGAAAAGCTGCCGCAAAAGACGAGGATAAGAACACCGCTGCCTTATCCACAAAAAACATCCCTGCAGCTGCACCTCAGCTCCCCACATGGCACCGAGGTCCTGACACTCCCGAGTACCGTAGACTCAAATATATCTATTGGGGCCTGCTGGTTGTTGGTATTGTCTCTGCTGGCATCTCCTTACTTATCATGTATGCAATTCCCGATCAGGCAGAAAGCGGGGCCTCGATTGTTCCCCTGGCTCTTACCTATCCGGCGGTCATTGGTGCCTTGGTTCTGGACATGACCAAGATCAAGAAGATGCAGAGGGCACACATGGCATTCGGGCAGGGTAGACAGAGTCCCAAGCAGCAAAAGCATGCCCAACAAAAAGCCGAGGCAGCTGCGCTTTTGGAAGAGTCCAAGAAGGCCCAAAAAGAACTCAAACGCGCAAACTCTAAGATCCCCTTCGCTAAAGGCAAGGAAAAAAGCAACGAAGACCCCAATGAGAATGAAGAGACACAAGAATAACCTCCAGCAAAGCAAAGGAACAGCAATGAACACAAAACTCAGCTTAGACATCGATTCAATCCCCAGCCCTGTAGCCGATAATATCGAGACGCTTGATCCGTCTCTGGCTACAGAACTCGCCGTTGAGCTCGGCCTCACACCAGAAGAATACGAGCAGGTCGTTGCAGTACAGGGCAGGATACCTTCGCTCACCGAGCTCTATATGTACTCGCTCATGTGGAGCGAGCACTGCTCATATAAGCATTCCAAGAAACAGTTGCGCAAGTTCTCCAGCGCCGGCGAGCATGTTTTGTTGGGGCCGGGAGAGAATGCCGGTGTTATCAGCGTGGGCGAAGGTTGGGCCGTTGCCTTTAAGATGGAGAGCCATAACCATCCCAGCGCCATCGATCCGTTTGAGGGTGCGGCCACCGGCGTGGGAGGCGCAGCCCGTGACATCTTCTCCATGGGGGCCCGCCCAATAGCGAGCCTGGGAAGCCTGCGTTTTGGATCCCTGGATATACCGCATCAGCGTCAACTCCTCAAAGGCGCCGTGGAAGGGATTGGTCATTATGGCGATGGCTTGGGTGTTCCCACCGTGGGTGGAGAGGTCTACTTTGAGGATGCCTATGAGGGCAACTGCCTTGTCAACGCCATGGTGGTGGGTCTCATGCGCGAGAGTGAACTTACCCATGCCATTGGCTCGGGTCCCGGCAACCATGTAGTGTTGATTGGCGCTCCCACCGGCCGCGACGGCATTGGTGGTGCCAGCGTCTTGGCTTCTCAGGAATTTGTTGGCGAGGGCGAGGCAGAAACCACGGTTGTGGGAGTTTTTGGCAATCCAGAGCTGGAGAAGAACATCATCGAGGTTTGCTTGGAGATGCTTCAGACTGGCAGGTTCGTGGCGCTGGGAGATTTGGGGGCAGCCGGGTTTACCAGTGCTGCCTCAGAGATGGCGAGCAGAGGTGGCGTTGGCGTGGAGCTAGACGTACGCAAGGTGCCACTCCGCGAAGATGCCATGCAGGCCTTTGAGATCATGGTCTCAGAGAGTCAGGAGCGGATGCTTGCTGTTGTGACGCCCGAGGACTGGCCAGTGGTAGACGAGGCTTGTAAGCGCTGGGGTGTAACAGCCGTCATCGTGGGCTCGATTACCGATACCGGACGCTTTGTCGTGCGCGACAGCAGCCTGCCCGATGATCAGCAGATCGTAGCGGATATGCCGGCAGAGATGCTGGCAGAAGCTGCACCGGTTTACGATCCGGCAAGCGAACGCCCAGCCTACCTGGACGAGGTGCAGGGCTTTGATGCGCTCGCCTTCATAGAAGAGGAAAGAGGAAAGAAGACAGAGGAGAGTGAAGGAGTGGAGGTTAAGGGTATTGATGCTTCTGATGAGCTTCTTGCTCTGCTGGGCAGCTCTAACATCTGCTCTCGTGAGTGGATCTGGAATCAATGCGACTCCCTGGTGCAAGGCAACACCGTGGTGCCCCCCGGAGCTGACGCAGCCGTATTGCGCGTTGGTTTCGACGGAGGCGAGGAGATGAGCGGTCTCGGTATTGCCATCTCAGCCGATTGCAACGGGCGTTACTGCTACCTCAACCCCTATCTGGGAGCGCAGCTTGCCCTGGTAGAAGGCATGCGCAACCTCTCCTGTGTGGGAGCTCAGCCGGCTGCTATCACCGACTGCCTCAACTTTGGCAATCCAGAAAAACCGGGAGTCTTCTACACCTTTGAACAATCTATCAGCGGACTGGCCGATGCCTGCAAGTTCTTCGGCATCCCGGTTATCAGTGGCAATGTGAGTTTTTACAACGAGAGCAAGGGCAGTGCTATCTATCCCACACCCGCCATAGGTATCGTAGGGGTACTCGAAGACGTGAGCGTGGCTATAGACCTGGCCTTTAAGAAGCAAGATGATGTGATTATCCTGGTGGGGGAGACCACCGACGAACTGGGAGGCAGCGAATACCTCAAGGTATTGCATAACAAGATCGCCGGAAACCCACCGCAGGTGGACCTGGAGCTTGAGCTGGCTGTTCAAAACGCGGTGCGCGAGTGCGTACAAAAACGGCTTTTGGCCAGTACCCATGATTGCAGCGAGGGCGGACTGGCTGTTGCGCTGGCAGAGAGCTGTGTTGCCGGAGACCTGGGCGCAAGCGTGGTGCTCGATGATGAGCTTCCGGTGCTCGCATCGCTCTTTGCGGAGAGCCCGAGCCGCATCCTCATCACTGTGGACCCGGGCAAAGTTGATGCTGTCTTGGATGTCTTGGATAACAATGAGGCTCCCTACAGTGTCATCGGCGAGGTTGGTGACAACCAATTTGTCGTTGATGTGGTGGTTGAAGGAGAGCAAGCCCCCGCAATTGCAACGTCGCTGGAAAACATCAAGACCACCTACAAAAAGGCGCTGGAGAAACTGGTAGCCCTCTAAGCATGCTGCTCTCTCAATCGGCAGCTTTCAATCTGCGACCCCTCTATTCGTTACTGAAGTATCGAGGGTATAGAGAGGTGCTACGTTTTACCGTGAGGATAAAAAGATGACAGAACAACCATACGCTCCATCCAACCCAACCAATCAGGCATCTTTCGCTATTCCTCTCGATCAGGTGTACCCAACACCTCCGCCCGAGCAGTTTGATCCTTATGGGCAAGTCTACCCACAGCCTTATCAAGTCCCCTTCCAGCAACCCTATCAGCAGCAGACCCCTTACCAGCAATCCTACCAATATCCTTACCAACTGCCAAACTATCAGATACCGATACAGCCGGCTACACCCTCTTCGCAGGGAGGACAGTATTCTCCCGATCAACAGCAGTTCTTCCAGCCTCAGCCGTATTACCCGCCAGGGCAGCAGTGGCCGTCGCGGGGATACCAGATTCCCGAGCCAACGTTTACCAATAACTACCATACTTACCTCGTCTTGAGCATACTTTCTATAATCATTTGCGGCGGGGTGTTTGCGATACCTGCGCTTGTCTACGCTAATAAGATGAACACCGCTTTCAAGTTTGGAAATAAGGAGGAGTATCTCAAAGCCAAGAAACTCAGCCTCACCTGGCTCATCGTAGCAGTGTGCCTCGGAATAGTGTTTTCCATTCTCTTTCTCTCTCTCAGCCTACTCGAGTTTAAGGTAGATCAAGGAAACGGGATTTCTACTGTTGAGCAAACAGAGTTTGGCGGAACCTCGTTAAGTGGTATGATATGCAATTACGCATAGCCAGAAGTTCGATGTAGTTTTTGCGTAAGGGAAAATGGTCGGGTAGCTCAGTTGGTAGAGCAGCGGACTGAAAATCCGCGTGCCGGCAGTTCAAGTCTGCCTCCGACCACCATTGGCAGCACGAGGTCAATCGTTAAAGCCGATTGACCTCTTCTCTACGGATGCCTTCGTTGATGAGGGATGAGGTACAAAAGTGATCCCGTATTCTCAGAGGATCAACGCAAGAGTCCTGGCAATACTCATTCTGGTCGTCACGCTCACCGGCATTATCTTGGGCTTGATCAATCAGGAGAATGTTCGCAGGGTCCACCTGGCCCAAGTTACCGAAAAGGTTCTGCTTTCAAACTCCCTCACCGCGCATACCATAGATTCTAATGAAGTGAGATTCTTCGTTGAGCTCATGAGAGCTCAAGACGAAGCTATCAAACAAAAGCAGCTCCAATTCTTCTACGACAGAGAAGAGCTGTTCTCTCTTCAGGCTGCCGGGGCTTCAGAAGAGCAGCAGCAGGAGGCACTGTCCAGGCTTGCTGGCTTTCACGCAGAGATGAACAATCTTAAGACAGAGAGATACTGGCAAACCGCGATTGAACTGTCGAGGCTCAGAGATATTAATCGCTCCACCTATGTGTATGTAATTGCCGACACCGGCCTCTCAACCAGCGAGGGAGAGCGCCTCTATACCTTCATCTTTGATGCCGACGATTCCGGCGCAGACAACAATCCTGCGAGAGACGGCCTCGGCACAACAATGGTTGAGATAGATGGATTGGCTGAGGTCATAGAATCGGGCAAGCAGATGGAGGAGGCGGAATACTATCGGGGAGTATATGGTGAGCTGTTCTATGCCTATGCCCCTATCTTGGATGAAAATGGAAAAGTTATCGCGGTTTTGGGTACCGATGTCGATCTAGGCAACATGAACAGCGACATTGCCCAATCACTGCTTTTCTCCAACTTGGCTCTCTTGGCCAGCGCGATAGTCCTGATTGTTCTCATATACCTTTACCTCAATAGCAACGTAATCAAGCCCATAGCTCTTTTAACCAACACTGCGCATGAGCTTGCAGAAGGCAAGGTGCACACCCAAACACCAGAGCGCGCCTTGAAGCAGAGCGGTGAGATTGGGCAGCTCGCTCATGCTGTTGAGGGAATGAGGCTCGCTTATCAAGGCATGATAAAGAGTACTCATGACCTGTACGATGCCGCCATCATAGGCAAGTTGGATGTGAGAAACGACGAAACGGAATACAAAGGCGCTCTCCAGATGGTTATCAAACAGATAAACGCAACACTGGATGCAACTACTTTGTATTTAAACAGCATTCCTGAGAGCGTCCTGATTGTGAGCAGAGAGCTAGAGGTTTATTTTGAGAACGACCACTTCCACAAGCATTTTGAAGGTATCTCGGCTATCGATTTTCTCCTACGGGTATTTCCGGTATGCGATTTACACCAACCCGGCACACATACCCAACTGGAATGTCTACAAAACAACATCACAACAACGCTCGCCCAGGAGCATATCAACAAAACAGTTTGGTATAACGAGTCCTGCTTCTCAGTTGTTTTTAAAGAGATGGATTTGGATGAGACCATCGACAACAGTATATTGGTAATCATCATTGATATCACTGATTTAACGAGAGAAAAAGAAAACGCTCAAGCGGCAGCTGAGGCCAAGAGCAGCTTCCTCTCGCGTATGAGTCACGAGATCCGTACGCCCATGAATGCAATCATCGGAATGACTAAGATCGCCTATGAAACGAATGATATCGACCGACTCAAGTATTGCCTGGGAAACATCGAGACCTCATCAGCGCAACTGCTGGGGATAATCAATGACGTCTTGGATATCTCCAAGATAGAGGCAGGAAAACTTGAGCTTGAAGAGGTTCCCATGAATCTCGACTTGACGCTTTGGAAAGCTGCCAGCATCCTTCTGGGTGCTATGGAAAGGAAGCATCAAGAACTCATCGTGAGCCTCGCCGAAGAAATGGAATTAGACTTCCTCGCCGATGAACTCAGGCTGTCACAAGTCCTCACCAACTTCTTGTCAAATGCCAATAAGTTCACACCAGAAAAAGGTAGGATCACACTCAAGGCAGAGACAATCGCCAGGCATGAGACAACCAACACCGTTCGTTTTTCTGTTTCTGACACCGGCATTGGTATGAACAAGAAGCAAACGGAGAATCTCTTCAACGCCTTTGAACAGGCAGATGGCAGTATAACCCGCAGGTTTGGAGGCACCGGACTCGGTCTGGCTATATCAAAAAGCATTGTTGAGAAGATGGGCGGTACTATCCGAGTGGAGTCGATACCCGGTGAGGGCGCCACCTTCAGTTTTGAGCTGGAGATGAAGAAGGCCCTTGCCCCCTCGCCTGATGGCCGTTCGTGGAGTAAACGGAGGGGAGTCGGCGGAGAGGGCCTTGCAGCCGATAGTGAAGAAGTTGACTTTTCCGAACTCACCGTTTTGCTTGCAGAAGATGTTGATATCAACCGCGAGATCTTCCTGGTTCTCTTCGAGGACACCATGATGAATGTCGACATAGCTATCAATGGGGTAATGGCTGTTGAGAAGTTCACGGTTGAACCCGAAAGATACGACCTCATTATCATGGACATCCAGATGCCTGAGATGGATGGTTATGAAGCAACGCGCATCATTCGAGCGATGGAGCATCCAAGAGCCAAAAGTATTCCTATCATTGCCATGACGGCCAATGCATTCAAAGAAGATGTGGAGCGATGCCTGGAAAGTGGCATGAATGACCATCTGGCAAAACCAATAGACAAAGACGTGGTTATTGAGAAGATAATCAAGCACACTAAGGGGTCTATCGCAAACAGTTAGGTGCTGTCCTGGAAACAAGACATTGCGAGTATCGCGATGAATCTTTACAATAACTCAATTACTACCGTTAACCGCTAGGAGAACTTTTGTTTGGAATCAGCGGCATCGAGCTCGCTATTATCATAGTGTTTGCCTTTCTTATCTTTGGCCCAGACAAGCTGCCGGGGGTCATCAAGAACGTCTCCCATATCTGGGAAGTGATTAAAGGTTTGCGCCAACAGGCAGACCAGGTTATCAAGGCCGAGGTTGTTGAACCTCTCAAAGATATCGAGGCTTCGGTAAACCCCTTTGTAGAGGAGGGTAAGAGTGCCACGGATATGCTTGCAAAGAGGCTCGGCATCAAGCCGGACACTCCAAAGAAGGACGAGACCAAGGCCGCGACTGCAGCAGGAGCCACGGCGGCAGCAGGAGCCACGGCGGCAGCAGGAGCCACGGCGGCAGCAGGAGCCACGGCGGCAGCAGGAGCCACGGCGGCAGCTACCGAAGCGGCTGGAGAACCATTGTCCGAGGACCTTGTCCAGCAAGCCAAGGACAACCTTGCAAGCAAGCCAAAGACCGAGTCTTTCGCAGAAAAGAAGGCTGCTCTTGAACTCGCTTATAAGGAGAAGCAGCAGTCTGAGCTAGACGACGATAAAGCTGAAGCAACAACCCCCAAAATAGAATCTAAAACAGCTGTCGTGGACGAAACGGCAGGTGAGTGACTATGGCCGAAGATAAAGCCAATGAAAAAAGGGCGTGGAAGAAACCGAGAAACAAAGAAGGGCGTATGACGATTTGGGAGCATCTGGCTGAGCTCCGCCATCGTTTGACTGTCATTGTCATCTCCCTTTTTGTTGCGATATGCGTTCTCTATTTCTTTGCCCCTCAGCTTATCCAATTCTTAATCGAACCGGTTTCTGTTCATATACTCAATGCAACGCAGACAACAGAGGACTCTGAGCAAACGACAACAGAGGGCTCCGACCAGGCGGCACCAGAGGGCACTGACCCGGCTGGATCAGAGGGTTCCAATCAAGCCGACGTAATGCTCCAAGTATTGACTCCCTTAGGAGGTTTTACCCTTCGGTTTGTAGTCTCGCTCTTCTTTGCTGTAGTGTTTACCAGCCCTATCTGGATTTGGCAGCTTATGGCGTTCTTCTTGCCGGCACTTAAACCCAAAGAACGCAAATGGGTGCTGCCGACCTTCTTTGTGGGCCTGACCCTCTTTGGCATCGGTGTGGTGTTTTGCTACTTCATCATCCTTGATCCGGCCTTCCAATGGATGCTTGACCAAACCAATGCATTCGCTATCGTGCTCCCAAACGCCACAGATTACATCACGCTCATTCTCCTATTCGAGATTGCCTTTGGCTTTGCCTTCCAGCTTCCTCTGATTATCTTCTACCTGCTCGTCTTCAACATCATTCCCTATAAGAAGCTCCGCAAGAACTGGCGGATAGTCTACATAGTGTTACTGGTTTTCTGTGCCGTGATTACGCCTGATGCCTCTCCAGTAACCCTGCTTTTGATGTTTGTGCCTATGGCGGTGCTCTATGAACTCTCGCTTGCCCTGAGCCGCATTGTCTTAAGTAAGCGTATCAAGGCTAAGGAAGCCGAACTGGCTGCCGCAGAAGCCGGCGAGACTGAGGAAACAGGCGAAGAACCCAACCGAGCCGAGGCTTAAGCCTATGCATGAGTTCTCCCTCATGACCAGTGTGCTTGATGCGGTGGAAACAAGCGCCAGGGAACTTAACGCCAGCAGGATCGTGGAAGTCAAATTGGTTATAGGCGAAATGGCAGAAGTGTTCGAAGATGCCATGGATTTTGCCTTTGAGACCTTAACTCCTGGCACCTTGGCAGAAGGAGCCCGGCTCACTATGACCAAGGTGAGGCCAAAAAGTCGCTGTTTTGATTGTGGCAACGAGTTTGAGCATGACCGGTATGGTTTTGCCTGCCCTGCATGCAGCTCCCTGGTAACCGAATTGCTGGCCGGAAAAGAGCTCTACATAGAGTCAATGGAGATCGAGGAAAGCTGAGAGAGGATAGAGGAGAGAGGAGAAATATCCCCTCTGTCATCCTGAGCGAAGCGAAGGATCCAGGCAGTAAATGTATTAAGCGAGTTGGACGTTATCAATGAGTGATGGAATTGAGACCTATGGAGATAAAACTTAAAAAGCCGATCCTGGACTTTAATGACCGGCTAGCCAAAGAAAACCGCGAACTCATGCGCCAGCATGATATCTATGTGTTGGATCTGTTGGCTTCACCCGGAGCAGGTAAGACCTCACTTATCCTCGCCACCATCGAAGCCCTGGCAAGCGGATACCGCATCGCTGTTATCGAAGGCGATATCGCCAGTGACGTTGACGCAGTCAAGATAAAGCAAACAGGCACGGCAGCCGTTCAGATAAACACCGGCGGTGCCTGTCATCTGGAGGCGGCGATGGTCTCGCGTGCTTTCACGGCACTTGAACTGGAGAACCTCGACCTCATTATCATAGAAAACGTAGGCAATCTTGTGTGTCCCACCGACTTCGATTTGGGAGAGGACGCCAAGGCGATGATACTGTCGGTTCCCGAGGGCCACGATAAGCCCCTCAAGTATCCCGGTGTGTTCCAGGCGGCTAAGGCGGTAGTCCTGGGTAAGATAGACACCAAGCCCTTCTTCGATTTTGACGAGGCCGCGTTCAAACAGTCAGTTGAACAAATCAACCCACATGCGGTACTCTTTTCTCTGAGCGCAAAAACCGGCGAAGGTGTTGACGCCTGGGCGCGCTGGCTGTCCACCCAAATAGAGGAGAAGAAGTCTTGCAACTGATAATCACCGAGAAGAACGATGCCGCCAAGCGCATCGCAGACCTGCTGAGCACAAAGAAGCCAGAGTCTGGCAAGGTCTTTGATACCCCCGTCTATCGTTTTGAATGGAACGGCACCCCCTGCGTGACCATCGGTCTGCGTGGCCACATCCTTGAGGTGGACTTTGCCCCAACGCTCTCTTACAGCAAGCGTCTGGGCTGGTACGGCATAAGCGAAGACGGAAAAACCAAACTTCCCACCAAGCTTCCCGAGATACTCAAGAAGCCTCCCTTCAAGAAGAAGAAGCCCTTTGCCGTGGATTCGGTAGACATCAGGGGTTGGAAGATAGAAGCACTTCCCTACATGATTTACGCTCCGCTGGAAAAACTCCCCAAAGAAAAGGGCATCATCCGTTCTGTTAAGAATCTGGCTGCCAAGGCTGAGAGTGTCTGCATCGCCACCGACTTCGACCGCGAGGGAGAGTTGATTGGCATGGATGCACTCAATATGGCACTGGAGGCCAATCCAGAGCTTACGGTGAGCAGGGCGCGTTACTCCTCCTTCACCAAGGCAGAAATAGTTAAAGCATTTAGCAATTTAGTTGAGATGGACTTCAACTTGGCCAATGCCGGCGAGAGCCGTCAGTTCATCGACCTCATCTGGGGAGCAGTGCTCACTCGTTTCCTCACCATAGCCAAGTTTGCCGGCTACGGCAACGTGCGCCCTTCCGGACGCGTCCAAACGCCCACGCTGGCGCTAGTGGTTGAGAAAGAAAAAGAGCGTCTGGCCTTTGTTCCCGAGGACTATTGGGTGCTCAAGGCCCAGTTGCTGGGCACAGCCGACGACCCTTCCTCTGCCTTTGACGCAACGCACCAAACGTCGCGCTTCAAGGACGAGCAGGCAGCACTTGCCGCCTATGCTGCGGTTAAGCAGGCAAGTACGGGAGTGGTTAAAGAGATAACGCGTAAGAAGCGCAAGGTGCTGGCTCCCGCCCCCTTCTCCACCACTTCGCTCATCGCTGTTGCCAGCGCCGAGGGCATAGCGCCGGGGCGAACCATGCGCATTGCGGAGTCGCTCTACATGGCCGGCTACATCAGTTATCCGCGTGTAGACAACACGGTGTACCCCGATACACTCGACCTCAGCGAGGTTACCAGCATGCTCGCCAGCATTCCGCAGTACGCCTCGTATGCGCAGAAACTCCTCTCGCAAGGCCAGCTCACCGCTACGCGCGGCAAGACCTTCGACACAGACCATCCACCTATCTACCCCACGGCAGTGGCCTCATCAGACTCCCTTCGTTCGGAGGAGTGGAGGCTCTACAACCTCATCGCGCGCCGCTTCCTCGCCACGCTCAGTGGCCCGGCTATCGTCGAGGGCACCAAGGTAGCTGTGGATATAGCCCAAGAGCCCTTTGAGGCCACAGGAGATGTTTTAGTGCAACCAGGATTCAGGGCAATCTATCCCTACGGCCTCAAGAAAGACGAGCAGTTGCCTCAACTTTCCGAAGGGCAAACCGTTTTGGTGCAGGGCACCAGCCTTGACCAAAAGCAAACCGAACCTCCCAGCCGCTATTCTGCTGGGCGTCTCATTCAGGAGATGGAAAAGGCCGGCCTCGGCACCAAATCTACACGCCATGCAATCATCGAACGTCTCGTTGAGGTGCGCTACATCCAAAATGATCCGGTGGAGCCCACACAGCTGGGTATCGCAGTCATCGAGGCCCTGGGCACCTATGCTCCTCATATAACTACCCCTGAGATGACCGCCCAGCTCGAGAGCGAGATGAGCAATATCGCTACCGGTGCGGACAGTCGTGACATGGTGGTTTTGCACTCGCGCCGCTTGTTGGAAGCAGAGATAAACGTGCTCATCCCTCATAAGGATAACGTGGGAGAAGCGCTTGCCGAGGCGGTTTCGGCTGATACCCGTATTGGCGCGTGCCCGGCATGTGGTGGGGACCTGCTGATTAAGCAGAGTGCCCGTACCAGGGGGAGTTTCATCGGTTGCAGTGGTTGGAAGTCTTCTGGTGAAGGCTGCAACCTTACCTATCCTCTGCCCCAAGGCAGGATAATGGCCGTCGATGAGCTTTGCTCCACCTGTGGCAAGCCGCAGATCCAAGTCATTCAGTTCAGACAAAAACCACTCGTAAGATGTGTGGATCCGGAGTGCAGCTCCAACCAGGAGCCCGACCTGGATGTAGGGGAGTGTCCCAACTGCAAGACTACCGGCAAGGAAGGCCGCCTCATAGCCCAGCGCTCCTCGCGGAGTCTCAAGCGTTTTATTAGGTGCACTAACTACGATGAATGCGCCACCTCCTACCCCTTGCCTCAGCGGGGAGACCTCCAGGCTATCGATGTCCTCTGCGAAGCCTGTGGCACTCCTAAGGTCATAGTCAAGACCAATCGGGGGCCCTGGGAGTTATGTCCCAACCCAGGGTGCCCTCTTCGTCAGGAAGACGAGGCAAAGAAAAAGGCAGCGGCAAACACCAAGAAAAAAAAGAAGTAACTGCTGGTAAACCACAATGTCATTAACTTAAGGGGTTTTCTCTGATAACTATTACTCCAGGTAGTTGTTGCTATCAGTGATTATTGCTACAAGAAACTGTTGCTGCAAGCAGTTGTTACAAGCAGTTGTTACAAGCAGTTGTTACAAGCAGTTGTTACAAGCAGTTGTTACAAGCTGTTGGGGCATCATTCAGCTGCTACTGCAAGCAGTTGTTACTGAAATGACAATTGACTTGTCAACTGTTGACTAAGTGTTACGCAAAATGCCTATCAGAACACTTGACTGTAAAGTAGCTTTATGATGTAGGATGATAATCCCCCCCCACTGGCTAGCACCCGGGCAACCTGGTGCTAGCCATCTCCTTTATACCACCCCGCAAATACCATCATCCAATGCTCACTCCCGCTGGGTTTTGCTAATTCCTACCAATCTCCAGAGGTTGTACGAGTTTCGTTATACTGGTGATAAGCAAATTCCAATTCAGAAGAGGTGGCTCAGTATGAGAACAAAGGTTAAATTCGGAGGTTGGCTACTAGCATTCTTCATTATGCAGATACTTTTCTCACTGTGGATGCTGTCCGGTTTTCCGGACAGTCTTAAAACACTCATGGAGAGCGATGGCATTATAGTAATCGCAGCGGCGATATCACTGCTTACCCTTATTGTCTATTCGGTGTTGATAATAACCTCGATGATGCAACTCATTATGAACAGCTCAGCATTCTTCAGGATGTTCCAACTGGCAGGCATTGTGGGATTCTTTGGCAATCTGGTGGTGTATGTATTGAGAGAAGTGCTTTATTACTCCCAGTACAATGTATTCTTATCTACCTCGATTCTGCCGTGGAACAATAACGCCAATTATTATTGGATCCTTGTGCTCCTTGCACTCTTCTGGACACTAATGTGGTCAGTCTTCTTTGTTAAGTCCTCTCGAACCATCAGCTACATGAACGGCAGAGAGTATATAGACAAAGCCATCTTTTTCAAGAAGTCAGAATCGCCTGAATGGCTTGTTGTGAGAATGCCAGTACAGCAGGTCGTTGCCCCCGGGCCACAGCCCTATAACCCGCAAGGGCCATACCCCCCGTCACAACCAATCAACCCGCAGGTGCAATTCCCCCCACCACAGCCGATAAGCCCACAAGAACCATTCCTCCAGGAAGAGCCATCCAGCCTGCAGGAACCTGCACCCCCAACAGAGCTATCCAGCCCGCAGGAACTCAACCAGTATCCACCACCTCCACCTCAAGGCGCACCTTTTCCACTTGAGAATACCGACTAGAAGATAAAAGAGACGGTTTCTCTGCCCTGCTGCAAGACAGAGGAACCGTAGCTTGGCTTTCTTCGGTCATATGAGTCACACCCCCTTGTCGTCCTGCGCATCGCGTAGCGATGTTGCAGGATCTAATAGGTCTACAGAGAGGGTCCACAACATCCTGCGCGTTCGACGAAGTCGAATGTTGCAGGACCTGCAGGACGACAAGAGTGTGAACCCTCGACACGCGCGGTTTCCTTTTACCAGAATTTTTTTTGCATAGAAAAAAAAATTACGCTATAATTCTTCCGATGCCGCTGAACAAGCGGCCAGCTTTTTCTATAGGAGAAAACTGGTAGTTTAATTAGCAGCTATATAATCTGGCAATTATAGTCAGCTGCAAATAGGCACAAGAGACACTCTAAACGAAGCAGGTGCCGTGCAACCCTTGTGTTGTGTGTAATGTCGGTTGTCAAAGTAGGAGCTTATGCTACAAGACGCACCTCGGAGTTCTCGCGAATGGCCCCGCGTAAAGGGCAAACCCATAATCGTTGCAGCTCTCATGATCTGCATGTTGTTTACCTTCCCCCTGGCTTACGCAAGCTTTAGCCCTGAGTCGGCCGAACAGGTTATTGGTGTGGGGCGCATCCAATCATCCACTACCTTCTCTTCTACCCAGCTTTTGGGCGCAAACCATCTCACGGCGCCCGAGCAGTTGGCAGACGAACAAACCATGGGGGTTAGCCAAATCGCACAACCGCTAGACCGCGGCATAGAGAATCCTGAGGAATTCATCGAGACTATAAGCTTGATCCAGCGCTTTGGAGAGCCGGATGAAAATGGCTGGTGGTCGGTGAAGACCTCCGCATATGGCCCCAGCAGCGCCGGTCAGTGGACCTCTCTCGGCACTGAGCTCACCATGACCAGTATGGACATAGGTGTCCACATCAATAGTATCGATCTAATAGGTCGCTCTGTATATCTCATGTACGGCGATGTCATTTTGAAGTGCAGGATTGTTGACACAGGCGAGATGGCTTCCGATGGCAGGCTCTTTGATCTGCAACCTGGTGTCTGCACAGCCTTTGGCGCAGAGACTCCGGAGTTTGGTTGGGGTATACGCTGGGTCAAATGGAAATTCGCCGACTAAAACCAAGCAGTTTATCAATAATAAGACAGGGCAGCGATGACCGTTCTGCATGGGCGGATGTTGCCATTCTCGGTACACAGCTCACCGCTACTCCCGAAGTTGCTGAACGCCTACTGCTAAAACACCCATCGCTCGCCTTACATGCCTGCAAGAGCTCATTACCTATCCCACACCAAGCCTTCATCCCAGAAGACTCTCATGTAGACCCTGCAACATTCGGCTTACTGCCGAATGCGCAGGAAGACAAAGGATTATTTGGCGAGCATCTTCCCGGTGCCTTGCTGCCCCACGCCTTGGAACACCTGGCAATCGACCTATTGGTAGTGCGGTTTCCTGATGAGACCTTTGCCGGTAACACCTGCTGGCTGGAGCGCGAGGAGCAGATTATGCGCGTGCGCATATCCCTACCAAAAGAAGCAGGACCTGCCCCAGTGAGCCAAGCTCTCCTGGATGCCGCGGCGCTGCTGAACGAGATGCTGATTTGAACTCAAGGAGACGGTTCTCGGACGCTTTAGTGCTGCTCAACGAAATTCTGTGTGACGAATCAAGACAAATTGGCTAAGAACCGCTATCGTATGGTTATGAAGGTTCCTGGACTCATACAATTTGATGAGTGGCAAGACGACTACGCTCAGCGCGTAGCAGTCATGCGAACCAGCGCTGTGCGCGACCTCTTTGCTGCCTCATCACGCAGTGACATCATCAGCTTGAGTGGCGGGATGCCCGATATCCGTAATCTTCCCCTGGACACTGTTGTGAGCAAGGTAGCAGCTGACGCTGTGCGCATCGAGGGTGTTGCCGGTCTACAGTATGGCAACACTACGGGACGCGAGCAAACTAAAGAGCTGGTCTGCTGCCTCATGGAAGACCTGGATATATTCGTACGTCCCGATGTGGTTACTATCACCACAGGAGGCCAGCAGGCACTCGACCTCATTGCTAAAACCTTCGTCAATCCCGGCGACACCATCATTACCGAAGGGCCTTCTTATCTGGGAGCGCTGCAGGCGTTTTCTGCCTATGAGCCCTTGGTGCTCACCATTCCTTTTGACGACGAGGGCATGAGAACAGACATCCTGGCTCAGGAGCTTGACCGACTCATCGCAGAGAGCCCTAACGGAAAGCATGGAGTCAAATTCGTCTATACGATTCCCAACTTCCAAAACCCCGGCGGTGTTACCATGAGCTTGCAAAGGCGAAAACACCTGCTGGAGTTGGCTCATCAGCACAAGCTTCTTATAGTGGAAGATGACCCCTACGGACGTATACGATTTGCCGGAGAGCCGGTACCGGCACTGCGTTCGATGGATGAGAATGTGGTGTATTTAAGCACCGTATCAAAGGTTTTTGCCCCGGGGCTCCGCACCGGCTGGATCATCGCCCCCAAGCCTATCCTGGCCAAGATCAACATGGTTAAGCAGGGCACCGACCTCTGCGGGAGTGCTCTCAATCAGGTTATCGTTGAACATTATTTCAACGACACCGATTGGCAAGGAGAACTCAACAAGATCATCAAGCTCTATCGCGAGCGCTGCGCGGCTATGCTGCAAGCACTGGAGGACTACTTCCCTCCGGAGGCAACCTGGACCCGCCCGGAAGGCGGCCTCTTTGTGTGGGTCACCCTACCAGAGTTCGTAGATACCCCACAGCTGCTTTCGGTGGCGCTGGAAAAAGGTGTTACCTTTGTGCCCGGAGACGGCTGTTATCCCGGTGGCAGCGGTCTGGGCCGCAATGCCATGCGTATTGCGTTCTGCTATGAAGAACCTGAGCAAATCCGCGAGGCAATCAGGCGGCTCGGAGAGGTCATAGAAGAGCGGATGCAGCTCTGTCGCGCCTTTATAGATGCGGGAGCGTTGTAGTATCTATAACTCACGGGGACGGTTCTCGTGAGTTGTACATTATGAACTTATGTAGCCAATCGGGACGATTCTATTGAGTTGTTACTAATAATCTAAATTACAACTCACGAGAACCGTCCCCGTGAGTTATAGAACGGAGTCACTATGACTTATAAAGTTGCAGTCTTAATGGGTGGAAGTTCTTTTGAGCGCGAGTTCTCATTGGAGAGCGGTAAGAATGTCACTAACACCCTGCGGGAGCATGGTTATGAGGTGCTGCCTCTCGACACCGACGCAAACTTGGTAGAAAACCTCCGCACCCAGGACATAGACGCGGTTTACATAGCCCTGCATGGCGAGGGCGGCGAGGATGGTTCTACCCAAGCGCTATTGGAATACCTCGGCATTCCCTTTGTTGGCTCCAGCTCACAGGTTGCCCGGATGTTCTGGAACAAGTCCTCTCTGCCTCATGCGGTGAGGGCTTTCAGGGAGAGAGAGTGCCAACAAGACTACCCCGAGAGGGGGGCCGCCTCTTGGCCAAAGAGCATCTCTCTGGCTGCTGTTTCCTTCAAAGACATGGGGGCCGCTACTGCCTTAGACCTCATTCCTGCCCACCTGGGCAGCTTTCCTGTGGCAGTAAAGCCTGCGCGTGGCGGTTCTGCCATGGGCGTCAACCGGGTTGATAGCCTGGAGGGCGTGGGGGCAGCCATCCTGGATGCCTTCTCCTTTGATTCGGCGGTCCTCATCGAGCAGTGGATCGAGGGGGTCGAGTTGGCGGTAGGAGTTGTGGGCAATGGCAGCGCGGCAAGGGTCCTCCCTCCCGTTGAGATCGTCCCCAAACGTGGCTTCTTCGA
>Ga0123356_10002421_pt1 | contig 19951 bp, 16 predicted proteins | sample TergutEmb28metaG_2_FD_92546 | JGI IMG/M metagenome (GOLD analysis project Ga0123356, IMG submission 92546) | Embiratermes neotenicus P3 segment gut microbial communities from Petit-Saut dam, French Guiana - Emb289 P3 | ecosystem: Host-associated > Arthropoda: Insects > Digestive system > Gut ... | reverse complement strand
GCGCTGGGACGGATTCGTGTTCCATCCGGGTGACATTGTGATCAGCACAAGGTCTCGCAGCGGAACGACCTGGATGCAGATGATCTGCGCGCTGCTGATCTTCCAGACCCCGGACCTCCCCGCACCGCTAGCCGAGCTGTCGCCCTGGATGGAGTGGCTGGCGCTCGAGCGGGAGGAGCTGCTAGCCGGACTCGCCGCTCAAAAGCACCGGCGATTCATAAAGACGCACACGCCGCTTAAGGGCCTGCCGCTGGATCCGCGGGTCACGTATGTCGTTGTGGCCCGGCATCCGCTGGATATGGCGGTGTCGCTGTATCACCACTACGCCAATCTCGATGCGCGGCGCCTGAACGAGCTTGCGGGCCGGGCCGGGTACGCCAGCGCGGAGCCCTTGCCCCCGCTGCGGGAGTGGCTGCTCTCTTGGGTCGCTCAAGACTGCGACCCGTACCAGCGGCTCGAGACTCTCGCCGGGGTGATGCACCACGTCGCTGACGCCTGGTCGCGGCGGGCCGAGCCGAACATCATTCTGGTGCATTACGACGATCTGGCCGGTGACCTTGAGGGGCAGATGCGGCAGCTGGCCGCGCGCCTGGGCATCGCGGTTCCGGCATCGCTGTGGCCGGAACTAGTGAGCGCGGCCTCCTTTCATAGCATGCGCTCCCGCGCTGAACGCCTCACTCCCGGTCCGCCAGGACTCTTTCTGGATGACACCGCATTCTTTCGGACCGGTCGGTCGGGCACCGGCAACGCGATACTGACTCCCGAGGAACTCGGCTGGTACCGGATCCGGGTGGCCGAAATGGCGTCTCGGGAAGTGGTCTCCTGGCTACATCGAGACGTCTAAAACTGCTGCATCCGGCAACAGCGGCCGATCCCGCACCTGGTAGGCCAGGTCAGCGGTTCGAATCCGCGCACCGGCTCCAGGTTCGAGACCTCATGAGGCGCCGGCCGCGTGGTTGTCTGGCGCGGTGGGCCCGTCGGCCTGGCTCGGGTGGTGCATGCCGTGATGGGCATGTCCGTTGCCGGCGTCCGGCTGCCCGGGCGGGCCGCCCATCATCTTGAGCATCGCGGAACCGCCGGTCCGCGCGAACCGGGCGATCAGGACTGCGGCGAGGATCAGGAAGACGATGTTCAGCCAGGTGGTGTAGTCCCACGAGACACCCTGGTCCGGGATCGCGGCATGGGCGCGGTCCGGGATCAGTCCGAGTCCGCCGAAGATCAGCTCGACGACGTACCCGGCTCCGGCCATGGCCGCGTAGAAGGTGCCGAGGAGGAACAGCGCCATCTTCGCGCCGTAGTACTTGCGGTAGATGTTCAGAATCGGCGCGATGATCAGGTCGGCGAAGATGAAGGCGACGACGCCGCCGAAACTGATCCCGCCCTTCCACAGCACCACCGCTAGCGGCACGTTGCCGATCGAGCAGACGAACGAGACGACCGCCACGACCGGGCCGATCAGCGGTCCCCACAGCCTGGCGGCCAGCGGATGACCGGCGAAGAAGAACCCCTGCCAGAACGAGTCCGGCACCCACGCGGCGACCGCTCCGGCGATCACCAGGCCGATGACCAGGTCCCGGATGATGGCGGCCCACTCCATCACGAACACATGGCTGACTGAGGTGAGGCCTTCGCTGGAGAACAGCCTGCGCGCGAACGACCCGTCGCCGCGGATGGACATGTCCATGCTGGCGTGCCCTTCCATCGACCCGGCCAGCCCGCGTCCGGCCTGGCTGCGCGCCTGCCGCAGCAGCCCTTGCCGCAGGAAGATCCGGAAGAGCAGGGCCAGGAGCACGATCATGACCGGGCCGCCGGTGAACTCCGCCAGGGTGAACTGCCAGCCCATCAGCAGGGCCAGGATCACGCCCAACTCGATCACCAGGTTGGTCGAGGCGATCTCGAACGCCATCGCGGCGGTAAAGTTCGCGCCCCTGCGGAACAGTGCCCGCGCTAGCGCGACCGCCGCATAGGAGCAAGAAGAGGATGCGGCTCCCAGCCCAGCGGCGACCGCGAGCGTGCGCGGCCGGGCATCGCCGAGCAGTCGGACGACCGTTGACCTGCGGACCACTGCCTGGATCACCGCCGACAGCGCGAATCCCAGAATGAGTGCCCAGGTGATCTGCCAGGTCATCGATCCGGTGATGGAAAGGGCATGCAAAATCGCAGGCACGTGCCTCTCCTTCCGTCGTTTTCAGCCGGCCTCCGGCGGCTCCTAACGCATATACCCCCCAGGGGTATTCCAGCAGGGACGGGCCAGGGCCAGAACCGGCTGGCATCTTCTGGCGTCAGATCGGAAGTTCGGTGGGAGGACTTCCGGGTCGCCGTAGTTAGAGCGCATCCCTCTCGATGAGACGGCTTTGCCACAGCTGTCACCACCTGACGGCGAACTCTCGACCCATCCGCGCTGGTCAGCTAGCGTTGGGCGTGAGCGCCGGGGGGCCAAGCGAGGAGTGTCATGAGCGAGACCTTGCCTCGGCGGCGCGTTTTCGCGGGCGGTACCTACACCGACGAAGAGGCCGTCGAACTGGAGCTGCCCGCCCCCCGTCCCGAGCCCTACCCCGAGCCCTCCGAGCCATGGGCCCTCGACGATGAGAGGCCGGGCTAGTGGCGCTGACCAGAGTCTGGATGCCGTCACCAAACTACTCCGGCCGTGGCGGGTCGTCCGTCCGGCTCATCGTGCTGCACACCACCGAGGGCGCACAGACGTACCAGTCACTCGGCAGCTTCTTCGCGGGGCCGGTCGACGCCAGTTCGCACGCCGGCATCGACAACAAGGTGCGCGGCACCATCGGCGAGTACGTATCGAGGCCTAATAAGGCGTGGACGCAGAGCGGAGCCAACCCGGTCGCGGTGTCAGCCGAGCTGTGCACCCCGTCGGGCGCCGCCGCCTCATGGACCCGTGACTACTGGCTCAACAGCCAGCGCACGCTCCTTGACAACACTGTCGACTGGGTGCGCGAGGAGGCGGCGCAATTCGGCCTGCCGATCGTCGCACTCACTCCGGGCCAGGCGCAGGGCAGCGGGCGCGGTGTCTGCCAGCACTCAGACCTCGGCTCATGGGGCGGCGGGCACTACGACTGCGGCAACGGCTTTCCCATGGACTACATCATCAGCAAGGCGTCCGGGTCCGCGCCGCCCCCCACCCCCGCCGAGCCCGCTCCACTCCTGGAGGAACCCGAGATGCCCACCCTGCTCCCCGGCCGCAACCAGCCCCCGGTCGGGATCTCATTCACCGGCGCGGGCGAGTACGTCGCCATCAACCTGCTGTGCGATGCCAGCCTCGCGCCCGGCGGCAAGACCCAGATCCGGATCGCCTGCCATCGCGTCGGCACCTCCAACTGGAATGTGATCACCTCGACGCTCAGCGCAGCCAACCCGCGCCAGGCGTTCGACCTCCCCTCGGACTGCGACGGGGTGAGCCTGAGCCGCCTGGACGACGCGCAGCTGGCTGTCGTGCCGGTGTTCAAGCGCCGGGCTTAAGCCCGCGCGCACTTCCCCCGGTGACGAGGGGTCCCTCGGCCGGGTTACGCGCTGCCCGTTGCGGCGCATCACCGTGCATGGCGGAGTGGACGGGGCTTATAGCAGTTCCGCTGGCGGAGTGTGCCAGTGACGGGTCTGCACTGATTTGATAGTAATTTTTCTGTGACGAAGGCGTAACTTTGTTGCCCAACGGGGATGGTCTAGACCGGTTAACTCCCCAGCCTTGAACGGGTGACGACGTATGGCGAGTGCGCTTCCGCCCAGTGAGGCTGACACCGGTCCAGATGAAGCGGCTGCGGAGGACCCGGCTGCGGAGGACCCGGCCCCGGCGGAAGCGGCGCCAGCGGAAGCCGCGACGGCAGTACCCGCGCCTGACAAATCCGGCAGCGTTAACGACTCCGCGGAACAGTCCGCGGCCGAGTCCACAGACGACTCCACCGCCCCGGGTTTCGCGCCCCAGGTGCCGCGGAAAGGGGGCACCTCACGGTGGCGGCGCCGCCGGAAACGGATCCTCATCTGGGGCTCGGCGAGCCTGGCCGTGCTGCTCGTCGCTGTCGCGGCCACCGGCTACGCGATGTTGCGGCACTTCAACGCGAACATCCAGCAGGACGACATCAGCGGACTGCTTGGCGCCCAGCCGGTGAACCTGCACCCGCAGGCGGAGAACATCATGGTGCTCGGCTCGGACTCCCGCCAGGGGCTAAGCAAGGCGTTCGGCAGCGGCCTTGTCACTGATCAGTCGGACACCCTGATGATCATCCACATCCCCGCCAACCGTAAGTGGGCCGAGGTGATGTCCATCCCGCGCGACTCGTGGGTGAACATCCCGTCGTGCGCGATGGGCAACGGCCAGGTGTCCACGCCGAGGCAGTTCAAGATCAACGAGGCGTTCGCGATCGGCAACCTCGACGGCAATCACACCAATCTCGGCGTCGCCTGCACGGTGAAGACACTGGAACAGGACACGGGGATCTACATCAATCACTTCATCGCGGTGAACTTCACCGGCCTTGAGGAGATGGTCTCCGCACTTGGCGGCGTCTATGAGTGCAACCCGACGCCGATCAACGATCCGAATTCCGGCCTGCATCTGCCGGCCGGCACGCATCTGCTGACCCCGGCCCAGGCGCTCGGGTATGTGCGGGCCAGGTACACACTGGGCGACGGTAGCGACCTAGAGCGGATCGGGCGTCAGCAGGCCTTCATGTCGTCCCTGGTGAACCGGGTGAAGAGCGAGCTGCTGAACCCGCTGGCGATCTACCGGTTCCTTGACGACGCCACGAAGTCGCTGACTGTTGACAGCCAGCTGGGTGGCATCACCGGCCTCTACGACCTTGGGCAGTCACTGCGCGGCATCCCGTCGAGCAAGATCGCGTTCTTCACCCTGCCTAACTTCCCGCGCGGCGAAGTCGTCCCCAGTGACACCGCGAACGTGCTGTGGACGCAGCCGGAAGACAGCGAGATCTTCGCCACCTTCCGCGACGACGTACCCGCCAGCTCCACGTTGTTCGGCCGGACGGCCCCCGGGTCCACGGCGACCGGCACGGCGTCACCGCCGAGCGTGGCTGACGGTGGCGTGGCCCGGGGAAGTTCGTTCCTGGCCGCGCCCACCGCCCCGCCGGCCGTTTCCGGCTCGCCGGCCGCCAGCCCGCTCACGATCCAGGCGCGCACCGCCAACCAGTCCATCTGCGCAGGCTAACCGCTCCCCGCTGGGGATACCGTTGGCTGATGAAGAAGGCGACGCGGCGGGCATGCCTGGCGGCCGCCAGCGTCGCGCTGTGCGCCGCGCTGGCCGTGCCGCTGCTCGGCGTGTTCTCTGCCGCCCGTGCCGCCGTGGTCGCATTCCGTCCCGGTCATGTGGTGCTCGTCGGCATCTCGGGCCTGACCTGGAACATGGTCACGCCGCAGACGACCCCAGAACTATGGCGGCTGGCAGAGACCGGCTCCGTGGGTTCGCTGGTCGACTACGCGCAGCAGCCGGTAGCCTGCCCGGCGGACGGCTGGCTATCGCTCAACTCAGCTGCGCGCGCGCAGGTGCCGCGCCCGTGCACGTCGCTGCCCGCTGTGATCCAGGATGGGCAGGCCGCCGAGGTCCCAGCGATGCCGCAGCTCATTGCCGGGAACCAGGGCTTCCATGAGTCTCCGGACTGGGGGCTGCTCGGCTCGCTCGCCAGCTGCGCCACCGCGGTTGGCCCGGGCGCGGCTCTCGCGCTCGCCTCCCCAACGGGCGCCGTCGCCTCGTACTTGCCGTCCGCCGCGGGACTGTCGCCGGCGGTGCTGGCCCGCTGCCCGCTGACGGTCGTGGATCTGGGCCAGATCCAGGGGTCCGAACGGTCCCGTCTCTCCGCGATCGACCGCCAGCTTGCCGCCATCTCCTCGGAGCTGCCCAGCGGCACAGTGCTACTGGTCACGGCGCCTGGTGCTGTGCCCACCGAGACCGCGAGCGGCGCACCGGCCGGCCGGCCGCACCTGATGACCGTCGTGGTCAACGGACCTGGCTATGCGAATGGCCTGATCACCGCATCCTCCACGCGGCGGCCGGGCATCGTCGTGCTCACTGACCTGACCCCGACCGTGGCCGGGTGGCTGGGCCGGCCGGTACCCGCGGGGTCCGTCGGCGCACGGATAGGGACGACGGGCCGCGGTGACCTGCCCGCGACGGTCCGCGGGCTGCTCGGCAGAGATACTGCCGAGCAGGTCTGGCTGACCACGCACACGTGGTTCCTTATCGCCTACGGGGTCGCGGACGCGATCCTGTTCGCCGTGCCCGCGCTGGTCTTCTGGGGCACCGACCCTGACCGTCGCCGGCGTCGCGCCCAGTCCTGGCGGCTGGCGGGGACCTTGGCCGCCGCCGTCCCGCTCGGTTCCTACCTCGCGAACGCGGTGCCATGGTGGTCGCTGGATCACCCGGCCTGGTGGCTTTACGGGCTCACGGCGGGGTGGACGCTCGTGGTGGCAGCGGCCGCGCTCGCCGGACCGTGGCGGCGGGACTCGCTCGGTCCGGCCGGAATGACCTGCCTGGCGACGCTGCTGCTGCTCGCCGTGGACGTGATGAGCGGATCCCGGTTGCAGCTCGAGGCGCCGTTCGGCCTGTCGCTGCTGACCGGCGGCCGGTACTACGGGATCGGCAACTACGCACTCGGCGTCTACTGCGTGAGCGCGATTGTCGCTACCGCCTGGCTCGGCGGCCTCGCTGTCGCCCGGCGACGGTCTAGTCCGTCCCTCGTGCTGGCCCCGGTCGCCGTGGGGCTGCTTGCTGTCGTGGCGTCCGGCTGGCCTGGGTTCGGGGCCAAGGTGGGCGGAACCATCGCGCTCGTACCGTGCCTGCTCCTGCTGGCCGTCTGGCTGACGGGGTTCCGGGTGCGCTGGGGCTGGGCGGTCCCGATCGCCGTCAGCGGCCTCACACTGGTCGCTGTGTTCGCCGTCATCAGCTACTACTTCCCGGCCGCGGGTACGTCCGACATGGGGACGTTCGCGGGGAACCTGCTGCGTGGCCAAGGGGGCGACCTGCTGCAGCGCAAGGTCAGCTCCAATGTGGGAACCGTCACATCGAACGACTTCGGCTGGCTCATCCCGGTGGTGGCGGTCGTTGCCGGGATCGCACTCTGGCAGCCGGCGGCGCTGCGACTGCGCACGCTGGCGAAGGCCTTCGAGACCGAGCCTCTCGTGCGTGTCACGGCGTGGCTCAGCTGGCTCGTCTTGGTAATCGGCTGGATTGCTGATGACTCTGGGGTCATCGTGCCCGCTGTGGCGCTCCCGTTCGTGGTACCGCTGACGATCGGGATGGCCGCCTCCGTTTCCGCTGCTGCCAGTGGGGCACGCTATTTTGGTAACGCCTTCGCCGGGTCATCCGTCGCAGGCCGGTCCCCGAGTTAGACCGCCCCGAGGTAAAGAGGACGGCCCCGAGTGCAGTACCAGCTTTCCCGTCTCGTGGTGGGCCCGTTCCTGCACGCGTACGGACGCCCCCGGGTGACCGGGCTAGAAAATGTCCCCGCGAGCGGTCCCGCCATCCTCGCGTCCAATCACCTGTCGATCGTCGACTCTGTGTACCTGCCGCTGATGGTCCCCCGGCCGGTGGTGTTCCCCGCCAAGGCCGAATACTTCTCGGCGAAGGGGCCGGTCGGCCGCCTGTGGGCGGCCTATCTGCGGTCCACGAACCAGCTCGTGCTTGACCGTGCGGACACCAAGTCCGCGCAGGCCACCCTCGAGGCGGCCGTCGAGATCCTGCGGTCGGGTGAGCTGTTCGGGTTCTACCCCGAGGGCACCAGGTCGCCCGACGGGCGGCTGTACCGGGGCCGGACCGGCATCGGCTGGCTGGCCTTGAACTCCGGGGCTCCGGTTATCCCGGTGGCGATGTTCGGAACCAGGAAGATGATGCCGCCGGGTACCTCGTTCCCCCGTCCGGCGAAGGTCGAGATCAAGATCGGCAAGCCGCTTGAGTTCGGTCACCTGGCAGGCGATCCGCCCGGGCGGGCACGCCGTATCGTCGCCGACGAGGTGATGCGCGCGATCTGCGAGCTCTCCGGCCAGGAGTACGTCCACGAGTATGCGTCTGACGTGAAGGCCAGGCTGGCCGGAGACAAACCAGCCTAGGATCCTGGCGGGCGGGCGCGGCCGTGGACTCACCAGCGGCCGGCGCTTGGCGGACGTGCCGTTAGGCCTCGTCGTCCGGGTCGAGCGCCTGCTGCGGCCCGGTCGCCGACGGATTCCAGATGTACATCGGACCGGTATTTGACACCGGCCACGGCGCGTCCTGGGGGAGCGGCGCCATGGCGAAGTCCTCGGGTGACCGCTCCCATGGGGCCAGTGGCGCCTCCGGTGACGGAGCCGCAGGCAGGGCTCGGTGCGGAGTGGGCGAGCGCGCGGCGAAGCTGCTGCCGGCAGGTGCGGCAAGCCAATCTGTCCCGCTGCGGACTACGCCCGAGATGGCCGCGCCGTCTGGCCTGGGGGCAGGGCGTGGCGCCTCAAGAGCGAGCGGCGGGTACGGCTGGTTGCGAGAATGACGCGGGTGGCTGGAGTGGCCCCGGCGTGTGTCGCGCCTGCGGCTCTGGATGCGAGTGAGCATCAAAGCGGCGATCAGGAAGGCGATGAGCGCGCAGGCGGCGATCACCAGCCCGACAAGGAACGACCGGACCGTCGTGCCGGGGTCGTCAGGAGCAGCTGCACTGTGCCGTGCGGCGCTCGGCCGCGCTGCGCGGGCTGTCGAAGTCGCACGCGGTGGCGGTGGGGGTGGCGATGCTGGGTGCGCGGCCGCGACCGTTGCGGCCGCGGCGAGTGCGGTGGCCGCGTTGAGAGCGCCGTGGCCCCAGCCCGGCTGCCCGGCCCGGGCGCTCGTGGAGGTCTCCAGGGCCTGGGTGACCTCGGAGACGGTGAGCAGCGGATAGCGGGCGCGGACGAGCGCCGCGACGCCGGCGGTCAGGGCCGCCGCCATGTCCGTGGAGGCCAGTGACTGGTAGCTTCCGTCGGGGGCGGCCACCGCCAAGCCTGCTGCCGGGTCGGTCGACTCCCCGAAGGGCTCCGGTGCGGGCGGCGTTTCGCCGGATCCTGGTGCGGCCACCGCCACGTAGGTTCCCGTGCTGGTGAACGGGGCAAGCTGGCCGTTACGTGCGGTCGCGCCGACCGCGATCACGCCCGGGTAAGCGGCCGGGTAGTTGGTGGTGCCGGTACTCGCGCCATTGTCGCCTGCCGGAGCGATGAGCAGGGCATTATGCGCGAGCGCGTAGCCGACCGCGGCTTGCTCGGCGGTGCTGCCGCCCGCGGCGGCGGGATCTCCGCCCGACACGGATCCGAGTGTTCCCGGGTCAAGCGGGAGTGCGATGACGGTCGCGCCGTGATCCACCGCATACCTGATTCCCTCGGCGATCGCGTCCGGCAGCTGACGGGCGATGGCGGCGTCGGAGTTCAGCGGATCGTCGTATTCCAACGTCACCTGGACGGACAAGATTCGCGCGCCGGGAGCGACGCCGGTGACGCCATCCATGCCGCCCGCGCCGTGCCCGTGCCCGGCGATCAGCCCGGCCACCGCCGTGCCCTCGTTGCCCCAGTACGGGCCGCCCTGCTTCCTGCCGGTATTCGCGAAGTCCGGCCCCGTCGTCACCGTGCCGGTCAGGTCCGGGTGTGTCGCGTCGACGCCGGTGGACAGCACGGCGACGGTGACTCCGCTGCCAACGCCCGGTGCCGCTCGCCAGGCGGCGGGGACGTTCAGCGCGGTCAGCCACCACAGCTCGGCTCGGGTAACGGCTGCCGCACCCGGCGTTCTGGCTCCGTCAGCGGCCTGCGCGGGCAGCGCAAAAGCCGAGGCGACGGTGAGGGCCGCCAACATCGGCAGGGCGCCGCGCAGCAGGCGAGCCGCATAGGTCACGCCAGATCTCCAGATCAGGGCCTGAGGGGGTAGAGGCACCGGATGTGATTCGTTGCAATGTCCGAAAAAATCGTCATTAATGCTGCCACGCCACTGAGGAACAGCGGAACGTTCGGGTCGCTAACTATTTTGTGACGTTAAGGTGGATTAAGGCATTATGGCACATGTACTGATAGTGACTAAGTGATGGTGAGTGTCAGTACCGAGCCCCGCCGCAGGCCGAGTCGCTCGGCCGCATTTCCGCCGGCGACGGCGATGGCGACAAGACCGCTGCTGTCGCGATAGCAGACGAGTTCGCCGGGCTCGACGTCCCCGAAGGTCGTGGCAAAGGGCAGCGTGGTCTCCCCGCCGTCCCAGCCGAGCGTGACGGTCGTCCCCGGAACGAGACCGGCCAGCGCGGCTTCTTCGCCGGGCAACGAGAGCTGCGCGTTGCCGAACCGGTCCACGATGACCACCTCGGCGCGCGCGACGCCGCCGGTCAGCTGGAACGCCGGCCGGGGCAGTGGCACGAGGTCCGGCACGGCCAGTGGCTCGCCCGCGCGATCGAGCGGCACACCGGTCGCTAGCCAGGCGGCGACAGGCACGAAGATGTCGCGACCGTGGAACGTGGCAGTCACTGTGTCGCGCCACAGCGCGGGGTTGGTGAGCGTGACCGCCCGCCGGGCGCCGCCTGCCGCCGCGATCGCCCAGGTCAGCAGCCCGTTGTCGGGGCCGACGAAGACCGAGTCGCCGGCCTCCACCGCGACCGCGCGTCGCTGCGTGCCAACCCCGGGATCGACGACCGCGACGTGCACCGCGGCAGGAAGATACGGGACGGCCTGGGCAAGGACCGCGGCGCCGCGCCAGATGTCGCCTGGCGGGATCAGGTGTGTTACGTCAATAATGCGTATGTCTGGCGCGATCTGGGAGGCCACTCCATGGCAGACGGCCACAAAGGCGTCTTCCAGTCCGTAGTCGGTCAAGAACGTGAGACAGTGAAACGCAGCCACCTTCTGTAGAACCCCCGAAGGGAGTCGTGGATGCCCGCGTTGTCCGAACGCGACATGCGCGTACTGACCTTCGAGCGGGGCACATGGCGAACGGCTGGCGCCAAGGAGCAGGCCATTGTCGAGGTTCTCGGCCTCACCGCGACGAGGTACTACCAGCTGCTCGATGAACTGATCGACACGCCGGAAGCGCTCAGGTTCGATCCGGTTCTCGTTAAGCGGCTTCGCGCTCAGCGCGCAAGGCGGCAGCGCATGCGATCACCACGGCCGGGTACCACATAGCGGTGACGCACCCGCATGCGACGACGCCAGAAGGTGAGGCTGGGCTCGCCGCCCTGACCGCCGACCCTGCGCACGCACTGGTCGCGACCGACTTTGACGGCACCCTCTCGCCAATCGTGGCGGATCCAGCCGCGGCCATCGCCGTCGACGGTGCGGCCGTTGCACTGACCCGGCTGGCCCGGCTCGTCGGCACGGTGGCGATTATCACCGGCAGGCCGGCCGAGGACGCAGTAGCGCTCGGCGGCTTCGCCGGGGTTCCCGGCCTGATCGTCCTCGGTCACTATGGCGCGGAGCGTTTCCAGGACGGCGCGGTGCACGCGGCCGTCGTGCCGGAGGGCATCGCGACGGCCAGGGCGGCGCTTCCCGGGCTGCTGGCCGCGGCAGGCGCGCCCGAGGGGACGCGACTTGAGGACAAGAGAACGGCGCTCGCTGTGCACACCAGGCAGGCAGCCGACCCCGAGGCGGCGCTCGCACTACTGCGGGAGCCGCTCGCCAGGCTTGCCGCGGACAGCGGGCTGGTGGTCGAACCGGGGCGGCTCGTCCTTGAGCTCAGGCCGCCAGGCACGGACAAGGGGGCCACCCTGCATGCGCTAGCCGCCGAGCGCGGGGCGCGGGCCGTGCTTTACTGCGGTGACGACCTCGGGGACCTCGCCGCATTCGCCGCACTGCGGGACCTCCGCGGCGCCGGTGTGGCAGGCTGCGCGGTGGCAAGCCGCAGCCCCGAGGCGCCGGAGGTAGCCGCTGCGGCCGACCTCGTGGTCGACGGTCCGCCCGGCGTGGTGCGCCTCATGAACGGGCTAGCGGACACCCTCGAGGCGGAGCACACCAGCTGACATGCTGGCTCAGGCCTCCGGCTGGGGTCGCCCGGGAACCAGGACCGTCCAGCCGGCCGCCCGCCACGAGTCCGCGTCGAGCGTGCACCGGCCGTCGATGAGGACGGGGCGCGCGACAATCGCGGCGAGGGGTGCGGGGTCGATGGCCCGGAAGTCGGCCCACTCGGTGAGGTGCAGAAGGATGTCGGCCCCCTGGGCGGCTTCGTGCACGGAATCCGCGTACCGCAGCTCGGGCCTTATCCGGGCGGCGTTGGCCATGGCGACCGGGTCGTGCACGGTCACGATCGCGCCCTGGTCCGCGAGGTGACCGCAGATGGCGAGGCTGGGGGAATCGCGAATATCGTCGCTGTTCGGCTTGAATGCGACACCGAGGACGGCGACGCGCTTGCCAGCCAGTTCGCCGCCGAGCGCCTGCCGCGCGAGCTCGATGATCCTTCCCCGGCGGCCGAGGTTGATGTTGTCGACAGTGGCCAGCAGGTCGACAAGCGAGGTCACGTTCATCTCGGCGGCAGTGGACCGGAAGGCGCGGATGTCCTTGGGAAGGCAACCGCCGCCGAAGCCGAGGCCGGGGGAGAGGAACTTGCGGCCGATCCGGTCGTCGAGGCCGATGGCGTCGGCGAGCTTGATGACGTCCGCGCCGCTCGCCTCGCACATCTCGGCAAGCACGTTAATAAAGGAGATCTTGGTCGCGAGGAAAGAGTTAGCCGCGACCTTGACCAGCTCAGCGGTCTCAAGATCCATGGTCAGCCCGGGGATGCCCGAAGCCAGCGGTGTGGCGTAAACCTCCCGCATAAGCTGGTCCGCCCGCTCCGAGGTGACGCCGAACACGATCCGGTCCGGAGTCAGGCTGTCCTGCACCGCGTGGCCCTCACGGAGGAACTCAGGGTTGAAGGCCAGATCCACCAGGTCGCCCGCCGGTGCGGCCGCGTGTACCCGGCCGAGCAATTGCCGGGTGGTGCCGACGGGCACCGTCGACTTTCCGATCAACAGGGCCGGCCGCTTCAAGTGCGGCGCGAGGGCGTCCGCGGCAGCGTAGACGTAGCTCAGGTCGGCGTGGTCGCTCCCGTCCTTCGCCTGCGGCGTGCCGACGCAGCTGAAGTGCACGTCGGCGAACTCGCCGATCTCGGCGAAGGACTCGGTGAACCGGAGCCGGCCCGAGTCGAGGCTCTTCCGCAGCAAGGGCTCAAGGCCGGGCTCGAAAAACGGCGCCTCGCCGCGGGCGGCCTTGGCGACCTTCTCGGTGTCAACGTCGATGGCGAGCACCTCGTGTCCAAGATCCGCCATGCAGACCGCGTGGACCAGACCCAAGTAGCCAATGCCGATCACGCTGATGCGGAGTCTCCCGCTGCGACCCATGTGAACCCTCAGTTCCGTTTCGAGCTGACGCCGGCCGTGGCGGCCAGCACCGATTCTAGGGCTTACCTGGCGAACTACAGCTCAGGTCCTCCCGAGAACACGCGGACCGCACAGCAGCCGCTTGCCCGTTACCTGCCAGCACCGCTGTACGAACTATTGTGTAAGACCACGTGCGGTCTGGCGCGTGCGCGAAATTGCAGCGACGACGGATGTGCGTGGCGCAGCGGGAGGAAGCGGGCGAGATGACGACGTCTGTCATGGCGGACACCGGCACGCCCAAGCGTCGGCGGCGAGTGCCGTCGATACCGCAGTGGCTGCGGTCATCCCTGTTCCGGCAGACCACTGCCCGGCCGCTCGGGTGGCGGCAGGTCCTGGGCGCCATCGCATTCCTCGTCGTGGGTGCCGCCGTCAGCCTGGCCCGCACCTCCGGCCCCGGGGCGCTCAACACGATCTGGATCGAGGACGCGGGCAACTTCCTTAATGACGCGCTTCACCAGAGCGTGATGACAACCCTGACCACGCAGATGAACGGCTATTACGACGTGGTCCAGCGCGGGGCCACGGCCATCGCCGTGCTGTTCCCGCTGAGCTGGTCGCCCGGGATCATGTCCGCGTTCGCCGCGCTCGACTATGCGATGTTCGGGCTGATCGCCTACATCGCCAGCGGCCCGCATCTGCACAGCCGCTGGCTGCGTTTCCTCGTGGCGGCGCCAGCGTGCGTTATTCCGCTTGCCTATACGCAGGTCAACAACGACCTGGCCACAACTCAGTTCGTCGCGCTGTACGGGACCTTCTGGCTGTTGCTCTGGCGGCCGGCGACGCTGGCCGGCCGGATCGTGGCGCCCATCGTCATGCTTGGGGTCACGCTGTCGAGCATCCTGCCCGTGCTGTTCGCGCCATTGGTCCTGGCAAGGCTGATCGCGGACCGGTCCAAGCAGGCGATCGCCCTCGCGGTGTTCTGGGCGGCGGGTCTGGGAGCGCAGTGGAGCGTGCAGCTGCGCGGAATGAGCAACCGCAATACGGGCACCACCAGCGCGCTATGGGCGCTCGGGAACTACGCGACCCGGGTCGTGCCGCGCGCACTCTTCGGTGAGCGCGCGCTCGGCGGCCCGGGGACGGACGGCCAGGGACACGCGATCCCGCTGCAGATCCCGAACATGGCCATGCACAACGCCCTGATCTGGGGATCATGGGCTCTGCTGGTGGCGGTCATCATCATCGCCCTGGTCAGGCTCACCGCACCGAACTGGCCGCTAGCGGTAACCGCCCTGCTGTTCAGCGTCGTGCTGTTTGTCGGCTCGATCGTCGATAACAACCCCGTCGTGCAGCCCCGGTACGTGATTGCTCCCGCGCTGCTGGTCTACCTGGCCATCGTGGCCATGTTGCGACCACGCTCCGTGCTCCCGGCTGTCAGCCTGCCCGAGACCGTCAGCCTGCCGGCAACCGTCGGCGTTCCGGCGACCGTCGGTGCTCCCGCGACCGTAGCCGTTCCTGCGACCGTCGCCGTTCCCGCAACCGTGGGCGCTCCCGCGATCACCCAGCCTTCCGGGACCTCACCCGATGACACCGCGCCGGAGGACCCGGTCGCCGAAGGCGGCCCGGCCGCTGACGACGTATCTCCGCCGGCCGCGCCGCACAAGCCGCGGTTTCAGTGGCGCAGGCCACGGCTTCGCTGGCGCAGGCCACGGCTTCGTTGGCGCAGGCCACGGCTTCGGTGGCACAAGCCGCGGGTTCGGTGGCGCGTCGCGTTGCGCTGGATCCCGGTGACCACCTTCGCTCTGCTCCTTGCGGTCGTCTGCGGGTTCAACTACCGAGTGGTCAACAACCGTTCGGCGAGCCCGCCATGGACCAGCGTGGTGGCGGCGGCTACACAGGACTGCCAGATTACCGGTGTGACTGACTACCTCTACTCCTTCGCGTGGTGGAATGTGGACATCCCCTGTAGCAGGGTCACCACATCGCCGTGAACCCGATGACCGCGCGCTCCGGCCCCGGCTTGGCCCCGCGGCACCGGGCAAGGCCCGCCAGAACCCAGCCGGCGTACCTCGCCTGGGTCGTCCCCGGCGTGCTCGCCCTGGTGCTCGGGCTGGCCGGCCTCGGGGTGCCGATGCTGTGGCGCGACGAGCTCGCCACCTGGTCGGCGGCCACGCGGACCCCGTCCCAGCTGTGGGGGATGCTGCACAACACCGACGCGGTGCTTGGCCCCTACTACTTCGGCATGCACCTGTGGATGGCGGTATTCGGTCAGTCGGCCAGTGCGATGCGGCTGCCTTCGGTGCTCGCGATGACCGCCGCGACGATAGTCGTGGCGGTCACCGGCAGACGGCTTGGCGGCACAGCCGCCGGGCTGCTCGGCGGTCTGATCTTCGCCATCATCCCCAGCGTCTCGCGGTACGCGCAGGAGGCACGTCCGTACGCGTTCGCCACGCTGTTCGCCGCGCTCGCGACACTGCTGCTGCTGCGCGCCATGGAGCGGCCCAGCTGGCTGCGCTGGGGCCTGTACGCGGTCGCGGTCGGTGCTGCGGGGGCCGCGAACCTGGTCGCGCTCTCGTTGCTCGCGGGTCACATCGTCATCGTGGGAGTGGCCTGCCTGCGCACGGGACGGATCGGCGAAGGCACCGAGGGACGGGTGCTGGGTGGCGGGCAGCCGGAGCCCATCGACGGCCAGCCGCTGGCGCTGGCCGGCTGGTTTTGCCTATCCGCCGCTGTCGGGGTCATCCTCGACGCGCCGCTCGTGATCGAGGGCCACTCGCAGTCCCTGTCCCAGATCGGCCACCAGCCCATACCGCGCGCCGGTGACCTCATCGGGCTGAGCGGCGGTCTCTGGCCGGAACTGTTCTCCTCGACGCCGGTTGCCGCGGTGGTCATCCTGCTCGCCCTCGCCTCCGTGGTGTGCGCCGTGGACGCGCGCCGTCGTGTGGCGGCGGCGGGGATCCTGGCCTGCGCGATCCTGCCGATCGTGGCCGTCTGGGTAATCTCAATCGGCCCGGACTCCTACTGGACCTTCCGGTACATGCTGTTCACGATTCCGGCGTGGGCGCTCGCGGCGGGGTTCGGCGTCGCGGCCATCGCCGGGCGATTGTCGGCGCTGCGTCCGGCGCGCGTCTCCAGCCGGCTGGGCTTCGCCGTCGTGGCGACCGCGCTTGTCGCGGTCACCGTCGCGGCCGGAGCGCACGATCAGCGGGAGATCCGCCAGTACGAGGCACACAACGCGTGGGCCTTCCCGGAGATGATGTCGAACGGTGAGCCGGTGAACTACCCGGCGGCTGCCGCGGTGGTCGCGGCGAACGAGCGACCAGGCGACGCCATCATCTACCAGTCGAGCGACTTGAACCACTACGAGGTCGACGCCGCCGTCGCTTACTACCTGCGCGGCAAGCAGCTGCCGGCCGCTGTATTCCAGGCCCGGACGCCGGTTCAGGCAGACAGCCTGCAGGCAGTGCAATGCGGTAATCCGTCGCTGTGCATAACCGGCACGCCACGGATCTGGGTGGTATACATCGACCACCTGACGCGCAATCCGGTGAACCCGTTCTCGGCGATACCTAAGGCTCAGGCGTCATACCTGACAACCCTCGGCTACCACACGAAGCACCTCTGGAAAGCAACCGGGATAACAGTCGCGCTCTTGACGGTGTAGCCCGCGGGGAACGACTCCTGCAGCCGCCATGGCTGGGCTCAGGGCCTTGAGCGGAGCTCTTCCTGATACGCGACGCAGTCCTTGTAGCTGGGCAGCTGGCCTGCCTGAAGCGCGTCCTCGAGCATCGGGGCCGCGGCGTCCTTGGGGGAGAGCAGCGGGCCGCTTCCGCCCGCCTCGTCAAGCGGCCAGGCGATGCCGATCGCGGGGTCAAGGGGATGCACGCCGTGCTCACGGCCCGGGGCGTAGGGCGTCGAGCACAGGTACAGCAGGGTGGCCTGGTCGCTCAGCGCCATGAAAGCGTGGCCGAGCCCTTCGGACAGGAACACCGCGCGGCGGCCGGTGCCATCGAGCTGGACCGCCTCCCACTTGCCGAAGGTCGGGGAACCGACCCGGATGTCCACGATCACGTCCAGGCCCGCGCCGGCCACGCAGGTCACGTACTTCGCCTGTCCGGGCGGCACATCGGCGTAGTGGACGCCCCGGATCACCCCGCGCCGGGACACTGAGCAGTTGGACTGCGCAACCTCGAGCCGGTATCCCAGGTCGGCCGCGAACTCCGCGCCGCGGAAGGCCTCGGTGAAGCTGCCCCTGTCGTCCGCGTGCACCTGCGGTGTGTAAGCCCAGGCGCCGTCGATGCCAAGCGGTTGCACGGCGAAAGCCTAGCAGCCAGCAAAATAACGGTTGGCCTGGCTCCCGAGGGAGCCAGGCCAACCACACCGACGTTAACCCGGCGGCATTCCAGAACCCTTCCGGCGATGCCGGAGGATTAGGAGACGACGATGACCTTCTCGGCCTGCTGTCCCCGGTCGCTCTGCGTGATCTCGAACTCGACCCGCTGGCCCTCTTCGAGGGTGCGGTAGCCGTCCGACTGGATCGCCGAGAAGTGGACGAAGACGTCCTTACCACCGTCGACGGCGATAAAGCCGTAGCCCTTGTCCGGGTTGAACCACTTGACGGTGCCCTGAGCCATTCCAAACAACTCCCTAACTGCTGCTCGGGCTTCGAGCCCCGCCCTTGCAACCGCGGAACCCGTCGATCGCGACCCGACGAGGTGTACCAACGCGCGCTTACACGGGCACACCTGCCTTTGCGGGCAGCGACCGGAAACGACCTTACCGCGTGCGCGGCCTTCATGACGCCAGATAGCCACCAATCACGTCAACACGCACCGCATTGATCACTCGTGGTATCGCCCGTGGGCTAAAAAGCTTCCTCAAACGCCGCAAGTGTCGGCTTGATCGCCGCGGGGACGGTGACGGACGAGGCCACCGCGTCTAGCGTCTTGAGCCCGTCGCCGGAATTGATGATCACCGTCTCCGCGTCCGGGTCGAGCTGGCCGGACGCGAGCAGCTTGCGGAGCACGCCGACGGTAACACCGCCCGCGGTCTCGCCGAAGACGCCCTGGCTGCGGGCGAGCAGCCGCATCGAGTCCACGACCTCCTCGTCCGAGACGTCGGCGACCGCGCCCCCGGTCCGGCGCACCACGTCGAGCACGTACGGGCCGTCGGCCGGATTTCCGATCGCCAGCGACTTGGCGATCGTGTCCGGCTTGACCGGGCGCACGACGTCCCAGCCCTGGGCGAATGCCTCGGACACGGGTGCGCATCCGGTTGCCTGTGCGCCGAACACCCGCCACGGCTTTTGCTCGACGAGCCCGAGCTCGGCGAGCTCGCCGAATCCCTTGTCGATCTTGACCAGCTGCGCGCCGGACGCGACCGGGACCACGATCTGGTCGGGCAGTCGCCAGCCGAGCTGCTCGGCGATCTCGAAGCCGAGCGTCTTCGACCCCTCCGCGTAGTACGGCCGGACGTTCACGTTGACGAACGCCCAGTCCTCATGCTCGCCTGCCAGCTCGGACGCGAGACGGTTCACGTCGTCGTAGGTGCCGTCCACGGTGACGAACGTGCCGCCGTACACGGCCGTGGTCAGGATTTTCTGCTCTTCGAGGTTGGCCGGGACCATGACCACCGACCGGATCCCCGCCCTGGCCGCCGCCGCGGCGACCGCGTTGGCCAGGTTGCCCGTCGACGGGCACGCGAGCACCTTGAAGCCCATCTCCGTCGCCGCGGCGAGTGCCACCGCCACCACGCGGTCCTTGAACGAGTGAGTGGGGTTGCCGCTGTCGTCCTTGATCCACAGCCGCCGCATGCCCAGCTCGGCGGCCAGGCCGTCGGCGCGGACCAGCCTGGTGTAGCCGGGCTCGGTGTTCGGACGGCTGGCAATGTCCGCCGGGACCGGCAGCAGCGCCGCGTACCGCCAGATGTTCTTCGGCCCGGCGAGGATGTCGTCCCTGGTGAGCCGTGGGAAGTCATAGCGGACCTCAAGCGGTCCGAAACACATGTCGCAGGCGTAGTACGGGCCGAGTTCGGTGGTGTTACCGCACTCGCGACAGGAAAGCCCGGTCGCGTTCCCGAGCCTGGGGGTGCCCGGTGCCCGCGTGCCGTCAGTCTGCGTTGTCATGGGGGCGAGGCCTCTCTCTCCCATCTTTCCAGCGGTCACCCTGACCGCGGGCCGGACTTGGCACCAGTCGCGCGCGGGCCTCGCCTTACTGAGGTGCGTTACCGCGATGGTTGCCGGGGCTTCACAGGGCCGATCCCTCCACCCCTCTGGATGAGGTATTCAGTTGTCGTGCCGGTGCCCGGGATCTCCCGACCTGCCGGTAACCGCGGCTCGGTAACACTGTAACCGATGACGTGGCGGACCCAGCAAGCCGGTTATCGGGTGCTTCATTTACCCTTGGTCCATATGATGAACGACCCGGGTCGGGTTCTTGTTGCGTCGAACAGAGGGCCCGTCTCGTACGGCCGCACCCAGGAGGGCGGGCTGACCGCCCGGCGTGGCGGCGGCGGCATGGTCTCCGGGATGTCTTCCGGGCTGCGCGGGTTGACGGCGGACGGCGGTGCGCTCTGGCTGTGCGCGGCTCTTAGCGACGACGATAGGGAGGCCGCGCGGCAGGGGGCGCGGGCCGCTGGCGGGTCTGGTGATGTCCCGGTGCGAATGCTCGACATTCCGCCGG
>Ga0123356_10002420_pt1 | contig 19957 bp, 14 predicted proteins | sample TergutEmb28metaG_2_FD_92546 | JGI IMG/M metagenome (GOLD analysis project Ga0123356, IMG submission 92546) | Embiratermes neotenicus P3 segment gut microbial communities from Petit-Saut dam, French Guiana - Emb289 P3 | ecosystem: Host-associated > Arthropoda: Insects > Digestive system > Gut ... | reverse complement strand
TGCGTTCAATGATTGTAAAAAGTAACGCTGTTCTTGAGCTGCGCCTGGATAACCATATAATTCGCACTAAGAAAGAGCGGCACGTTCAGCCGTCGGAGATGATTAGTTTTAAAATTGGTCCCGAAGATTTTAAAGGATTGGAGTTTAATTCCGGTTCTGTATTGGAATTTAGTATTAGTTAAGGTAATCTCTAAAGGAGTAGTTTTGCATAATTTAACGTGTATAATATGTCCAATCGGCTGTTCTCTGGAAATAGAAAACACTGATTCGCAGGATAATTTGTTTGTAAAGGGAAATAAATGTCCGCGCGGTGTGGATTACGCAATTGAAGAAATTCGCGCACCAAAACGCATTGTAACCGCGACAGCGTTTATAATTACGGGTGAAAAAACGGGTTCTATCAGGCGCATTCCTGTAAAAACTTCGGTTCCATGCCCACGGGAAAAAATTTCGGCGCTGTTACGCGATATTTATGAATTAAAGGTCGCCCTGCCTGTAAAAACAGGCGCTATACTGATTTCTGATTGGGACGGCAAGGGGATTGATGTAGTTGCTACAAGGAGAATAGATTAATGCTTTTTATGAAAGAAGAAAAAAAAAGCGCCGAAGAATTTTGGCGGGAATATGAAGAAAATACAGGTGAAAAAGTATTAACACGCGGTATGGGAAAATATGTTTCTGGCTGGAAAGTGTTTGATGATATGAAACAGAGGGATATTTCCGGTCTTGTTATCACAACATCGGGCGGATTTCGATTTCATTATTTTCCGCAAAAACACTGGTTTGATTCTTTGACACGGTCTTCTGAAAAAGAAAAAAAAGACGAAAAATCTATTTTTATTCCCCAGGAAAGAATTACCTCGTGTGATTTGGTAAAAGAGAAAAAATGGTGGAAGAGAGTATTTAGTTCAGCAGTGCCGCATCTTGTTGTTAATTACAGAGACTCCGATTCACCGGAATCCGGCGAAAACGAAGGACAACTTATTTTTGAAGCAACTTTTTATTCGCAAGTGGGTTGAATAAACGCTAGCCCCTCAATAATTCTTCTTCTGCCTCTATTTCAAACTGCTGTGTATAAAGTTTGTAATAAAAACTGCGCTTATTCATTAATTCGCTGTGTGTCCCGCGTTCAACTATTTTACCTTCGTTTATAACAAGAATAATATCCGCGCTGCGAATCGTAGAAAGCCTGTGCGCGATTACAAAACTTGTGCGGCCTTTCAAAAGTGTACGAATAGCATTCTGTAAGAGCATTTCCATTTCTGTGTCAACAGAACTTGTCGCCTCATCAAGAATAAAAATTTTTGGGTCTGCAAGAACTGCCCGTGCAAAAGAAATAAGCTGTTTCTCCCCTGTGGAAAGCCTGTCTCCTCCCTCTCCCGCTTCTGTATCGAAGCCATTTTCCATCTTTTCGATAATTTTGTCCGCATGAACAATTGAGGCTGCTTTTTCTACTTCTTCGTCAGTGGCATCAAGGCGTCCATAACGAATATTTTCCCGGATAGTGCCGGAAAAAAGATGCGGGCTTTGAAGTACATAACCGGAAGAACTGTGAAGCCAGTATTGGCTGCGTTCCCTGTAATCTATCCCGTCTATCAGAATTTCCCCTGATGTCGGCTCAAAGAAACGGCAGATAAGGTTAACAAGAGTAGTTTTTCCTGCGCCGGTTTCACCAACAATGGCAGCGTATGTTCCTGCCGGTATAAACAGATTGAAATTTTCCAGAATTTTTTTGTTGTAACCCGGATAATTGAATGTCACATTACGAAATTCAACATCGCCGGTAAGGGCTTCCCAATTTTCTTTTTTAGGTATAATTGCATCGCCGTACTTTTCTATTACTTGAGGTTTATCGATAATACCGGGACTTTGTTCCAGGAGACTATTTACCCGCTCCACATTCGCCTGTGTAGAAACAAAATCGGTAACTATTCTTGCGATATTCTGGATAGGCCAGAAAAAACTGCCTGCATATTGCAAAAAGATTGCCAGAACCGCAAGGTCTGCTCCCATAAAAACAATTTCATAACCGCCGTAACTAAGGACGGCTGCTGTTGCAAGAGAACCGATAAAAAGCGTTATCGGAATGAATAATGCGTGCAAGCGCGCCATTTGGTTGCCGTGTTTGCGGTATTCTCCTGTAATTGCCGAATAATCTTTTAAACTTTGTTTCTCCGCCACCAAAACTTTTACTGTTCGAGCTCCTGTAATACCTTCATTCATCACTCCTGTCATTTTTGAATTGATTTTGCGCATAATGCGATTAACAGACAGGATTCTGCTTTGAAAAAACCAGGTAAAAAGAACCAATAGCGGAATTGTGAAACATACAATTATTGCGAGTTTCCAGTGAACGATAAACATTGCGATTATTGCTCCGACACAATATAAGGCAGACCATGTAAAGTCGATAAGTCCCCATGCTACTAAATCTCCGATGCGTCCTGTGTCGGAGTTGGTACGCGCCATCATATAACCAACAGGAGTTTTGTTATAATAAGAAAGGCTTAATTTCTGTAAATGATTAAAGACAGCGTTTCTAATGCCGCGGCACATACCAACTTCGGCTTTAATTCCAATTGCGACAAAATAGTTTACAGTAATTCCCTGAATCGTCACCAAAAAAACTGTTATTCCAACAAGCAGCCAAACTCCATCTATGCTTGCAGCCTGAATATTATGTCTGATCGCATAACCCAAAATCAGCGGAATGGCTATATCTACTAATGCACAGATAAACATTAATATCATACAGATAATAAGATTTTTCTTTTCCGGTTTTATAAATGGCAGCATCTTTTTCCATATCGCAAGGGAAACAGGTTTGTTATAATCTATATCTTCAAAATCTTCCATATTTATCCTTCTATTCCTTCTGCCTGCATTTCGAATATCCTGCGGTATGTGCCTTCACGTTTTATTAGTTCTTTGTGAGAACCAATATCTTCTACAGTTCCGTTTTTTAAGACTAGGATTTTATCCGCCTGAATAAGCGTAGAGATTCGATGCGAAATTATGATCACAGCCGCATCTTTGACCTTGCGGCGCAGGGCAGCGCGTATTTTTGCATCGGTTTCTGTATCTACCGCAGAAAGACTGTCGTCAAAAATCATCACCGGCGCTTTGAGCGAAAGTGTACGGGCAATTGCTACCCTCTGTTTTTGCCCTCCCGAAAGTGTAACTCCCCGTTCCCCGATGAGGGTATTGTATCCATCAGTAAAGTTTTCGATAGTATCATGAACATGGGCAGTTGCCGCAGAGTCATGCAGGATATCAGAGGGACAGAGTACACTCCTTACCGAGGGACAGAGTGCACTCTGTCCCTCGGTAAGGATGTTTTCACGGATTGTTTTAGAAAAGAGAAACGGTTCCTGAAGACAAAGAGCGATATTTTTGCGTAAATGCGAACGGTTTATTCGCCGTATGTCGATGCCGTCAATCGTTATTTTTCCGTTATCATCACCCAAATCGTAGAGGCGGCTCAATAAATGAACAAGCGAAGATTTTCCGGAGCCTGTCGCTCCAAGGATAGCCAAAGTTTCACCTGGTTTTAATGTAAAAGAGATGTCACGTAATATAGTGTTATTACCATAAGCAAAATTTACACGATCAAAACAGATTTCTCCTTTTAATTCTGGGAAAAGCGCATCGGGAGGATCTGTTTCCGGTTCTGTAGCAAGCACTTCGCGGATTCGTTCTGTTGCAACGAGGGTTTTAGAAAGGTCGGCAAGAATTCTGCCAAGCTGACGAATAGGCCAGATCATCAGATTACTGTAGGCAAAAAACGCCAAAAATGTTCCGGGAGTAAGTTCTCCCTGAACACTTCTAAAAATACCGGCAGCAATGATAACTGTTAATTGTAAACCGCTTAACAAATCTCCAGCTCCCCAAAAAAGTCCCAGCATTTTTCCGATGTCAATCCATGTATTGGCATGAGCCGCAGTCTTTTCTTTGAATTTTTTCACTTCGTATGCTTCTCTGCCAAAAGCCCGGACAACACGTACGCCTGTATAATTTTCCTGAGCTGCAGCCTGCATTTGTCCTTCCGTAACTTCAGCCCGTTCAAAGTTTCTGCTGACGCGGCTGAAATAGAATATAGAAAAAATCAATATCACAGGGACTAAGGACAGACTGATAAACGACATGAAAATATCCATGGAAAACATCATAAACACAGCCACAATAAAAATAAAAATCGTCCGGAAAAATTCGCTTAGATTTTGCTGAATAAAATTTCTGATAACGTCAACATCGGTAGTGCAGCGCTGGATAATATCCCCTGTCTGGCATTTAACGTGCCAGTTCCATGGCAATTTCTGAATATGTCCGTAAAGCGTATTCAAAAGCTGCCATGCGATTGTTTCGCCCATTTCAGAGCCTGTGTAATTCCGCAATATATTGAAAAGTTCTGCAAAAAGCGCTGCAATAGCGATAAAGAGTGCGCAGATCCAGAGTTTTTCCCTAAGAAAATCCACTCCGCCCATGGATTCGATTAAATTTGTAACAAAAACCGGCGCTGCAAGCGGAGCTGACCCAATAACAGAGTCAATGACATACCGGATTATCTGAGGATTTAATAATGAAAAGGCAACGGTTGCGAGTGTCGCAATACAGCAAAGAGAAAAACTAATTTTTCTGTCTTTTGCCGCTGCGGCGATCAAAGTGATTCGCCCGCCTTGCCATGGAAGTTTCATTTAATTAAGATATAGTATTTTGATATCTTAGTGTAGATGTCAGGGGCAAAAAAGCGCTTTCAGTTCCTCATGACTCATCTTTGTTAGCCATGATTCGCCTGATTTTACTGTCATATCCGCAAGTTCCTGCTTGCTGGAAATCATTTCGTCAATTTTTTCTTCGAAACTGTTTTTTGTTATAAAGCGGTGGACAAAAACAGTGCGTTCTTGTCCAATACGAAAAGCGCGGTCGGTTGCCTGATTTTCCACCGCAGGGTTGTACCACAAATCGTAGTGAATCACGCGGCTTGCGGCAGTCAGATTAAGCCCAAGACCGCCAGCTCTTAAACTGATAAGCATTATCCGCGCTGCCGGATCATTTTGAAACTTATTGATTGTTTCCGTACGGGAATTCTGGCTTAAACCTCCGTGGTAAATCAAAGCCGCTTCTCCAAGTTCTTTTCTTATTATCTTGTCAAGACAGTTTAGGGTTTCAACATACTGGCTGAAGATCAATGTTTTTTCTTTGTTGTTTAGGATTTCCTGCAATAGTGTAACAAGAAGCTGTGCTTTTCCTGATAGTTCTGCGATTGCGGGCCTTTCCTTGTCATACACACGGGGATGATTGCAAATTTGTTTAAGTGATGTAAGCAGATAAAAAATAAGCGAAGAACGTTCTTTTGGGTCTATATCTTTTGATTTTTCCATAGATTGAGCGACTACAGTTTCGTATAACGCAGCCTGTTCTTTTTCCAGTACGGCATATTCATTTGTAACTATTTTATCCGGAAGGTCGCTGATAATCTTTTTGTCAGTTTTAAGACGGCGCAGTAAAAACGGAGAAGTGATCTTTTTTAAGGCTTCGGCTTGTTCGCTGTTTCGCATAACTTCGATTGGAATTCGATACTGTTCTTTAAAGTTCTTAACATCTCCCAGATAACCAGGAAGGATAAAATCGAATAGCGAACGCAGGTCTTCCAGGCGGTTTTCTACAGGTGTTCCGGAAAGCGCAAGACGGTAGTTTGAGCGCAGGTTTTTCACTATTTGTGAAATTTGTGTTTCGGTATTTTTCATCAGGTGGGCTTCGTCTGTCAAAAGTACAGAAAAAGTCTTTTTCTTTAATTTTTCCGCATCACGCACCGTAGTTTGATAGGTCGTAAGAAAAACATCGGTTTTTTTGTCAAACTTCCGTCCTTTTCCATGGTAGCGTGATACCTGAAGCGCAGGCGCAAAACGGCCCAACTCTTTTTCCCAGTTACTCAAAAGCGCTGCCGGAGCTACAACAAGGCATCCATTTACAAGCAGTCCCTCTTCTTTAAGACGCAAAAGCACCGTAATAGATTGAACAGTCTTGCCAAGTCCCATATCGTCTGCAAGGATGCAACCAAAACCGGAAAACAAAAGAGAACAAACCCAGTTATATCCCCGAACCTGATATGGACGTAATTGCGCATTAAGAGATGCAGGAATTGGAAAGTCATGTTCTTTAAAAATATTGTCAATTTTTTTGCGCGCGTCAAAAGTTAATACAGTATTACCGGAAAAATGCGCTTTAAGGAAATCGTTCGTATTGGGAGAGTCTGTCTTGGCTTTTTTCAGGAGACGGGAAAATTCCAACGCCTGCATTTTTACAAAACCATCTTTAAAGCGAACTAAAGATTTTTTTAACTTGACAAGTTTTTCAAACTCTTTTAGAGACATTACTTCATCGCCAATAGCGATTTGCCATTCAAAATTCTGCAGGGCGTTCAAATCCAGGTATTTTACAAGTGAATTACCATCTGTTTTTCCCTTGATTACAAGCCTGGGTTTTAGTTCTCTAACAAGCGCTTTTGGAAGGTTTACGGTAATGCCTAAACGAGTCAGGAGCGAAGATGCGCAGTCAAGAAACGAAACAAGCCTTGCTTCGGAGAGAGCGATTTTTTGATTGGAAAAAAGGTCTTTTATTTCCGGCAAATAATTTGACAGGGCAATTGGAGCGCGAAGAATTTCCAAATCACTGCATTTTGAAAGCGGAGTTTTTTTTAAACCTGATTCTTCTTTGGTGATTACATCCATGGAGATGGCAAAATTCATGGCTTCAAGAAGTTCATCTCCGTGTTTCGACAGGTTTTTTATCGTGATCGTATAACGATATGCGGAAAAATCGATATGAAGGACAGAAAGCCAGCGGTCTATAGACATTGGAAGCGAGCGTTTTGCAGGAGATGAAACATCAATAAACATTCCAAGAAAAAATAAATTTAAAAGCTGTTTGTAATCGTTGTCTCCATGTTTGTTAAAGTCATAACGAACAAGCATAAATTTATTTCTGACCCATTGGCTTAAAAAAGCGGATGAAAGAATATCTACTACGCTGCGGGCGCTAACGATCTGTTTTCCTGAAGTATTGACCTGTTTGTTTGATAGATTTATGCGAAAAAGGGGAGGGGATGTCAATATACCGCATTCACGGGATATTATTTCCTTTAGCATTTTTGCTACAGAAGGTAAATTTTCAAAAGGCCGCCATATTATTTTTAATGTATCTTCGTCGTCAACAACAAAAGGAATAAAGGCTGCGGCAGAGCATACAAGGTTCAAAAGCTTAAAAAGATAAAAAAGAAAACTGTAGGAAGCTGTCCCGTCTTCAGAAGAAAACTGAACAAATTGATTGAAAACTTCAAAAAGTGAATGTCTTTTTTTGTTTCCGTTAATATCTTCAGACTGTAAAACAGGTTCAACTCCGGGAACTAAACTTGGGCAATGCACTGTCCAATGAGACCGTGAAAAATCATGCTCTAGCTGAGAGATGGTTTCTTCATCTGTCTGTGCATTTTCCCATTCCTTGATACTTGCGCATTGATGGAAAAATTCAGCCATAACTGCAGCAAAGTCTCTATTGCAAAACGGCGGATTTGTCGGCAATAAAGAAGTGATAAGCTGCCCGCAGTGGGGAATTGTTTCAAATTCAAAGGGATTCTGCGTTTTAGGCAGCTGAATTTTTTCTTTTTTGGTAAATGTTATTAGAAATGGCGGCGTTATATTGTGAACCGCCGTTTTTCCGAAACGGCTTGATAAATCAATCCCCCTTAAACGGAAAAGAACCTGCGGATTAGCGTCAATTTCTCTTGCTATGATGTAATAAAGCGCAGCCATGTGTTTGCATGGGTCGCCGTAATCAGGGCATGTGCAGGATCTTTTCATTTCCCGCCAGCGCTCTGGTATCAGGTTTATTCCATTATCTTTTAGCTTTTGTAAAAAAGTTTCCGGTAGTTCACCTGCGGCAATCCTTGCCATTAGAACAGGATCTTTTTCGATTAGTTTTATTACTTTTTCCGCTTCATTAAGCGGCGGGAAAGTTATCGCTACTTTATAAAAAGGACTGTAATTTCCTTCGACTTTTGCTACAGCGCGTCCATCTGTCAATTCCAGGGAAAGGACTTTGCCTGCATTTGCATAACGTCTGCCCCGTTCAAGCCGTTCTCCCATCCGGTAACTGTCAAGGACATCGATGAACCAGCGTCCCCAGGGAGTAACGCCATACAAGTTTTTCATTGTGATTCAAATCGTTGTTTCAGTTTTTGATAAAAATTGTATATACTTTTGTCTCCTTCATTATTCATGAAAAGGCAAAACGGTAAACTGTCTGTTTCCCTATGGTTTTTTACACAAGCGCAGCAATCGCTATGTCTGGGGCATTCTATTTTTGGACAGGTACATTCATTGCATTTACATTGAGACATTGGTTTTATCTCCTCTGGTTGATTATACAGCCCATAGACAATCGAATCAATCGTTATTATTTATGGGAACCTCAAAACTCTTTCTCCATATTTTCAATCCTGGAACCCTGAAATAAATTGTTTTTTTTCATATAAATATTCAACTTTTTATAAAAATTAAATTTATTTATAGACCACTTTGGATATAATAATAAATCTTTCGGACAATGAGCAGCCAACCGTTGTATAACAATTTTTGGAGACAAAAACGATAAAAAATTTGCTATATATTTTATATATTCATCACATGAAAATAAATAAAAGGGTTTTTCATTATACATTTGGGCTAACTTTGTATTTTTAACAACTTGAAGATTATTTATTTTTAAATGATCTATTGGCAGCTTATTTATTTCATCGGCGTAAAACATCCAGTTATCTTTGTTTTCCCATGGAAAACCAATGATTATATGAGCGCATATATCAAAATTTACATTGTATCTTTTTTTTAAATTGTTCAGAACATTTACAGTATCAACAACCGAGTTATAATCATGTCCGCGATTTACTATTTTTAGCGTTTCGTCATAAATTGATTCAATGCCAATATCAATCGTTAAATATGTTTTTTTTGCATATTCAACGATAATGTCTAAAACATAATCCTGAAAACAATCTGACCTGGTGCCTATGTTTAAACCGATTATTAACGGCGAAACAGAAAGAGCCAAATCATATTTTTTTATTAAATCATCTTTATTTGAGTATGTATTTGTATTTGTCTGAAAATATGCAATGTATTTATAATTATCACTTGTAATCTGATTCTGTATTGATAAAGTTATATTATCTTTTATAGAAAAGCGAGGGGTATAAGATAGTTCATTGCAAAAAATACATCCTCCCCATCCTTTTGTTCCGTCTTTATTCGGACAGGAGAACCCTCCGTCTATACTGATTTTTTTTATCTTACAACCAAATTTTTTTGTAAGAAACCTGGTATATGAGTTATAGTTCAAATCAGGATATATTTTCTGCATATTTTAGATATTTTACAGTAAAATTATACAATAATATAACCATTTCCAATCCCTTAAACAAATATATTAGCGAATTCTTCAATTTTTTTCATTCTCAGGCAAGCGCCACGCACGGCTGTGCCATATATACATGAAACTAAAAAAGTTTTAAGACAAAAATTTTACTAAAAACAGTCTTAAAAAGAGTTGAGGGAAAATGAATAAAATAAGGCAGAAACTGCTTAAATATCTAGAAAAATGGCTTAAAAAACATGGAATGAAAGATGATTTTAAGGTAGAGGTTCTACAAGATAGGCTAAAAGAAAAGTTTGCAGATATGGCAGTTCCAATGAAATACATTGAATTTTCAAGAGAAAACTACGACAGCCTTTTTCCTAATAATAGAGTATCAACCCCTATTGGAGAAATAAAAATAGGCGAAAATCAATTTGAAAAACTTATTGCAGAAAAACGAGAAAAATATCTTGGAGGTATGCACCAGACATTAACAGAACCAATTGCAATTATAAACCAAGAAAATGAAAAGGGGAAATCACAAATATTTTCTAAATCTTTTACCCATAAACCGAAGAAAAAGGATGGAATAGTTTCTGTTGTTGCTGATATAGATGGACAAAAAGTATCTATTTCAACACATCCAAAGAAACTTGCAAAAGTAGCAGAAGGCATAAAAAATACCGCTGATTTGGAATATGAAATACCAAACAGCGGCAGGACGGCTGGGAACGACCCGAAGGTACTAGCCATTTCTGACGACACCCAGTTATTTAACAATATATCACAAATACTTCCAAAAGTCAATGAAAAAATAGAAAAACACTCAATCTAACCCCCTTGCAATAAAAATTCCGCAAAATATTTCAATTTTTTTCATTTTCGAGCAAGCGCCACGCACGGCTGTGCCATATATAGTATCTAAGAATTTTTCTTGTATGAAAAATTCTTGGCCGGCGGTAGTCTGCTGCCGGATCTTACAGAGGAGGATGTAAATGAACAACCTCAATTCTATTTTAATCGAAGGCAATCTGGTGAGAGACCCTCTGCTTCGATCCACTCCAAAAGGGACACAAGTCTGCACATTGAGTCTTGCGTCGAATCGTTTTTACAAGCAAGATACGGGTTTTGAGAAGGAAGTCTCCTTCTTCGATGTGGAAACCTGGGCAAAGCTTGCGGAAGTGTGTCATATGAAAGGCCGGAAGGGCAGGGGAGTGCGTGTAGTAGGCCGCCTGAAGCAAGATCGCTGGAATGATCCCGAAGGTAAGCCCCGCTCAAAAATTACAATCGTTGCTGAGCATGTGGAGTTTCGTCCTGAATTTAGAAAGGATGTTAAACCTGCAGCGGAAATTCCAAACGAAGATGATTATGACGATGAAGAAAACGGTGAAATTGTTATGGCGATGGAAGGAAAGGAGCTTCCGGCAATGGCATTTTAAGAGGAGAAAAAACCGTCTTTCCAGTTGAAACGGCTGGAATGGGGCAGGGGTCGAATACTTCGGGCATTTTCATCAACCGAGCGCATTAAATCACGGTAGTTTGTTTTTTTCAAAACAGGACCGCAAAGATCGATTATGAAACGCCCAAACCCTGCCTCTTTTAAATACGGGATTTTATCAATGAGGGAAAAATATTTATCCGGATAAACACGGGAACCTTCCGGGCTTGTATCAATAAGGAAGTTTTCGTCCATGTTATCTGCAAACAAGTTAAAATCAAGAATAGAGGAAAGATTTGTCCTGATATTGAACAGCGGCGGCCATGCAAAAACAGTAATAAGAAACTTTTTTCGCAGTTTTTTTTGAGTGCCCTTGAAGCTGCCTAATGTTTTTTCTAAATTTTGCCGGTTATTTTCCAATGGGGAAACAAAACCGTCCACTCCATGAGAAGAAATAAACGATAACGACCATGAATTGAACATATAAAGCCACGGCCCTGCAATTAATTTTGCCTTGTCAAAACCCCTGAATAATGAAAAATGACCAGGATTATTAACCATATATTGATAATAACCCATCTCAATTAATTGTTTTATATCTTCTTCCATTTTTCCATTTTCATATTTTGCAATTACTTGTGGAAACCACGGATCCAATGCCAATATTATCTGGTTTGGTTTGAAGGGCAGTGGTTTGCTTGGCAAACCATGTTTATTGTCAGCTAACAGATATTTTGCATTCTTTGCTGACAAAGTAAGAATTACACGCTGAGGGCGGGAAGACTGTACAATATAAAAATCTTCAGGGCGTGATACAGCAACATACAGCCCTTCCGGGAAAGTTTCGTCCTTTTTTGATTTCTGCTTTGATTCCCGCTGTATCAAATTAATTTCCGGGAAGGGCGCTTTTTCCCTGCCTGGTCCTTTTCCGCTCGTTACTTGTCTTATCACCTCTTCATATCGTTTTCGCATCTCTTTTGTTTGTATCAAATAGACATTGTCACCCTTTTGCCCTTCGACCGCTGAGATCCAGTATCCGCCGTCGGCTTTTTCTGCGAATATTAATTTTTGCGAAAATCTTCCCGAATCATCGCTGCGGTGGATACGTACCGAATCCCTAACAGAGAGTTTTAATCCCCGCGGCGGTGTAATAAACGCACGTCTTTCCTCACCTGAGCCTTTCACTTTTTGAATAATACCTAAACTGATACCTGTACCGCCGTCTTGCTGTGGATTCAGCCAGTCAATCGCAGTCTCTGTGTGAATCCCACCGAATAAATACTGCGTTTTCGGACGCGCAAAATCATTACGCAAAATCTCCTGACCTTGCATTATACTTCGCTTTATATCATCTTCATCACCGCCAAGGACAGCGTCCACCACAAGCCTGTATGCAGAAACAACCGCGCCTACATAAGATGCACTTTTCATGCGTCCTTCGATTTTTAGCGCTTTAATCCCCGCTGAAGCAAGCTGTGGAACACATTCCAAAAGCTGTAAATCATTCGGACTAAAATAATAGCCTTCGCCTTCTGATCGATCTAACCTGTGATACAATCTTCTGCAAGCCTGAGTACACATTCCTCTGTTAGCTGATTTACCGCCAAGAAAACTGGAAAAAAGACAAATGCCTGAAACGCTGATACATAGCGCTCCATGAACAAAAACTTCAAGTTCAAGATTTGTTTCGGTTTTAATACTTTGCAGCTCTTCTAAGGAAAGTTCTCTTGCAAGTACAACACGAGAAACACCATTTCGTGATAGTGCGTTTGCCCCTCTTGCAGATGCGATATTCATCTGCGTAGAAGCATGAAGTTTAAGCGACGGAAATTCAGAGCGAGCCATTGCGATAACGCCAAAATCCTGAACAATAATCGCGTCAGGCCCCTGGTTTGTTAGATATTTTAATAATTGGTACATACGGTCAGCTTCGCGCTGTTCAAAAACCGTATTTACAGTAACATAAACTTTTTTTCCCATCCGGCGAAGAGAGTGCAATGCTCCTTCAAATTGAGCGTAAGTAAAGTTGGTGCTTCTTAAGCGGGCATTAAAATCTTTCAAGCCAAGGTAAACAGCGTCAGCGCCTTCCCCAATAGCAGCATCAAGCGCTTCAGGCGAACCGGCAGGAGCCAGCAATTCGATACTCATTATTGCTAATTGTAGACTTTTAATTGAATAAATGCTATTCTCCGGATATGTCAGTAAACGAAAAATTAGATACAATCAGGCACTCGGTTAGCCATATTATGGCGCAAGCCGTAGTAAAACTTTTTCCAGGAACAAAAACTGCTATCGGTCCTTCAATCGAAAACGGTTTTTATTATGATTTCCTTCTGCCTCGTCCTATTACCGCCGATGACCTTATTGTTATCGAAGCAGAAATGAAAAAAATCATTGACAGCCGTCAGGATTTTGTATGTGTAACAATGAGCCGAAAAGATGCTCTTGTTAAGTTTGACGGCGAAGAATTTAAAACAGAGCTTATAAATGATTTACCGACTGATGTAGATATATCGATATATGAAAACCGCAATAAAGATGGCGCAATAGAATGGGCTGATCTTTGCCGAGGCCCCCATGTAAACAATACAAGAGAAATCAACTCCGCTGCTTTTAAACTGCAAAGTATTGCCGGCGCTTACTGGAGAGGCGATGAAAAACGCCCCATGCTTACCCGCATTTATGGAACTGCATGGGAAAATCCCAAAGACCTAAAAGCTCATCTTGCGTTTCTTGAAGAAGTAGAAAGAAGAGATCACCGCCGTGTAGGCAAAGAAATGGATATTTTTTCTACTCATGAAGAAGCGGGAGCAGGTCTTATATATTGGCATCCCAATGGCGGCAGGATGAGAGTCGCTGTCGAAGATCTTTGGCGGCAGCTTCACTACCGTAACGGGTATGAGATACTTTATTCTCCTCACATCGGTAAAAGCTGGCTCTGGGAAAAATCGGGACATCTTGGTTTTTATAAGGGTGGTATGTACAGTCCTATGGAAATTGATAATCAGGACTATTATATCAAACCAATGAACTGTCCGTTTCATATATTGATATATAATACTAAGGGACATTCTTACCGTGATCTTCCCCTTCGCTGGGCTGAACTTGGTACAGTCTACCGATATGAACGTTCGGGTGTTTTACACGGTCTTCTGCGCGTGCGTGGTTTTACCCAGGATGATGCTCACATAATCTGTACGCCGCAGCAAATGGAAAATGAAATTCGTGAAGTTTTGCGATTTAGCCTAAGCCTGTGGAAAATTTTTGGTTTTACGGAGATTAAGGCGTACCTTGCAACCAGGCCGGAAGAAAGTGTAGGACAACAAGAACAATGGGATGCAGCCCTGGAAAGTTTGCGTATTGCCATAAATGCCGAAGGTCTAAATTACGAAATTGACGAAGGCGGCGGTGCTTTTTACGGTCCAAAAATCGATCTAAAAATAAAAGACGCTCTTGGACGTGAATGGCAAATGACAACGATTCAGTTCGATTTTAACGAACCGGAACGTTTTGATATGACCTTTGTTGATAGTGACGGTCAGCATAAACGCCCCTATATGATTCATCGCACTCTTTTAGGCAGCATGGAACGTTTCTTTGGTGTCCTTATTGAGCATTTTGGCGGCGCTTTTCCTGTTTGGATTGCTCCAGAACAAGCGGCTGTTATTCCCGTATCGGAAGTATTTAATGAATATGCGCAAAAAGTTGTCACAAAGCTGAAAGCGCAAACAGACAAAGTTTGTAATTTTCGTGTAACGGCAGAATTGAGCGATGATCGCTTAAATGCAAAAATCCGTAACTGCCAGACGCGAAAAATTCCTTATATGCTTGTTGTAGGCCAGAAAGAAGCTGATGAAGGCGCTGTGTCGATACGGCTTCGTGACGGCAGGCAGCTTCCTCCTATGAAAATTGAAGAGTTCGCTTCTTATGTAATAGAAAAGATCGAAAGCCGTTCCCTGGAATTGTAATATCACGAATTTCCTTGACCATTTTCTCAAATTGATTATTTTATATTTATAATCGAGAGGGGGATTATGAACGGCAGGATAGTCAGAATTCTCGAAATTTTTGAATCATGCAAACATATAAAAGTAACCTTGCTTGCAGAATTACTTGATGTTTCACAGGTAACACTGCGCAGGGATTTGGATAAACTGGAAAAACGCGGAATTATCTGCCGTTCTCATGGATATGCAAGTTTAGACGGCGCGGATATTACCAGCAAAAGAATGGCTTTTTGTTATTCAATAAAACAAAGAATCGCCAGGGCAGCAGCTCTTACTGTGGAAGAAGGTGAAACAGTGATGCTGGATTCCGGTTCCTGCTGCGCTCTATTTGCGGAAGAATTGGCTCTTACAAAAAAGAATATTACGATTATCACCAATTCTGCGTATATAGCATATTATGTAAGCAAATTGCCAAATTTAAAAATAATCCTTCTGGGCGGGTATTTTCAGCCTGAATCACAAATGCTGATAGGGCCAATGACAATAAAAAGCGCAGAAAATTTTTATACAGACAAATTCTTTTTAAGCGCCGATGGTTTTATTCCGGGGTTGGCCTTTACCGGCAGGGATCATCTTTGTGTTGAAACTGCATTGGGGCTTGCTAATTATACCAAAGAAATATTTGTATTAACCGAAGCGGCTAAATTTCGCCGCCGCGGGGCATATATTCTGATTAAACTGGACAAACTTGCAGGGGTTTTCACAGATGACAATATCCCCAAAGAAGCCGAAAAAGCGCTGGTTGAGAATAATGTATTTGTCCACAAGGTACCGGCAGTTGAAGAAAAGTTAAGATGGTGTCAATTTTCCGGAATGCCCCCGATTTTGTATACGGAAAAATAGAAATTATTTTCCGAAAAGCATTGAATTTTAACAAATTATGACGTATATATATAATAGGCGTATAAAGTCTGATTTCCTGCACTGCAGGTTAATAAAAATTTAGGAGAGATATATGAAGAAAAAAATTGGAATTATCGGGATTATCGTAATCATTGCATTTTGCTTTTTTGCCTGTGATACGGGTCCAAAAGAGTTTCAAAAGAACTTCCCAGCAGGTTTAAGAGGAACCTGGGAACGTACCGAGTCAGGTGAGACAATGACTATAGTAATAGAAAAGGATAACTTTACTTCCACATTAGCGTATGGTGCTAATTCATCGACAGAAAAAGGCAAGTTAGCGTATGGCATAGGACCAATTTCAGGCCCTGATGGTGATTTCTATATATTAAATATTTTCTTTACCTCTTACACTACTACCCCAGCTGAAACAAGTACAAACTTTACTACTAATCTGAATATTTTGGGTGGACCTTGGGAAGTTACCGTAAAGAAAGATGAAATGAAAATGACTTATTACGATGATAGTGGTAGTTCTCCACAAATTAAGGCTATATCTTTAAAGAAAAAATAATTGCCTGTTTTAAATGATGTCCGGCGCTTAAGTTATTAAGCGCCGTTTTTTTTTGCCTAACCGTATACTTGAACTTGTTCCTAAATCCCAAAAACTTCATAAATGTATGCCCTAGCCGCGTTAGAGGTATGCAAAAAATATCATTATGGCAGGGACACATATTCCTTGGCGGCTAAGATGGCAGAAATTTAGACATTCCGTTATAGCTCGTCCAGCACCAAGCTAGCGGTTTATTGTTTAATGTAAAATGAAAACTATATTTACATTATGATGAGTGCTGGATAGACTAACAAATCTATTATTCAAGGCAGCCATAGACGCCGCCAGGAGATATGCACCCCTGCCTAAATGCATGTTTTTCTAAAAATAGTATGTACAACTCAGATTATTCAGAAATGTATGCCCAATAAAATACTTGAGGGGTGGCAGCGTGCAAATGTGCCTTGCCCCGCCAAGGTGCATTTGACACGCTGACAGGACCCCAAGTAAAATCTTTAGGCATACATTTCTGTTTTTTCTGGAATTTTAGAACAGGCTTCAGTAATCTTTAAGAATAGACAGTAATCTTTCCTTGTTTATCGTCCTTAAAAAACTTGCCAGCCGTGGGCCCTGGTCTTTGCCAATTAAGGCTTGGTAGGCAGCGGCAAAAAGCGCTTTTCCGTCAATTCCCGCTTTTTCAGCAACAGCATAAATTGCCGTAGAACAAACCTTATCATCTTCAAACTCTTCAATCTTATTAATTACGTCATCTCGTAAGATCCGAACCGCATTCTTTTCAGCATCCGATAATGGCCGTGCCGCCGCGCTTCCTGGAGGCAACAAGCGGAAACGGAAGTCTTCCGGGGCACAATTTTCTACCCAGTACAATGCGCACTGTGCGCGTGCCTTCAATCTGCTGTCAGAAACGCCCAAATCTGCAAGAGCTTTTTCAATGTCACCGTCTGCGATTTGTATCAAGTTACACAAATGGCGGAACGGAACTTGAAACGGCGCTTTTCCGTCTTCAAGCTGTTCAGTTTTTCCGGTAGAACTAATCTGCGAAAGCTCATAAATTCGCCTTTCTTTTTTATAAGCTGTTTCGTCCTTTGCATTTTCCATCTTCCAGGCGATACGCTCGGTTTTATCGTAGTCTTCATATATTTTGATAACATCAAGATCAAAAGAAATTGTAAATTCTGTATTTGGCCTTGTTCCTGCAAACAAATAGCGGGCTACTTCCGGTGTATAAACATTAAGTACATCATCTAAAGTGATTACTTCACCCTTTGACGAAGACATTTTTCCGGGAAGCCCCTTGGTACCGATAAAATCATAGCGGAATGAAACGGGCGCATCCCAATCGTAAACTTCTTTGCAGACAAGGCGCGCAGTATCGAAACTTCCGCCCTGACTGTGGTGATCCTTGCCGGCAGGCTCAAAATCAACTTTTTCGTATTCCCAGCGCATCGGCCAATCGATCCGCCACACCAATTTAATTCCCTTTGCAGTTTTTATATCGAGCTTTTCGGCTTCCCCGCACAATTTACATCGATAATTCAAACCCCAAGCGCCGTCCCAGCTTTCGATTTCAGTCTCGTCTTTATTGCATTTTTCGCAAAAAACACTGACAGGCCACCATTCGCCCTGAATTTTATGATCTTCATCGCGGAATTTATCCAGGATGTTTTTTAACACATCACGCTTTTCAAGTGCTTTGCGGATACCTTCTGCATAAAGGGAAGTGCGGTAACGCTCGGCCTGGTAAATATATTCAGGAAAAATTCCCACTTTTGGCAGGCTGTTTTCTACATCAACTTCGTGATGCCGTGCATAGCTGGAATCCCGATCCCAGGGGTCAGGAACCATAGTGATTGGAAAACGCAAGCATTTTTCAAGTTCATCCTGCTTTGGCATATTTTTTGGGACTGTACGAAATATGTCGTAATTGTCCCATGAATAAATAAAACGTACATTTTTGCCCATGTCACGCAAAGCGCGGACAACAAGCTCAACAGAGATTATTTCCCTGAAATTTCCTATATGCACACTGCCCGAAGGAGTAATCCCCGATGCGCAAGTGTAGAGTTTTTTCGTGTCCCCTGACACGCCACCTTTTTCAAAGATAATTTTTGCTGCAGCTTCATCAGCCCAATGATAGGAGCTTCGCTCTTTTGTTGTTGTTTCCATAAAGAAATTATATCAAAAAGCCGAATAAATCAAAAGGGGATGCAATTTGGTGACGGATATTTGGCATTTGTAACCTATTGGCTTTTCCTGCATTATTTTATTAGGGATGCGTTTTGAATAAAATGAGGCAATTAAATCATTCTTTCTCTCAAAAGCCGGTTTGTTATGCCGATTCCGGAAAGGATCTTGGCGGGTTAAAATCCGAAATTATCAGAAAGTCTATACACTTTCTTATTGCACTTATCCCCGGTATAGCTGCCATAAACAAGACAATTGCGATAGCTATTCTTATAACTGGTATTTTGAGTTATACAATAATGGAATATTTGCGTTTTTGCGGAGTAAAGATTCCTGTGATTTCTTCTTTAACCAGGATAGCTTCCAGACCGCATGATATTGGCCGTTTTGTAATGGGACCGGTAACCCTGGGCTTGGGAGCTCTTATTGCTCTGGTTTTGTTTCCGTTTCCTGCGGCTGTCATTGCAATTTATGCCCTGGCTTTTGGTGATGGCATTTCCAGCCTGGCAGGGATGTTTTTTGGCAAATTGCGCCCGGTCTTTCTTTTTGGTAAAAGCATTGAAGGTTCATTAGCTTGCTTTACGGCTGTTTTAATTAGCGTATATATTGTATGCGGAAGTATACACATAGCTATCGTGGCAGCCTTTACAGCCATGGTTGTAGAAGCCCTGCCCCTGGGAGATTATGACAATTTTGCCATACCGGTAACAGTAGGTTTGGCAGTTCATTTTGTGTCAGCGGCATTTTAGAGCCAAATTTTTTTTTACAAATTTTTTCAAAAGTACTTGACAAAAGTTTTTAAATTTGATATATTTTTGAAAGAGTATCAAAAGGGGTAACTTGCCTATTGGACCTTTGGTTTGAGGGCTGGGAACCAACCGGGATTATAGACTTCAAAAGGTTGCGGCGACAGACAGGTTGTCTGTCCCCATGACAAATTGAAAAAACGCGCGCCTTTGTTTGCGTAGGCAAGTTAACTTGCATGGCAAATCTTGGCGTATATCCATGCGTATTTAATAGTCACACAAAAAAGAGGTTATTTTTTCGAGCTAAAAATTCGAAGAATTTTTGGCAAGATACTTGACAAAGTATCTGAGAAAATAGTATGTTCTTTAGGCTTGCGCGAATTTGAATGTCGTGCGGGCGTGATACCGCTATGCGGTTAGGAACCAAAGGTTCCAGAGATATTTGGCAACAAGTCTGCTATTGAAAGGTGGCAGACATTAGGGAAGGGGAGAGAAGTAACCAAGCGATTGGTTACAAGTAGGTGATTTGGTTATTTGTTGCAATTAACCAAATCGTGTAGGAACCGGTTTACCGGTTTCTGCCATGGAGTTTGCGAAGCAAACTCCTTAACTGACCACTCTAGAGTGGTCAGTTAAAGCAGCAAGCGTATTGAAGTTGCTATGCAACTTTAAATTCGAGTTTCTAGAAATAGAGACTCGTCAATTTCTGACAATAAATGTCGGGAAACTCTTTGAGAAATCTAACAGGCTTCGGCCT
>Ga0123356_10002419_pt1 | contig 19960 bp, 14 predicted proteins | sample TergutEmb28metaG_2_FD_92546 | JGI IMG/M metagenome (GOLD analysis project Ga0123356, IMG submission 92546) | Embiratermes neotenicus P3 segment gut microbial communities from Petit-Saut dam, French Guiana - Emb289 P3 | ecosystem: Host-associated > Arthropoda: Insects > Digestive system > Gut ... | reverse complement strand
TAACTGTCGAAAGCTTCCTGGCGGCTATTCACGATTCCTTTCTTGACAAGATAGTCGGCGATGTGGGGTCTGCCAAAAGTGCCGTCCACGGATTCCTCAATTTGCAGGAAGTCATCAGTGGTTAGGGGTGCAATTTGTTCTTTTTTGAATTCAGTGTTGAGGTTTTCGAGAATTTTGGCTGCACGTTCCTGTCGATACTGTGATATCAAAGCAAGTTTAGTCTTCAGTGCAGAGTTGTCTGGGTTGAATTGGTAGCCTAAAAAATCCAGAGCAATCGCCTTTCCATCTTTGTATTTGGGGTGAGAAAAAGTGACGTTTAACTCCACACCCGTGGCATAGTGGATGCCTGCTTTTTTTGCCATAGCGCTGGCTTGGGTTTGGCAGCTTATGCTGTCATGATCGCTTATCGATAAAAAGGTGATGCTACGGGCTTTCGCTTCCTGGATGATTTGTGGGATGGTAAATTTGCCGTCGGATGCAGTGGAGTGGATGTGTAAGTCAATGGTCATAGTGACAGGGTCTTTACCTCGTTTCTTCGCCGATAATGAACCATTCGTTTTTTTCGTCGTGGCAGGTGTCCACTGTTAGATGGACGATTTTGAGGTTGGGATACTTCGTTTTGATGGCATCAATGTCTACAGGTTCAAATTTGCTTTTGTTAGCTAAGTAAGCTTCGGGTGTGAGGGCGTTGGATTCATATTTTTCTTTAGTTCGTTTGCTGATTCGAGCAAGTGAAACCTCCTGTGGACAACTGGTTTCCAATATGACGAAGGTCATGTTGTTTTTCGCTGCAATTTCTGCTGCACATTCACGGAGGTTCTGGGCAACAAAAGTTGCGTCTAGTATCATGCCGCTCTGTTTATCTTTCATTGCTATCTCGTTCGCGCGACGGAACACTTCATCGTATACTGATAGTCGCTTGTTCATGTTTCCAGCAATTTTAATGTCAAAAACGTCCTCGTTTTTTAGTACTTCAAGTCGGATTAGGTCGCTACGCAGAATTGGGTACCCTTTACTTTTGGCGATTTCTTCTGAGGTTTCGGTTTTGTAGCTTGCCGGTAAGCCACAGGTTATCAGTAAGGTTCGTGATTCTATTTTTGTTTCTACAAAGGAGGCAAAAGGCTCTCTCAACTTGTACACCTGTTACCTTATTTTTTGGTGGGGCAGAATTAAAGTTTTCCCGGCACAAGGGATCCGTCTGTTTCCTAAGTGGCAAGTTGGAGGTAAATTCTAAATAGGCGAACCGTACCATTTTTAGGGTAATAGAAGGAGAACCGTTCATGGAACAATTCCAAGTTAAAGATAAAAGCCTTGCACCACAAGGGCACTTACAGATTGAATGGGCCGCCAAACACATGCCTGTTCTAAACATAATCAAAGCCCGTTTCGAAAAGGAAAAACCCCTTGCTGGGCAGACCATAGCTGCATGTCTTCACGTCACCAAAGAAACCGCTGTATTGATAAACGTTCTCATCGCAGGCGGAGCAGAAGTTGCACTTTGTGGCTCTAACCCGCTTTCAACCCAAGATGATGTCGCTGCCGCCTTAGCTGATAGCGGTGTCCATGTTTTCGCTTGGAGAGCACAGAACACTGAGGATTACTACAGCTGCATCGAGAAAGTTCTCGAATTCAAACCCACAATTACAATGGACGATGGTGCGGATGTCGTGGGTATGATTCACAGTAAACGACAAGACTTGGTTCCTAACATTAAGGGTGGCACAGAAGAAACCACCACAGGCGTAGTTCGCCTCAAAGCAATGGAGCAAGACAGTAGTCTCAAATACCCCATAGTGGCTGTTAATGAAGCCCTCACCAAATATCTCTTCGACAACCGCTACGGCACAGGCCAGAGCACCATCGATGGTATTCTACGCGCAACCAGCGTTTTGTTGGCTGGCAAGAACTTTGTGGTCGGCGGATACGGCTGGTGTAGCCGTGGTATTGCCATGCGTGCCCAGGGCTTAGGCGCAAACGTCATCGTCACTGAAGTACAACCGACTCGTGCCCTCGAAGCTATCATGAACGGCTTGCGTGTGATGCCCATGTCTGAGGCAGCTGCAATCGGCGACATATTCGCCACCGCCACAGGCGATATTCACGTTATCCGCAAAGAGCACATGGCGAAAATGAAAGACGGTGCGATTATATGCAACAGCGGGCACTTCAATGTTGAAATTAACATCCCTGACCTTGAATCACTCAGTGTTTCTAAACGCACAATGCGCCCCAACATGGAGGAGTACACCCTACAAGACGGCCGGCATCTCTACCTCCTAGCAGAAGGCAGATTAGTTAACTTGACTGCAGCTGAAGGTCACCCCTCCGAAGTCATGGATATGTCATTTGCTAACCAAGCTCTCTGTGCCGAGTACGTTACTAAAGCGGGTAAACTCGAAACCAAGGTCTATGTTGTGCCCAAAGATATTGATGAGCAAATCGCTGAACTCAAATTGCAAAGCATGGCCATTAAAATCGATGAGTTGACAGATGAACAGAAAAAGTACCTCTCTACTTGGGAGATGGGTACAACATAATACCGGTAATACTGGCGCTTGTACATGACAAACTTTAAATTGCTTAAACGAATACATGGCTACTAAAGTGGTGAATCACTAAATGGTTAGCAAAGATCAAGGAATCGGTGGAGCAATTCTCGGCGTATGCGTTATCGTTGCATTGCTATACATAGTTACACTTTTCTATCCCAGTTGGCTATCAATTATAGGCTTATCTTTCAGCGCAAGCACCGTTCAATTTTGGGTTATAGCTGTACCCGTGCTTGTTGCGTTTGTGGCTATACTCTTCATCGGCGCATGGATCGGCTGGACTATGGCAACAACACCCCCGCCAAAGCCAATCGAAGAAATCACAACTGACATCGAAGACAAAACACCTGAACCTGTTCCAGAACCAGTTGCACCAGATCCTGACGCAACAGCCACCGAAGATAAACCAGTAATAAAGAAAAAGAAGTAAATTTAACTTCATTTTTTCCCAAATTCATCTTTCTTTTTTAGCCTTTTCTACAACGCGAGCATGGCACCGCTTATCTGCTATACACTTACTTGCCATAGATCCCGTTTGAGTATACATCAAATTATGTGTCTAAGGCTGATATCGTAGGGTTCGGTTGAGTTCTACTGCTGATTGAATGTTTTTACCAGCACAGTGAATCTGTGGTTCCCACTACACAACAAAAATACCGCTGTTTGGTTTAAATCGCTGACGCCCTTGGGAATAAGCATTAATTCTCAACCACGTTGCATACCTGTGTTGGAGAAGCAAGCTTTTTGAATGCATCCGCGCCCTCTGAATAGCCACTGGCAATCAATACGTCTCCAACTTCAATCTTCAACTCAGCCCGCGGCCGCAAACAAAAGTCACCCCGTTTAATGACCAAAACCCACATACCTGTATCATCGTACACACGTACCTCCTTTAACGTCTTACCTACCAACGGCGAATCAGTGGACACGCAAGCCTGCGCAACTGTCTCTTCTGCTTCTCGAATCGTCAACTGAAGAATCGGATGCGGCTCAATACCGCGCAAGACAACTTCAGCCATTTCTGCTGCGGCATCCGCAATTTTTTCTGTGGCTACCCCCAGACGGATTAACCCAAGAAAACCCGGCGCTTCCTCTGTCTTGAAATCACTGGTCAAGGCTAACAGTTCAAAGTCCGTATGCATCTGATCCATGCGTTCCTCGAGCTGCATCACCTCCTCAGCTAATTCTTTGCTGTTTAGCATCAACGCTGAGTATGCCAGATCCATCATTAACTCTGAAGTGTTTTTTAATTCAACAAATCGCGATGAAATTTCTCCGAATTTGGCACGTTTCTCCGTGTCAAGTGCAGTAAGTGTGCCCTCAGCTAAATCTTTGAATTCCTCTATACCTGAGGGTGCCCCCCGTGTTATGAGGATGTCCCCTTCGTAAACAGTTTCATTTTTAGCAGGGTCTAGTATCCAGTCATGGTTCCGGCGGATGGCAATGATATCTATACCCATTTTGGAGGCCAAATGGAGTTCACCTATCTGCTTTTTGATTATAGGTGAGTTAACCTTAACGGTTGCTTTCATTAGACGCTCTTCAACTTCTTCAAAGATTCTACCCACGATAGGATGAATACCAATGTTGCGGGTCACAATAGCCGCTATGTCAGCTGCCGCATCAGAAATTTTGTCCGCTGAAGCTGCAACGGTTGAGACGCCGATGAGTTGTTCAGCATCTTTGTGATCCCGAGCGGCAATCATTATTTCCATATCGAGCAGATACGCCAAATTATCCACTCTATCCTCCAACGCAAGCACATCTTCCGCTAAGTCCTTGTCATTGTATAATGCTGCTGAGTACGCTAAATCAATCATCAACTCCGAGAGGTTCTTCATTTCCAAAAGGAGATCTCTAACAGGGATAGGTTTGTATTCTATTTTTTCATACTTAGACAAAGTTAGGAAGCGCTCCAAAAAATAACTATTGCCTTCTAGCATATTTTACTTATGCCTAATGAACAAGCAACAGTAAAGTCACAAACAACGCCATAGTTGTCAAAGCCTCCGCCACACAGTTGCCCACAGGTAACACAAAATTGTCTGGGTCCAAGCCCCTCGTAAACGTTAAAATTGCTATGCTATAATAGAAGACCGCTGTAGCCGAGAAAGCAATGATGTTTGATATAACTAAAACAGGTATAAGGCTCACTAGACCGCTGAAACTGAATAATCCATTCACAGCAAGTGAGAGTAGTCCCACAACGACAAACAAAACCAGCGTGCTTGCCCAGGCACTTATAATGTTTCTAGCATGACCCTTGATCGAACCCAAATTAGGTGTAAGCACTCCAAAGGTAAGCTTTACGGTAGCCGCTGACCCCACGATTAAACCTGCGTCGCCTATGATGTCAATTATGGGTGGATAAAGCGTGTAAATTCCTCGATTACCCCCGGCCAGATTACTTACACCCTTTAGCAGGGTCCCTGTTATGTTGACGGTAAATGCAACTAGAAGCATCGTGGGCAGTGATTCCCTTAGAATCTGGCGAAACTCTTTGTTTTTGATGTTGAACGGCAGAATACACAACACTAAAAAGACATTAACGAGCCCAAAGAGGATAATCACCCATTGCCAATTGCTAGAAAAGTAGACGTTAAGTACACCGATGTAGAGAAATGTTATCACGATGTTGGCTAGAGTAGAAACCACGGGGTAAACGATGGTGTCTGGGTCTAAGCTACGTTTGAAGGAAAAGAAGGTAAACCCAACCGTTATGAGCGCAACTATGAGTCCCAGAGAAAGCGTCGCCAACATAACCGTGAGGATAGCTGTAAAATCAGCAAATGTTATGCCCCAAAAAAGGGTTCCAAACACAATGGAGATAATACTGATGGTTACACTTGTGGCCAGTGTTAATACAACCATGGCACCCATGAGTTGATGGAATGTTTTGGTGTTGTTGGTGAACCTTGGGTATATTGTGCCTAAATGTAAAGCGGTACTTAAGCGCCCCGTAAGTAATCCACTTATGACGCTTTTAACGCTAAAGACGGCGGGGTAGAGCGCAATAGCCCATGACGAAAATTCAAAAATGCCCAATTGAAGTGCGATCATGAAACCCGCAATTAAACTGCCTACATCAAAGAGGCATGCCAGTGTTGTTTCTTTAAACATTCCAGAGAAACTCTGAGAGAGTCCTGCATGCGCTATGCCAGAGGCCTCCTACAATATACGTTTTTGTCCCTAAAAACTTCCAGGGGCAGCATCGCCATATCCGCCATTGACTTTCCAGTTGTGTGGACTCCTATCATAGTTTTCGCCTGCCTGTTTGGCGGTTATAGGCACTCGTTTAAGTGCCGTGTTTGCGGGCTGCCAAGGCCTCATTTAACGGTAGCTAGACTTTTTGAGAGACAACTTGCTCTTAATAGTTTTGCGGTTGATAAACACACCATGGGTCTTGAGTTAAGTAATCTTTCTTCTGTTCAGAGGGCACATTGAGGTCGCCGCAGTAATCGATGAAGTCGCTGGAGAGACCATATGCTCGGGCGCGGCAACCACCGCATAGTTTGTTGAATTCACAGACACCGCATTTGCCTTTTAGGCTGTCTGGGTTACGGAGGTTTGAGAATACTTCAGACTTGAACCAAATGTTTTTGAAGCTTGTTTCCCGCACGCTTCCTAGTTTAATGGGTAAGTATGGACATGGGGTAACATCACCGTTGGGGTAGATGCGACAGTAATACATACCTGCGATGCAGCCGCGGATCCATTGTCGCATATCCAATCCCATGCCTCTGGCTATGCGCATAAACTGGGGTGCACATGATGGTCGAACGTTTAGTCTATGTTTATGTACTTTGGCGAAGGTGTTGGTTATCATATTCTCGTATTTTTGAGGTGAAATGTCGGCAAGTTTTGTGCCTCGACCTGTGGGTACTAGAAAGAAGAGGTGAAAGTTTTCTACACCTATTGATTCGGCTAAACTCATTATGTCATCGATTTGATCATAGTTCTCATGTGTTAAGGTAGTGTTGACTTGAACGAGGACATTGTTTTTGCGCAGGACTTTGCATGCTTCAACTGCTTTATTCCATGCGCCAGTGACCCCTCGGAACTCGTCATGTTGGGTGGGTATACTTGAATCTATGCTGACTGAAACTGTAGCGATGCCTGAAGCTTTGAGTTTTTTGGCGATTCTATCGTCAATGAGACTACCGTTGCTTCCCAACCCCATCTTCAGGCCCTTATTTGAACCGTACTCGATTAGTTCAAAGATATCTGGGCGTAACAGTGGTTCACCGCCGCTTAGAACGAGCAGTGGGCGGCTTACTTGATAGATTTGATCTATGAGTTTTTTGCCTTCTTGAGTGGTGAGTTCGTCAGTTGGTTTTTTGTCGGTGGCGTTGATGTAGCAGTGGCTACATTTCATGTTGCATTCACGGGTAACATTCCACGACATGATTAGAGGTACAAACTGGTGAGCGCTATCCGCTTGGGGGGAATGTGCCATTTTTAGGTAGTATTCACATATACCGTCGTTTGCCATGAGTTTAGGTTGCCACAGTGTGAAAGGAAATGGCAGAACGGTTTCAAGCATGGCCTTGGCATGAGCAAAACAGAAGTGTTTACAGAACAAAGTGGAGATTTGGGGGTCGACACCATGTTTTTCTTGGGCAACTTTGTGGCTGCCGTGGATGGGGCAGTTGAGGAACTCCATGTTGCCGTCAAGTTTGTCTCCACTCATGTTCATTTTTATGAAGTGATCACTTAGCATTACGGCTTGAAGTTTTTCCCGGCGCATCCCCACTTTGAGGGTCACGTCAAGTGCAATATTAACAGTTTCCAACCCAAAAATGTCCTGCACTCGTTCCATTGTGGTCTCCATTTCTTCAAATCCAACAAGTTTTACCAGTTCATTTAAGACCAGTAAACCTTTGATGGTTTCATACTCCTGAATGAGCCGCATACATATGACGCGTTCAGTCCATTCACCGAACAGCTCCTCTAGTGCAGCTACAGCCTTTGGATCTCTTCTGGTTAATCGGGCTTCAATTTGTTTCTGTTTGTATTTTAGTTTGTTAACGAGGTTGATTTTTTCTTCGCTATTTAGATACTTGATTCTGGCGATTTCTCCAGCATCAAATTTTGGAGTCAAATCTTTGAGCAGTTCTTTTGCATCATCGTAGAACTCTGTGTAGATTTGGTTCAGGTTGGTTATTACATCTGGTAATTCAATTTTTAGCGTGTCGAGGAGAACATTGGTCTCTGACTCCATCTTTGTAACCATAGCCATATGATAGAGTAGTGAGCCTGTCATGCCTGGTTCAGCTTGTCTGCCCCCTGGGGCTCCGGTGAAGATTTGATCTGTAAGTTTTAGGGCTGAGCCAAAGTCATCTTTGTGGATAGCAATTATTGCTTGGTCGAGTTTACCCCTACGTTCAATCAAGAGTTGAGCCCATTTATGGCAGTGTCTAACATCGAAGTTTGTCATTTCTTCACGCCCTGAAGCAATATGAGTCGTCTCTGAGAGTAAAAAAAGATAGCGGTGTTTACCTACTGTATCACATCATGTCCATGTAAGCAGTCGTCACTAGATAAACTAATTAAGCCCAAACGGGACTTAGCCTCAAGATGGGTGAACCACTTGACTATAGATCCAACCATAATCAACTTACTTCTAGCATTGGTCGGTTTCATAATAATGTTCGGCTATCTAGGTGGCATAGGTATCAACAAACCCCGCGGTATGAGCGTTAAAACCTGGTGCATGGGCTATTTGGGCATCGCAATCGTTTTTGACGTGTTAGCCGTAATCGGAATGATCTTTGGCTACATCTGGCTGACCTATCTGCTTGTCGGTTTAGCTGCAGGTGCTGCAACAGGCTTAGCGTTGCATGTTATGCATCATATCGGTGAGGAAAACGAACACGCTACTATGATGGGTATCTAACTCCCCACCCTTTTTGGGGGCTCCCTCAAGTCGTTAAACATCCTTAAATAATCTCGTAGTTGACTAATTAACAAAAAGTTCTCCCTCACATGCTCCTTACCGATGGCACCCATCTTCGCAGCCACATCCCTGTTCTTAAGCAGACTCAGTGTACGCTCAGCCGCCTGTTCCACCGTATCCACCAAATAACCGTTTTCGCCCTCGATAATCTGCAACGGAATCCCGCCTACCCTACGACCCACCACTGGTACACTCTTCCAGAGGGCCTCGGCAACCGTTAAACCAAACCCCTCACGTGTCGACATCTGAAGCACCACCTGAGATGCACGTTGAAACGCATTGACTTCGTGATCATTGACACCTTTTAGGTCAGTTAAGAAATAGATATCTGGATCTTCACCTGCATGTCTAGCAGTCTTCTCCAAATAGAGCCAACCTTCTGGGTCGTCAGTCGCCATTCCCGCGATAAGCAGCAACTGTACGTTGGGTATCTGTTTTTTAATTATTCTGTAGACATCGATGCAACCTGCGGGGTCTTTCCATGGGTCAAAGCGACTGACCTGTGTGATTATGGGTTGGTCCGCTTTTATGTTAAAGCGATTGAGCACTTCTAGAACTTCGCTGTCAGTCAATTCCCGATTCTTTTCGCTAAGCGGGTTGATAGAGGGCGGTCGGATGTTGAGTATTGGAACGTTGAGACTGGGGATCACATACTGTTTTGCGGTGAAGACTGCGGCATCATAGTGACCTATAAACGGTTCGAGGAACTCCCATACAGCCAAGTTAGGCGTAGATAAATCGACGTGGCACCGCCAAATCCACTTGTTGTTCTTGTTGGGGTAAAACTGGATGAGTGCAGCTGGTTGTGCGTCGTGTACCATGACAAAATCAGTGTCAAGACTGGAGAGTTCACTATTCATTCGACTGTGTTCAAGGTATGTGTGCTCTTCCTCTTTAGTCAGGCACACGTTCATACCTTGGAGAGCGTTATGAATTTTTTTTGTCACCACAAAAAAGTCCAAACTGCCCTTGATTACTTCCCACTGAACATCCAACCCTATGTCACGCATCAGAGGCACTAAGCTATAGAGAATTTCTGCCACTCCCCCACCAAAGGCGGTTGAGTTAACATGGGTGACTGATTTACCCCTAAGGTTCTCGCCTAACTCGCGTACACAATCGATTTGATCTTGTTTAACGATGCCTTCAAAATCTTTAAGCTCATTTTTCCTAGACAACTCAACCCTTAACATGAAAAAACCCCAAAAACCAATTCTGCAAAAGTATAAAACAAAATATTATTTAGTTCGCCTCTAATAATAAGTTGTTGATGTTTAACCACTAAACACATAAGCAACCCGCTGTTGTAACAGCTGCTTGTTGTGTAGGTAACACCATTTTTTGAGGTTATGCTGTTTGCATGTAGGCGCAGATTATCAAGATGGCACCTGCCGTTTTTTAGTGTGGGCTCCAAATTGTAGTCGCCTAACCCTCAACCTCATAGGAGCCAATCAGCATCTATCGATGGACCAAGCCGGGGACGGCTACTGGACTTGCACAGCTGACGGTTTAGACCCGGGCACCACCTACAAGTACGAGTTAGATGGTAAAGATTCCAAACCTGATCCCGCCTCACATTATCAACCCGACGGCATATTTGGTGCTTCCGAAATCATCGATCACGAATCCTTCAAATGGACCGACCGCAGTTGGCGTGGCTTAGATCTAAAAGATCTAGTATTCTACGAACTGCATGTCGGCACCTTTACACCCGAGGGCACTCTAAAAGCAATCGTACCCCGCATAAGAGAGCTCGCCGAGTTCGGCATAAACGCGGTAGAACTCATGCCCATCACCCAGTTTCCCGGCGTGCGGAACTGGGGCTATGACGGTGTATTTCCTTTTGCGCTACACAACAGCTATGGTCGCCCCGACGACCTTAGAGTTTTAGTTAACGAATGCCATAATCGTGGTGTCGCCTTGTTTGTGGATTCTGTCTACAACCACTTAGGCCCAGAGGGTAACTGTTTAAACAGTTATGGTCCCTATTTCCCAGATACAAACATGGGCCTCTGGGGAGCCAACGTAAACCTAGATGGCCCCCAAAACAGTGGGGTCCGAAATTACTTCCTAGAAAATGCATTACACTGGCTTAGTCACTATCACATCGACGGTATAAGACTTGATGCCGTCCTCGCAATGCACGACACAAGCCCTCGGCATTTTCTGCTCGATCTAAACGAGCAAGTGCAGACCTTCAAGGAAAATGTGGGTAGAAAAATATATGTCATTGCCGAAAGTGGCTTCAACGTTCCCATCATACTCGACCCCGCGGAAAGAGGCGGATGCAAATTCGATGCCCAATGGTTAGAGGATTTTCAACATGCACTCTTTGCGCTTATTACTGGAGAACGAGAAGGGTACTACCAGAAATACGGAAGTATAAACGACCTATCCGAAGCCCTAACCGAAGGCTATGTCTACATAGGTGAAGGCCAAGAATCCAAACGCAGCCCCCCCGACGCGTCATACCGCTGGATACCCACCAGCAAACTGGTCGTGTTCGCTCAGAACCATGACCAAATCGGCAACCGTGTCCAAGGTGACCGATTAACACAAATTTCGGGGATCGAGGCTGCTAAACTGGCAGCAGGTATTGTGGTGTTGTCACCGTACGTGCCCTTGTTGTTCATGGGCGAAGAATACGGAGAAACAGCGCCATTCCAGTTCTTCACGGATTACCAAAGCAAAGAACTCGTCGACGATGTACGTGCTGGAAGAAAAAAAGAATTTGCAAATTTCCATTGGGCAAATGAAGCTCCCGACCCCCAAAACCCCGAAACTTTTAAGCGATCAAAACTTGATTGGCAACAACGCTACAGCGGCCAAGGACAAAAAATAGCCGCTTACTACCACAACATCCTCAGACTAAAAAAAGAGCACCCCATTTTCCACGCTGATACCGACCGCAAAATCAAACACATCACCGCAAAAACAAGTGTTCTCTTTATCCACAAACAGTATTCCACCACCCAAGCCGCGATCATCGCGAACTTTTCAAAAAAACCAGTTACCTACACTTTCCCCCTTGAAGGCGGCAACTATGCAAAGATTCTAGATTCCGCAAGCTTCGACTGGGCCGGGCCTGGTTCAACGCTTCCAACTTTAGCCGCCAAAGGCGATGACCACCAAATCGGCAGTTTCAATCTAGCCGTATACTTTAAGGAGTCAACGGAGGAAAAACCCGATGGGTGACCACTACATCTGCATACACGGGCACTTCTATCAGCCTCCCAGAGAGAACCCTTGGTTAGAAGAAGTCGAATTCCAAGAATCCGCCCAACCATACCATGACTGGAACGAACGGGTAACTGCCGAATGCTACGCTCCAAACGCTGTCAGCCGTGTCATGGATCCCCAGTGGCGCATCATCGGCCTAATCAATAACTATAACCGCATCAGCTTCAACTTCGGACCCACCCTAATGTACTGGCTAGACAGGCACAAACCCGAGGTTTACCAATCCATCATAAACGCAGACAAGGAAAGCATGCAAAACTTTTCTGGACACGGCTCCGCCATCGCACAGATATACAATCACATGATCATGCCTCTGGCCAACCGCCGAGATAAGGAGACGCAAGTGAAGTGGGCTATACGCGATTTCGAATCAAGATTTGGGCGTTTCCCCGAGGGTATGTGGCTGCCTGAAACAGCGGTTGACACGGAAACCCTCGAGGTTCTTGCGGAGAACGGCATTAAATTCACCATTTTATCGCCTCATCAAGCCTCAAAAATACGCAAAATCGGCGAGGAGACATGGATTGACGTGACAAACACCAAAATTGACCCAAGACGCTCCTACCAATGCCATTTGCCTTCGGGGAAAAAAATTAGCCTATTATTTTTCGATAAGCACACAGCCAACGACATCGCATTTGGCAACCTACTTGAGAACGGTGAGGCTTTCGCTAAACGTATGCTCGAGGCTCTAAATGACGACAGCGACGAATCTAAGCTTGAAAGTGTGGCAAGCGATGGAGAGCTCTACGGCCACCATCACCCACATGGCGACATGACATTAGCCTATTGCATCTACTATATCGCATCTAACGGTGCAAGCAAACTGGTTAACTACTCAGAGTTCCTAGAACGGTGTCCACCCGTCTATGAGGTTCAAATTGTTGAAAACACGTCTTGGAGCTGTATGCATGGCGTGGAGCGGTGGCGAAATGACTGCGGCGACAACATGGGGCATGTAGACTGGAACCAAAAATGGCGCAAACCCCTACGTGAAGCCATGGATTGGCTAAGAGATACTTTAATACCCCAGTTTGAAAAGGCAGCCGCTCAACACCTCAAGGATGCTTGGGCTGCACGAAACGATTACGTTAAAGTTGTTTTGGACAGATCCCATGGCAACATCGAAGCATTCCTATCCGAACACGCAAAAAAACCCTTGACACGCGAGGAGAAACGTCGCGTCATAAAACTGCTTGAAATGCAGCGCCACGCTATGCTCATGTACACTAGTTGTGGCTGGTTTTTCGACGAAATAAGCGGTATTGAAGCCGTACAGGTTATGATGTATGCGGCGCGAGTTATGCAGTTAGCCGATGATCTTTTTGGCATAAATCTTGAAAACCAATACATCGACATTTTAGAGAAAGCACCAAGCAATATAGCTGAGTTTGGAAACGGGTCAAAAATTTACAACCTATTCGTTAAACCTGCTATCGTGGACTTTGCACGAATAAGTGCACAGACAACAATTAGAGAGCTTTTCGCTGAAAACATAAAGTCTGCACCCACGATGTCTTCGATGCCCAACTGCTTCTACACAACGACTTTGGATAGTGTAGAAAAACGTGATGACGGAAGATTTAAACTCATAATTAACCGTTGCACCGTATCATCTGCGACTACACTCGATGAACAAACATTTAGTTGCGCAGCAATTTGGCTAGGTGACCACAACGTAACATGCGGTGCCGCCCCAGACATGCAACCACGCACATTTACTGAAATGCATGACAAACTCCTCAATAGCTTTGAAAATGGTCAGATAAACGAAATAATCGTAACATTATCTAAGTATTTTGGGCACAACTATTCCTTAACAGACCTCTTCAAAGATGATCAACACTACATTCTCGAATACATCGTTGCTGATGGGTTAAGAAAAGCCAAAGAACTCTACGGAATAATCTTCCGTGAAAGTAATACCCTGTTACGTTTCATGAAACAAAACAACATTCCGCCACCCAAACCCCTACAGTCCGCTGCCGAAACAGTGCTCAATATGGAGATGGCAGAGTTGCTTATGGCTAAAACCCTTGACTTAGAGAAACTACGCAAAGTCATAGATGAGTCCAAGAGTCTATCTGTAACGCTTGATTACAAGCTTCTGCCGTACTTGGCTAGCGAAAAAATAGCCCGCGAATTCACCCGCTTAGCCGACGACCCTAGTAACCTTGAGAACATAACTACTATAACCGCGCTGATTCGGATGGTTAGACATTTGCCCCTTGAACTTAACCTGTGGCAATCCCAAAACATCGCCTTTAGAATCGCCCAGAGCCAATATCACGGATACAAACATCGAACCGATAGCGCTTCAGCAGCATGGGTTGCGGCATTCTGGGAACTGTGCAATTTGCTTGGGATACGGTTGGCTTAGTTTTGAAGGTGCCCACAGCAACCTACCGCGTACAACTAAACAAAAATTTTACTTTCCAAGACCTCAAAGCAGTCGTACCCTACCTTAGTCAACTCGGCGTATCCCACATATACGCCTCTCCAATTTTCAAGGCTCGAACCGGCAGTTTGCATGGCTACGACATAGTTGATCCAAATATCATCAGTGAGGAGTTAGGTGGCCGCGCGGGGTTCGAAGAAGTCGCACGCGAAGCACAAGCATATAATTTACATTGGCTCCAAGACATCGTACCCAATCACGCTGCGTACTCCCCCCAGAATAAGAAAATAAGCGACGTTTTAACTAAAGGGGCGGAGTCATCGTATGCTTGTTTCTTTGATGTAGACTGGAACCACCCCACCCCATTGCTACAAGGCAAAATATTCACTCCATTTCTCTCAGAGCGCTTCTGCGAAAGCTTACGGTACAAAAAAATATCTCTCATCCACACCGGTAGCGACTTTAAAGTACAGTATGGCGAACTCGAATTTCCCCTCAGCCCAAAAACTCAACAACGCCTAGAATTGGATGACTCCATTCAAGTGACGCTTGATAAGTACAATTCCAACCCCAAACTCCTCTACCAACTCCTAGATAACCAACACTATCAGCTAGGCTACTGGCGGGAATCCTTAAAGCACATCAATTACCGCCGTTTCTTTGATATCCTTGACTTAATCGGTTTACGCATGGAAACCCCCATTGTTTTCGAGCAGATGCAACAACTAATTTTCGAGTTAACACGCTCTGGATTGTTTTCTGGTCTACGGGTCGACCACATCGACGGTCTATGTGAACCCAACGAATACCTCCATATGCTTCGGCAGCACTGTCCAGAAGCATACATAATTGTGGAGAAGATTTTGACCGGTGAGGAGCAGTTACCCACACACTGGCCTGTTGAGGGCTCCACCGGTTATGATTTCCTCAACCACCTCAATAAGCTGTTCATCCAAGCCTCAAACATGTCACCACTAGATACTCTCTACAGAGTATTCACAGGTGATACACGTTCTTACAGTAGCATCCTGTCTGAAGCTAAAAAAGTCGCTGTCGAAAACTATTTCCAAGGTGACATGAAGAACCTCGCTTGGCTCTTTAACGATACACTTAGCAAGTTAGGGTATATGGTTCCCTATAGCCGTGATAGGCTAGTTTTAGCTGTTACTCAGGTGATGGTCTGTTTTCCATTTTACCGCACTTACCTCGATGGAAAGTGCGAAGACGACAAGATCTGGTGGGCAACGTTGTGGCTAGCTGAACAGTTGAATCCTGCGTTGGCTGCTGAACTGTTGGCAATTTCTCATCTGATACAACAAAGCAAAACCCAACCGGCAGCCTTAGCTGTAATCAAGCGTTTCCAGCAGTACACCGGTGCCGTTATGGCTAAGGGCTTTGAGGACACTCTACTTTATCGCTACAATCGATTGCTGTCACTAAACGAGGTAGGCTCGGCTCCAAATCAATTCGGCATCTCAATCGAGCAATTCCACCAATTCAACCTTGTCCGTCAGCACAAGTGGCCCTTGACCATCAATGCATCAAGTACACATGACACTAAACGGGGTGAAGACGTAAGGGCAAGGCTCAATGTGCTAAGCGAGTTTCCTGATGAGTTCCGCTTAAACGTTGAGGCTTGGACAAAACTCAACACCGCAAAAAAGAAACAAATCAACGGAATGCCTGCCCCAGACGGCAACGAAGAGTACTATCTCTATCACACGCTCCTGGGCGCCTACCCTTGGAACCCCTTTGACCAGCAGGACTTCTCAAGCAGAATAAAAAATCACATGAACAAGGTGTTACAGGAAGCTAAAAACCACTCCACATGGCTCCATCAAAACCACACCTACCACCAAGCACTCGAAGCCTTCATAGAGCATGTCCTGTCCAATCATGCCTTTCTCGATGCTTTTTTACCGTTCCAGCAGAAAATCGCATATCTTGGCGTTTACAACTCGTTGTCACAAACCATGCTCAAAATAGGCTGCCCCGGTATCCCCGACTTCTATGGAGGCACAGAACTCTGGGACCTAAACCTCGTAGACCCCGACAACCGTAGGCCAGTAGACTTCAAACTACGACAAAAGATGCTCGTGGAAGTTAGCCAAATTAAGCCCCAAAGTACATCTGTGCTTTTGCAGACTCCAAACGATGCTAAAGCAAAAATGTACCTAATCACCAAGGCGCTACGGTTTAGGCGAGAGAATTCAGCGTTGTTTGAAAAAGGTGCTTACCTTCAGTTAGCCGCAAAGGGCAAATACGCCGAAAATGTAGTTGCGTTCTGCCGCGTGAAGTCCTGCTTATATCTATTGGTGGTGGTGCCCCGCTTGCCCGCTGGGCTGCTCTGTATAGACAAAAGGGACGTCAACCAAAGAGTGCCCAATATGTCTGCTTGGGGCGAAGTTGATTGGATAGACACCCACCTTCAGCTTCCTGAGGCTGCACCAACGCAATTTACTGATGTTTTCACTGAACAAACCCTGTTATCATCAGATGGGCGACTTTTTCTAAATGATGTTTTGGGGACTTTTCCGGTGGCGATGCTTTGGGGTGATGCCGGTGTGTAGTCATAAACGTGCCAGCGGCATACTACTCCATGTCACCTCGTTGCCTTCAGCGTTTGGTATCGGCGACTTGGGACCCTGGAGCTACCGCTTTGTAGATTTGCTCGCCAACATGAACCAGCGTTACTGGAGTATACTTCCGTTTGGACCAACCCGCGCAGAGGACGGTAACTCACCTTACCAGACTAGCTCCACCTATGCAGGTAATCCTCTTCTGATCAGCCCAGAAAAACTAGTACAAGATGGTTTGTTACCTAAAATATACGCAAAAGCCCTTGTGAGGTCGACACATAGGGTTGCCTTTAGCGAAGTCTATAAACACAAAAAAGCCCTCCTAAAAAACGCTTACCTGTACTTCAAAGAAACAGGCTCCCAAAAATCTGAGTTTGAGACTTTCTGTGCCCAAAACAAGCATTGGCTAGACGATTATGCCCTCTATATTACTTTGAGGCAGCGAACAGATGCGCCTTGGTATTTGTGGCTTCCCTCCTTGCGACACCGTAACCTAAAAACGCTGTCACAAAAACAACTGCACCTATCAGAGGACATTGAGCGGGAAAAGTTTGTGCAGTACCTCTTCTTTAGCCAATGGCACAGTCTTAAAAACCACTGTAAGAAACGGAGCATAAACATAGTGGGCGACTTGCCCTTTTACATAGCATATGATAGTGTTGACGTCTGGGTACACCCCGAACTTTTCCTCCTAACAAAAAACGGCAAACCCCGCTGCGTAGGAGGTGTCCCACCTGACTACTTTAGCTCGACCGGACAACTTTGGGGTACTCCCATCTACAACTGGCAAAAACACCAAGAAACAAGTTTTGCGTGGTGGATGAATCGTATAAACCATAATCTGCTGCTGTTTGACACATTGCGCTTGGACCATTTCAGGGGGTTCGTGGCATATTGGCAGGTGTCAGCTAGAGCACAAACTGCAGTTAGGGGCCGCTGGGTGGTGACACCATCCGTTGCTTTTTTTGAAAAGCTCCAAAAGACTTTTCCTTTGTTGCCGTTTATTGCTGAAGACCTAGGGTACATCGATACTCCCGTTCGACAGGCAATCCAGACATTGGGTGTACCTGGTATGAAGGTGCTCCTGTTTGGTTTAGATTGTCCCGAGGGCAATCCACAGAGCATCCAAAACTATGTGACGCACTCTGTGGTTTACACTGGAACCCATGACACCAACACAGTCCGAGGCTGGTTTACTACCGAAGCATCAGCTATAGAGAAGGCAAACTTGTTTGCTTTAATCAGTAAAAAAGTCCCCGCAAAACAGGTTGCCTTCGAAGCGGTAAAACTTGCAGAAGCATCCGTTCCTGAGTTGTGTGTTGTTCCATTGCAGGACGTTTTAGGTTTGGGTGCTAATGCCCGAATGAACCTTCCAAGTCAGGCGTTTGGGAACTGGGCGTGGCGCGTTACCGAAGTACAACTAGAAAGTGATACGCTACAGCAACTAGGCGAAGTGACCACACAAGTCGGTAGATAAAGATACACTGCATTCCGACAAGCATTTCCCTTGGAAACTAGCAACTTAAATTAGAAAGTACAAAAAGAATCAGAGTAGGAATTAACTGTGAAGAAAAAGAGCAGCATAGGCGTGAGTGAAGCAGAAACGTTTGAATCCTACAACGCGAAGCTACGATGCAAGTATGGCGATAACTGGTTGGGTAAAGGTAAATGCACCGGCTTGGAATTTAAACGTTGGCTGGCATTACGGGATAACCTGACAGAAATTCCCTAGGCGTCTAATGATTCTTGATACGAATGGTTATGTTGTAGTGCTGCAGGGAAAATATTTAAGCCCGGTAAAGCAACCTGTAACGAGACGTCAATCATGGGCAAACAAAGACTAGCCGATCGAAGACACGGTGTAGGGCTGAAATGCTATTTTGTGCTCCTGGTTGGGCTGATTACTGTTGCCCTCTTTTTTAGTGCTCCGTTTATCGCGTTTTCCATAAACATGGGTTCATCTACAACAATTTCAATGTTGTCTATTGACTCATGTGACGGTTCAGACACTCCGGTGCTTCTATGGAATTACACAACTGACAGCAGAGTCGGAACATATGTCATAACCAGAGGTATAGTTTATACTTCACCTCTTATTGCTCAAAATACGCTCTATTTTGCTTCTGATGATGGCCATGTTTATGCATTAAATGCCACCAGTGGAACCGAAATATGGACAACTGATAATGGATTTTCGCAGGTTGATGACGCACCAAAGTTTCCAACGGTTGATAACGGCAGAATATTCGTGGGTGGCTATCATGAAATATACGCGCTAGACGCAAATAGTGGCTCCCAAATTTGGGCAAGTCGTGTAATCAGTGGACGCACAGCCACTGTTGGTGCCCCTATAGTTATTGCAAACGATGTTTTGTATATCGGCTTTGACTATGATGGGCTCCGAACTTTAAATGCCAATACAGGCGATGTTCACTGGTGGTTTACTGATACTTGTGATATGCTGTTTGTTTCTTCATCTCCCTTGGTTGATGGTGATGTTGTTTATGTGGGCGGATCAAATACTGTATTTGCTTTGAACGCTCAAAGCCGAAGCGAAATTTGGAATTATTCGATAGGTAACCCTGCTAATTCTATTTGCCCCAGTATCTCTTCTTTCGCGCTTGATAATGGTGTGCTTTATTTTTGTGCAGGTGATGGTGCTGTTTATGCTCTTGATGTTAATAGCGGTAAAAACATTTGGAACACCACCTATACTCTGCCGGGGGTGCCGGGCGTTTATATTCCTTCGTCCCCAATTCTTAGAAATGGATTAATTTATGTGGGTTCAGGTACGGGAGATGTGTGTGCATTAAATGCTACTGATGGGACAAAGCTTTGGGATTCAACCCTTGGTGAGAGCATGTTGTCGGCGCCTGCGCTTTATGGAGGTGTTTTGTATTTTGGCTCATCTGATAGCAATCTTTATGCCCTAAACGCTACCAGCGGTATTGAGTTATGGCGTTATTCTTTGCCTGGTGTTGGTTCGCCTATTGTTTGCGAAGGGGTTTTGTATGTGGGTGGTGTTGATGGTGTTTATGCCTTAAGGGTTTCTCCGCCATTTCCGACACTTGAGGCGTCTTCTGCGACAACTATGTGGTCAACTTTTTCAATTCTAATAACTTAAATTCCCGGATTTTTTATACCTACAATTAGTGAAAAGCCTAAAAAACTCTTTAAATGCTAAAAGGAGATTAAAAGTGCGAGATACTATTTTTATTGTAGGTATAAATTTTATAAC
>Ga0123356_10002418_pt1 | contig 19965 bp, 16 predicted proteins | sample TergutEmb28metaG_2_FD_92546 | JGI IMG/M metagenome (GOLD analysis project Ga0123356, IMG submission 92546) | Embiratermes neotenicus P3 segment gut microbial communities from Petit-Saut dam, French Guiana - Emb289 P3 | ecosystem: Host-associated > Arthropoda: Insects > Digestive system > Gut ... | reverse complement strand
CCTGCCGCCTGCATTTTATTGATTACCGAATATAATCCAAATTATTATTCGATTCCTCGCGTTTTTAACGGCAGGCGGCAGGTTGCCGCCCCTACATACGTTATCGTCACAAAATTAATATTTTCAATCCTCATCCAACATCCGAACCCGCCCCTCATGCCTGCCCCCCCCAAACGCCCCGTCCAGCCAAGCGTCCAATATTACCAGGGCCGTTTCTGCCGGTGTTGTCCTTGCCCCCAGCACCAAAACGTTCGAATCGTTGTGTTCCCTGCTCAGCCTTCCCATTTCGGGGGTAAAGCATAACGCGGCCCTGACCCCTTTTTTCCGGTTTGCGGCTATGGACGCTCCCACGCCTGTCCCGCAGAACAGCACGCCTCTGGGGCACTCCCCGGTGGCTACCATTTTTGCCAGCTTTTTGGCAAAAATGGGGTAGTCGACCGATTCATCGCCCCTGTACGTGCCGCAGTCGAGCACTTCGAAGCCTTTTTCTTCTAACTTTTTTCTGACGGTTTCCTTCAATTCGAAGCCTGCGTGGTCGCTGGCTGTGCAGATTTTTTTCGTATTTTCCATCAATCGGCTCCTGCTAATATATTATATTATTTGTAGGTTTTGGGTTACGTTGATGTTGAAATATACTATTTGCCCCCTTTTGCGGGGGTATTTTTGATGGAAATCGCGGTTGCGGGTTCAAAAAGTGTTATTTTTGTGTAACAGACTATGTTTAGGGGAAGTCTAATACTGTGGAAGAGATTGATGACATAACGCTGGAACGTGCGCAGAGGGGTAGTTCGGGGGCGTTCAGGAGCCTGTACGCGCATTATTCCCCTTTTGTTTGGCGGCTTTGTTTTCGGTCGTCCAACGGGGACAGGGCGTGCGCGGAGGAGATTATGCAGAACGCCTTCGTTAAGGTCCACCGTTATTTGGGTGGGTTTGCGTGGGGTTCCGCGTTTTCTACGTGGTTGTACAGGGTTACTTACCACTGCATAAACGAGTATTTTTCGAAGGAGAAGAGGCACAACGCCCGCACCGCCGAGTTTGACGAGGAGTATGTTGGTGGTGTTTCTTCGGATACGCTGCCGTTTGAGAACAGGCAGGTTGTGAACATGATTTTGGCGCCATTGGACGAGTCGGACCGGTTTTTGCTGACGGCGCGGGAGGTGGACGGGCGGTCTTACGAGGAGTTGGCGGAGATCATGGGGGTGAAGGAGGGGGCGCTGCGGACCCGTCTTACGCGGTTGAAGGCGGACATACGCAAGCGGTTGGACTCTATGGGCGGGGATGTATGATGTTGCGGGTATGATATAGCCGCCGGCAGCATCATCACGAAAAAAATTTCGTGGCGGCTGTAGCGGCAGCGGTGTTACAGAAGTCTAACGGAAGGAGCAAGACATGGAATCGTTGAGGGAGAAAAAATTTTACGAGGCGTTGGGCGCCGTGCCCGATGTTCCGGCCGGAATCATCGAGAACGTTGAGCGTAGCGTCAGGCGGTCTGGGGTCAAGCGGCGGATTGCTGTGGCTGCGTGTCTTCTGCTCGCCCTTATTATTCCTGCGGTAGTGATCACGCAGCAGGTGAACACGTCGGTCGCCTACGCTGATGAGTACGATCCTATGGACGAGTTGTTCTATGCGTTTGAGTTCATGAGCGGCGGGTTAGACACAGATTTCCTGTTCGGCTCGGTCGACACCGTCATATACACCAATGGCGCCAATGGCGGCAACGGTGGCGAGCAGTTTTCGCAAACCCAGGAATTATCTGAGGAAAAGTTAACAAAGGCAGTAGCCAAGAAGGAGACAACCGATGAAAAGTAAGCTGTTTTTATGTTTGATGCTCATAGCCGTGGCGCTTGCCGGCGTTTTGCCGGCGTCGGCGGACGACCGGCGTGGGCGTGGGGATCACCCGGCGCGGCGTATGTGGGAGGAGTTGAACCTCTCGGCCGATCAGGAGGCCAAGTTCCGCGAGATAAACGCGCGGCACGCGCCGGTCAGGCGGGATCACTCGCGGCGAATTGAGGAACTGCGCGAGAGGATCAATCAGGAGTTGCTGAAGGACAGGCCGTCGCGCAGCCTTCTTGCGCAGCTCGCGGGGCAGATGGGCGAGACACAGAAGAAGATGAACATTGCGTCGGTAGAACACTTTTTGGACGTAAAGGCCGTGCTCACACCGGAGCAGTTCAAGAAGTTCACCGAGAGGGCCTCGGTGGGCAGCGGAACCGGCGGACGCAGGCGGGGCGCGGAAGGCAGGCCCGACGCCGACGGTTCGGACGACGACTAACGGGCGTTGCGCGCAACGCCCATGATCTGCGGATTACGACAACCGCGAAATTCACACGGGATTCAGATTGAAATGCGACGATGTGCTGGTGGGGGGCAACAAAAAAGGGGCAGACATTCGTGTCCGCCCCTTTTTTTTAACGGTGCGCCGTCGATCTATCAAATCAATCAGTACGTCAAATCGATATGATGGATTGTTCCGGCGCTGCCGCTCTCGTAGAGAAAAATCCCGTTCTTGCGAACTGCGCCTATCACCTCGTTCTCCGCGGTCTTAATCTCATAATCGGCCGCCACCGACCCCAGGTATATCGCGCCCACACCGGCCTCTTTTAGGGATATCATCATGTACTCGCCGCTGTCTCTGTCTACGAACATAATCTTGAGGTGTTCAAAAACCGAGTCCCCCTCGTCAATCCAGCCATTGCCGTCGTCGTCGTAGGCCATGAGTTCCCAGAAGCCGTCGCCGGTCTTCGCGCCGAAGAGCTCCGAACCGTCGTTGATGATGCCATCGCCGTTTTTGTCGAGCACCAGGAAGCCGGAGCCGTTGGTCGGCATGAATATGCTGTTCATCGTTCCGTCTATCGTAAGGTCGAACTCGTATCTGTCTTTTGTAAACTCCGGCAGCGTACCGTCAAAATTGATAATCAGCGGGTCGGCGAACTGCAGCGCGTCTACCCTCAGGTTGGTTGATGATGAGAACTCGTAGCTTGAGAACACGTTGATATCGAACTGTATCTGCCGTCCATCGGAGGTGTTGACGATGCCTGAGGCCTGAAATGTCATCTGCTGGAATTCGTGGTATGTTTCTGTCCTCTCTAAGGATATGGCCGGGATTCGCGTTACCATCCCCTGCTGCAGGCCTTCGAAGAACCGGTTGGCGTCCATCATCATCTTGTTGTTGTTGGAAAAAGCCCACGGGTGGCCGCCCTGCTGCGGGCCGCCTTCCTGATTGACGCTGTCAGGCGTGTTGAACCTGTACTTCTTGCCGGTGAGCTTCTCCATCATGCGCTCGATGAGCGTGATCCGCAGCTTGTCTCTGTCTGAGAGCGTGATGCCTTGCATCCCTCTCATTGACGACGGATGCGTTCTTGCGCCTTCGCTTTGGTTTGAACGGGGAGGAGGAGGAGGCAGGCTCGGCTGCCTCCTCTGCCGCGTCCCCTGCGACAGCGCAAACGTGTCGCCGCGGCCGTTGTTTCCTCCGTTCAACAGCCCCAAAAAACCGCCCTGAGCAGTGTTGGCAGACAGGGTTCCTATGCGCAGCCGTTCGCTTACCGTCAACGTTTTGGACGATACAGACGTAGACGACATCCCCACAGAGTATGATTCGATCTTCATAATACTACAGCCCCTTTCATTTCGAGTGACATCCCTGTCAGCCGCCTTAACTAGGGTACCGACCGGAGAGTTACAGTGATGTTTGCCCCGACGCGAACTCTGAGCTCGAAAGTTTTGCGTCCCCTACAAGTGTTATCGGGAAAAAAGGTTTTTTTTTAACAGTGAAAATTGAAAAAGTTTGGGCGAGTGTTTTTTTGTGGTGATAGTGCGTAAAAGCGGAGCTGCCGTTTTGATTATCGGCAGAAAACGTTTTTTTTTAACAGTAAATTTTGTATTTTTTCAAAATAAAAAATGGGCCTCTATTATGCGCACAGATTCTTCGATTTCGTTGAATTGTATGTATCTTGCGTGATCGGGCAGAGCTTTTATGAACATCGTCCCCCACTCTATCAGGCAGACGCCGTCGCCGGTAATGTATTCATCAAAGCCTATCGAAGTCAGTTCGCGCTGGTCTTCTATTCTGTAAAAATCAAAATGGTATACAGGAAATTTCGGAGCTTGATATGTGTTGACAATAGAAAACGTGGGGCTGCGTACATCGGCAGAGCCTGAAAGCGCCTCGACAAACCCGCGCACGAACTCCGTTTTGCCGCTGCCCAGGTCTCCGTCGAGCGAGAAAACATCTCCCGGCTGCGCGATTTTTGCGAGCCTGGCGCCAAGCGCGCGCGTTTCTTCTACAGACGACGACCGTTCGCGCATAACCTTCATTACCTTAGTTATCATTGCCCGCTCCTTGCCTTATCATTTCTGCGATATCCTATTATTGTCCACTATTACGTTCACTTCCGAATGGACGGCAGACATACAGCGGCATGATCATTTCTTCGAGCGATATTCCGCCGCTCTGGAATGGGTTTATGTCGCGTTTTTTGGCGCCGCTCTCGCCTCTGCCCGGTAGTGAAAAGTAATAATTCTCCAACGCCATCAGGCACTTCGTTCCGGGGGCGAACGCCGGCATTTTGAAATGCGGCAGTTCCTCCAACAGAAACACTTCCCGCTCGTCAACCGAAACGCGGGCGCCGAACATGTTCCGCAAGTTCGAACCGATCTTAGCCGTCTCGTAGATTTCGCTGGCGCGTCCGCAGAAGGCGTGACCCTGGCCCGAGGTTAATATTACTGTACATGAGTCGCCGCAAATTTCTCTCATCACTTCCAATGTAGCCGAATTGACAAACCACGACTCTACAAGCCGCCTGAACACCGCGCTGTCAGGCACCGCCTCTTTGGGCGGTTTGCCGGCCGGGGCGGGGGCGATGAATTTGTTGATGATGTCAAGCGATAAAACCCCGTACGTCTGCGCCTTTTTCATCGTGTCAACCACCGTCTTCAAGTACCGCTTGCCGCCTGTGCCGCCGGCGCACGCGTAGTACGTTTTTACCTTTTCCGCGCCGGCGCGCTCAAGCCCGCCACGCATCAGCCGCTTCATCACAACCGGGTCATCCGCCCCGCCGCCAGCTTCGAATATGCCTGGTTCAAGCTCCGATATCGCACCGGGGTACCTGCCCGACACCAGCGCCGGCACGCAAAAGTTCGGCAGCGTAGGCAGCGCAGACATAAAGCGCGTCGCGGTTACCGAAAAATTTCTCTTTATCTCGGGCTCAATCGCCAGAAACTGGCCGAGCGTCATGCCGCTCAGCACTACAACCAGCACGCTGCGCCCCTTGTTCAGCTCCGGCGCTACTACTTTTTCCAATACGTCTACCGCCATGAGCGGCCGCTCGACAGCGCCCGACGTCCACCGCGCGTAGTTGTCTATAACAAAGTCGCAAAATTTTTTCCCACTGTCCGACTTCAGCCCCGAATGCATCTGCCGTACACCCTCGCCCGCCGCGACCTCTATTTCCAAATCCCACCGCGCCAAAGACGTATACAGATTCATCCATCCCGACGCGCTCAGTACGCCGTCAAGCCGCGCCTTGTTCTCCGTAAAGCCGCGCACGTACCTGTCGGTAAGTTTGCGGGAAAACTGCTCCTTAGACTCTATAATCTGTTTGCACACACCCAGAAGTTTGCTCGGGTCGACGGGCTTGGTCAGGTAGCCGTCGTACTTGTTCTCCATAGCCACATCGGCGGTGTGCTGGTAGCCGGTCAGTATGACTACCGGCAGCGCGGGCCAGTTTTCCTTAATCTCATCAAGCGTAGCCGCGCCGCTCTTCACCGGCATCTGCTTGTCTAGAAGCACTATGTCAAACGCGCCGGCGCAGTCGCGTATGTGGCGAATACCTTCTTCGCCGCCGGAAGCGGTGGTGACGGCATACCCGCGCGTTTCCAAAAACATGACGTGCGCCCGAAGGAACTCGATCTCGTCGTCGATCCACAATATTTTTTTGCTCGTACAGGACATTCGCGATATCCTTTTATTTAATTGTCTGACCGTGTTTATCGCGGCGAAGCCAATCAGACAGTAATCTCCGACAACCCTCCCATATACTGCCTTAAAACCTCAGGCACAACGACCGACCCGTCGGCCCTTTGGTAATTCTCCAATATCGCCACGATGATGCGGGCCGTAGCCAGGCCGCTGCCGTTTAGCGTGTGGAGATAGCGCGGCTTGTTGTCACCGCCCTTGCCGCGGACGCGGATGTTGGCGCGGCGCGACTGGAAGTCTTCGAAGTTGCTGCAGGATGACACTTCAAGATACTTGCCCTCGGCGGCGGCCCAGGCTTCGAGATCGTAGCACTTTGAGGAGGAGAAGGACAGGTCGCCGTCACAAAGTAAAAGTACACGATACTTCAAGTTGAGCGCGCGAAGGATTGACTCGGCATCAGCGCGTAGTTTTTCATGCTCTTCGTAGGATTTTTCCGGCTCGACGAATTTGACGAGTTCCACCTTGTTGAATTGATGGACGCGCAGGTATCCCTTGGTATCCTTACCGTAAGACCCGGCCTCTCTCCTGAAGCATGCGCTGTACGCGCAGTAGTTTATCGGCAGTTTGGACGGATCCAAAATTTCGTCGCGGTGTAAATTGGTGATAGGCACCTCGGCGGTTGGGATGCAGTATAGCTCATCCTCACCAATGTAGTACATCTGGTCCCCAAATTTAGGGAGTTGGCCTACACCGAACAGGCTGTCTCTGTTGGTAAGGAACGGCGGGAAGACTTCCGTATAACCATTTTTGACTGTATGCGTATCAAGGAAGAAGTTGATAAGCGCCCGCTCAAGCAGCGCGCCCTTCCCCTTCAGCACCGGGAACCCCGCCCCGGCAACCTTCGCGCCGCGCGGGAAATCTATAATGTCCAAAGCCGTCCCCAGCTCAATATGGTCCTTCGGCTTGAAATCAAACTTCGGCTCCTCGCCCCACTCCGCGACCACAACGTTGTCCTGCGGCCCGTCGCCTCTCGGTGTCGATTCGTGGGAGACGTTGGGGATGTGCGACATCAGCTCATCACGCTTACGTTCCAATTCGGCAAGCTGTTCGTCGAGCCCCTTGATGGTCTCCCCCACCTGTTTCATCTCCTGCACGAGCGCCTCGGCGTCCTGCTTCTCCTTTTTGAGCCGCGCGATCTCCATAGACGTGCTGTTGCGCACGCCCTTGAGCCGCTCGGCCTCCTTGATGATGTCGCGGCGCTGGCCGTCGAGTTCGACTACGGCGCCGACGTCCACCTGGCACTTTTTGCGAAGCGCGGCGGCGGCGATTACGTCGGGGTTGTCCCTTATCCTCTGAATGTCTATCATAGCAATGTACCCTTATATGTGGTGATTTGTGCCTATACGGTCAATAAAAGCCATATCGGGGATAATATACATCATGCCGGGGGCGGCAGGGGGATTTTGTCGAAGAGCGGCGGGGGGCAAAGCGCCCCCGCGCCTGAGTATTTTTCCTTTATGCCGCTGTTACGGCGTGAATACAAACGGGTAGGTAACTTCCGTAACGTCGCCGGGCTTGTGGTTGGGGCCGAAGTCCCAGGTTCTGACGAGAGTTGCGACGATGTTCTCGAACTCGGGGACTTTTATAGTAGAATGCGCGACCCGCGAGTGTATGACCTTGCCGTGTTCGTTTACGGCAAACCTGACGGTGACTGTACCGCCGCGCTCCGGCATCACGCGCAGGAGGGCGTTGTAGGTGCGGCTCAGGTCAGACATGTTCGCCGTAACGACGCGCTGGATGCTCGAACGACTGCGTCCGCCGGTCATCAGGCTCCCAAGTTTGTCGCTGCCGTCGCCCCCCATGCCCTTGCGGCCAACCATGCCTCCCGCTCCATCCCCGTCTTCGGCGGCATCGACTTCCGCGCCCGCGTCGTCCACCGGTAGCGCGTAAACATCCTGACCGGACGCGTAGGCGATTGAGAACAGGGCGAGGCACAGGACTAACAAAATCGTTTTTTTCATGGCGTCATACCGCTTTCATTATGTGTTGACGGTTACAATTATCGACGGGCGCCGGACATAGCCGCACCCGTCATCAATAACATACAGACATCAGAACATATACCTGCCGGTAAAACCAACGCCGACTTGTAGAATAGGATACCAGTCGTAAGGCGCCACCAAATTAATCACCGGGCGTAGGTCTAAACTTATACAATAGTTGTTGCGGTATCTTATCTGCAGGCCGCCGAAATCTGCGGTCTGTATCCTGTTGCTGTAATCCCACTCTATCCCGATTATGAGGCCGACGCCGAAAACCTTGCCGCTGTAGTCTTCCCCATAGTTATAGCCGCGGCTGTAGTTTCCTATTGATGATGGAAGGCGGTATGCGCCGGTGCTACCGGAAACAGTATGATAGGTAACAAGCGGGCCGGCATAAGTGTTAAAGAAACCGTCTTTACTGATACTGTAACGATATTGAAACGAGGCGAACAGGCCGTAGCCATAGCCGTCGCCGTCATCTTCCCCCTTTATATCACGATACCAAGACTGATTCCAAAATTCATCCAACAGAAAATCATAATCCGTATCCAACCCCCAAAGCATTAAAAATTGCCCGCCCACCTCAACGCGGAACTTGTTGCCGATAGCCGCCTGAAAGTTCAGGTCAACGCCAAAGTGATCAAGCCCTATCACATAACCATTGCCAATTCCGATAGTCTTATTGTACAGTTTCCCCGTCCGCTCCGTCTCGCTGCCCGCAAACCCCTGCGCGAACGCGGAGCCCGCGCCGGCGAACAGCACCGCCATTACCGCAACACACATCATTTTTCTGAACATAGCGCCTCTCCCGTGTTATAAATAAAAAATTGATATATCATCACTGTCATACGAAAAGGCAGGCGGCAGGTTGCCGCCCCTACACAATCATTGTTTTTATATCACCATCAATACAACAAAAACACCGCATTTGTTATATGTCGCTCTGTATCGGTTCGTCCACCGGCTCCGCACCGCCTCCGAACACCTTGTTCAGGAATCTGTCCAAAAGCAGGATGCTCCCCTCCAACGCCATGCTTATGCTTATCTGCCCGGTGCTGAGGTTTTCTATATTTCCTGTGTACTCGCCCACCATGGTGATATCCTCCTCCGTAACCTTGCCTCCGGCCTCGGCGCGCACTTTCACGGTGAGCGTCGTTGTGACCGTAAGCCCCTCAACGACGCGCGATATCGCCCCGACGCTGACCGTCTGAGCGCCGGCCTCGGCTATCTCTATGAAACACGTGTCAATCACCACGCTTACCTTGTAGGGAGCGGATTCGTCTTTGACAACCGCGTACTTGTAGTTCATGTAGTGGCTCAGGTTAGACGCGTAGGACGGATTCAGGTCTATCAAAATATCCTTGAACTGAAACGGGTGCGGCATCTTCGAGTCAAAGCTGTAGAAGACCGTCTTGGCCCCCTCGCTCTTTATGTTCGCCATGACCAGCGATGTCGGTGTCTTTCTCAAGAGCACGACCTGGGAAGGCGGGGCGCACCCGACCGTGATAAGGGCGAAACTCAGCGCCAAAATGGCCGAAATTCTTCTCACAATGTACCTCCCTGCATCTGTATATGATGTATAACCGCGCGATAAACCGAGTAATCACGCATATTTAATATACATAAAAAACTACGACCGGCACAAGTAATATATTTGAAAAAAATCCTACCCCCGCAAGATATTTTCATTCCGCGCCGCGCTAATATATTTTTCCACTATGCCGATATACGATAATGGGGAGATATACCGTCATCCCCGCGGTATCAACGCAAAACTCGACCAAAACGGGCTATTTTGATGATTAACGCCGCCGCCAACATGATCGCCTCCATCGCCGGCAGCCAGGACAGGCCCGGCAACGGCCTCGTCAAGGCCACGGTCGCGCGCGGGCCCGACCAGACGGGGGCGTTCGTCCTGCGGCTCGACGGGGGGCGCGAACTGTCGCTGCAAGCCGCCGTCGGGAAGGATGTCCCGCTGACGCCCGGACAAAACGTACTCTTCAGCCCAGCCGACGGGAAGATATTCATCCCCGACCCGGCGCAGGCTCAGCAGCAGCCGGTGCAGGCAAACCTGTCGGCGGTAACGGGAGATGCCGCACAGGCGGCACAGGCGCAGCAATCAGCGCAAACAGAGCAGCCACTGCTATCAACTCAAATACAGCAGTCAGGGCAAGTACCCGCCGGCGGGCCGCAGGAACACCTCCGCGACGGCTTCGAGAGCCCCCTGCTGCGCTCAATACCCGCATCCGTTTGGGAACAGGTCATCAACGAGCGCGGAGGCAAAGCCGATGTCGAAACACTCAAAGCGTTAGACAGCGCCCTGAAAAATCGTAGTATACCCATAGACCCGTCGTCCCCCGTTCAAATGGAACGGGTAGGGCAGTGGCTGAGGATCGTACTCGATAACCCACAATTAGTTGAAGATCTAGCAGAGCGCATCCCCACGTCGGGCGCGAAAGATATAGCCGGACTGATGGAGCTGATAGGGCGGGTAAGCGCGGGAGTATTGCCGAAAGAAGCGATGGCGGGGATATCGCCGGAACAGTTTTTTGCTACCGCCGATAAAATCATCGGGAGCGGAATTCCGATAGACAGACTTTTAGCCTTGGGGATTGATAAAGCCTTGATAGCCGCTCTTGTTGGCGGGCTTTCTGAGGATAAGCTTTCGGCGATGGGGATAGATAAAAATTTGATCGCCGCCCTCGGCATCAATACCGAAACAGGCATCAACGCCAATAACCGCGCGGCACTGCTCGAAGTTCTCCTCAAGTCAACGTTCTCCGCCGCCCCCACCGCGCTGCTCGACCTGATGAAGCAGATCAACACGTCAAACGCCGCAAGCCTCGCACAAATGCCGCCGGCCGAAGCGCAGAGAATCGTCAACAGCATCGTCAACACACTGCCGGCGCAGGCGCCAATCAGGCCGGAGGTTCTGCATGACGCGAGGCAGATAACGCCGCAGAATTTAAACGCCGATATCGCCGCACCGCAAAGATCGCCTGTACAGACAACTGTCATCCCACAGATAAGGGCGGGATATTCTGGGTTGACGGAGTCGGCGATTCAGCTACTGCTGGGGAACGACAACAAGAAAGCGGCCGCGGAGGTCAGCAACCAAATCAACTCATTGGCAAAATCGGTTGAGCGGATCCCCGTTACAGACAATAGGGTTGACAGGGGGCAGAGTGTTCCTGCCGGGGATAGAGCTGCTGTTGTTGACAGGCCCGCTATTGACAGGGCTTCTGTCGCCGCGGATAAAACATCTGTTGCAAATACACCAATCGACCGAGGACAGCCGTCCATACAAGCATCTACGTTGCCAACAAATGAATTCAGGGCGAATATCCCTGTTGACAACAGGCAACACACAATCCCAGCCGACAGACCGCCAGTCATCAATACGCCGAATAATGCAGACAGGTTGACAGCCATCAACACACCTGCCGCCGCTGACAGATCCACAGCATCAACAATCCCGGCAAGGGCAGATATCAATACCACCAGGCCCATTGACATCCAGTCAATCAGAAACGACAGCCTGAGGATAGTTGACAACCTGAGAACCGCCGCCGAGCCGCTCCTGCGCAGTATAGAGCGGAACAGCGGGATCGACACCGGCGAAAAAACGCGGTTGCTCGGCGCCGTGAGAGACACAATATCGTCCTTAGACAACACACTGCGCCCGCTCGCCCGCGAGGGACGGCCGGTCCCGCCCGAATTCTACGAGCGCGTAACATCATCGCCAAGACACCAAATCAGTACAGACTCAAAAAGCGACGTATTCACACGAATCAATACGGCACAGGACCTAATACGCAACGTCATCGACACTGCACAGGCGAAGTTGATACCCGTTGACAAAGGGGCGGCAAACGCTGTCAATACACCACCACAGCAATTATCCGCCAACAAAACAACGCCAAACACTATCAACACATCACCACCGCCATTACAATTGTCCGCCAACAGATCCACACCAGCGCCGATCAACACATCGCCACAGCCGCAACAATTATCTGTTGACAAACCCACATCCGCCGCAGTCAACACATCACAGCAACAACAATCACCAACCGACAAAACAGGCCCCGACAACTTCTTACAAATGGCCCAGCGCATGTGGGCAAATACCGAGAAGATACGCGCCGGATTTCAGGAAGCATTCTCATCCCTCGACCTCCCAAACCGCGTATCCCCCTTGGAATCATCACCCGATAAATCCACCCCCCACGTCATAAAACAAAGCGTAGACGCCTTACGCACCGAAATACTCTTAGACGTGTCGCGCGCGTTACGCGAAGTTTTCTCATCCGTAGATGAACTGCGCAACATCGTCGCGCAGCTGGCCGAAAAACTGCGTATGCTGCCGGAGATGGAAAAGGCGCTGCTCCGCGCCGCACAAGACCTTGAACTGCAGGCACGCCAAAGCGGCGCGGAGGTCAACGAGCGGCTCAAAGACATCCTCAAAGAACTAACCCGCCTGCAAGCCGACGCTATGAGGGCGCGCGAATCCGGTGCCGAGGCCGCGCTCCGCTCCTCCCCCGCCGACTTCATCCGCAACGCAATCACTGGCGCCGCACGAGGATTAGAAAATCTGCAGCTCTTAGCCAACCAAACACGCGGCATGGACATCCAGCAACAAGTGCTCGCCCTGCCCGTGAAAATAGGCGAAGAGTGGAACGAGGTACACATCAAGTTCGTAAAGGACAAACGCGGCGGCGACAAGAAAAAAGACGGCCACGTATCGGTCTACATAAACGTCGCTCCATCAAAATTAGGCTCCGTTACGGCGCACTTAGATTTCCACCCGCCCGCAAGCCTCAAACTCTCGCTCCAATTCGAAAAACCCGAGGCGACAAAATGGTTCCGCGAACAGGCGGGCGAACTGCGCGAGGTACTGTCACAGGCAGGCCTGCCGGGAACAGCGCTCGAATTCCACACCAAGCGCCCGACGGCCGTCAACACCGAAAACAAAACGGCCTCAACACTAGAAAAAACCGAAATCAATAAAGACATCGGCATCATCGGGCACGACGGAAAGGTAGACTTCAAGATATGACGGGGAAAAACATGAGAAAAAAACGCGACGCCGCCGTGGCGCTCAAATACAGCGAAAACGAAGACACCGCCCCGCGCGTAACCGCCAAAGGCTTCGGCCTGATAGCGGAACAGATCCGCGAACTCGCGGCCAAAAGCGGCATCCCCATACGCAAAGACAGCGACCTAGTAGAACTGCTGGCGGAAATAGACATAGACCGCGAAATCCCTCCGCAACTATACGCGGCGGTGGCGGAGGTGCTGGCGATGGTTTATAAGGCTAATAATGCTGTTGGGGAGGGGAAGGCGGGGTAGATTCAGGGTCGATTTTTCCACCCCGCCGCCCCGCCATTTATTATTTTCATTGGAAGTGACGGTTGAATCTGTACAAACTACGGCAAGGGATGGCAGGCGAGGATATGGCAATCAGAAACGGTATGATGGCGGGGTTGTTGATGTTGGTGTTGGCCGGCGCGGCGGCTGTTGACGCTCGTGATTTGCTTTTTCTTGGGCTTGTGGACAGCAAAGGCGCGTCTGTGCAGCCGGAGCTGGAGCGGGCGCTACGGCACGAGTTTACGGTTAATACGGCGTTTGGGCTGCTTGGCGAGCTTGAGACACAGCGGATCGTGCGGGAGATTGATAAGCAGGGGCGCACGCGGATGGAGTCGTGGCTTCCGTCGGGGGCAGGAATTGCCGACTCGGTGATTGTAGTTCGGGGCATTGTGGAGGAGAATACCATGGTCGTCGGGCGGCACCGGCTGGCCTGGGGAAAGATAAACGCCCGCTTGACGCTTAAACTGTATTTCGACGAGGTTGCCGCAGGCGGGGTCTCGTACCACGGGCAGTTTGGCGCGCAGGCTTCCAAGTCCAAAGATTTTATCCTGTTCCAGAACCCGCAGAAGACGGTGCACATCTCAGCAATTGACCGCTCCGAACTTTTGGGCAAGATGCACGCCGGCATCGTGAAAGACGTATCAGAATTCATAATCCGCTGGGGCCGGACGCTGGCGGCGGAGAAGGACAAGCAGGAAGAAAAACCTGCGGAAGTGGAACCAACAGAAGAGCTCGCTGAAGAATCGGCGGAAGAGGCCGGGGCTACCATTGAGACGATTACGGTACCGACGGAAGAATAAACGACAAATTAATGTTTGTCGGTGTTGTTGCCTTCGGCTCCGCTCAGGCAACGGATAACGGATTTGCGAATTGTTTTGCATCCCGAATGGGATGCATAGCCTGGTAGAACGTGTCCCCCCCCCAAAGATCCAATCGCATCCCGAAGGGATGCGCCCTTCGCGTTATACGAGCATTTGGGGGCGCATCCAAACCAGGCTTCGCATCCCTTCAGGATGCGGGAAATTCTTTGATTACGTCGTTCTACCAGGCTACACATCCCATTCGGGATGTGAAAACAATTAACGTCAACAGCATATTGATTTGCAACGACAATCCTGAAAATCCTGATTCAGACAAATTAATATTTTACGTCTACTCACACCCCTGCACCTGCAAATCCTCGACCTCCCACCTCGCCTTCGCCTCCACCGTATCGGGGAGGACGAAGAAGCGCTCGGAGGCTCTCCAGGGGATCAGTTTACCTGTCGTCAATCTGCCATCCTCGTTGTCGTCAATGAACCACATCAGCGTCCCTCTTGACGCGGGGATGGAGTCGAAGGAGAATGTTCCGTCCTTGTCGGCGACGGTGAATGATTCTCTCTCTCCTCCCCTGCCGCCGAATGGGCGGTATATCCATTTGCGCTTGTCGTTTGGCTCCAGGCAGTCGGCGCCGCCGTGCAGGCGGTAGGCTATGCTGTCGGCCGAGATTGTTTTTATGGTTAAGACGACGCTGTCGGCGGCGGAGATACCGTTAGCGTCCATGACGGCCTCTATGGGTATCTCCAGCCTGTACGTCGTTTCCGGCAGCAGGCGCCTTGATGCCGTTATGTACATTGTGTCTTTGTAGCCGGTGGCTGGTATGAAGAAGAATTCTACGGAATCGAGCGGGGCGGCGTCTGCCATTTCTTTGCTGATACCCGCCGTGTCGACAGTTCCGGTATCTGCATCAGCGCCAACATCTTTAACGACAGCCGTACCGACAGCGGTATCAGCGGCAGTACCTGTGGCAACGGTATCAACGGCAACAGTTGTATCAGCGATAGCGCCGGCAGTGGTATCGGCGACATCCGCCTTGCCCTTGCCTCTTAACCTTACCACTTCTTTCGGCTTGACTTCTACCCCTATCACCGTACTCACGGCCACGCGCACCGGCTTTGTCCACACGAGGCGCACCTCCGGCTTGTGGCTTGCCGAGAAGGCGGGCAGGTGGCTCTGGAGTTTTGGGGGGATGGTGTCGGGCGGCAGGCCTTCCCTTGCGCGCGGGTCGGTCGTCGCGGTGTCGGTGTTGGTTGGGTACAGGCGTATTGTTTGGGGGGCTTTGGTGACGGTGATAACCTGCTCCAGCGATGTGAAGGCCGGGTCCCCTACGCGCATGCGGCCTGTACGGAACTGGTCGCCGAAGGCGGCCACGCGGTAGCGGCCCTCTTTGAGGTTGGAGAACTTGAACGCGCCGGATGAGTCTGTTCTGGCGGCGTACCGGGGGAGCGCGAAGTATTTCGCGTCATCCCAGCCTTGGCCCTCGCCGTCCCCCTCGCCATCCTCGGCACCATCCACAGAACCGTCCCAATAGAGCGCGACTCTCGGAATCGGCAACAGCGGGCTCAGGGAGACTATGGAGCCGTCTAAAGCACCGCTGTCAAGCTCCGCGCCGGTCGAGAAAACGACGTTTATGGGGGCTGTTATGGCGTTGTTCCGCAGGTCGCGCAGGGCCGTGCCTATTACCACGTGGTACGTAGTGTTATCGTCAAGCGGCGCTCTTGGGATGACCGTGAGGCGGTTCTTGGCCGCCTTGACGTCGAACCCCCCGGCGAGCGGCGGGTAGACGGAAACCGCGCCGGACGCGCCGGCAGTGCTGATCCACTCGTTGAAGCTGACGGTGATGCGGGCGCGCCGGTCGACGTTCGTCTGCCCGCTTTCGGGCGCGGAGGCGGCCAGCTCTGGCGGCTCCTTATCCTCCGGCCCGCCGCCGGGGGCCGACTGGCTGGCGCAGGAGAGCAGCAGGGCGGCAAACAGGGCCAGAACCGCCAGAATCGTAATGATATTTGTTTTCATCGCTTGCACGCTTGCCTTAATTTATATTATACGTTTGTAATCCACAGACGGCGGGCGGGTACACCCCCGCAGGGCTCGCCGAAGGCAACCCGCCCCGGCAAAGCAATGTGGATAATCTAAAAATATATCATGCCGACTAACAAATGTTAGGAGATACTGCAATGGAGAAGCAATACAACCCGTCGATCGTCGAAGAACGCCTCTACGGCCACTGGATGGAACAGGGGTACTTCCGCGCAAACGAGGCGTCCCAAAAGCCCAAATACAGCATCGTGATACCCCCGCCAAACGTCACAGGCGTGCTACACATGGGCCACGCGCTCAACAACACACTCCAGGACATCCTCATCCGGCACAAAAGGATGAAGGGATTCGAGGTGATGTGGATGCCGGGCACAGACCACGCGGGCATCGCCACGCAAAACGTGGTGGAGCGCAGATTAGCCAAGGAAAAGAAGAACCGCCATTCGCTGGGACGGGAGGCTTTCGTAGAGGAAGTGTGGAAGTGGAAGGAAGAGTACCACGCCACCATCACTACACAATTGAAAAAGTTAGGGTCATCCTGCGACTGGAGCCGGGAGCGCTTCACGATGGACGAAGGGCTGTCGCTGGCCGTGAAAAAAGTTTTTGTCAAACTGTATAATGACGGATTGATTTACAAAGGGAAATACATCATCAACTGGTGCCCGCGCTGCATGACCGCGCTGTCGGACGAAGAGGCGGAGCACAAGGAGCTTAACGGAAAGCTGTATCACCTGCGCTATCCTTATGAGGATGGGAGTGGATATGTCGTTGTAGCGACGACGCGGCCGGAGACGATGCTGGGGGACGTTGCGGTTGCGGTCAACCCAGCCGACGAGCGTTACCGCGCCGTCAAGGCGAAAAAAATCAGGCTGCCGCTGGCTGAGCGGCTTATACCGTTTATTGAGGATGGATTTGTTGACAGGGAGTTCGGTACCGGCGCGGTCAAGGTCACGCCCGCGCATGACCCTAATGACTTTGGGATGGGACAGCGTCATGACCTTACCCCGGTAGTAGTGATGGACGGCAGCGGGAAGATGGACGGAGAGATCCCCGAGAAGTATAAGGGGATGGACAGATTCGAATGCCGCAAGGCAATCATCGAGGATTTAGAAGCCGCCGGACTCGTCGAAAAGATCGACGAGCACAACCACTCAGTCGGCCACTGCTACCGCTGCAACACCGTCATCGAGCCGTACTACTCCGACCAGTGGTTCGTCAAGATGAAGCCGCTGGCCGAACCAGCGCTCGCCGCCGCGGTTAATGATGAGGTCCGCTTCTATCCTGCCCGCTACAGGAAGACATATATTGACTGGATGGAAAACATCCGCGACTGGTGCATATCCCGCCAAATATGGTGGGGGCACCGCATCCCCGTGTGGTACTGCGGGTGCGGCGAAGTCATCGTCAGCGAAGGCACACCGGCATCATGCCCCAAATGCTCCTCAAAGAATCTCGAACAGGACAACGACGTCCTTGACACATGGTTCTCGTCTTGGCTCTGGCCGTTTTCCACAATGGGCTGGCCGGAGGATAACGAGTTCATCAAAAAATTCTATCCGACAGACACGCTCGCGACAGCCCCTGAAATTTTATTCTTTTGGGTAGCGCGCATGATCATGGCCGGACACTACTTCACCGGCAAGCTGCCATTCACCGACATCATCCTGCACGGCACGGTGCGCGACAAAACCGGGCGCAAGATGAGCAAGTCGCTCGGTAACATCATAGATCCGCTTGACATCATACGCGACTACGGTACAGACGCGCTGAGGTTCTCGATGATGATGATCACCGCGCAAGGCTCCGACGTGTTCCTCGGCAAAGACACGTTTGACATCGGGAGAAACTTCGCGAACAAGCTGTGGAACGCGTCGCGGTTTTTGCTCGGAAATATTAATGATGAGGTAGTTAAGGGTGAACTACCGCCGATGGATAGGTTGAAAGCCGAGGATAAGTGGATATTGTCAAAACTGCAGCGCGTCATCAAGGATATGGATAACTCTGTAAGCGCGTTCCGGTTCAACGAGGCGTGCCATACCATGTACGACTTCGCGTGGGGAGAATTCTGTGACTGGTACATAGAGGCTAAGAAGGCTGACTTCTATCAGGAGAATGATCCGCAGCGCAGAGTTGATGCGTTATCGCTATGCGGATACGTTCTCGCGTCGCTGCTCAAACTGCTGCATCCGGTAATGCCGTATATTACCGAGGAGATATGGGGGCACTTAAGGACAAAAATGACGTTTAAGGACGTTATTGATTCTGAGTCAATTATGCTTGCGAAATATCCGTCCCCCGAACCGTCGCTGATCAACGAATCGCTGGAGACCAATTTCGATCTGCTTAAAAGCTGCATCGTCGCGCTGCGCACGATCCGCTCAGAGAATAATATCCCGCCGGACAAGACGGGGACGGCGGTCATCATCCCAACGGATAAAGAAACGTCCGCCTGGCTCGCTTCACAAACGGCAACTATCAACACCTTCGCGCGCCTCTCCGAGACCACGGTCGACGTAAACGCGCAGAAGCCAGGGTTCGCGGGATCGGCGGTTGTCCGCGGCAACCAAATATTCTTGAGCCTCGAGGGACTGATCGACAAAAAGGTGGAGATCGACCGGCTGACAAAAGAGGTCGCCCGCTTAAAATCCATGGCCGCGGCAACCAAGGCCAAGTTAGAAAGCGAAAACTTCGCCGCGCGCGCGCCGGCCGACGTCGTGGAGAAGGAGCGGGAGAAGTATCAGGGCATTCTTGTCAATCTGGAAAAAACCGAGAAGGCGCTGGAGGATTTGCGGTAGTTATATATGAATAAGGGCACGGTTCAGAACCGTGCCCCTGTTTTTACTGCTAATATCACCGCCCCGGCGAAGAATTCGGGGCAAAGCATAGTTTGGCTCTGCCTTACAAAATTATTTCACTTGAACGGGGGTAACGCCTTCGTACCCTTCGACGCCCGCTTCAAAATAGTACACGATTTCGCCCTTTTTGTTGATGAAAACCGATAGATATACGCTTTTTTCTTTCAGGCGCGGCTCATTTTCAACGTTAAGCTGGGTGAACATCAGGTCTCCTTCAGTTATGCCATGCAAACCTATTCTGCCGCCTTTTGCGTCCTTCGCCGTGAAGAGCAGCGTACCGTCGGGAGCGAAAATATCGCCGGGGCCGAGGCCGCTCTGACTCAGCGCCTGCGTTCCGCCCGGGAAGTCGAAGCCCCAGCTTCTATTCTGCACGTGGCCCGAAAGCATTTTAAACGAGCACGTACCGAAACCGTTGCCGTCGTGATAAAAGGCCGCGGTCAGGTCGCTGTGTTCTGAAAATTCCCTGTTCATAACGAACAATTTATCGCAGCCCGTACCGACCCACGCAAAGCCTTTGTGAAATTCGTTCAAACTCCACGGCTTATTTTCTAAGACGCGCTTGCCGGTTTTGTCGATGTAAGCCATTTCGAAATTACTCTCGCTGTCGCCGATCCGCACGGCGGCCAGGCCTTCGCTGAAGCGTCCGGGTTTCAGCCTGTAGGCGGCCGGGACCACCATTTTGCCTGTCAGGTCGATAAATCCCCACTGGTTGTTAACCATAACGGCAGCCAACCCCTCGCTGAAGTTCTCGACCTTGTCGAATTGCGGCTTGACGGCGATAGCGCCCTTCGCGTCGGCATAACCGTATTTTTTGAGCTCGGCGTTGTAGTAGGCGCGGCGGTTCTCACGCAGCGGGTAGATCGTCATGTCGCCCATAGTCCCGCGCTGCGTACTTGCGAGCGCCGGAAAAACCTCTCTGCCGTTTTTG
>Ga0123356_10002417_pt1 | contig 19969 bp, 15 predicted proteins | sample TergutEmb28metaG_2_FD_92546 | JGI IMG/M metagenome (GOLD analysis project Ga0123356, IMG submission 92546) | Embiratermes neotenicus P3 segment gut microbial communities from Petit-Saut dam, French Guiana - Emb289 P3 | ecosystem: Host-associated > Arthropoda: Insects > Digestive system > Gut ... | reverse complement strand
GCGCCTGCCGCAGCGCCGGCTGAAACGCCTGCCGCAAGCGATGCATCCAGTGCGGCGGCGGCATTGCGCGCTAGCTCTGGCGTTACTTCGATAAACGCGTGGACGGCTTTATCGCCCGCATCAATGGCAGCAAGAGCTGCGTCTGCCAGTTCAAGGGCAGAAAAGTCCCGATTCTGCAAGCCTGTGCGGATCTCGGCAATAGACATGGCTGAAGGGTTCATCGGTCACCACCATCTCCGAGAATGGATGGTACACGATACTGGCCGTCCTGGGTCGCATATGCGCTTGCCATCGCGACCTCACGAGACAGACAAGGCACTACGACGTCATCACGCATGACGTTGGTAAGGCCTGCTATCGGATGATAGGTCGGCTCCACCCCCGTAAGGTCATACTCTGTTATAGGCCTAAGGTTTTCGATGATAGTGTTGAGTTCGACGGTCAGGGGGGCGACCTCGGTTTCCTCAAGTGCGATTCGTGTGTACGAAGCTATCTCACGCACGTCATGTTCGGTCAGGTACATCCGACTCCTTTTTAAAGCTGAGCCTCGCCAAAAATACAGATGCATAGTTTACCGCAAGCACCCGTGCGCCAACGGCGCACGGGTGCTTTTTTTGAAAATGTTTCTGTTGGCAGACGTCCTGGCACCGCTTGCTGGCGCCGTTGCGTCGTGCGTTGCGTCTTACGTTTCTTCGTGCGCTACATCGTGCTCTGTGCCGTGCGCTACGTCGTGCTCTGTGCCTTGCTCTGAGCCGTGCCCTACGTCGTGCTCTGTGCCAACGTTGCGCCGCACGCTACATAGGGGCGTGCGCCGTGCCCTACGCCATACACCACGCTCAACGTCGCGCTGTATGTTGTGCCATGCTTTATGCCTATGCAGGCAAGGGGCAATTCAATGCAGACAGCGCCAGCAGATATGCGTAGCCGTACTCATTATCGTAACCGGCAATGACATGCACGATATTGTCGTGCACCTCGACCTGGCCCGGAGCTACGATGCTGCCGATTCCCCGCCCAATGACATAGGTAGAAATCATGGTCTTGCGATGGCTCACGCGGATGTTGAGCGGATGATCCTTCTCATATTCCCTCAGGGTTTCGATGACATCCTCCCGCGTGATCTTACCTTTCATGGACTCGTCAAACGACATGACGAGGCAGCAGATCGAACCATCGGTTACCGGCACGCGACAGGAGATACCGGTCGTGTTGCCAATCTCCGGGAACATGATCTTGAGGCTTTTTGTCGCACCGGTGCTCGTCACAACGATATTGTCCATGCACCCAAAGCCATTGGCAAAGCTTGCGCTGTTACCGTCAAGACTGAGCTGTGAGTTGGTTACCGCATGGGTGGTGTTGAGGAAGATGTTGCGAGGCATACCGTACTTGTCACCAAGCGCCTTGACAATAGGCGCCGCGCAGGTCGTGGTACAACTGGCGCGCGATACCACGTCAAGCCCTGTGTCGACCTCGTTGTTGATGCCGTAGATGACCAAAGGTGTGTCATCCTTTGCCGGGGCGCTCATGACGACCTTCTTTGCGCCTGCCTTCAGAAACGCCACGGCTTTCTCACGTGTGAGGAAGCGACCGGAAGCGTCGATGGCAACATCGATTCCCAAGTCTGCCAAAGGCAGCAGCGAGGGATCAGGTTGCCCAAAGACCGGAACCTCATGCTTGTAATCGCAGGGTTTGTTGCCAAAGAAGGATCCGCTGGTCATAAAGACCAGAAAACCCAGATGACCTGCACCCAGGTCCTCGCCTTCCTTAAGGCCGCGGGCGCAAACATCAAGCGGAAAGTACCTGTGTGTCGAGTCGTGCTGAATCTTTTCAGCGATCTCGTCAAGGTTCTTTTGCCCTGAAGCACTAACGCCTTTTAACTGTGTGATTTTTCCTTGATTTGCGAGCGCACGAAGTGTGCAATTGAAAATCCTACCGCCCAGACCTGCCATGAAAAGTGTGTTTTCCATAGAGCGCCTCTCATCTCGTAAGCCGCACCACCGTAGTGCGGCGTTGCATGACCTAGTAGGTGAATTATTGCATACTTATTCTTTATGTAAAGCCAAAGAATCCGTAGCCGGGCGGAAATATCAGACAAACATGCCGGGCGAATTGCCAGACGGCTTCTACTTTGTTGTTCTTAAGAGTTGGAGGTCGTCGATGGTCTGAGCCATCTCACGTTCGAATGCCAGAAACGCTTCGTCGAGCCGCTCACGCTGGACATCACGCTGTTCCGGCGTGATGAACGCAGCGTCGAAGGAATTATAAGCAAGCGCCTTCAGGTCGCTGTATTTCAGGTCATGAGCGCGAACCATCTGCGCGAAGACTGCGGAAAGGTCAGGGTATTCATCGCTTGACGAGCTTGAGACAAATGACAGGGTGATTCCTGCCGATGAGTAAAACTCATACCCGCTTGCATCAGCTGCAAGCGGATTGGAACTTGCAGCATCTGGGATCGGGGCAAGTGTGACACAAATCGGCATAGTCGCTAAACGCTTAAGCAGGCCATAGGTGTCAATCTCATACACGATCGATGCGCCGTAGTCGATACGGGAGGCATGGCCGAGGTCCAGTGCTGTCGTGATCTGGTTTAGGGCTGCTGCGTAGTTCTCGGTGGTTGCAATAAACGATGCATCGATTGCTATCGAGAACTTGGGAGCCTGCTTGCTCTCGTCGATAGCCTCATCAGGATCCTTCTCTAAACCCTGGGTCGTCCCATTTGCTCCGACCGAAACGCTTGGAGTTTGCATGGCGGCAATCTCTGCTGCTGATGCAAATCCACGGGCTATCAGCGCCTCATCGATTGCCCTCATCTGGCTGTTAAAGGCATCATAACCGACGGCGGTGGTTGCAGGCAGTATGGCGATACCTACGATACGGTCCGAGAGTTCATACAGGTCAAGCGCAGCTTCAAGCTCCTCCTCAAAGTCTAAGCCCACACAATCGCCTGATACCGCAGCGAGATAGTTGATAACGAGTTTATTTTCGACGCCTATCGACCGAAAGTAGAAGGAGACATGCGCGTGGATCGTGTCAAAGAAAATGATCTGTCCTGGAGTCAGGTTGGCGATTATCTCCAGATAGTTGATGCGTTGCATGATAGCCCGCGCTACGAGATTCTCGAACTCGACATCAGAAAACGGCAGGTCACTGGAAACCTCCGTAGGATTGACAAACTGCGAGGGCATCAGTCGTACATCGGCGCCTTTAGGCATATAGTTGATGAAGGCGGCAAGGCTGAGCGGGTCGTTTTTTATGTTTTCGAAATAGCGGGAGATTTTGCTCGTCCGCACCAGATCTTCCCTGGCAGCAGTTGCCTGCGCATCAGTATTGTTGCCGTTGTTCGAGTTGGTATCGCCGGGTGAAAGGGTACGCGAGCATCCCGAAAGCAGAGAAGCCGCTATGACAATAGTGAGAAACGCCGCGATACCGCGACGAAAGATGTTCCTGTTACGACCGTTTTGCATGAATACCCTCTTGATAATGAAGCGCACAACCTGTTTTGCACGTCACATTTTACCACCATATCAGCGCTGGATTGCCTTCTTATGCATTACGTTGCGAAACGGAAATGCATTACGTCTACGTTTTGGATAACAGGTTCATTGCTTTGTGGCTCGGCGGATGGCAAAACGGAAATGCATCACGGTGCGAAACGGAAATGCATCACATCCCCGTCCTGGACCACATATTCCTTGCCCTCGATGCGCAGCCTGCCTACCGCTTTGCAGCCTGCCTCTCCCCCATGAGCAATATAGTCTTCGTAGCTGATGGTCTCCGCTTTGATAAAACCCTTCTCAAAATCCGAGTGGATGACGCCGGCAGCCTGGGGCGCCTTTGATCCGATGGGAATGGTCCACGCCTTGACCTCAAAATCGCCTGCTGTGAAGTAGGATTGCAACCCAAGCAGCGCATAGGCTGATTGGATCAGCCGCTCAAGACTGGTGCTGGTCAGGCCCAGCTCCTCGATGAATATCGCGGCGTCTTCAGGCGAACTTTCTGCAAGCTCGGCGATGTCGGCTTCTATCTTTGCGCTGATCTGTATCGGCTCGATGCCGTCAATGGGCGCCATTGCGCCTGCCTCGGTGGCCGCATCGCCGAGCTTGCTTTCGTCGATGTTGGCTACGTATAGCAAAGGCTTCATCGTTAGAAGGTGCAAGTCGTAGATATGGGCGCGCGCTTCGTTTGCGTTGTTCACTCCGTCTAATTTGCTACTTAACTTAGCAAAATCAAAGCTGATGGCACGGTTGCCTGCGTCGAGCCACTCCTGCACCGCGCGTACAACCTCTACCTTGGTCGCAAAGGTCTTGTTGCGTTTCGCGTCTTTTTCCAACCGCGGCAAGGCTCGCTCGATGGTGCCCAAATCTGCCAGGATCAGCTCCATCTTAATGATCTCGCTGTCGTTGGCCGGATCTGGCGTACCTGTCACGTGCACTACCTCGTCATCGGTAAAGCAGCGCAGGACCTCGATGATGGCGTCGGTCTCACGAATACTTGCCAGGAACTGGTTTCCCATGCCTTCGCCATCGTTGGCCCCTTTGACCAAACCGGCAACATCGACAAATTCCACCGTTGCCGGCATGATGCGGGTCGGTTTGACGATGGCGGCAAGGGCGTCCAGGCGAACATCGGGTACCGGCACGGTACCGATGTTCGCCTCTTTCGAAGCAAACGGGTACTTGGTCGCCATGCCGCCCTTTTTAGTCAGAGCCGTGAACAGCGTGGACTTACCCACATTCGGCAAACCGACGATTCCTATCGAAAGTCCCATTCAAAACCCCTTTAGATAGAATAATTATGACTCGGCGCGTACGGCGTAACGTAGCACTTCGCAATCGCCGAGCCTTGAGACCAGATACAACAATCACGACTCGGCGCTGATGGCATTGCGTACCACAGGGGCAAGATTCGGGTCGCGCAGCGCCAGGCGGATCGTGGTCTCAAGCCAGGTCTCGATGGTCCCTGTATCAAAACCTTCCGAGGCGTCTATCTCGATAGCATACAATTCCTCATGTTCCAGCAGCATCACGAGCGCATCAGTCAGTTGGATCTCTCCACCTGCGCCAAAAGGTGTGGTAGCAAGCAGGTCCATGACCTTAGGCGTAAGCAGATAACGACCAAAGATCGCAAGATTGCTGGGAGCTGTATCAACCGACGGTTTTTCTACCAGCGCTTTGACGCGCCACACCTTGCAATCCTCATCAGAGGTAGAAACCGACTCGCCGTCGATGATGCCAAAACGCGAGACCTCGCTTGGCGGTACCTGAAACACCGCAATGACGCTTGCACCGCCCTGGCGTTGGCTGGCTTCCTTCATGCGGACAAGGACGTTGTTGCCCGGCACGAGTACGTCGCCGAGCAGGACATAAAACGGTTCGTCAGGTTCTTCGGCTATTTTTGCCGCAGCGCACAGTACCGCGTGCCCCAGACCAAGCGGCTCCGGCTGGGGGGCAAAGCTCACCGGCAGGCTGCCTGCGTGGGCAAGCGCTGCGGTAAAAGCCGTTTTGCCTTTTCGGTTAAGAAAATCCACCATCGCAGGAGCCGGCGCAAAATGCTCGACGATCGAAGGTTTGTCGTTGTTGCTGATGATGACAACTTCAGAAACCTCAGCAGCAAGCGCCTCCTCAACAACATATTGTATAGCCGGACGATCGACAACGGGCAACATCTCTTTTGGCTGCGCTTTGGTGATAGGCAAAAAGCGCGTGCCCAAGCCTGCTGCGGGAATAATCGCCTTCATAAAAAGCCCCTAGTTAACGACTTCGTAGCTCGCGGTATCATACAACCACTTGTTAGCCTTCTGACGCATGGCTGTCTCCGTAAGCTGGTACATCCGTCCGTTGCTTTCGAGCTGCTGGCGCAGCTCTTCTTTATGCCCCGGCGCCATGTTTTCAAGCGCGGCTTCTATGTCATCGTCGGTAAGCTTAAGCTTCATGTGGCGCGCAAGCGCGTCAAGAGCAAGCCTCTGCCGTAAGGTCACACCAGTCCTAAAGACAAGCTGCATGGAGAATGACTGCTCATCAAGACCCTGCTGTGCTAAGTAGTCCTCGAATTGCATATTGTTCTGTTGCAACTGTTGACGGATATTCGCCATAAGTTCATCGCGTGTGTACTCGTATAGTTCATCAGGGATGTCTCCCTGGATGCGCATTGCCAATTCGGAGGCGACAGCAAAGAGCTTGATCTCTTCTATATGCTCTGTTTTATAGGCAACACCCTCCTCGCGAATCATCTCACGCAAGCCGACGACGTCTTGTGCATCAGGGATATTCTCGGCAACCCAGGCGTCAGTGATAGCAGGGATGACCTTTTTCAGGATTTCTTTGATCGTTACCGTCGTGGTTATAACGCTTTTTTTGTCTGGGTTGTCTGCTGCGTCTGGGTCGTCTGCATCGTCTGCATCGTCTGCCTCGTCTGCATCACTTTTACCAAAACCAGGCAGATCAAAGTCGAAGGTCCTGGCCTCGCCTATCTTCATGCCGATGATATTCGTGTCGAATTCCTCAGGCAGGAAGTTATCTCCAAGCTGATAGCCCTTTCGCTCGGAAGTAAGATACTTGATCGGTCCGTCTACATTCTGGCTTTCGATTGCAAAAACGACCCGTGAGTTATCCCTAACCTCAGCTCCTTCGTCTTCGACCATCTTGGCATTGTCCTCAGCGACTAGATACAACTGCTCGTCTATCTCAGCATCAGAGACCTCAACTGAAGGGATCTTGACCGTTACCGGGTCATAGGAGCTCAACTCATAGACTGGCTTGGGTGTAACGACCGTAATAAAATGATAATCCTTGTCCTTTTCTACGTTTTCGCTGCTATTGGCTTGAGGCTCCATGATGATCTCAAGCTTTTGCTGGGTCACTGCATGGGCTGCGAATACATGCAAGGCCAGGTGGTTTAAAAATCCCTCATACTCCGCCTCGCTCAAGTTGTCGATCACTCTTGAAATCACTGCTTCGCCACCATGCTCAAAGACGTCTTCTATGGCGATATAGTTCGTCATCGCCAACATGAGCGCGGCATTCATCCGCATCTGGGCAATCAATGCTTTGGGAACGGTAACGTTTAACTGGATCTTGCCATCATCACACGTGCTTTGAGTGATTTTCAGCGGCATATTGGTTTGGCTCATGGACATCCTCACTTTGTAATTGGAATAGTTCGTTAAGTAGCCATACATGATACCACAGGGTGCCCTACCGAGGGTCATACCGCCCTGGTTTGTGCCACGCCCGGCGCTGGCTGCGCCTGGGCTTATCCCACGCTTGGCTTATCCCACGCTTTCTTCTGGTCAGACCCAGGTGCTTCTCTTGGTCAGACCCAGGTGCTTCTCTTGGTCAGACCCAGGTGCTGTGATCCTTTGTGTCATACGGGATGACGATCCAGAAAAGGATATACAGAGGTATGACGATATACCAGCACATGATGGTAAGCACGATGGCGATTACGCGAACCATTGCGGAGTCGACAGAAAGGTATTCAGCCATGCCGCCGCACACGCCGCCGAGTTTCCTGCTTTTTGAGGACCGGAAAAGCCTCCTGTCCTTGGCAAGGTCGAGTTTGCCTTTGCGTGCGGCAACCATAAGCAGGATGCCGCCGCCAATCATGATAATCGGCCATACGATGCTGATGGTGAGGTTGATGAAATACCAAATCTGAGCATAATACACACCGAGCACCTGTTCAGAAAGCCGCCACAGGCCAAAGACCACCAGCAAGACACCGATGATGAGCAGGATACTGTTCTTGTTAAAGCGGTTGTTACTCATTCATCCACCTCAACTGATCTGCCCTCATCAAGAGTTGAAGCAAGCGGCGAGACAGGGATGACGAATTCCCATACGTTGCCGCTGGGCAGTTTGATTGAGACATGCTCGTCGGCAACACCGTAGTACCAAAACCCTACCACCAAGGTAATCGATAACAGCAGCGAACTGATAAGGCTGATCATACTCAGCTTTTTTGCGATAGCGATAAGATACAGGCCGGCAGCGATGAGCAGCATTGGCCAAAGGCCAAAAAAGCAGAGGATAAATGCGCTAGAGGCGATGACCTGCAGGCTCCAGGCAAGCAGCACCAGTCCAATAGTGATAAGCACGATCGCACTGCCTGCGCGTCCAAGCGACCAGCCTCGCAGGCTTGGGGTGAACAGCTGGATGATTCCGATAATGACGAGAATGAAGGGCCAGAAGCGCCAGAAGGACACGTTGACGTAGCTACCGAGCAAGATGATGATTCCCGAACAGATGAGCAGCGCGCCGACAATAACAACGTAGTTCCAATAGATGCGCGCAAACCTCCCCATGCTCGACGCCGTTGCACGCACCGAATTGTGCCACTCTGACTCGGTTTCTGCTTCTGTATCTGCCTTTTCCAGACCAGTTGTGGTTTTATGAGAGGCTGCCGTTGCCGGAAGAGAACCTGCCGTTGCCTTTGCATCGATATAGCCCTGCTTGATGGCAGGATTTGCAGGAATCGCTGCAATGCCAGCAAGGTATAGGATGATGGGCAGGCCAAACGTGGCAACAGTAACAGCAACCGCAAGGATGCGGGCCAGGTTCGGGTCGATTCTGAAGTATTGGGCAATACCACTGCACACGCCGGCAATCATCGGTTCACTGCTTTTATAGATGCGTTTGGATGAAGCCATGCTGGAATGCCCGTTCCTTACAAACGTTGTATGCCGACAAGGATGGGCGTGACACAACAACAGGGGAAGTGTTCCCCTATCGCAGTTAGACGAGTAGCTTCATGAGAGTACCGCATCAGCGCCTCTCGGTTTGGTTCATGGCGCAGATGTAAACGCTTTGTAACACTCTGGATAACGGTATGTCATATGGACAAAATAGCGACGTATTGGACTATTAAGAGAACAGCGTATACGTGAATAAGAATTTGCAACTGTCGTGATATTGATGCCAAAGGCTTAACAGCAAATAGCTTGCTATTGTCAACCTACAAGAACATCGCCATATAGATAGGGAGGTGGATGACTCCGTCTTTTATCATGACGTCCTTGGTATATAAGATGAAAGCATCGCCAAGCCTCGAAGAATACTTCCTTCTGAACTTGTCCAAAGAAGAATGTTGACGATATGTCGATGACTTTACTTCAATTGGACAGACTTTTTTCTCTCTGGTGATAAGGAAGTCGATTTCCATCATGTTTTGCCGGTGCTCAATATCAGTTCTTGAGTAGAAAAAGAGACGATGCCCATTACACCTGAGCATCTGCGCAACAGCATTCTCCATGAGCATGCCTTCATTGATGCTGAGCCTATCAAGAAGAATCGCGCGATACAGCTCGTTATCGATATACTCGTTGTCCCAGAAGGCATGGGTCACAAGAAGCCCGGTGTCGGCCATATAGACCTTCTGCGTATTATGATCGCTGCTCAGGGCTAATCCGATACCAGGGTCTGTTGTATTGAAGCAAGGGTTGACAATCATGGCGTCGTCGAGCCACATGAAGGCATCCTCGTAGCTGCGCAAACGCGCATCCTTGTTGATTGCCGAGAGTCTGTATTTTTTCTCCTTCTTTGAAAGCTGACCTGGCAAGGCATCAAAAACCGCTGTGACCCTGTTCTTGCTTGCACCTGCATACTTGTTTATGTCGTTTCGATACAGGGTCAGGATACGCCTTTTTATTCTATCCACCGAAGCGAAGTCCTTTTCGCTGATGTATTCAACGATAGCCTGCGGCATACCACCTACCAGGATGTATTGTCTGAAGTCATTCATTACTTTTCGGTGTATCGCCTGCCCAAGCGGTTTTCTATTCTCGAAACAGGTTTTCAGCAGCGCGACGGTGGTCTCATCACCTAACGCCCAAAGGAATTCCTCAAAGTCCAACGGGAATACCTCGAGGTGTTCTTCTTCTGACGGTATCACGATATCCTGCACATTGTTCTTCAGCGAAAGCAACGACCCTGTTTCTATATAGTCATATCTTCCATCCGCAACCAGATACTTGAGCAACTGCCGGGCTTTAGGATACAACTGCACCTCATCGAAAACGATAAGGCTTTCCCGCCGATGCAGCTGGGTGCGGTAGAAGGACGAAAGCTTTGCAAAAAACAGATCGAGGTCATTTCTGTCGTGCTCATATATATCTATGACGTCTTTTCCCACGTTCCCAAAATCGACGATAATCATGCTCTTGTATTCGTTTGTTCCAAACTGGGCGCACAGAAAGCTCTTTCCTACACGACGCGCACCGTCAAGCAACAGGACACTCTTGCCGTTGCTTTCTTTCTTCCAATCAAGTAATTTTTGGTAAATCTTTCGTTTTAATACCATCGTAGCACCTTCTTTGGTACAGTTTACCAGCTATTTCACGATATTGCATGATGCTAACGACGATTTTATCACGAAATTACGCGTTTGCATATACCGAATTATCACGATATTACACGTTTCTTTTTGCCTAATTATCACGAAAATGCACGTTTATATAGTTTAGGCGAGACACACATTCCGTTTTCGAGAGAAATTATGCCTGCCAGAGGAGCACGTTACCGGCTGCAAGCGAGGCAGGTACGTCGATGATGCGCTGGTTGGCAGAACCGCGCCATTTGAGCAGATAGCTTGCCTGCGCCTGGATGAAGGGGCCGTCAACGAGCACGTCGCACAGGCTGAGCAGCTTGGTTGCCTGCGCGCTGGGCGTGCCTGTGATGAGCTGCTCAAAGGTGTAACCGCTGTAGGCCCAGATGGTCAGGGGTGGGCGTTTATTGCCGCCTTTGTCGGTACGCTCATACTGGCGCACCCAACGCGCAAGAGCTATGAGCGGCTCGGGTTGCTCGAAGGGCTCTCCCCCACTGAAGGTGACCCCGCTGATAAGCGGGTTTGCCTCGATGCGCGCCATCAGCGCATCAAGCGAGGTCATCGTGCCGCCTGCGGTGGGTTGTGCTTGTGGATTATGGCAACCAGGGCAGAGGTGCGGACAGCCCTGCACAAAGATGGCAAAGCGTATGCCGGGACCGTCGACGATGCTATCGTCGACGGTCCCGAATAGACGAATCATCTCAGAACCCATGAGGTCTCACTTGCACATGCATGGTTGGAAGAGCTCCCTAGCAGGCAGCGCCGGAAGCGTTTTCCAACTCAATCTCGGTGCGTGACAGACCGTGCTTGACACGCTCGGCTTCCTCAGCGCGTTTGCCATCGTTAAAGCGGTCAAGCGTGCCCACGAGATAGCCTGTGATACGGCGGATGCGCTCAAAGGGGATGCCTTCTTCGGCACGCCCGCACTTGGGGCATCTGTCGCCGATGATGCCGTTAAAACCGCACACCGGGTCGCGGTCGACCGGATGGTTGACCGAACCATAACCCACGCCGCTTTCCTTCATGTGGCGGATGATGGCCTCGAAGGCTTCGACGTTTTCCGTCGGGTCGCCGTCGAGTTCGACATAGCTGATGTGCCCGGCATTGGTGAGCGCGTGGTAGGGCGCCTCAAGCTCAATCTTGCGAAAGGCATTGATGCCAAAGTGAACCGGGATATGGAAGCTGTTGGTGTAATACTCGCGGTCGGTCACGTCCTTGATCTCGCCAAAGCGGACGCGGTCGATGTTGACGAAACGTCCGGCAAGCCCTTCGGCCGGTGTGGCCAGCAGCGTAAAGTTAAGCTTCATCTTGGCTGATATCTCATCGATACGGGAGCGCATATGCCCGATGATGTCCAAACCGAGGTTTTGGGCCTTCTCCGACTGTCCGTGGTGCTCGCCGATCAGGGAGACCAGTGTTTCTGCCAGGCCGATGAAGCCGATTGAGAAGGTCCCGTGCTTGAGGACCTCTCCTACCTCGTCGTCCCATTTGAGGTCATCGGAACCCGTCCACACGCCCTGGCCCATGAGGAAGGGCATGTTGTAGACGCGCTTTTTGGACTGGATGGCAAAGCGGTCGAGCAGCTGCCGGAACACAAGGTCAAGCTTCTTGTCGAGCATCTCGAAGAACAGGTCGATGTCGCCTCTTGAACGGATGGCAAGCCGCGGCAGGTTGATGGAGGTAAAGCTTAGGTTGCCGCGCCCTGGGGTCACAGCGTTATCTGGGTCATAGACATTGGCGATGACGCGCGTGCGGCAACCCATGTAGGCGACCTCGGTGTCGGAAGTACCCTTGTAGGCCTTGGCGTTAAAGCTGGCGTCCATGAAGCTGAAGTTCGGGAACAGCCGCTTGGCGGAGACCTGACAGGCGAGTTTGAACAGATCGTAGTTGGGATCTCCCGGGTTGTAGCTGATGCCCTCTTTGACCCTGAATATCTGGATGGGAAATATCGGGGTCTCGCCGCCGCCTAAGCCTTCCTCGGTGGCAATCAGGACGTTTTTGATGACCATGCGGCCTTCTGCGCTTGTGTCCATACCATAGTTGATGGAGGAGAACGGCGTCTGAGCGCCCGCGCGCGAATGCATGGTGTTGAGGTTGTGGACAAAAGCCTCCATCGCCTGATGGGTCGCCCTGTCGGTATCGGCCCAAGCTTGCTTGGTCGCATAACGCTGGGCACGCGTGGCGATATCAGGGGTAAGCCCAGCTGCGCCGAACTCTGCGATCAGCTCGCCAAGCTCTGCTGCGGTGTAATTAACGTCCATGACAAGCGTGGGGATAAGGCCGGTTGTGCCCTCGACCCGTGCGCCTATGGCGTCGATGGCAAGCTTGGTATCCTCGATGCCCGCCAGCAAATCGAGCGCCGCCACAAGGTTCTTCTTGTAGAAGCGACGATAGGTCTTCTTGACGCCGAGCGCCATGGCGTAGTCGAAATTGGGGATGGACTGGCCGCCGTGCTGGTCGTTTTGGTTGGACTGGATGGCGATGCACGCCAGCGCAGAGTAACTCGTGATGTCGCTGGGCTCGCGCAATACGCCATGCCCCGTCGAGAAACCACCCTTGAAGAGCTTGGTGATGTCGATCTGGCAGCAGGTGGTGGTCAGCGTATAGAAGTCGAGGTCGTGGATGTGGATGTCCCCGTCGCGATGCGCCTTGACCTGCTCATCGGTTAAGATGCTCATCAGATAATACTGCTTGGCAGCCGCCGAGCCGTACTTGAGCATCGTGCCCATGGCGGTATCGGCGTCGATGTTGGCATTCTCGCGCTTGATGTTGGAGTCAAGTGACGCTGAGTTGGTGATCTCGGTGACCTCTTTCATGAGAGGCGTGTTCATGACGCGGACGCGGGCCCTCTCATCACGATAGCGGATGTAGGCGCGGGCGATCTGGAAGTGCCCGTTCTCGTCCAGTACTTCCTCGACGAGATCCTGGATGCCCTCAACCGTCGGGATGCCCTCGATGGCGCCGGCTTCGAGCTTTGCGAGCACCTGCCCGGCGAGCTTCTCATAGACCGCGCGCTCCTTGAGGAACCCCTGCGCCGTAAAAGCCTTCTCGATGGCGTTGGTGATCTTCGCGAGATTAAATGTTGCCGTCCTGCCATCGCGCTTGATGATGACGGTTACTTTTGTTGCCTTCGGCATTGCGTTTGCTCCTACTTCTTCTGCTGTGTTTGCCGCTGTGTTAACCGCGGCGTACTCTGTTGACATGTCCATGCCGCCTTCCTTTTGACCCGCCACGTAAGTTATTCGTGGCGCTTCAAACCACAATATAGAACAACTCTGATAGGGTTTCCACTGCTACTTGCAATATACTTGCAAGCCATCAACTACATATTGTGCCCCACACTTTTCTTTAACATAGATATAGTAGTGCTCATGGCTTCTCTTTTCAAGTGTCAATGTGAGATTAATGTGGGTTTTTTTGTTACATTCCGTGAACGGTTGTCCGGATGAACGGCAAAAGCAGGGGCGCCGCGGCTTTGCCGCGGCGCCCCATCAGAAAACCTTTGAGGATTAAAGCCCTCTCCTATCAGGTAAGATCCTCGTCCTTCAGACGACCACGGAACGTACGATAGATGATCACATGGTATACGAGCACAAGCGGCACACCGATGCAAGCAATAATCGTCATGGCGGTTAAGGCCAGGTCTGATCCGCCTGCGCTGGCAACGGTGATGGAAGGACCGGGGCCAAGCGAGGGGATGAGGTACGGGAACAGCGAAGCCGCAGACAGTACGATCAGCCCAACAGGGATGAGGTTGACTGAGATAAAGCTCGCAAGATCCTTCTTCTTGAAGGCATAGGCAGCGATAACGCCGACCAGGACAACAACGACGCCCAGGTAACGCAGCACGTTCTGAAGATCCAAGCCCAACTGAGGCTGGCAGATCAGGAAGTACAGCGCCGTGCTTACAACAAACAGCGCGAGAGCGATGATGGTGAGCGGACCACGCAGCTTTGCGGCGCGATCGCGAAGCTCACTGCCGATCGGCTGCTTGAGCGCCTGCCAGCATGCGCCCTGAAGCAACATGATGCTCAGGCCAAGCAGGCCGCAAGCCAACGGGAAGGGACGCAGCAGGCCGATAAGCGGCAGACCCGCGTAATCGCCCATGGCATCAAGCGGCAGACCCTGGATGACGTTGCCAAGGGCTACGCCGAAGAGCAGGGCAGGAAGGGCAGAACCGATGAAGAACGCTGCGTCAAAAAAGCGAGGCAGGTCTTTGCCGATCGAGCGGAACTCGACAGATATCGCACGGGCGATAAGGCCGAAGAGTACCAGCATGATGGCAAGGTAGAAGCCAGAAAACGAGGTGGCATATGCAGGGGCGAATGCTGCGAACAGTGCGCCGCCGCCCGTGAGCAGCCAGACTTCGTTACCATCCCAGAAGGGGCCGACGCTTCTGCGTACGAGAGCCTTCTCGTGCTCGGTCTTGGCGATGAATGGATACAGGGCGCCTGAACCAAGGTCGAAACCATCAAGGATGAAGTAACCGGCGATTAAAAGGCCGATAAGCAGAAACCACAGGATCTGAAGCGGTGTGGGAGCCATCAGCACCGGATCAATGAATGCGGAAGCGAACGCCATGTTACTCACCATCCTTTGAATTTGTGTCTACGTCAGAATCTTTGTCTTTTGCTCCAGCAGCCGCAACCTTGGACTCAGCAGGCGCGAGCTTAGCTGTCGCATCGCCAGCAACTTCCAGGACTGGGCCCTTCTTGATCATTCTGAACACAAGGCGCAGCCAGACCACGAACAGGAACGCATAAAAGACGAGGAAGAGGACGATGGTGATGAGAACCTCAGGAGCGCTTACGCTCATCGAAATGGCGTCATTGGTCTGTAACAGGCCATAGACGACCCACGGCTGACGACCGATCTCTGCAACCATCCAACCTGACTGGATTGCCAGGAAGGGAACAAGCGGCCCAAAGATGACCAGGTACGCCAAGCCTTTCTTCTCTTTGAGGCGATCGCTCTTGAGCAAGATGATGGCAAAGATAAGCCAGAGGAACATCAGAACATACATGATGATCATGAGGTGGTACGATTGGAACGTGAGGTTGACCGGAGGAATCCCGCCTGGATAGGAATCCGGTACAACGCCGGGATACTCGCTGAGGTCAACAGGGCCATTCTCCATGGTGTTAAGACCAGGATAAACGGTGTTGAAATCCCCAGTGGCAAGCCAGCTGATAAAGCCATCAAGCGGGAACTCGATCGCTTTGGTGGTGCCGGTCTTCGCATCGACCCATCCGAACAGGGTCATGCTTACCGGTCCGTCTTCCCACTGCCCTTCCATGGCGGCAAGTTTGGCAGGCTGCTGTTCGGCAACCGCTACGGCTTGCATATGTGCCAAGGGGAGCATTAGAACGACGGAGATGATTCCCACGATAACGCCAGTCTTGAGGAACTGCTTTCCGTGGGCGACCTGGGCGGGGGTACGCTTGCGAAGAATGTAGTACGCCCCAACGGCCATAACACAAAACGAGCCAAGGATGAACAGCGAATCGACCGTGTGCAGATAGCGTGGCACAGTCGTTGGGTTGAGCGCCGCTGCCCAAAAATCGGTGATATGCGCTTTGACTGCTTCGCCAGCTGCGACAGCATTACCGAGCGCATCGACGGTTTCAAAGCCTGCGGGGGTCTGCATCCACGAATTCGCGATGAGGATCCACAAGGCAGAGAGCGCCGACCCGAAGAATACCAGCCACATCGATGCGAGGTACAGACCTGGTTTGATCTTCTTGCGCGCGAACAGGACGACGCCAAGGAACACTGACTCGAGGAAGAACGCGAGCAGCGCCTCAGCCGCCAGGGGCGCGCCGAAGATGTCACCAACAAAACGGGAGTAGTTGGCCCAGTTGGTGCCAAAACTGAACTCCATCGTGATGCCTGTGGCGACTCCGACAATGAATGTGGTGGTGAAAATCTTTACCCAGAATCTGCTTGCTGCCATGTCCTCGGGTTTACGAGTGCGGAAATAGCGCGTTTCCGCTAAAGCAGCAAAGAGTCCCAGGCTGATTGACAGTGGAACAAATAGGAAATGGAAGAAGACAGTAAACGCGAACTGGAAGCGCGATAGTACCGCTACATCTAAAAGACTTTCCATAATCCCTCCTTACCAGTTTAGACGACCTACCAATATACGTTTCCTGGTCCGTTACCCCCGTAGGATCTGGAACAACACCGAGAGTCCGATTTGCGCTATTTCAGACTCCCAATGCTATGTATGCTATCGCATTTCTAGCATATACAGCAGAGCTCACTATAGCATGATGATATCTCAAGGTAAAGAGGTTTTTCAAAAGAATTTGTGCTCCAGCGGAAAATTATTCTTGCATGATGATATCCCAAGGAAAAGCGGTTTTTCTAAAGAATTTGTGTTTCGCAGGAGAATTATGCTTACATGATGGTATCACAAGATTATGGGGTTTTTTCGGGGAATTTGTGCTCCGGAGGTAAAATTCTCTTTAAGTCGTTTTTGGGGTGTCGTTTGCGCAGTTTTTTCTCGTTCCTGGCACGCTTCCGGAAGCGTCATTGCGAGACCTTTGCCAGAAGGTCGTGGCAATCCAGTACTACAAAAGCACCAAACAATGCATACGTTGTTTGTCGGACACACGCAGGCTGCCGACCAGTTTCCCGCTGGGCCCCAGATCAGGTCTGGGGCGACATTTTTGTTACTTTCTTTTTTTGAATCCTCATGCACAGGAACACGAGGCGTAGTATAGTGTACGTGTGCGGGATTAGTCATGGTTCGGCGTGTTTTGTGCGTGGGGAAAAGCTGAAAAGAAAATTCGACACGCATAAGACTCAATGCCATAAAGTCCGGCGTACATAAGGCCCAGCGTACATAAGGTCCAGCGTACATGGCGCCCAAACGCGATGGGCATTTGAGTGCCAGACAGTTTTGAGCTTGACACACGGCAACAAGGAGGAAGATCGTGAAGAAGATTCGAAAGTCACTGGTTGCGGTATTGGCGTTGTTACTCACCTTTGCGCTGCTGCCTGCAATGGCTCTGCCAGCTGCGGCAGATCCGGAATCATTCGACCCGAAAGCAGACGATAAATACTGGCTTGATGAGGGTATCAGGGCTGCTGATTATGCAGAAAAGAAGACGTCTACGAAGACCCTTACCATTTACACTGCTGCAGAACTCGGCTTGTTTGCGTACGAGTTGGATGATGAAGGTTGGGACTTGTATCAGGGCTGGACGGTTCTCCTTGGCGCCGACATCAATCTGGCTGCTCATCTGTGGTGGCCTGTGAGCATGCTCGAGACTGTCTTTGACGGACAGGGCCATACGATCAGCGGCATGCTGGTGATTAATGTTGAGCGTTATGATTTTGAAATGGAATCAATCCCGGGATCTGTCTTTTTTGCCGGTTTGTTCGGTATGCTTGAACGTTGCGAGATACTCAATCTGGCACTGAACAACCCAGTCGTTGATATTGATGATAATCTGTATTCTGTTGCAGCTCTCGGCTCGATCGCCGGTATTTCTTTCGGCTCACAATTCCGCAATCTGTTTATCGAGAATCCGACGGTGCGTCTTGGCGATGCTTTGGAAACCGCATTCTTGGGTGGAGTTGTAGGCTATGCCTCGGACAGCGAAGAACTCAACAGTGCCAATCTGTACGCAGGTGTCATCAATCACGTCGAGATACACGGCGGAGAGGTGCTCATTGCCAATGTTTATATGACTTGTCTGGCTAAATACTACCTTGGCGGCATTGCCGGCTCGAACAGTTGCAGCGCCATCGTCAACGCAATGGTCTACTATACTTCCATCGGAATCGAGGAAGCCGAACCACGTACAATCGAGGAAGCCGAAGCACGCACAATCGACGAGATCTATTTAGGTGGCATCACAGGCTATACCTCAGCCATTAATTATCCCGGTTTTGGTGTCTGTGTGCTCAACAGCATCTCCATGGCTAGCTTAAACGTCGCAGCAAGCATTACGACGAACGCCAGCTACCTCGGTGGCATTTGTGGCATGGTGGATGAGGACGCAGTAGCCAACACGCTCTTCATCAGCCCGCAGGATTATCCTCTGTTTGGTGACGTGATTAACACTGGCGGCTACGTTGTCGACCACAATCACGGATACTCTACTATCGGTGATGCACACGCTGCGAAGATAATTGATATTAAAAACGACAAGACCGAGAACGCTGGTGGTTTCTGGTGGGCCGCAAAGGTGACGGACGATGACACAGGTTACGGGTTTGAGAATTCCATGAAGCGGCTGATACCCTGGACGACAAAGACCATTATGGGCATACCTGATACTCCTTGGCTGGGCGTAAATGATACACCTCCTACCGGCGACAACGGCAATATGCTCACATGGGTGCTCGTCCTGTCCGCTCTCGTGCTCGGCGCCGGCTGCATCGTGGTCTGGTCCAGACGCCGCTCCTCACGCGAGATATAGTAGAGCCACGCTGTTTTTGTCGCCCCAGACCTGATCTGGGGTCTAGCGGGAGAATGACAGGCAGCGTGCGTGTGTCCGACAAACGACCAGAGTATTGACAATTAAAGCCAGCCCTGCGCGAAACCGCGCAGGGCTGGCTTTCTTCAAACTGGATCATCAACCAGAGAGGCAGCATGAACGAACTTCTCCCCACCTCGTGTAAGCTCTGCCCTCGAGCTTGCGGCGCGAACCGCGCGGCAGGGCAACATGGCATCTGTGGCGCTGACGATACCCTGCGCGTTGCACGCTCAGCCCTGCACCACTGGGAGGAGCCGCCGATCTCCGGTACTGGTGGTAGCGGCACCGTCTTTTTCTCTAACTGCCCTTTGCATTGCATCTATTGCCAAAATGAGCAGATCTCCTCGGGACGTGTCGGAGAGGCGGTTTCTGTCCGGCGGCTTGCGGAGATGTTCCTTGAACTCCAAGACCAAGGCGCTCACAACATCAACCTCGTCACGCCAACGCACTATGCACCGCAGATCATCGCCGCTGTTCGGATGGCACGCGAGATGGGCATGGGCCTGCCTGTTGTCTACAACACAAGCGGGTATGAAACCCTTTCGGCAATCAGGGGGCTTGCCGGTGTGGTGGACATCTATCTCACGGATTTCAAGTATGCCTCCCGCGAACTGGCAGCACGATACTCGAATGCTCCCGACTATCCAGAGATCGCCCTACTCGCGCTTACAGCGATGGTTGAGCAAGTCGGGCAATACCGCGTAGATCCCAGCCAGATCATGCAACGCGGGGTTATCGTCCGGCACCTGATGCTGCCGGGATCCCTTAAGGATTCAAAGGAGGTCGTACGGCAGGTCTTTGAAGCTGTAGGCAACGCGGTCTGCTACAGCCTCATGAACCAGTACACCCCCATGCCACGCTGCAGCGATTATCCGGAAATCGGACGTACGGTTACCGAGGAGGAATACAGCGAGCTCATCGACTTCGCACTTGAGCTGGGGGTAACAAACAGCTTCATGCAAGAAGGCGGGACAGCACTCGAGAGCTTCATTCCGCCCTTTGACCTCACCGGCGTATCCAGCTCAAACAGCTAAAAGTCCATCCGGGCTACCCAATCTGCTCGTTCCAGCATTAATCCCAGCCTGGACAACAACTTCGTAAGCGACCTGCAGCAAATCTTGTTCTTTATTTATCAACTTGTTTATAATAATAGTCACAAT
>Ga0123356_10002416_pt1 | contig 19984 bp, 9 predicted proteins | sample TergutEmb28metaG_2_FD_92546 | JGI IMG/M metagenome (GOLD analysis project Ga0123356, IMG submission 92546) | Embiratermes neotenicus P3 segment gut microbial communities from Petit-Saut dam, French Guiana - Emb289 P3 | ecosystem: Host-associated > Arthropoda: Insects > Digestive system > Gut ... | reverse complement strand
AGCGGCTTTATCCGAAAGATCCGGAAGTGCAATATCACGACGGAAAGATTTTCGGCAACTACGCTTTCCTCACAATGCAAAAGCTATGGCAGACCTCTTCGGAATCCGTCTGGCGGCAGCAGGCCGAAGCGGAAGTACTTGAAAGTCAGGGGTCATATGACGCTGCGGTAGGGCAGTACCGCGACGTGCTCGCCCGCGACCCGCAGCGCGCGGGAATTCATTACCGGCTTGGGAGAACCCTGCTGGCACGATCGCAAAAAACGGGATCTGCCCAGGACACGGAAGATGCGGCCAAGGAATTCCAGCAGGAACTGCAATTGAATCCCAACGCAAACGCCGCCTATGAGCTGGGCGAGATTGAGCGCAATGCCGGACAGCTCGACAAGGCGCAACAACAATTCGCACTCGCACTAAAAGATCATCCTGACTTCGAGGAAGCGCAACTGGGGCTGGCCGCCACGTTCATCGCCGAACGGAAGCCAGAACTCGCATTGCCACCTCTGCAAAAAGCAATTTCTCTGAATCGCGAGAACGAAGTCTCATGGTGGCGTTTGGCGCAGGTGGAACGCGCTTTAGGGAATTCTGGGGAGCAAAAAAATGCGCTGGCCGAGTTCCAGCGCCTCCACGTACAAACCTCTGGCCGGGAAGAATCGGCCAGCAAACTGTTCTCGCCGGATGACGTCACCAAACAAAGCATTGATACCCATACGCCCGAATAGGACATTGCAGTTCTGGAAGTTCTGGAGATGAGATGAGCCGATCAACCCGTCGTACTTTCCTTGCCAGTGCTGCCATGTTCGGAGCTGCATCCGCGTTTCCTCGTCCGCCGATCGCCCTTCAGACGGCAACAAGCCAATCGCCGGGAACGTTTCCGCGCGGGTTTTTCTGGGGAGCATCAACAGCGGCGGCACAAGTGGAAGGCTCGCCGAGCGCCGACGGTGGTGGTGAAAGTATCTGGGATGTGTTTCTTCGCACACCCCACGCTACCAAGGACGGCAGCACGAATGAGATCGCCGATGACGAGTACCACCGCTGGCAGGAGGATCTACAGCTCATGCAGGAGCTCGGGTTGAATGCTTACCGCTTTTCAATTTCCTGGGCACGAGTTATTCCAGAGGGAATGGGTTCGGTCAATTCCAAGGGTCTCGATTATTACGATCGCATAATTGATGCGCTGCTCGCGGCCAACATAACTCCCTTTGTCACCACGTTTCACTTCGACTATCCCCAGGCGCTGCAGAAACGAGGAGGGTGGCTGAACCCTGACAGCCCGCAGTGGCTGGCCGACTATGCGCAACTTCTTTCTTCCCGGTTTTCCGATCGCATCTCTAATTGGCTCACGATCAATGAACCCAATATTTTCTGGGGATTTGGTTCGGAGATCGGAAGGATGCCGCCGAACCAGAAGCTTCCAGACTCAGACTTGGTCCGAGGCGCACATAACATTTTGCTGGGACACGGCAAATCGGTGCAGGCGATCCGGGCGGCGGCAAAGCGTCCGGTCGAAGTTTCGCTCGCCTTCGCGGGAATCCTCACCCTTCCGGCTAGCGACAAGTCTGAAGATGTAGAGGTTGCGCGGGCGGCTTCATTCGCGGTCAGAAAAATTCCGGTCATCCCCGGGTTTCCACCCATGGCTATGCTCAGCACCGGTTGGTGGCTCGATCCTGTCTATCTGGGCAAATATCCCGAAGACGGGCTCAGGCTGTTGCCGACCGCGAACCAACTGGCTAACCCGGATGACATGAAAGTAATCAATCAGCCGCTGGATTTCTGCGGTATCAATCTGTATTTCGCTCCCAAGATGAAGGCGGGAAGGGATGGAACTCCGGAGAGGGTTCCCGATCCGCCTGATGTTCCCCGTTCTCACTACGGGTGGGCGATGACTCCGGACGTTCTTTACTGGGGTCCGAAGTTTCTCTTTGAACGCTATAACAAGCCAATCGTGATCACCGAAAATGGGTGGTCTAGCGACGACGAACCCACGTCGGATGGCAAAGTTCACGATCCGCAGCGGACTGATTTTCTGAATGTCTATTTAAAGTCACTCTTGCGCGCCTCTCAAGATGGCGTGGCGACGAAAGGCTACTTGCATTGGTCCCTGCTCGATAACTTCGAATGGGGTGAGGGCTTCGGGCAACGCTTTGGGCTAATCTTCGTGGACTACAAAACCCAGAAGCGGATCATGAAAGACTCGGCCGGTCGCTACAAGGAAATCGTCGCTTCGCAAGGTGCGGTGTTGTGAGACGTATTCGCTTTCTGCTACTTGCGTGAAGCTAAGGAAGAGTCAGCGCTGCGACGCTGAAGCCCTTCATAGTGAATGTGTTCAGTGTCACAGTTGTCTTCTTCGGGGGATCAAAGCCGGTGCTTTCATCAATAGATTCCATCTGCCCGCCCGACGCTCCCGGAAGCTCAATGTCCTGAGAGTGCTCGCTCTTGTTAACGATCAAAACACGCTTTCGACCGTCGTTAGCGATGACTGGCAGTGCGTAAATATAGGGGCTTCGCGAGAATACGTCGCCGCCGAGCTCCACCATTTTATTTCCAGGGCCAAAATTATCGTGCAGCAGTTTGAGCACCCAGAAGCGCGGATTCGGCCTTCCATTGTTCCAGTCAACCATGGAGACTGAAGGAAACTGCGTGGGGTAGCCCACCAGCTGCGACTCTCCGGCAACGTCGATACCCATCTTCGTCATCTCGCCGAATAAGTAGGCGTACATTGCTCCCGTCAGGTTCCAGTAAGAATTAGGGATCGGTTTCGCCACGTGCCCGGGCTCGTGTTGAGCAAGGTCATCGGCGGAGATTGCGCCGAGTTCATCGATAGTCGTGCGTGTCTGCGGCGAAAGTCGCTTCCGAATCTGCTCCGCATACCGCACGGTGTTTAGAAATCCATCCGCCTGGGCAAAGAACGTGTATCCCTGAACCTGGGGCGTCTGATCGGGCGTGGGCACCGCGTAAAAATGATAGGAAATAAAATCCAGCGGAATTCCCGGTTCATGGTTCTTGGGGTTGAGAAAATACTCAAAGTATCGAGGACTCAACGAAGGCATGGCGAGCGCCATGCCGACGAACTTCAAATCAGGCTGTACTCTGCGCATGGCAGTAACCACCGCGTCGTACAACCTGGTATAGAATTCCGGCGACATCTTGTGCTCGAACTCTACTTCGTTCAGCACCTCCCAGTATGGAATGGAATAGTGATAACCCGAGTCGTGTCTCTTGCCGTACTCATCGGTAAAGCCGCCTCGCGTATACCAGGCGAGCAGGCGTGCATAATAATCCGCCACCTCTTTGCAGGTCGGATCACGGAGCTCGGTGCCTTGTTCGTAGTCCCAGGTTACCTGATTTGGATCTGCCGGGTACGCCACCGCCTTGTCGGTTTTCCACATCCACTGCGGAATCGTGCTGAAATTCAGAATGACGGAGTGGCCCTTGGTGGCTTCGAGAAAATCGATGGTCATAGGATCAATCAGAGAAAAATCCCATGACGTTTTTCCGTTCATTGGCGGATTGAGCTCGGCGACTGCAAGTTTTGGATACGGCAACCAGGGGACGTAGCGAAGATAATCTGCCCCAAGATCGTGTACAGCGTGATAAGCGTTGGCGCTGACCTGGGTTCCGTGCCGCAAGGGCGGGTTGACCACCACCTGCAAGGTGGGCGTAGTTTGTGAAACTTGCGCGATCTTGTCCCAGTTCACGTCAATTTTGACGATTTGTGCGGGTGCGACCGAAGCGACGAAGAACAGCCACCACCCACAGAGTCGAGATTTACCCGACCGGGCCCACTTAGTCATCTGCCCTCCCGCTGCGAGAGAAAGAGCCGATCAGCATAGCGCCAACTCCAACTCTCTGCAACGGCTCTAGGGCTGTGCCCGACGCCGTTGTGCAGTGTGAAACAGGGGTACCTTTGCGCATGGGGTTCGGCTGCCTCCGCTTGCCCGAGAATCCCTGTTGTGATCCCCTGGCAAGCACCTGGTTATTGCTCGGGAAGCAGATTCGATGTTTTTCAGAGTGAAACCCTTCGTGGGATCTTCCAGCTGGGATTCCAGCTTGACGCCTAACTGAATTGGTGTGAATATTGGCAGCGCTTCCAGGGGATCGCATGGGCGGAAAGTTTCCCAAACAGGATTTGAAAGTCGGCCTTTTCGGGATTGGTCTCGACACCTATTGGCCACAATTTGAAGGACTGCGAGAACGACTGCTTGGCTACATCAAAATAGTTGCGGACCACCTCGAACGGCCCGGCGTTGAGGTAATCAATTTAGGTTTGGTGGATTCGTCAGAAAAGGCCTCCGCCGTGGGACACGAATTTCGCCGCGCCGACGTCGATGTCATCTTTCTTTATGTGACCACGTATGCCCTCTCTTCTAGCGTGCTACCCGTTCTCCGGCGAGCGAAAGTTCACGTCATTGTTCTGAATCTTTCACCGGCCTCCGCTATCGATTACGCATCTTTCAATCAGCTGGGCGATCGCACCCAGATGACCGGTGAGTGGCTTGCATATTGTCAGGCGTGTCCGGTTCCTGAAATCGCGAATGTCTTCACGCGCTGCCGCATTCCATTTTTTCAGGTTACAGGAACTCTCGATGACTCATGGCCGGAAATCGATGAATGGGTCGAAGCTGCGCGTGTAGCGCACATAATGGAGGACAACCGGCTCGGAGTTATGGGTCATTATTACGGCGGCATGCTCGACATCTATTCCGACCTCACGCTTCAATGTGCCGTGTTCGGCGGCCACATCGAAATGATCGAAGTTGATGAACTCGCAGCACTGCGGCGGAATGTCACCACAGAGGAAGTGCAAACGAGAGTTTGCGAAATCCGCACCAAGATGGAGGTTCAACCCGACTGCTCGCAAGAAGAACTCGCTCGCGCGGCGACCAGTTCTGTAGCCTTGGATCGTTTAGTCGAGCGACACGGGCTGGGATCTCTTGCTTACTACTACCAGGGCGCTGGAAATTCCGAAAACGAAGAAGCCATCAGTTCCATCATCCTCGGCGCCAGTCTGCTTACTGCGCGCGGAATTCCCTGCGCAGGTGAGTACGAAATCAAGAATGCCCAAGCGATGAAGATCATGGATTCATTTGGAGCCGGCGGGTCGTTCACCGAATATTATGCGGCTGATTACAACGAAGATGTTGTTCTCATGGGCCATGACGGTCCCGGCCACATTGCAATTGCCCAAGGCCAAACCAGGGTCAAGCCGCTGCCGGTGTATCACGGCAAAGTGGGATGCGGATTATCTGTCGAAATGTCAGTCAAACACGGGCCCGTGACTTTGCTCTCGGTTGTTGAAACTCAAAATGGCAATCTTAAACTGCTTGCTGCGCAGGGAGAGTCCGTCGCCGGCCCCATTCTCGAAATCGGAAATACGAACAGCCGCTACCGCTTCGTAATCGGCGCGCGAAACTTCATCAGCAACTGGAATTCGCAGGGCCCGGCGCACCACTGCGCGGTCGGCATCGGTCGTATCGCGGCCAAGCTTAAGAAGCTTGCCTCGCTTCTTGATATCGAGTATGCGTGCGTGTGCTGAGGGAGGCTAGCGTTTTTCAATGCGAAACGCGTGGCAAACATTGACACGCAAGTTTGCCGGTGCAACTATCCGTAGCCGCAGTTCAAAAGCTTAACTCAAGTCTCAACGATATCGCTCCGGCTCTAATGGATTTTGCGAGGAGATTCATGAACACACCTAGAAGTGTGGTTCGTCTGCTGCCAATCATCCTGCTCTCGATCGCAGTCGCAACCTCCGCCCAGACCTCTCTGGACGCCATGAAGCAGGGCTTTGAACACCCACCGAGCGGCGCCCGACCGCGCGTCTGGTGGCACTGGATGAACGGCAATATAACGAAGCCAGGAATCAAGCTCGATCTGGAATGGATGCATCAGGTCGGAATCGCGGGCTTTCAGAATTTCGACGCGGCGCTCCAGACGCCACAGGTGGTTGACAATCGCTTGGCCTATATGACTCCCGAGTGGAAAGATGCGTTCCAGTATGCGATCCACCTTGGCGATCAGTTGAGCATGGAGATGGCGATCGCAGGTTCGCCGGGTTGGAGCGAATCGGGTGGCCCATGGGTACCTCCGTCTGAAGGAATGAAGAAGTACGTTTGGAGCGAAACGATTGTAGCGGGGGGGCAGCCATTTGCAGGGAAACTGGCTCATCCTCCCGATGATACGGGTGCTTTTCAAAGCATGGATATACACGTGGAGTTTGGACCGCAGCCCGCCGCCCGCCCAAAGTTTTATGCCGATTCTGCAGTTGTGGGGTTCCGAGTTCCTTCGGGTGAAGCGGACGACGATACGACTCGGGCAATGATCACTTCGAGCGGCGGCGGACTGGACGCGGCCATGCTGAGTGATGGCGACCTGCAGAAGACCACGAAAGTGCCGATTCCCGCCCTCGGCTCAGAGTCGTGGATCCAATTCGAATATCCCTCGGCGCATACGGTGCGGGCGGTCACCTATGTGACAAAAGATCCTAGTTTTATTGACGAGCTTGTATCAGGCATTGCGACCCCGGATAAGAGTCTTGAAACAAGTGATGATGGGCAGACTTTCCGTAAAGTTATCAGCTTGAGCGGCGGCAGGGCCCCAGAACACACCATCTCATTCGCCCCGGTTACCGCCAAGTATTTCCGCATAACCTTCAAACGAAACCCACCTCCGGCAATCCCCGCTTGGGCAGAGGGGGTTGATCCTACCTCGTTCGGGCCCTTGCCGCCTGCGCCTACGTCCTATGAGGTTGCCGAACTGGTTCTTCATTCGGATCCACGAGTAAACCACTTTGAGGAAAAGGCCGCCTTTGTGCCAGAACCCGACCTCTATCAATACGCAACTCCGCAATTCGATCCCTCGTTCGCCATCAACAAGTCTGACGTGATCGACCTCACCTCGAAGATGCAGCCGGACGGAACACTAGATTGGACACCGCCCGCCGGCAAGTGGGTGGTCCTGCGATTTGGTTATTCGCTGCTGGGAATCACCAATCACCCTGCAACGCCCGAAGCCACTGGCCTCGAAGTAGATAAGCTCGACCATCGTTTTGTAAAGGACTACCTCGAGAGATATCTCGACAGCTACAAAGAAACGGTTGGTGGCGATGAGATGGGCAAGAAGGGAATTCAGTATGTCATCAATGACAGCTGGGAAGCCGGCTCGCAGAATTGGACCGACAACATGCTCGCGCAATTCAAAACATTTCGCGGCTACGATCCCATACCGTGGTTACCCGTTCTGGCGGGACGCATCGTGGAAAACCCTGCGGCCAGTGATCGCTTTCTCTGGGATTTCCGGAAGACCATCTCTGACCTTATTGCCAACGAACACTACGGGCAACTGGAACAGACTCTCCACGAATGGGGAATGAGACATTACGGCGAATCACACGAATCGGGGCGCGCATTTGTTGCCGACGGCATGGAAGTCAAAAAGTTCAACGAAGTGCCCATGAGCGCAATGTGGACGCAGCATCCGGGAGTGAACAACATTCAATACGGCTACAACGCTGACGATCGTGAGTCGGCCTCAGTAGCCCACATCTATGGCCAGAATCTTGCGGCAGCTGAGTCGCTCACCGCCGCTGCCGCTCCCTGGGCATGGTCGCCCGCTACGCTCAAGCCCACGGCTGACCAGGAATTACTCAACGGGATTAACCGTTTCGTAATTCATGAGTCGGCGCACCAACCCCTGGTCGACAAGGCTCCCGGCCTTACCCTTGGCCCGTTTGGACAGTGGTTCAATCGCAACGACACTTGGGCAGAATACGCCGGCCCCTGGGTCGACTATCTCGCTCGGTCGAGTTACATGCTGCAACAAGGACATTTCGCCGCCGATCTCCTGTATTTCTATGGGGAAGACTCAAATCTGACCGCCATTTTCCAGGGCAAAGCTCCCGATATTCCCTCTGGGTATCCATATGACTATATCAACGCCGATGCGCTCATCCACGAGCTGAGCGTTGTGAACGGGCAGATCGTTACCAAGAGCGGAATGCAATATAAGGTGCTGGCACTTGATCCCTACAGCAAACACATGTCGCTTCCGGTACTACAGGCGATCAGCATGCTGGTGGAGAACGGTGCGGTCGTGGCGGGACAAAAGCCGACCGACGACCCCAGCCTGGCTGACGATCAGAACAAATTCGAAAAGCTTTCGTCTCAATTATTCGGCGACGGCGTCGGTGTGCACAAGCTGGGGAAAGGCGTAGTTTACGCGGGCCAGAAGTTGCCCGAAGTCTTCAATGCGCTACATATGCAACCCGACTTCGACTACATGAAGAACAACGGCGATTCCGATGTGGAGTTCGCGCACCGAAGACTGAGTAGTGGCGACATCTACTTCATCGATAACCGCAGCAGCCACGACGAGATGATCGATGCCACCTTCAGAGTGAAGGGCATGAGACCGGAACTATGGCATGCTGAGACGGGAACCACGGAGCCGACCTCATTCACAGTTGCGGAAGGACATACCACCCTGCCCCTCCATCTCGAAGCTTGGGGCACAGTGTTTGTCGTTTTCACCAGGTCAACGGGCCAAACTTCGCACATACTTGCAGATCCCATCGATACGAAGGTTGCCACTTTAACTGGAGCTTGGCGCGTGAGCTTCCAGCCTGGCCGCGGCGCGCCAGCCTCCATAAAAATGGACGAACTCACTGATTGGAGCCAAAATGCAGATCCGGGTGTAAAGTACTTCTCAGGTGCTGGAACTTATACAAAAAACGTACAGGCCGCGCCCGAATGGTTCAAAAAAGGCGCACGCTTGTTGCTTGATCTCGGAGAGGTAAAGAATCTCGCCGAAGTCACCGTTAATGGAAAGGATCTGGGCCAGACTTGGCACGCTCCATATCGTGTCGATATCACTTCCACTCTCAGACCCGGCACAAACGTGGTCACGATAAAAGTCGTGAACTCCTGGGTGAATCGGCTGATCGGCGACGAGCAGCCCGGCGCTACAAGGATTACATTCGCAGACGTGAAGCCTTACAAGGCGAATTCACCTCTATTGCCCTCCGGTTTGCTCGGGCCGGTGAGCGTGATTCGCCAAGACGCCGACTAACGTTATGGCCATCCGCTCGAATGATCGGCGTGAACATCCGGTGTGAACCGTGTCGCCAAGTTTTCCACATGTCTACGCTTGGTCCCATTCCCCGGCATGGGCGCTATCTGGCCCAAAACAGGTGAGATAACCTGCCTGCATGAATGGCTTTGCACAAGAAGCCAGCCGGCCATCAGCAAAGGGTGCGCACCCTCTTGAAATTCAATGCCATCGGTTAACTTTAGTACGCTGCAAGACTGAGCAAAAACGGCGAGTCTGCGCAATCTGCTAATCTGCGAGGCAGTCCGAATATCATATTCAGGAGGAAATTGTGCAAGTAGTGGCAGGAGTCGATCTCGGTGGAACCGCAATCAATTACACCTTGCTGGACCAGCAGGAAAACTTCCTCATTGAGGACTTGTTTGAACACCCAGCTCTTTCGAGAGAGGGGCCAGAGAAGTGCCTCAAACAGATTGCCGACGGCCTGAAGATCGCGACCGAGCAAGCAGGCCTTACTCTTGAGGACGTGACTGCGGTTGGGCTGGATACGCCTGGCCCCGCGAGTGCCGCGGGCCAACTCAGCGCACGTGGATCTACAAACTTTGTGCATCCGGATTGGGCTGGATTCGATATCCGAGCAGGCTTGGCACACAAGCTTGGCAAACCGGTATGCTATCTGAACGACGCCAACGCGGCAGCGCTCTGGGGGCACTACGCAATCTTCGGGGCGGACGGTGGCGAGACGTCGATTTCCATCGTGATTGGCACCGGCAATGGCGGTGGCGTCATCATCGAAGGAAACGTCTTGAAAGGCAAGAATGGATTTGGCGGAGAATTGGGCCACGTACTGATTCCTTACCAAAGCATCTCCGGAATCGACGGAATCAAAGCGCAATGCAATTGCGGACGCATCGGCGATCTGGAATCGCTCTGTTCGTTGACCGCCATCGAGAAGAACATACTGCCCTATTTCTTGCCTCGCTACCCTAGCCACGACCTGACGAAAGTAGATTTACACCAGGCAGCGAAACTTGATCGTGATATGGCAGACAAAGGCGATGCGCTTTGCAGAGACGTCTTTCGTGTACAGGCGCACGCCTTGGGGCTGTTTTTCGACGAAATGGTGAACACGTTTGATCCCGACGCATTCATTGTTGGAGGCGGGGCGCTCGAGACGAGCAAGGAGTTTCAGCACTGGTTCATCGAAGAGATACGTGCAGCCATGCCGAATCAACGCGAGGAGCAGGCGGCCATTCCAATTCGTGTAATGCCGAATGGTGATACTGCCGGGGCACGCGGCTCGGCGATCGAGGCTCTCAGGCTTGTGCGAGACGGCGGGTTGGCGTAGTGGGATTCCTCCAGTCAAAAAGTGCCGGGCTCAAAAGTGTCTCGCTAACAGTCCGTTTGGGTGCGGGTTGCACCATGCAACCCCAAAGTGTGCTCACGGTACAGAGGGGTGCTCAAATTGCCCGTTATCCTTGATTTTCACCCCACCCAAATACTTATCCGGCCAGTCGAGGGTTTCCTTAATCATTTCAGCTCGAGAAATGTCGTGGCCCGTATCGTAAACCACGCGCTGCTTGTCTTCAGCTGAGCTACCCAGCAAGCCGTACATGGGTTCCTGCGAGGAGCGGGAGAGTGTCCGGCGTCAACTGTTCCGCCCATCAGGAGAGGCATACAATCGAAACGACCATTCAACATTAAGACCGGTGCCTTCAGGTGCGAACTTGAGTTGGTCGTCCTCTGCAAGTTGCTTGTAACAGGTAAAAACCAGGGCGACCGCCGGACACTCAGCCCGTGTCTCAGCACGACCGTAGTAGGATCAACCTTTGCTGCGCGCCGCGCCGGAAGATAACAACCGAGAGCGTTCTTGGCTGCTTTTCTTGTACTCCTGCTTCACCGCGGTCCGAAATAGCCGGTAATGACGCTTGAGGCGCTCGGCATAACCTGGCGAGGCGAGAATAATATGGAACAAATTCAGTAATGCTGGAGAGAATTTCGTTTGCTCGCACAAGGGGTCCAGATATGGTCCATTCCATTCCTCGGGATCCAATGGTTCCGGCGATTTGGACCATTTCTGATAGAAAGCCAACTTTTCCCAGCCATAACTGATGGTGGCCCAAAACTTCTTCCATCCCGTGTGCGGACGGAGTACGGCGATGGTGACCCGTCGGCAGTCGCACTGGGGTTCGTCGCAATAGAGCTCGACAAAGCCGTACTCTCCGTCGGGCAGATCGTTCCTACCGCGGAGAGTTACAGATCGGGTTTCGCGGGCAGCTAGTTCGGGGAATCGTTCTGAGAAAGGCGACATGGGCATGGCGAGATTTTACCCGAGTGCATGGGGCAGAGGAACAGAAGGAAGTTCTTGGATTGCGGCGGGCGCGTTTCAGCGAACCGGTAACAGCCCCACTTAACTCTGGGTCTGGGCTCACGGCGCAAACAGTGTTCCCGCCCCTACTTCTCCTCGTCGGAATAGTTGACGCCGGACAGTCTGCGCTTGAAGTGGCGCGGGCCCTTCTTTTACTTCTGCTCGAAATTTCGTTCGCGAGCACCGCGTGCCCTGGCGCCTTTGTTCGAATCCCGATTCGCCCGCTTCATTAGGCCGGCGACGGCCGGTTCGACCTTGCTTACTTCCGGCACACCGGCCAATTTTGGGGAAATCGCGCGACTCCTCTCGCTGGATGAATGCCTCGCGGAGATTGAGGCCGGTGGCCTCTTCATAATGGAACCTCGACCGGATCGGTCACAATCCCGTCGCCCCGTGCGATGGACTCGGAGATGGCGCTGCGGCGGGGCAAGTGTGCGCCGCATATGTGAACCACTGGGGGCGTCGACAACGGGATTGTCAGGTCGCCCAGATCAGACAGGAGCAGCATAGGCCGCCCACGGCAGCAACTGAGGACGGAAACCAAATTTAACCAGGATCGCTTCGGCGCAGTGAAGTCAGGATTGCACAACCATCAACCCACCAACCCCGTCGCGATGTGGCGCGGAAAGCAGTCAGACCCTGCTCGGAATCTTCGACATGGGGGCGGAAGTGGGGGGAGGAAAGCGCTCGTTCGTTTTTTGTTTTGGCGGCTTCAACGCTTCAACTCTTTTCGCCTAAGGGACGACACCGCAGACCGCCGGGACTTGGCCCTGACAGACTCTCCGGATCGACGGCTGCTGTAGCCGTGTACCTACACTTCTCGTCCCGCGCCTTCGATTGCCCACTTGTGGAAGAGGATTTCGCCGGTGGTCCCGAAAAACTTTCCTCGTGTGAAGTGCTTCGACTACAGGGGTCCAACTCTCGTTGTACTTTTCGACTGCCTACCAAACTTTTACAGCCTCCACGCTGACTACCGCCGGGACGTGGGCTACGACGGTCGTGTGCAGCACGATTTGCATGTTCTTCTGCTGCCAACCATTTGACAGAGGTTGCAATAGGTTACCTAGCCTGTTCGCGTCGCCCAGGAACTCGGCCGACGCCTGATTACTGTAGGTGTCGATCCCGGCTATCACGAGGACGAAGTTTCCAGTCTCTGAATCATTGAGCCTTGTAACAATCGCATAATCGTCCCCTCTCATTGTTCCCGGATCAGATTGCGTGATCCAAACCCGTTTTCTCTCGATACCCTCAACGATCCTATCGCCACCTTCAAGGCGAAAAGGGAGGTGACGCATCACTTCGAGCGTCCAGGCATTGCTAAAACCACCAATGAGAATTGTGGGTGATGATTGCAGATCCCCTACTGCAATATTGTTGCCGTAGCGAAAATCATAGGGCGTATTAAACCTCGTCAGGATCGAGGCAATCCGCGCTGCAGCGGCCACATCACCAAACCCAATCAGGGAATTCGTCGGAACCAGATCGTTTTCGTCGATCTTGTCTCCTTCTTTAATGGCGGGGAAGAATTCTCGCCCTCTTCCCAAGGATTGCAATCGATGTTCTCTGCGATAGCGGTCCAAGAAATCATCGCTGAGGAAGTATGCGTGGTTCGCACCGATGACCACGAGCACGGATTGCTTATTCACGATAGCCGCCCAAAACAGGTCATACAGCCGCTGATGCGGGGTACGACCTTGCCGCAACGTGAACAGGCCCGCCGTCAGCAGCACCGTCGCCACCAAAACACTTCCGGCGAGCCATCGCACCCAACTCAACCCGATTTTCGGATACCGCGGGCTCGCAAGACGGCGGAAGTCTTGGGCAACCGGAACTTGAGCGGGCACTGGGTGTTCGTTAGCGCCATGGGTGGCATTCCGATTCGTGTTCTCCTCGGACAGGTCTAAATCGGCGCGTACTTTGATGGTCCGATCCGCACCCTCCAATGTGCGGTCGAGCACGGTAAAGATCGCCCGATAGGAACCGCTTGGAATTTCTATTCGAAGGGCCTCAGGCCGGTGGTCATGTTGCAGGTAATGCTGAGCCAGTCTCTTTCGAACTTCGGCAGCACGCGATCGGACTACGGGATCGTTTCCAGTATCGTAGTCGGCGGGTCGACCAAACACATTGATACCGATCATGCGTTCGCGGAGCAATTCGTCGTGATGCGTCACCGATTGCTCTACGATGTAACGCAGGAGTGCCTGGCATTGGGGACTCGAGCGAAACGAGGTCCCCCCAAGTACCTCTGCCAATGCCTTCTCGATTGAAGCCGCCCCTTGTTCGACGCTCGGACGCCTAACGTTGCCCGCCAATGTTCTCCCATTCATTTGTAAATGCGGCTTTCGGTGCAGTCTTCGCGTCTACTTCGGGTTCGCCTCTGTGGGACAAGAGGAATCCCCATCCGCGAACCGACGGCCAACCCCGGGACCGACGAAGGAGATCGGCCGAGCCAGAAATGACAAATCAGCGCGGAGATTCTCTCACGCCTCAGAACCCCTTTCAAGCCTTAAATTGCGTTCATGTTAAATTGCGTTCATCCGCTCTTCCCCTCTGCCGAAGTGCTTCATCCCTTCGGGCATTGAAGTTTCAGTTCTGAGCCGTTTCATCGCGTGTCGCCCGCACATTATTGAATATAAATGTGTAGTAGGACCAAGAACTGGGTAAGGACCACTGTAAATCTACCTTTACGCGTCGAGATCAAATCGAAGAAGAAATAGAGGCCCTTGCTTATGGGAAGTGAAGTCCTGAAGCGACGGGATCAATGTATGGGAGCCACTTTACCCTTCGCCGGTGTCACGCAAGGCTATTTCCCTAATTTTCCTCCTTGCTGTTGATTTTTGTGGCTCGCCCTCCTTTCCTAAGTGTGCAAAGTAGACCGGGAATAATTACGGTAGCACTGCCGAACGCCAAAGTTTCCGTCACGGGCGTCGACACTGCAACTGTACTTTCCCCCCCAAAAAATCCGGATGGCGAAGAAATATTGTCGAGATTTCTTTCCGGGTCTCTTCTACCCAAGCAAGATCTGCTTCTCTCTTTTTTAAACCTCTTTCCTGACTTCCAAGTTCACAAAGTGACGTGCAGTACCCTGGTCCGCGAGCGGCGATGGAGGCCATGTTCAGGTACTGTACCGTCAGCTACCTGACTGATTTGATGTGGTTTTTTCTCCCCCGTATCGGGCGCACCGTAACAGACTTGCGATCGGACGGCGGTGTTTCTAGGATTTGGCGGTTTTAAGGACCAGAAGAGCGGACAATGTTCGCCGCTGGCCACATTTTGGAAGCGGAGTCTTTTGGAGGTGAGGTATGGATATGCGCAACCGGGGATCAGCCCAGAGAGTTCACGTTTTGCGAACAGCAATTGCGACCTTCCTTTCCGCGATGGCGGGTTTGCTCTGCCTCTTGGTACCACCCTTCAGCGCAGCTCAAGTAGACCAGGGGACGATCTCCGGATATGTGACCGACTCCTCGGGCGCAGTTGTGCCCAACGCGAAGGTGGAAATTATCAATGTCGATACCGGCCTGAAGCTGGAAACCACCACGGATGTACAGGGTGTCTACATCTCTCCCGCGCTTAAAGTAGGCCGTTACGATATCACCGCATCTGCGCCCGGATTCGCATCTTCGACGGTGAAGGACACGGAAGTGCAGGTCAATCAGAGGCAGGCGGTCAACGTTAAACTCAAGGTTGGAACATCGACCGAGACCATACAGGTCGAAGCCGAGAGCGTTCCCGTTCTCCAAAGCCAAGACGCCTCTGTGACCCAGGAAGTCTCCGCCCAAACGATCAATGACACTCCACTTAACGGACGCAACTATGTCTTCATCGCGCATCTGACCGCCGGGGTGGCGCCTGCAACGGACGCTCGCGGGCAGGCAAACGGGGATTTTGACGCGAACGGTCAACGTCCGGAACAAAACAACTTTCTTCTCGATGGGGTAGACAATAACAGCAGCAGCGCAGACCTGTTGAACAGCACCAGCTATTCCGTCAAGCCACCCCCCGACGCACTGGCGGAATTTAAGATCCAGACGATTTCCTACGACGCGCAACTGGGGCACTCGGCGGGCGCGGTCGTCAATGCGGCGATCAAGAGCGGTACCAACGCGCTGCATGGCAATCTCTGGGAGTACCTGCGCAACGACGCTCTCGATGCCCGCGAGTTCAATGCCACCACGGTCCCCGAGTACCGGCAAAACCAGTTTGGGGCGACCATTGGCGGTCCGATTATCCGGGACCACCTCTTCTTCTTCGGCGATTTCGAGGCGAACCGAATCGTATACGGAAGCCCCGTTTATGCCACCGTGCCGACGGCCGCCATGCGCAGTGGCGATTTCCGCGAACTGCTGAACCCCGCACTGACCGGACAACCTCAACCCGTGGTTTTGTATGAGCCCGGAAGCGGCGGGTCCACAATGCTAACCTGCAATGGTCAGCAAAACGTGCTTTGTCCCGGCCAGATCTCCCCGGTTGCGAAGCATATCCTCTCCCTCTATCCAAGTCCAAATACAAATGGCGGGCTACTCTACAACAACTACTACCAAAATGCCAATGCCATCGACAACACCGCCCAGTGGGATGGGAAGATAGATTGGAATATCAACCAGAAAGACCAAGCCTTCGCGCGCATGAGTTACAGCAACGACCAGGGAATGATCCCGGCTCCACTCGGGCCCATTCTCGACGGCGGCGGTTTTGGAGGAGGTGATCTGGCCGCCAAAGTGGAGAACATCGTGCTCAGCGAAACCCATATCTTCAGCCCACGCTGGTCCAACGAGTTCCGACTAGGCGAGAATTTGATGATCATCGAACATACCCAGCCAAACCGGAACACAGACGTCTCGAAGCAACTCGGCCTCGGCGGAATTCCGTTTGGGCCAAACAACGGAGGTCTGCCCGGCGTCGGCATTTCGGGAATCAACGGCTTTGGCTCCGCGGGTTTCTATCCTGCATTACAGCACGACAATACTTTTCAACTTCTGGATAACGTGGCTCGGGTGGTGGGCAATCACTCCATTCGTGCCGGAGCTGACTTTCAGAGAGTCCGGTTCAGCTATCTGGAAATAGGGGCTCCGCGCGGCGGATACAATTATTCCGGCCTCTACACAAGTCTTCCCGGAACGAGCTTTACCGGCTGGGGTGTCGCGGATTTTCTCGCCGACTATCAGAACTCGGCCGACGTCTCCCAGTTGGACAATGTCGATCATCTTCACTGGTACATGGCTGGTTACGTCCAAGATGACTGGACTGTCTCTCCCCGGCTGAGCCTGAACCTCGGTCTCCGTTACGACTACTACCAGCCGTACATGGAAATCCGCGATAGGCAATCCAACTTCGTGCCGCTTGCCACGGGCTTGGGCACAGGTAGAGGAGTATTCCTGATTCCGGAGAAGTACAGAAATCTCCCGCTCGCACCCTCCTTTTACAACATCGCACAGCAGAGCAACATTGACATCCAGTATGCAAGCAACCGCGCTCTTGGCACGGCCGCTAAGAGTGATTTCTCTCCCCGCCTGGGAATTGCCTATCACCCCATCAACGACTTGGTGGTTAGGGCCGGCTTCGGTATTTTCTATGGGGGCCTCGAAGACATAGGCGGGACTCTCGGCCAGCAGTACCCTTTCGAGTCAACGTCTAATTACCTGGCACCGAGTTGCGTGGCGGGTAGCCCATGTAAAACGGACGGAATCACGCTTCCCGCCGGATTCGCCAACCTGGCTGGGCCCGGACCGCAGAGTCCGGTTTCTTTCCCGTTCCTTGTCGGCCGGCCGCTGCACTATCGCGACAGCTACAGTGAGCAGTGGAACCTGACCACGCAGTACGCTTTCACTCGTAATCTAGGCCTGACGATTGGCTATATCGGCGCGGTGGGCAGGCACCAGCAGACGTTTGGCGACTTTAATTCACCGGAAGCTTTAGCATTTCCAGGCACAAACACGCAGCCATACTCGGCTTTTCCGTTACTGGGCGGCGCCTGGATGGACACCTACGGAGGTAAGAGCAGCTACAACGCGCTTCAGACCACGCTGGAGAAGCGTTTTGCTGCGGATCTTTCCTTCCTTGCCACTTATACCTACGCGCACTCGCTTGATACTGGATCCTCGCAGTTGGGGCAGGCGCCGTTCCGCAACATCGTGCTCCTCCCGCTGCGTGATGAAATGGCTAACTCCAATTTTGACGTGCGGCAACGAGCTACCTTCAACGGTAACTACACGCTGCCGTTCGGCCGCGGGCGCCGGCACTTGAATCAGAATCGGTTAACCGATTACCTCGTTGGAGGCTGGTCGGCTGCGCTCACATTTGCGGCCCAGACCGGCAACCCCATCTCTATCGTTCCCAATATCACAACCGCGGCGGGCGGCGGAGCCTATGCGTTCAAGATTGGTGATCCGTTCAAAGGAGGAGGGCAGCCCAATGCCACAAACCCGGATATCTCTTGTCCAGCCAGGGTACGGACACTGAAGCACTGGTTCAATCCCTGTGCCTTTGCCAACCCGCTCCCCGGAAATCAAATTAACGGTCTCGTCACCTCCCCTGCAGAGGTCATCCGCTATCTCGGCCCAACGCGGTATCAGACCTATGGGCCTGGGTTCAACAATACGAATTTGTCCGCCTTTAAGAACTTCAGCACGTTTCGAGAGCAGTATTTACAGTTCCGCGCCGATATATTTAATTTGTGGAATACACCTGCTTATGGGAACCCGACCGATTCTTCGATCAATAGCGTCAGCGGATATATATTGGACGCGCGATCACTGGGCGCATATACGCCCGACGCACGTTTCGTCCAATTCGCCCTGAAGTACTACTTCTGAAGGCTCTTGCTAGCTGAAGCCGCAAGCCGGAAAACGGAGATCTATGCTCCGGGAAGCCCGTGCAAACCTAGGATAACCCCGAGGCTCTTTCCGTGCTTGCCCTCAGCCTCGAATCAGAAAGAGGACTTCGAACCATGGTCTATCAGCAGCCGACGCGAAGGGCATTCATGCACGGGGCCGCCGCTCTGGGCAGTGGATTGCTTCACTTACCGCAGTTGGGGGACGGAGTTGCGCGGGCCACGCCGTCCACCGCTAACTTGTCCGGTGCTGAAGATTTCCGCCAACCTGATGCGGTGTTTGCATATTGCGGGCTGGACTGCCCGATGCCGCTGAGCCGACTGGGAGATGCGTGGACGCACAGGGGGATTCGCGTCAGTCTCGAGCCGGCTGCGGGAGAAGAGCTTTCCATCCTTCTTATGAGCCCGGCCGCTGCCCTGTCGCACCTGCATCTACGCTGGAAGATTCGAAGTTCAGCCGATTGGCGATGCCTGGGGGATGCCTGGGAACGCAGCTACGGCGACCTCGAATGGCGCGGTATTGCGCCGGATCGTGTGATGCCCTGGTATTTTCTGGCCTTCGATGGCCGGATCCTTCGCGGATATGGCGTGAAGACACAGCCATCCGCGTTCTGTTTCTGGCAGCTGGATGTCGAAGGCGTTTCGCTGTGGGCCGACATCCGGAATGGCGGAGCTGCGCTCGAATTAGGCCAGCGGCAACTCGATGTCGCAACGATCGTCACCTACGTGGGGCATCCAGGGGAAACGCCGGCTATGGGCGCCCGTGAGCTTTGCAAACGCATGAGCAACCAACCGCGGTTGCCGGCGGCCGCCCTCTATGGAAGTAACGATTGGTACTACGCCTACGGTCAAAATACGGCTGAGGGAATACTCCGCGATGCCGACCTGATGGCGCAGATCGCACCGCCGTCCGGTCCGCGCCCCTTCGTGGTAGTCGACGATGGCTGGCAGGATCGACTGCGCTTTCCGGATATGGCAGACTTGGCATCGAGTATTCACTCCCGAAAACTTCGTCCCGGGATCTGGATTCGGCCATTACGGGCGCCACTCAATGCAAAGCCTGGCTTACTGTTGCCCGACGCCCGGCTCGGGAGGCAGAGCGAGCACTCTACGCCTGCCTGGGACCCGACGATCCCAGAAGCGCTCGAGATGGTTCTTGACACCATCAGGCAAGCTATTTCCTGGCAGTACGAGTTGATCAAACACGATTTTTCCACGTTCGAACTGCTTGGCCGCTGGGGTCGAACGATGGGCGCGTTGCCTGCAAGTGGAGACTGGCGATTTGCCGATCGCTCGCTGACTACCGCAGAAATCATGATCCGCTTCTACCGGTCTCTACGCGATACCGCGGGCGAGAATGTCACAATCCTGGGCTGCAACACCGTCGGGCATCTCTGTGCCGGAATATTCGAATCGCAGCGTATCGGGGACGATACGAGCGGCACAAATTGGGAGCGCACCCGTCGCATGGGAGTGAATGCGCTTGCGTTTCGCCTGCCCCAGCACGGGACTTTCTTCCACGTCGATCCGGACTGCGTGGCAGTGACTCGCGATATCGACTGGTACTACACGCGGCAATGGCTGGATGTGGTTTCGCGCAGCGGCTCTTCGCTCTTTATATCGCCTGGCCGCGGGGCGATCGGACCGGAGCAGATTGCGGCGCTGAAGGATGCGTTTGCCCTGGTCCCGCATTCCCGGGGATATGCGGAGGACTGGCTCGACAATACCTCACCTCAGCATTGGCGCTT
>Ga0123356_10002415_pt1 | contig 19986 bp, 19 predicted proteins | sample TergutEmb28metaG_2_FD_92546 | JGI IMG/M metagenome (GOLD analysis project Ga0123356, IMG submission 92546) | Embiratermes neotenicus P3 segment gut microbial communities from Petit-Saut dam, French Guiana - Emb289 P3 | ecosystem: Host-associated > Arthropoda: Insects > Digestive system > Gut ... | reverse complement strand
GGGAAATGCGGCGTTATTGTTAGTAGACATGCCGATAAACCCCGTTGCTATATTCAGGTACGCCAGCATGAACAGTATTTCGTATTTATCCATTCCGCCGATACCGCCGAATCGCCAAGCCAGCAGGAATATACCCGATATGCCGGATATATCGGCGCATATATCTGAGATTAAACAAACTACCATAAACTTGGTATCGCGCAGTAACGCCCCTAAATCCATTTTTGCGTATATCGCCAAAAGTCCGAGGTAACGCTTGAAAGTTATTTTACCCACCGAAGCTCACCATCCTTTCCCGTGATTTGTTGAACCATAAAACCGCAATACTCCAAATAACCACATTCCAGAATAATTGCGTTGTAATTATCTTCGCCGGTTCCGCCGCGCCGACGTACAGCGAAAGCGGCGCTCCGCCCAAACTTCCGAACGGTTGAAACGTCATCCATTTGTCCATTCCAAACGGCAATATTCCAAACGGTATCACCGTACCCGAAAAAAACGAAACCACAGCCGAACGTATAACCCACATCAGCCATACTACATGGCGCGCCCTGAGCGTGAGGCAGAAGAATATAAATTCAAAAGCAAAGCCGAGGGACGCGCATAAAATTACGGACGGAATCACCCATAATGTCTGCGGGATTATTTGTATGCCGAACAACGGTGCGATGAGTGCCATTGGCAATGAAAACATCAGCAGCGTCGGCGCCCATTCGCCGACCGTGCGCGATATAACCTGCCCGAAAACCGACATCGGGCGGGTAAACAGAACCGCGCACTTTCCGGCGGAATCCCAATCGTTTATGAAGGTATCCACGATGAAGATTTTCGCAAGCAACGCATTTACATATGTATAGCTGAGTAATTGGGTCAAGGTCATTCCTGCGTCAACGCCGCTCGCCGTGATGATACGCCATATAAACATCAGAGGGACGAGGTAAATGACCTTCGTGATTATTTGCGGGAACATATAGACAATCCCGCCATTGGTTTGCCCGCGCAAAGCGGTTTGCGCGGTTTTGATGTATTTGTATATATACATAAAATTTAATTTTCCTCCGATATAAAATAAATTTTTATAGTTTTTAATTTTGGGCATAAAAATACCCTGTGCAGATTATTTTGACTGCACAGGGCCTACCAAACATAAAGGAGCGGGACTATGCCGCTATTTTATTAACGAACGGAGTTCGTTTTGGTGACAGGCATTCAAAACAATCTTGAAAATGGGCAGAATAACCCCTTGTAAGGCCCGAAATAGCTGCCTGTATAGGACAAACTACAGCTATAAGGGCAGACTCGTCCCTTGAAATGGCAAAATCCATCGAGAGCTGATGGTTCGTTCTTGCCAAAAGGGCGCAGTTATCCCTTGTATTGATCATTTTGAATGAATACTTACGCGCTATATCACTGCCGGGGAATAATTCTATTGCGCGTAAAAATTTCGATTGCTCCATGCCTTTCACCACCTTTCGTAAAACAGTATAATTATAATATCACAAAAATGCCGAAATGTCAATTAAATTTTTTATGAACAAGGCAGTTTTTCAACCGTATGACTTATTGATATGGCGCTTGATACGGAAGGTAAAATTTCTTTTTTGCGTGTTTGTGGCGTTATGGAGGAATTATCTCAGATTTTCGAAAAAAAAGTAGACTTGTTCGATTTTCGAGAAATAGAGCAGGACAGCGATATTATGAAAGAAATAACCAAGAAAGGGATATTGCTTTATGAAGCTTAATATTATGGAAGATAACAAAATTCTTTTCTGACGCAACGATAAAACGACGAAAAAAATCGCCGTATTATGCGGCAATTCTTTCAAAACAAAACAAAAAAACAAGCCTGCGTTCATAAAAAAATTGACAAAAAGTTTTTTAGCGCAGGCTTGCTTTATGAGTGGTGATCCATCGGGGAATCGAACCCCGGACCACATGATTAAAAGTCATGTGCTCTACCGGCTGAGCTAATGAATCACAGTTCAAAGCGTCTTTTAAAATCAGACGACCATGCCATTATACCACATTTCAAAAGGTTTGTCAAGGCTTAATTTAAAATTTTTAAATTTTTTTCGTCAACGCAGCGATCCGATCAAATACCGCATGTAATTGACATATTGAGAGAATACGATCCCCGGTTCCTGCAGTTCGGGCAGCCAGCGTTTCGTCCATTCCAACGATAAAACGCCGTCATAGCCGCTTTCCGCCATAAGTTTCAATATATCGGATATGGGCAGATCCCCGTGGCCTACCATTCTGTACTCGAGCTTTTTTGTTTTTGGATCCGTTGCCGAATCCTTGATGTGCAAATATTTGACATATTTTCCGATATTGCCGAATACCTGCTGCGCATTTTCGGAAAAAAACCTGCACGGGTGGTTTATATCCCAAAGCACACCTTTGTTTTCTCCCGGTATTTTCTCCATGAACCCCGCCAAAACCCCGCTTTCGGCGAATATCCCGTTTGTTTCGATAAGAGGCGTCACGCCTTTGCCTTTCGCGTACGCGCATATTTCGGAATAAACCGAAACGGCGCAGGCCGTGTCGGTTTTTTCGGCTTCCGGGCGCGGGGAAATCATAATCCGGACAAAAGGCGCCCGGAGCCCGGCTGCCAGATCTATATATTCAAACGCTTCTTTTTTACCCGCTTCTGCCGCTTCGGGGAGGCCTATCACGGCGTTTGAGGCCAGCATGGACACGAAAAGCCCCGCGTCTTTGAGTTTTTTTGCCGTGGCTTCGATATTTTTTTCATTGAAGATATTGAGTTTGGGCGCGTATATTTCATTTTTGATGCCCCTTATCTCTATTGCGTCATAACCGAAATCCTTCGCCGCGGCGAAGATTTCATCAAAAGACCAATCGGGGCAGCCTACCGTTGAAAATGCCAATTTCATGAGTTTATCCCCCTTTAAACATTGTTATATCGTTTCCTCTTCACCGAGGTTAAATTCCGCGGCGGCTTCCTCGCGGAGTTTGTATTTTTGTATCTTACCGCTCGCCGTCATCGGGAAACTGTCCGTGAATTTGACGTATTTCGGGACTTTATGGCGCGCGAGGTTGCTTTTTACGGCTTGTTGCAACTCCTCGGCTGTCATGGTTTCGCCTTCTTTTAATATCACGCAGGCCATGATTTCTTCGCCGTACTGTTTTGAAGGCACGCCGACTACCTGTACATCGCTGACTTTGGGTATGGTGTATATGAATTCCTCGATTTCTTTGGGATATATATTTTCCCCGCCGCGTATGATCATGTCTTTCAGCCGGCCTGTGATCTTGTAATACCCGTTTTCGTCTGCTACCGCTATATCCCCCGTGTGAAGCCAGCCGTCGCCGTCGACAGCCTGTTTTGTGGCTTCCTCCATTTTGTAGTACCCTTTCATGATGTTGTAGCCCTTCGCGCAAAACTCGCCGGGTTCCCCGGGGCCCAAAATCCTGCCGGATTCCGGATCCGTTATTTTCGCTTCGACGTGCGGCAGAGTTCTGCCAACCGTCGAAACCCTCAAATCAAAGGGGTCCTCTGTTATGTGCTGGGTACAGCCCGGGGAGGCTTCGGTCAAACCGTAAACGCTTGTGATTTCGGTCATGTTCATGTACTTCGCGGCATCGCGCATCACTTTTTCGGGGCACACCGAACCCGCCATGATCCCCGTGCGCAAATTTTTGAAATCGTATTTTTTGAAATCCGGGTGGTCGATGATATTTATGAACATCGTGGGCACCCCGTTGAAAGCCGTGCAATTTTCTTTTTGGATCGCCTCCATCACGGGTATGGGGGAATAATAGTCCACGGGTATCATGGCCGCCGCGTGGGTGACGCACGCCGTAATCGACAATACCATGCCGAAACAGTGGAAAAACGGCACGCATATGCAATACTTGTCGTCCGGCGTCAGTTTCATGCAGTCGCCGATATCCCTGCCGTTGTTTATTATATTGTAATGAGTGAGCATGACTCCTTTGGGAAAACCCGTGGTCCCGGAAGTGTACTGCATATTCACCACATCGTGAATATCAAGGGATTTCACGATATTTTCATATATATCGGAATCCACTCCCTTTCCCAAATCATAGAGTTTTTCAAATTTTATCATTCCGCCGGGCGCTTTTTGCTCTTTGCCCGCGTATATGATCCTTTTGAGGCGCGGCAGCACCGGCGAATCGATTTCTTTTGACGGGTCGTGCGAAGGAAGTCCGGCGACGAGTTTGTTTATCGTTTCTATGTAATTTGAATCTTTAAACCCGTCGATTAAAACGACCGCTTTTGAATCCGACTGTCTCAAAAGATACTCGGTCTCAAATATTTTATAGTTTGTGTTGACAGTCACGAGAACCGCGCCTATTTTCGCGGCGGCAAAAAAAGTGATCAGCCATTCGGGGACATTGGTGGCCCATATGGCTATGTGGTCTCCCTTTTCTATCCCGAGCGCCAAAAAACCTTTTGCGGCGGCTTCGACTTCCCGGTTGAATTCGGCGAAAGTTCTCGTATAGTCCCTGTCGCAGTACTTGACGCACAGACGGCCGGGATATTTTTCCTCGAGGAGGTCGAGCAGCTTTCCGAATGTTATTTCAATTAAATCGGTTGTATCGAACAGCATTTTCATTTTCCTCCAATTCTTTACCACTACTGTACACTGTATTATAGCTCAAAAAACCGAAAAAAACAAGGTATATTAAAAAAAGTTACAATTTTTTTCAAAATTTTCCCGTATATTGTTGTTTATATTTTGTTTTTGCGCTATAATATACTATGGGAAATAAATAACGGGAGGATTTTTTATGGCAATAAAAAGGCTGTATCTGTTTTTGATTTTGGCGCTGGTTTTTTCGCTTTTTGCTTCCTGCGGCGAAACAAACCAAACGGCAGGCGAAACCGGAGATGAAAATTCAAAAGACGCCGATTCTGCAAACGGCAAAACGGACGACGGCACATCTGAACAGAATATATACGAACAGTTTCCGAAAACAGATTTCGGCGGCAGGGATTTTACCATTTTGCTGTTCGAATACATGCAGGAAGAACATTACAGCGAGAGCGAAATCGGCGATGTATTCAATGACGCCGTGTACAACCGCAACAAAAAAATCGAAGATGATTTCAATATAAACCTGAAATTCAGAGCCAATATTTACGGGGAAGTCACCAACGATCTGAAAAAAAGCGTTCTGGGCGGGGACAACGCCTACGATTTGGGCGCGATGCACGCGGTCGCGGGGGCGAGCGTGGTGGGAGACAATCTGTACACCGACTGGAATAAGGCGGATGTGATAAAAGAAAATTTGGATAAGCCGTGGTGGAACAAAAACGTGGTCAACGGAATGTCGATAGGCGGCAAGTCGTTTTTTCTGGCGGGCGATATTGGGTACATTTTCACGGCGCATACCCACGCGTTTTTGTTCAACAAAAAACTGTTCGCCGAGGCCGGAATGGAATATCCCTATGAAACGGTCAAAAACGGAAAATGGACATACGACGCTTTTGAGGCGGCAATCAAAAACTGCAACCAGGATTTAAACGGCGACGGGAAATTGGATATAAAAGACGACAGGTTCGGGTTTACTTCGATGGGATTGTTCGCCGACACTATGTATTTTTACAGTTTCGGCGGCAAAATCGTCGAAAAGGACGAAAATGACTATCCCGTGCTCGTGCTTGGCTCCGAAAGAAACGCCTTGGCAATCGACACCGGATACAGATGGTTCATAGGCAACAGCTGCCCTGTGACCGTCTATACGGGAGACGACGATTACACGAGGGAACTCTCCCATATAGCCTTTCATTTGGACAGAGTGTATTTTTTGGGTACAAACCTCAAAAATCTCAGGGTTTTCAGGGACATGGAAAGCGAATACGGAATAGTGCCGTTTCCCAAATTGGACGATTCGCAGCCCGATTATATTTCGAATGTGGACGGGGCCGCGACGATGCTCGTGCTTCCCAAAGGGGTAAACATCGAAGTTTCGGCTGTAATCGCGGAAGCCTTGGCGAGGCAGTCTTCAATCACGGTTATCCCCGCCTATTACGATTCCACGCTCCAGCTGAAATTCACGCGCGATGAACCCACCACGGAAATGCTGAAAATTTTGAAAGATACCGCGTATTTCGATTTGGGGTATATATACAATTTCGCAGGCTCCGGGTTTGTCTCGCGGGACCTGATTTTACAAAAATCGGCGAATCTGGCTTCATATTACGAAAAAAACGAAGCCAGGATACAAAAAGATATAGATAAACTGATCGCATACTGCCAGAATATGGAATAGTTACAAAATAAATAACGGAGGATTTTTATGAAAACAACATTCGCTCTATGTTTCGGCAACCGGGGTTTCATGCCCGGCGAATTGATTTTGGAGGCGCGGAGAGAAATGGCCGAAGCGCTGACCAAAGCGGGGTTCGGCTATATTTTGATGGACGAAAAACTCACGCGCTACGGAGCCGTCGAAACGCGCGAGGAAGGAAAACTGTATCACGATTGGCTGAGCAAAAACGCGGGCGCATACGACGGGGTCATATTCTGCCAGCCCATATTCGTGGACGAAAACGGCGCGGCAGCCGCGCTGCGCGACGCCGGCGTCCCGATTTTGATGCAAGCGTACCCCGACGAAATCGGAAAATTGGATTTCAAAAACCGCAGGGACGCATACTGCGGCAAATTCAGCGTCACGGACGTTTTTACCCAGTGCCGGATCCCTTTCACGGTGCTGAAACCACACACGGTACACCCTCTAAGCGAAAAATTCGCGCAAAATCTGAGGGATTTCGCGGCCGTTTGCCGCGTGGTGAAGGGCATGAAACGGTTTGTCATCGGAGCTCTCGGCGCCAGGACGACCGCTTTCAAAACGGTGAGATACGACGAAATCGCCTTGGAAAAATACGGCATCACCGTGGAATCCTTCGATTTGTCGGAATTGATATTCAAAGTAAACAACTTGGATGAAAAAGACCCGAGGGTTTACGCGAAACTCAACCGTTTGCGGCAGTATGCCGATTGTTCCGGGGTTCCGGAAAAAAACATGGATACCCTGGCGAAAATTTCGGTGATTATCGACGAATATATCGAAGAGTACAAACTTGACGCGATCACCCTGCGCTGCTGGAACGATATGGAAACCATTTTGCGCGTGTGTCCCTGCGTGCTGCTGAGCGAACTCAACGACAGGGGCATTGCGGCCTCGTGCGAAATCGATTTATGTTCGGCGATCACGATGCGGGCGCTTTCTTTGGCTTCCGGGCAGCCTTCCACCGTGCTCGACTGGAACAACAACTACGGCGACGACGAAGACAAAGTCATTTTGTTTCACTGCGGGCCGGTGGCCCAAAGCCTGATGGCAAAAAAGGGAACAGTGACGGAACACAAAATGTTCGCCAAAAATGATCCCGGATCCGGCTGGGGCTGCAATGAGGGGCGCATCGCGGCATTTCCCATGACTTTCGCCAACTGCCGGACCGAAGACGGAAAATTGATCGCCTATACGGGCGAGGGCGAATTTACGGACGATGTAATCGAGGAGGGCTTTTTCGGCTGCGGCGGAGTGGCGAAAATACCGGATCTGCAAAACAAGCTCATAAAATTGGCCCGCGGGGGCTTCAAGCACCACACCTCGGTCGGGATGGGGCATATGAAAAATATACTGGACGAAGCGTTTAAAATTTATTTGGGTTACGATATGGTTGAAATCGATTAAAAAAAAATCCCCGGTTTTACGGGGATTTTTTCATCGATTGTTATTCTTGTCAGTCCAAACCCAGCACGTTGTCGATGAATTTGGCCATCGCCTTTTCGACGGCAGGGGCGTTTTTCTCATAGAACGAAGCGATATCCACGCTCTTTCGCTCCATCAGGTTCGACATCGCGTATGTCATTCCGTTCCCCTCGCCGAAAGTCCAGCTGAACTCATATACAAGCCCTTTCATAATCAGGCCAAACATCTCATACGATTCTTCGTCGCGCAGGTATCTGTTGGCATACATCACGTCATAAATCGCCGGAACCACATTTTTGTATGAATATACCGACAGCGCCTCGGATATGACGCCGCACATCTCTATATTTGCGGCGTCCGCCGGTATTACCATCAGCTGCGTGTCCGCCATGCAGTGATAATCTTTCTGGAGCGTGTCGTATTTGGGCAGCGGTATCATTCCGAATTCCAAAGTGATACTCAAAAACTGTTTGAGGAGTTCGGTATTCGAGTGCAGAAACAATATCTGCCCGTTTTCAAACAGCGGCGTATATGTGCCGATTGTGGGCAGAGTTTCGCTTTGCGGGATTATATATGTTTTGTTTCCCGTATAGAGCAGATCATAATATTTTTCGACCACGGTTTGCATCTTTTCGCTTTCAAACGGTGTGTAGCGCGGGTACCCGTCGCTGTCTTTTTCCGTGAGGAAAAGCCCGTTTGAGTGAACTACCGGGACCGTCTGCCAATTCAGCCAGTGGGCGTAGCCGTACCTGTCGTTTTTGTCGAATGCCCCGTCGCCGTTTAAATCAGCCGAAACGACAACTGACATCTGGGCCAATTTGTCCCAGGTCCAGCCGCCGCTTTTCACCAAACTGTAAGGGCTTTCGAGCTCAAAATCGGTTATCATCTGCTTGTTGAAGTATATGACCCCCGGGCGCTGGTATACATAATCGTTCGAGGCCACATAGAGCCGGCCGGCGATTGCGAGCGTTTCCTTTATGTTGCCGTTCCACCAGGGCTTCGACATGTCGGCATTTGGGATTTTATTCCAGTCGCAAAGATATCCGCTGCCCGCCAGACCGGTAAGGCCGGCGAAAGTGTGAACCAATCCGAGGGCGTATTCGCCCGCGCCCGCCATGACGCTTTTTTTGACCGCGACGGCGACCTCGTCCCAATCCCCCCCGGTATCGCTGAGCGCGAGTTTTACGTTAAAGCGTTCCTCAATATCGAGATTTCGTTTGTACACGGCGTCGTCGATGATCGAGCCCGTCTGCTCCTCCACGAAATACGGTTCCTGCATTTGCCTGGTCGAAAGCGCCACGTTAAATACGGCGCCGCCAAAATCATGCGCCCCTATGCCGTCCTCGACTTTTTGACGGTCGGAAAACCCGCTTTCATCTTTGTTTTCTTCGCCGCCGGTATCTTTTTCGGTGGGCGCGTTTTCCGAATTTCCGGAGCTTCCGCCATTATTTGAATTTGAACAGGATATGGCAAACACCGCCAAAAAAGCCATTAAAAAAAACAAAATGTTCTTTTTCATAAAAATTTCCCATTTTTCAGATTAATATTAATCTGTTCTTAATATTTTATTGTTATCCTTAGTCTGTATGTACATTATATCGCTAAATCATCGAAAAGTCAAGAATTTTGACAAAAAATTATTTTGGAGGTTTTTATGTTTGAAAATATCGGTTTCATAAAAGCGGATATACCTTTCGTAAGGGAATTTGACGGCGAAAAAAGCCCGTGCGTGATGTTCAGAAAAAAATTCACGGCGGAAAATTTCAAAAATGCCAAAGTGCACGTGTGCGCCTTAGGTTACGGTTATTATTATCTCAACGGCAAAAAAATAACAAAGGATTTGTTCACCGCTCCAATAAGCGACTACAACAAAACGCTGTGGTACAATTCATATGACGTCACCGATATTTTACAGCCGGGAGAAAATATATTTTTTGTCATTTGCGGAAACGGGTTTTACAACGAATCGTTTAAAACGCCCTGGAATCACGACGAAGCTCCGTGGCGCGACAATCCCAAATTCATACTGAAATTGGAAACAGACAAAAAAACCGCGCTTGTTTCGGATTCCACCTGGAAATGCACGGACAAAACGCCGGTGGTATTCAATCATTTGAGAAGCGGCGAACATTTCGACGCGCGCTTGTACGATGTGCAGTTCACCGAATCCGGTTTTGACGACAACGGCTGGGGATACGCGGCGGCGGATGCAAATCCGCCGAAAGGCGAATTCAGAGAGTGCCTGTGCGAGCCGATCCGCGAGTGCGCGGAGTACAAAACGGTAAATATGGTTCAAACCGGGCCGGCTAAGTATGTTTTTGACATAGGGCAAAATATTTCGGGCTATATCCGGCTCAAAATCAAGCAGGAAGCCGGGGATCTGCTTGTGATAAAATACGCGGAGACGGTAAACTGCGACTGGGCCCCGCAGTACAACGGCATGACCGGTTTTTACCGGCAGAGCGAGTTTATGACCGACAGGTTCATATGCAGCGGAGAAGAATTCAGCTGGTCTCCGATGTTTTGTTACCACGGATTCAGATATGTCGAAATCGAAGGGCTGAAAAATCCCGGTTTTGATACGGTCACGGGTATATTCGTTCATCAGGATATAGAAAAAATATCCAGTTTCGAGTGTTCCAACGATAAATTGAACAAATTGTTTGAAATCGGGCAAATGGCCACATATTCGAATCTTTTCTACATGCCAACGGACTGCCCCACCAGGGAAAAGTTGGGCTGGGCAAACGACGCGCAGGCTTCCGCCGAGCAGATGCTGACCAATTTCAACATATCAAAACTGTTTAAAAAATGGTATGCGGACATACTCGACTCAATGCGGGAAGACGGAGCCATACCCGGAATAATCCCCACGGGCGGCTGGGGATACGAATGGGGGAACGGGCCCGTATCGGAGGGCATTTTGTTTGAGATACCCCACCGGATATATCAGCATACAGCCGATTACTCTCTGCTTGTCTCCGCCCTGCCGTATTTTGAACGGTATTTTGAATTTCTGGAGAGCCGCAAACAACCCGACGGGCTTTTGAATTTCGGGCTTGACGACTGGGCCTGCCCGGAGCCCTCAAAAACGCCCGGAAAACTCATAAACCAGGCGTTTGTCATAAAATTCATGAAAATCGCGCTGCTGGCGGCGGAGCTCGCCGAAAATGAAAATCTAAAGGAAAAATACGGCGCCGGACTTGAAAAATCCAAAAAATTATTCAAAGACAACTATGTAAACGCGGACGGCACATGCAAAATAAACGAACAGACGGCAGTCGCGATGACGGTTGTGTATATTTCGGGAAATTCAGAACCCGTCAAAAATCAGCTGAAAAAACTCGTCGAGGCCAGAGGTTTTCATCACAACTGCGGCATGGCCGGGCTTCCGCACCTCTACGCCGCGCTTGGCATCTGCGGGCTCGCCGGATACGCGTATAAAATCATCACCGCAGGCGGATATCCTTCATATACGCGCTGGCTCGAATGCGGAGCCACCACCCTGTGGGAAACCTGGCAGCCCGGCAATTCCAAAAACCATCACATGTATTCGGATTTTATGTCGTGGATGATGAAAACGCTCGTCGGGATAAACATAAAAAAGCCCGGCTACAAGGAAGTTTTGATAAAACCCGAATTTATTCCGGAACTCGATTTCTGCCGGGGACATATAGACACGCCCATGGGCGAAATATCGGTTGACTGGAAAAAAGCAGACGGGAAAATAATCTTGGAAATCAATATACCCGAAAACATACTCGCAATATACGGCGGCCAAGAACTTAAGCCGGGCAAAAACGTTTTGGAGGCGTGATACTCATTCTTCGTTTTGTTCCGTTTCGGCGTTTGCTTCATTTGCCGGATTATGCTTCGCGAAGTCTCCCCTGCCCTTTTTTACGGATAAATTCACCCCGTCCGAAACTATAACGATATCGCCTTCCAAATCGGTGCGCAGCACTCTCGCGCCGCCCGCTTCAAGCCTTTCGACCACTTTTAAATTCGGGTGGTTGTAGCTGTTGTCCGCCCCGCAGAATATGACGGCGTATTTGGAATCTATCCTGTTCAAAAAAGTGTCCTGGCTCGACGTGGACGAACCGTGATGGGCCACTTTCAAAACATCGGCGAATAAGCTTATATTATTTTCATCGCAGAATTCCATGACTTCATTTTCGGGTTCTTTCTCCATATCCCCCGTAAACAAAAACGCGTTTTCCTTATAGATCATTTTTACGACTACGCTGTAATTGTTCAAATTATCGTAATCCTTCGGGGAGGGACCCAAAATCATAAATTCCGCCTCCCCGAAATTAAACCTCAGCCCCGCCTTTGCCTGCGTCACCTCCAGCTCCTTTTTTTCTATCTCCGTTATAAGCCTTTCAAATGTTTTAGTGGTGTGTGAAACGTTTGGCATTATCAGCGTCTCTATGTTGTAATTTTTCACAATCATGTCGGATGAGCCTATATGGTCCGAATGCGGGTGGGTGAATATCACATATTTGAAGTTTTTTACATTGTAGTGATCGAGATAAGCCGAAAGTTTGTCATATTGGTTTCTTTCGCCCGTATCGATTAACATATACTGTCCTTCGGGGGTTTGGATCAAAATGCTGTCCCCCTGGCCCACGTCTATGAAATGGACGGCGAAATTCCCCGACACATCGGCGTCGGCGTCCTCGAAAATATCCGTTATCGAATCCTTAAAATACGCGAACGCGGCGGCGAGCGCGATGACGATGATTACTATCACCGCGATTATATTGTTGTTTGCGCTGCTTTTTTTGCTTTTTCTGCGAGCCATAATTTTTTTCTCCGAATTTGATACGCTTTTAAAATATTATATTTATTATACTCCAAAAACAAAATTTTTTCAATACATTTATTGTTAACATTTATGATTGTCAAAAAAAACGGAATATACCAAACAAAAATAGAGGATTTGAGCAGCGACGGCCGGGGGATCGGCAGAATCGAAGGTCTCGCGGTTTTTGCCGCAGGGGTCATCCCGGGCGATACCGCCGAAATCAAAATTACAGAAACAAAAAAGAATTACGCCTGCGGAAAACTCGTTGAAATAACCGAACCTTCAATTCACAGGGTACCCCCGAAATGCGCTTTTTTCAAAAATTGCGGGGGCTGCGCGCTTTTGTGTATGGATTACGCCGCGCAATTAAAGCAAAAAACAAAAATGGTAAAAAACTGCCTTGAAAGAATCGGGGGATTTAAAAACGCCGGCGAGATAACAAAACAGATCATCGGCATGGAAAATCCGTATAATTACAGAAACAAAGCGCGTTTTCATGTAAAGAAAATCGCTTTTCACGAAGGAGCTTCTATAGGGTTTTATTCGGCAAAAAGCCACGATATAGCGGACTTGGACAGCTGCGCCGTTTTGGATGCGAAAAACGATAAAATCATAGATATATTCAAAAAATTCATAAACAAAAACATTGAAAAATTTCCGCCTTACGATGAAATGACCGGCAAAGGCCTGTTGCAGAGCATATTCACCCGCGTCGGCTTTCATTCCGGCGAAATCATGGCGTGCATTAAAATAAACGGAAATGATTTCCCGGACTGCGGAGAATTGACAGGAGAGTTGGCGGGTGTGGAAGGCATGACAAGCATTGTGCTTTGCAACGGCGGAAATAAAACAAAAACCCTTTGGGGAAAGAGCTATATCACCGATTATATAACCGATAAAAAATTCAAAATTTCCGCAAATTCTTTTTATCAGGTAAATCCGGCGCAGACGGAAGTATTGTATAAAGAAATTCAAAAATATGCCGCCTTGGACAAATCCATGGTATGCGCCGACGCGTACTGCGGCATAGGCACGATAACCGTCATGCTCGCCCCTCTCGTAAAAAAGATTTACGGCGTCGAGATCATAGAGCAAGCGGTCTCGGACGCCGTAGAAAACGCGAAAATAAACAACATAAAAAACGCCGAATTCATAGCCGGAAAGTCCGAGGAAGTTATCCCCAAACTCATCGCCGGCGTCGAAAATATCGATTTGCTCGTCGTCGATCCCCCCAGAGGGGGCTGCGATATAAAGCTCATCGAAAGCCTTTTAAAATCAACAATACAAAAACTGATCTATGTCTCGTGCGACCCCGCTACTTTGGCCCGCGATTTGAAATTACTGACGGAAACGGCGTATGAATTAGTTACAGTCCAGCCGGTAGATATGTTTCCCCATACGACGCACGTCGAGACTGTTGTTTTATTATGTCGTAAAAATTCTTTCACGCTAATTCCACTCGTTGCGCATCAATGATTTTTATTTTCGTGGGGTGGCTCAATTTATAGTCTATTTCTATCGGTTTATATACATCGTCCCTGTAGCCTTTATACCCTTTTTCGTATTCTTTGACTCTCGCGTCAAACTGCACAACGTCATTTTCTTGCAAGTTTAATTTCTCAAAAGATTTTGTCAAATTAAACCACAAATGATCCGCAACCAATTTGTTCTCAGCATTTTTAATCTCGCAAAGCAAAACAGTTTTTTCAGGTCCGCGCCAACCGCTTTTGATTCCGAAACGGACGAAAATTCCCGTGAATGTTTCCCGTTCTTCGACTTTTTCAGCCAATTGTTTTCTCATATTATTGTTCGACTCTTATAATTCTCTCATCTGTGAAAATGTCGGATTCATCGCGGCTTTTCGTCGAAAATTCGCTCACGACCGCCCCTTCCGGGCCGCTTTTGAACCAATGTTTTGTGTTGGGGTACAGCGTGTACTGTTCGCCCGGGTTCAGCTCGATTTCGTGAAATACGGTGTAACTGCCTTTTGGAGCCGCCGGCGGATCCGTTTTCCTGTTTTTCGTGTCTTCCCCCTCCACATACAGATATACCGTGCCGTACCTGCACCGAAACGTCTCTTCCTTGCCCGGTTCGCCTTCAATTGACGGATGGCGGTGTTCGGGGCAGGTTTGGCCCGGGAGCATGACGAGTTCCTTGGCGCATACCCTGTCCGTGTTCACATAGACCAATATTTCAAGTCCCGTGATATCTATTTCGTTTAACCCGAAATCCGCGAACTCGATACTGTTTTTTTCCTCTTCCGTTATCCTTATATTCGCTTTTTCGAAATACCCGATCGTTTTGGCGATAACTTCCCCTCTTTTTTCCGCTGAAATCATTATTGACCCTCCTTCACTATATTAAATATTGTTCATTTTCCCGCATAAATTTTTGGATTTGATCGAAAGGCACGATGCCGGCCGTCGCGCCCGTTTTCATCACGCAGTGGGTCCCCACGGCGTTGCCTATCCTGCAGCATTCGCTTAAAGGATATCCCTTTACAAGCCCGAACAAAAATCCCGCGCAGAAACTGTCCCCTGCCCCGGTCGTATCCGTCGGCTTGACATTTGAATATGTGGGAAAATATTTCCCTTCGCTTGATTTTGTCTCCCTGAGATAACAGCCTTTTTTCCCGAGTTTTATCACCACGTGACCCACGCCCATATCGAAAAACACATCGGCGATTTTGTTATGTTCGCTCTCTCCCGAAAGTTTTTCGGCTTCTTCCACGCTGGGCATGAAATAATTTATGTACGGCATGCTGGCTTCGAGTTTTTCCATCCATTTCCCCGTGGAATCCCAGGCGGTGTCGAGCATCGTGATTTTGCCCATTTCCTGGCTCTTTTTTAAAACGTTCGCGCAGGGCTGCCCGTCGAATGAGGGCATTATCAGCATTCCCGCGGGAAACACGATTTTGCTTTTTTCGATCAATTCCCAGTCGATATCTTCTTCCGTAAAATACGCGTTCGCGCCCGGGCAATGCAAAAACGTCCGCTCCGAATCCGAGGCGATGAGCGCGACGGAAGCGGAAGTCGGATACTGCGAAATTTTCAGCCCGGTTATATCCACGTTGTTTTTTACGAGCACGTTCTTTAAAAATTCGCCGAACGAATCGCCTCCTATTTTCGCGATGATAGCGCTTTTTGCCCCCAGTATCGACAAATCCACGGAACTCGACATCGCGCAGCCGCCGTTGTAAAGCAATATACTGTCCTGATAAACAAGGGTCCCCTTGGGAGGCAGCCCGTCGACTGTCCGCACAATCACGTCCGCCACTATATTTCCCACGCATACAACATCAAACATTTTTAAACCTCCGAAATAATTTATTATTTTTATCGTTTATCAATTTATCAATCGAAATATTTTATTTGCAATACATTTTTATTTTCTTTATTATAGCACAGATATATGTAAAAATTATTTTTTTTTGAATTTTTTGAATATATTTTTTTAAAACGGGCCCCGCCGAGCTGATTTTTTTTGGCGGTCGAAAAAGTATTCAGCCCTTCGGCCATGCCTTTGCCCGTATATTTTATATACGCTTCTTTTTTCGCCCATATCGAAAAAAAATTGTCGATGTAGGCTTCTTGTTTGGTTCGGCCGGTTTTGGTTTCCGGACGCTTTAATATGGAATCCAAAAAAGCGTTTTCCTGCTCGGCGTAAAACCTTGCGGCGATTTTTTTGCAGGTCTGCAGGTTTTCTATGCTTCTTTTCTGGCAATCCGCCCCTATGTTGAATTGGGCCACTGCGCAAATCATCATGTTTTCGCTGTGCGAGAGCGAAAAACAAACGGAATCCCGCGCATACGGCTTGCCGTATTCGTCTTTGAAAATCTCCGGTTCTTTTTCGCCGGTAAAATCGCGTATGCATCTTTTCATAAATGCCGAAGAAAGCTTTTTGTCATCCGGTATATCTTCGCGCCATTTCGCGTTTTTTACATCTTCGCAAATATACAAATTCACTTTTTATCCCCCGTCAAATCCCCCGTGCGATAATTATATCACAAATTAACATAAAATTTCAAGATATTTTTAATAAAAATCTTGACTTTATTTTATAATGAGGTATAATTATACTTAGCGCAGAATTTTTTATTTTATATTATATTTTGGAGGTATTATCAATGGGCGAAAAATTGAAAGCGGCCGTGGTCGGCTGCGGGGGCATATCGAACTGGCATTTCGGCAGGGTCAAAGCCTACGATGACGTGGAATATGTGGGTTTTTACGACATCGTAAAAGAGAAGGCCGAAAAAATGGCCGCCGCCAAAGGCGAAGGCAAAGCGTTTGACTGCTATTTTTCGATGCTGGACGAGGGAAAACCGGATATACTGTATGTCTGCGTCCCTCCGGATCAGCACGGCATGATCGAGCTCGAGGCGATTAAACGCGGAATACACATGATGATCGACAAACCGATCGCCACGGACGCGGCCATAACCGAAAAAATTTGCGACATGGCCACACAGTATAATATCATCATCTCCGTCGGGTTCCAGGACAGGTATCAGGATTTGATCGATTCGGCGAGGGAACTTTTGGTGGGCAGGGAAATCGGCCTGATAAACGCGGTTTGGGTCGGAGGCATACCCGGGGTCTACTGGTGGAGGAGGCGCTCGACTTCCGGGGGCCAGAATGTGGAACAGCATATCCATCATTTCGATTTGCTGCGTTATCTCGTGGGAGAGCCCGTATCCCTTTACACCGCCGCGGGAAAAGGCATGGTAAAACCCAACGCCGTGAATCTTCCGGGATATGACGTGGAGGATTACTCGGCGACTGCCGTCACATTCAGAAACGGCTCGGTGGCCAATATATTTACCGGCGACTACATGGTCGAAGGCGGCGGGATGGAAGGCGGCATCACATTCTACGCCAAAGACGCGACGGTCAAATACATTCTTCGGAACAAAGTGGTGTTCACCGACAAAAACGGCTCAAAGGAAATTCTGCCGAAAGTGGACAGCGGAGAGCTTTTGGACAGGGCGTTTATCGAAGCTGTAAAATCTAACTGCCCCGAAGCCCTGAAAAAGATCCGCTCCCCGTATTTCGACGCAATAAAATCCCTGAAATTCGCAATCGCGACAAACACTTCAATCGACACCGGCAAAGCGGTTTATCTGAATCTTTAATCCCGGTTTTTTTCGCGCGCGCGGGGCGGGCGGTCACTCCCCCGCCCCGCAAAGATATATCGATAAAAAATTTTAAGGAGGAATACTATCATGTTAAAATTCGCGCCATGTTTGGAAATGATGTTCACTAAAGAATGCCCGGATTTCTACGACAGATTCAAAGCGGCAAAAGACGCGGGAGTCGACTGCGTCGATTTCTGGGGCTGGTCGCATAAAGATTTAGGAAAAGTAAAGCAGGAGGCAGTCAAAAACAACCTCACAATCACGAGCATATCCGTAGATTCAGCGGATCCCGAAACAAGCAAGGTGTTCAATGCCAAAAGGCTTTTGACAAGGGACCCGGACGCTTTTTCGGCGTTTTACAAAGCGGCGGCAGAAAGCATAAAAACCGCGCAGTTTCTCGGGGTGCCTTCTCTCATAGTCACCACGGGCAATACCAGAAGCGACGATATCACAAGATACGAGCAGCACGCCAATATCGTATTGATGCTTCGGCACGTCGCGCCCCTGTTCGAGGATTCCGGCGTCGTTTTGATTGTGGAGCCGTTGAACATACTCTGCAACCACATGGGATATTTTTTGGCTTCGTCGTATGAGGCTTTTGAGATATGCAACGAAGTCGGGAGCAAAAACGTAAAAGTTTTGTACGACATATATCACCAGCAAATCACGGAAGGCAACTTGATCCCCACGATACGCAAATATTTTGACTTGATCGGGCACTTCCACGTGGCCGACGTACCCGGGAGAAACGAGCCCGGAACCGGCGAGATAAACTACAGAAACGTATTTAAAGCGATTGAAGATTTGGGCTATGACAAATATGTGGGACTTGAATACATCCCCACGGCGGACACAGCCGAGACAATAAAAAAAGTTATTGATTTGTGCCGTTAAAATATACAAATTATACACCGAAAATTTATTTTTTTCGTGTATAATATATAAAACGCAAATTAAGGAGATATTATTTATGGTAAAACTGATTGTCGGGGTAAAAGGGACGGGAAAAACAAAAACGCTGATAAATATGGCGAATGAAGCCTTGAAAACTTCTTCGGGCTGCGTGGTGTGCGTCGAAAAAGGGCAGAAATTAAAATACGACGTGAAATACAAGGCGCGCCTAATCGACACATCCGAGTACGACATATGCGGGGCGGACGCCCTGTACGGCTTGGTTTGCGGGCTCTACGCCGCAAATTACGATATAACCCATATTTTCATCGATTCGGCCTTGAAGATATGCGAAGAAAACTTAGACGGCTTCGCCCATTTTTTGAACCTTATAGACAATGTTTCGACTAAAAATAAATTTTTGTGCATAATAACCGCTTCTGCCGCGCCCGAAGACCTGCCGGAGGAAGTTCTCAAATACACGCGCTGATTTATGGGCCGATTGAACGACACTGCCGAAAATTACGCGAAAAGAAACCCGGTAAGGTTCCATATGCCCGGACACAAAGGCAGGCCAAACGGCAAATTGGGTTATCCGCTCGATCTCACCGAACTTTTTTTCACCGACAGCTTATACAGCCCGAGCCGCGGAATAAATTTGATTTACGCCCTGGAAGAAAAAATTTCAAAATGCTTTTTTCAAAATGCGGACATCTTCTCCCTCATATCGTGTTCGGGCGCGACCACCGGCGTACAGGCTTCGGTTCTGGCTTTGAAAAAATCAAAAGCAAGCAAATCCCTTTACATAATCTGCGACAGGGCCTCGCATGTTTCCTTTGTCAACACGATATCCCTTTTGGACATGGTTCCCCTTTGGATATATCCGGGCGAGGATTTTTTGGAGAGTATAGGCGCCCATGCCCGAAAGCACGGCCCCGAAAATATCGCCGGCGTGTTTGTCACTTCTCCGGATTATTACGGCGATATGAAAGATATAGGAAAAATTTCAGCCGAATGCAAAAAATATTCGCTCGGTTTGGTTGTGGATAATTCCCATGGTTCGCATTTGGCTTTCCATAAAAACGGGAGCCTGCACCCGATAAATCTCGGGGCGGACATATCAATCGACTCGGTTCATAAGACCCTGCCGGTTTTGACCGGGGCGGCCCTGCTTTTTTCCGGCGGCAAATTTGACAAAGAACAGATCTTACGGCCGGCCGTGAACACATTCGCCTCGACGAGCCCGTCATATTTGATCCTTTTGAGCATCGAATCGATGACCGAACTTTTGGAATGCCGCGGCATTTCGGAGCACGAGAGGTTACTTGCCGACATTTTGGCGTTTGAAAAAAAGGCGGGGGAACTTGGTTTTGTGTTTGAAGGCGGCAAACTCAGAGATCCCTACAGAATTGTTTTGAACTGCGCCCATTCGGGCGAAAAACTCTATTAT
>Ga0123356_10002414_pt1 | contig 19995 bp, 14 predicted proteins | sample TergutEmb28metaG_2_FD_92546 | JGI IMG/M metagenome (GOLD analysis project Ga0123356, IMG submission 92546) | Embiratermes neotenicus P3 segment gut microbial communities from Petit-Saut dam, French Guiana - Emb289 P3 | ecosystem: Host-associated > Arthropoda: Insects > Digestive system > Gut ... | reverse complement strand
CGCTGACCGTCACGTAGAGTTCATTTGTTGTATAAGCCCGGCCATTGTATTGGATATTGGCTCTTAATGTAAATTGCCCTTCGGCTTTTGGCATGATCGTGTAGTAGAATATATTTTGGCTTGAGGCGGCGCCGTTTATTATCGTTGTGGATGAGCTTGAACTCTGGGATATCAGATCGAAATCCTCAAATCCTTCGATATTTACGATTTGAGCGCCTTGGGCGTTTTCCAGAGTGATGACCAAGTTACTACTGACTCCTCTGCGAAGGTTCAGGCTGTCCATGTCCAGCCGAAATGAAGGTTCCTGCGCCGCATACGCGGGAATATAGCACAAAAATACAATCAAAAATGCAAGTCCGGCAGTTATGATTACATTTCGCTTTTTACCAGCCCTTTTTTCCATTTTTCCCTCCGACTACCTCTTGATTGTTTTTCAAGTTTTCCTGTTCCTGAATCTCAAGCATCCTGAGAATCCGCTCTATAGCCTCCTGATCCAGTTCGTATACGTTGACATCCTGACTATTGGCGTCCTGCGCGCCTTCCTGACCTTCATCCTGTTCCTGCGCTGAACCTGCGTCTTCCCCGTTATCCTGCCCGTCCTGGCTTTGCGCTTGTTCGGCAGAGTTCTCGTCCTGGTCTTGCTCGTCTGATGCTTCGCCCTGGCTTTGCTCATCGGATGCTTCATCCTGGTCCTGCTCATTTGATGCTTCGCCCTGGTTTTGCTCATCGGATGCCTCATCCTGATCTTGCTCACCTGAGGAACCCTCTTGATTTTGCCCGTCCTGCTCCTGGCTTTCATCACTGTCACTGTCATCATTGCTGTCGCTTTGGTCGCTATTATCCGGTTCCATATTGTCTAAAATATCATCCGCTAACGCTTTTACAACTTCGTAATTGTATTTGAGCGGGACATTTTGAGGGAACAGTACAATGCCGTCATAATAGTATTTCAGCGCTTCAAGGTAACATTGTAACTTTTGCTCGTTGTCTTCCAGGCTGTTACCCAACACGAAAAATGTATTGCCGGTATTCAGGTATTTTTCGACATAATCCCCGGATTTCTCATAGTATTCAACGGCTTTTCCAAAATCCCCAAGTATATAAGCAGCTTGCGCCGCGTTGAAATTAAGCGCTTTATCGTCTGGGTCGATGCTGAGCCCTGCTTCATAAAACTCCAAAGCTTCATCATACGCGGCAGATTCATACCTCATATTCCCCTGCCTGATTGCTTTTTTGACGGGATCATTGGAGCCGGTAAAACCCGCTAATAACAATACAAGTAATAAAGCAGTAATTATTCCCGATATGAACATAACTTTTTTCACAAATTACCCACTCCTCTGCTATAAAAACGCATGAAGAAAACTTTCCACGTATCAGTCCCGAGACCCACGATTCCCCGGTTCCCTGAACCCTAACCCGGACAAGCCGGAATTGACAATTGACAATTGACAGTTGACAATTATGGTATCGCTTCGCGATGATTATTGAAATAAAACTTTTGCCATTTTGCGCAGAATCTTGCAGGTAAGAGCCTAAACCCTAGCCCCTAACCCCTAGCCCCTAAGTCTTGTGGTTTGCTTTCCGGAAGGAACCAAGCGATCAGAAGAAGGAATATGCCTGGGCCTAAGAAGTATTGATACAAGGGCTGGAACCGCCTGATTTGCTCCGACGCCGAAACATCTTTTTTTAGTGTGGACAGCTCCCCAAGCAGAGACGTTATTTCCGTGCCTTGCAGGGTTGCCTGAAAATAGGAGCCTTTGCCGTCCCGCGCCAATTTCTGCAAATTGCCCGGATTAAGGCGGGAGGTGACAGGGTTTCCGGTTTCGTCCACCATATAATCGATCACCGTATCTCCTGCAGCGTTATAAACCGGAACCAGCCCGCCCTTTTCGGTTCCTATGCCTACGGTATATATCTTTATGCGGTCGTCATCTATGCCACTTAAAATATTTTGGCTGTTTCCTTCGTGTTCCTCACCGTCACTGAGGATGATTATGACCCTGTCGGCGCTTGATGTCCTTTTGAAAGACTCGGAGGCTAATTTCAGCGCCGCTGCCAAGTTTGTCCCGCCACCGCTGATCATCTCCGTGTCCATCACGTCAAGGAACATATGGGCAAGTTTGTAGTCGTCCGTCAGTGGCATCTGTATATAAGCGCCTGCAGCAAACGGTATGAACCCAACCCTGTCGCCTTCGAGGTTGTCCAGCAGGCTGCCCACGATTTTCTTTGCTATAGTTATCCTGTCCGGGGTTATATCGGTTACAAGCATGCTTTTTGAGGTATCCATGAGGATATAAATATCCATGCCTGTTTTACTGACCTCCGTATATCCGGCAAAAACCTGAGGGCCCAACAAGGAAAAGAAAATAAGGCCCAATCCGGCGCACAGAAGCACCGAGCGCAACAGTTTGAAGCGGGTTTTGAATTTTACATGCAGCAGCGCCAGTATTTTCCCTTTTTTCCAAAAGGCAAGGACAAAGAATACCACAGCCATTATCGATAACGGTAAAAACAATATATTCATTGGATATTTGAATTCAAAATCAGTAAACAAACAAGTATCCCACCTTTATGGTTATGGCATAGTATTAACAAAACACCCGCCGCCTGTGGCGGCACCCTCTTTGCTAAAGAGGGTAGGGACGGAGGAGGAATCCTGACACTGGGAAGGGTACGAGAAAGCCACTGTCATGGTATCTGTATATAATGAAATTTATCCAGGATTATACCTGCTGTTAGCAGTACGAGCGACGTCATAATTAGCGGGAATGCCAACTCGTTGTATTCTTTGAAGTTTTCATCGCTGAATTTCGTTTTCTCAAGTTGGTTTATCGTCTCAAATATTTGTGAAAGGGCCTTTGTATCCATCGCCCGGAAATATTGACCGCCGGTATCGTCCGCGATCTGCTTGAGCAAATCCTCGTTGAATCCTCCCGGATATTGACTGTATTGGGTAATGCCAAACATCTGCGTAGGGAAGATCATTGTGTCGCTGCCCACGCCAATCGTATAAATACGTATGCCCATGTCTGAAGCGAGCTTTCCGGCTGTGAGTGGATCGATTGAACCGGCGTTGTTATCCCCGTCTGTCAGCAGGATTACTATCCGCGACGCCGCGTCGCTTTTCTCCAGGCGGGTAAGCCCGACCGAGATCGCCATGCCGATTGCAGTACCGTCCGTGTTCACCGATTCGGTCGTGACCTGTGCCAGCGATTCCCTCACAATACTGTGGTCCAGGGTCAGCGGGACTCTTGTATAAGCTGTCCCCGCGAAAATTATCAAAGAGATCCGGTCGCTGGGTCTTTGAGATATAAAATCATCCATTGTCTTACGCGCTACTTCCATACGGGTGGGTTTAAAATCGACTGACTGCATGGTCCCGGAAACATCAAGTATCATAGCAATATCAACGCCGCGCTGCTCAATATAGTCGATTGTTATAGTCGTCTGTGGCCTTGCCAATGCCGTTAATGACAGGATTATGCCACACAGTACAAGGGCTTTTCCTATCTTGTGTTTTATAGTTTTACCGCTGCCGTCCCGTTGCAAAAGCTTAACGCTGGAAAATTTTAACCCTCTCTTTTTTTTCACAGCCCAAAACAGGAATATGACAACCGGTATAAATAATAAAAACCACCAATTCGCAAACCGTATCATGCAGCTTCCTCATTTGTCTGATCAATTTTTATAACCAAGTCATATAGTATCGCGTAATGCCCCTTTTTCTCTTCGGCGGTAACGTCCAAGCCGGAGAATTTCAACCTGTCGCATTCGGTCAGCCATTGTTGAATTTCGGGAAGAAAAATGTTAATTGCTCGTATATTCTGTACTGCTTGTATATTCTCGAGTTCATTTATAATTTCTATGGATGTTTTACCTATAATCCGGCAGTGATAACAGCCTTCGAGGTATTGTTTGAAATAAAATGTCAAATCCACGAAAAATCTGTCTTTGGAGTCGTCATCCGGGCAAAGCGTGGAGCAGCGCTTGACGAATAATTGCATGGGGCTAAGCGCGTTTTCTCTTCTTCTTTTTATAACCTTAACCAGCATAAAACCGCCCGATAACGCGAAAACCCCTGCGGCGGCGCAGAGTAATATCTGCCAATAGAATAAAAACCCAGGTTTTGTTACCCATATATCCCCCTGAAAGATGCTGTCGCGCTCGATATCATCCAGCGTTGAGCTGACATTAACAATGATTTCCTTGTTTCCAAGGAAAACCTTACGTTCTCCGATAGTAAAAGTACGCAGCGACAGTAAAAATCCGTCCGCCTCTTTTTTGATATCAATAACCTCAAATCCCTGGAACAAACTCGTCAATTCGTCAGCGGTATACGCAAGGGAGTTGACTTTCAGTGTGATAATATCCCCGATATAGATGTTTCTTACACTGTCAAAATCATTTGCGTCCGGATCGTCATTATTCCCGGAGTTCCTGGTGATAGCCCAAAGAGCAACAGCAGCAAGCAGGAGCAGTAATGGCAACGCATAAAGGATTATTCTCTTATACAAACAATCACGCCCTTCGCTGTAATAAATCATTGGCTGTCAATTCACGAAACCCCGCCAGCCAACAAGCCCTTAGTCCCTAGTCCGGACAAGCCGGAATTGACAATTGACAATTGACAGTTGACAATTATGGTATCGCTTCGCGATGATTATTGAAATAAAACTATTACCATTTTGCGCAGAATCTTGCAGGCAAGAGCCAAATCAAAGCTTTCCTCTTCGCTTGAAAAACTGCCTTAAGGGCTTGACATAATCCTCATCCGTGTAGATCGTAATCATGTTTCTCTTGTATCCAGACCCAAGAGGGGTTAATTCCATATCCCGCTTCATGTTGTCAAGCACGATGGTTTCTCCAGTTTCCAAGTCTTCAAATGTGAATATTGCGCCTGCCGGGATACGTTCCTCCGCCCTGTCTATTACACGGATTTGAATCAGGTCATGGCGGCTGGATGACGCCTTCAGTTCCTTTTCATACCCGACGTCAAGGAAATCAGAAATCAAAAACACAACGCTTCGTTTTTTCTCTATCCGGTTAAAATATTGTAAAACATTGGCAATGCTGGTATCGGCTTGTTTCGGTTTAAATTCCAATATATTATCTATTATCGACAGAATGTGCTTTTTCCCGTTTTTAGACGGGATCAACTTTTCGATTATACCCGTGAATAGGATAATTCCTACCCGGTCATTATTCATATTGGCGGACAGCGCCAGTGTGGCGCTAATTTCCGTTATGATCTCTTTTTTTCTGCCAAAATTATTGGAACGTGACATATCGATAAGTAGAAATATATTCATCTCCCGTTCTTCACAGAACTGTTTAACAAAAGTTTTATTATGTCTGGCGGTAACATTCCAGTCAATATTCCGCACATCGTCCCCGGGTATATACTGCCTGATGTTCTCGAATTCTATACCTTTTCCCCGAAAACCAGACCGATATTCCCCGGAAAAAATCTCATCGACCAATTTGCTCGACTTTATCTCAATTCTTCGTATTTTCTTAGCCAGTTCACTGGAATCCATTATTATGACAATTCCTTTCCGCGACGCATTGATACCAAACAATGCGTCCGCAACTCCCGTCAAAATTTGTGATTTGTGATTTGTAATTTGTAATTTCCTTATGGTAAGTTAAGCTTTTCAAGTATATCTGTTATCAGATTTTCCGAAGTAATTCCTTCGGCTTCCGCTTCATATGATAAGAGTATACGGTGGCGTAGGATATCATAGACTATTGCCTTGATGTCATCCGGTGTAACGTAATTGCGCCTGTCAAGGAACGCCCTGCATTTTGCGGATTTAACCAGATTGATAGATGCGCGCGGAGACGCCCCGCAAGCGATATATTGGGAGGGCTCTCTTGTTTTCAGAACGATATCAAGTATGTAATTCGTTATTTTTTCGTCAATGTAGATGTCATCAACGCACCTGCGCATGTCAAATACATCCTCGCGGGATATGACCGGGTTGATATCCGGCTCGGGGTAGGTCTCCCAGGCATAACGTTTTACGATTTCGCGCTCTTCTTCTTTTTTGGGGTATTGTACTTTCAGTTTCAGCATAAACCTGTCCTGCTGCGCTTCTGGCAATGGGTATGTCCCTTGCTGTTCCAGCGGGTTTTGAGTGGCAATGACAAGGAATGGCTTGTCAAGTGGATAGGTCGATTCCCCAATGGTTACCTGTTTTTCCTGCATTGCTTCCAGTAACGCGGACTGTACCTTTGCAGGCGCCCGGTTAATTTCATCGGCAAGGATAAAATTACTGAAAATCGGGCCTTTTTTTATTATAAACTCGCCCGTCGCCTGATGGTAGATTTCTGTGCCCAGAATGTCTGCCGGCAGCAGGTCGGGTGTGAATTGTATTCGTTTAAAATCCACGCTGATTGCCCGCGCCAGCGTGCTTGCAGCCAACGATTTAGCCAGCCCCGGTACACCCTCAAGTAATATATGCCCGCCGGCCAGCAGGCAAATGAGGATCCTGTCTACCATATATTCCTGGCCGATAATTGCTTTATTTATTTCTTTCTTAAGCGCGGTAACTTTTTCCATTTCAAGCTGGTATTTCATACTCCGCTTCTGATCCATCTATTTTATCCTCCTTGAGAGTGTTTGAGCGTGTATATTATAAGCGCCATTATGTATGACCGCAAGGTAGTCAACATGAATTTCATAAAGAGTTTACAAAAAGACAGGTTGACAACTCGCCTCAAATAGAGTATAGTAGAAGCACTTAGTTGAGCGAGCACTCAACTGTTGCGAAGAGGTGAATTCTGTGGCGACGTTCAAATCCGACGGTACCGCAAGGTGTGACTGTGAGGTTATACATGAGGAAGTGGTAAATCAGGTCAGCGGTATGATGCCTCCAGGCAATGAGTTTTTTGCGCTTTCTGACCTGTACAAGGCATTTTCTGATCCTACACGGGTAAAGATACTGTGGTCGCTTCATTGCCATGAGATGTGCGTCTGCGATCTAGCCGCCTTGCTTGATATGACGAAATCCGCTATATCACACCAGCTTAAGACGCTCCGGATGGGAAACCTCGTCAAGTTTCATAAGCAAGGTAAGGTAGTCTACTACTCGCTTGCGGACGACCATGTCAAGGACATCTTCGAAAAAGGTTTTGAGCATATCCGCCACGATTGAACAATTCACGATTCACAATTCACAATTCACGATTCACGATTCACGATTCACGATTCACAATTCACAATTCACAATTTACGATTCACGATTGAACAATTCACAATTCACAATTCACAATTCACAATTCACGATTCACGATTTACGGTCCCCGGTTCCCGGTTCCCGATTCCTTATGCATTATTCTTAGCCCCTTAGCAGCTTGTTAGTTGAATAAGTGAGCAATTGTGCATATATATTGAGGTATTTTGACCATGAAAAAAGAGTTTATTTTACAAGGCCTTACCTGCGCTAACTGTGCGGGAAAGATAGAGGACGAGGTCAGCAGGTTGGACGGTATTCGAAAAGTAAGCGTAAGCCTGGTAACGTCTGTATTGGCGCTTACTTTGTGTGACAGTTATTCTTCTGACATCACCGGGATAATTAAGAGTGTTGTGCATTCGCATGAGCCTGATGTGGTTGTAATCGACAGAGATGACAGAAGCGCCGATGGTAGCCATTGCGATTCTCATGCTGTGGACAACGGACAGGGAAGGCTTAGCCACAAAATCGTGCTGATTATTGTCGGGGCTTTTATTTTCGCGGCTGGAGTTGTGGCGGAACGTGTTGTCGTGGGTAACTTTTATGTTCCCGCCAGTTTGTTTATTGCCAGCTACATTGTGCTGGGCGGTAAGGTTGTTTTCCGCGCGCTCAGGAACCTGGCAAGAGGGCGTATCTTTGACGAATACTTTCTGATGAGTCTTGCAACGATTGGCGCGTTTGCAATTGGGGAATTTTCAGAGGCTGTGGCGGTTATGCTGTTTTACCAGGTCGGGGAATATTTTCAGGAAGCAGCCGTGCGAAAATCAAAGAAATCGATTATTGGCTTGATGGATATACGCCCTGATTATGCAAATGTCAAGAGAAATGGCAATGTAACCAAAGTTGATCCGGAAACAGTGAACATTGGTGAGCATATACTCGTCAAACCGGGCGAAAAGATACCGCTTGATGGCGTTGTCGTCGAGGGGGAGGGTATGCTCGACACGAAAACTCTTACTGGCGAATCGCAGCCACGCTCCGTGAGGCCGGGGGATACGGCGCTTTCCGGTTGCGTCAGTCAAAATGCTTTACTTATGATAGAGGTCACAAAGCCTTTTGGCGAATCGACCGTCTCAAAAATCATAGACCTTGTGGAAAACGCCAGCGGAAATAAGGCACGGACAGAAGACTTCATCACAAAGTTTTCAAGATATTATACTCCGGTTGTCGTGATACTTGCGGCTTTACTTGCAACTGTTCCGCCGCTTGTCCTTGGCGGGGGTTGGGCCGCGTGGATAAATAGGGCGCTTGTTTTCCTGGTTATTTCCTGCCCCTGCGCGCTTGTGATTTCAATCCCGCTTGGTTTCTTTGGAGGCATAGGCAGTGCGTCGCGTAACGGCATTCTGGTCAAGGGCGGCAACTATTTGGAAGCGCTTAACGACCTCGATATTGTCGTATTCGATAAGACCGGGACGCTGACCAAAGGCGTATTTGAGGTAACGCGGATATATGGGGCAAATGGGTATACGGAGGCTCAGGTTCTGGAAATTGCCGCGTATGCGGAGAGCTACTCCAACCATCCCATAGCCTTATCTATAGGCAAAGCGTACGATCAAACAGTTGAAAAAGAAAGGCTCCGGGATTATACGGAAATTGCCGGTTATGGGGTCTGCGTTAAGCTCGACGGTAAAAAAATACTTGCCGGCAACGGCAAGTTAATGGAAAACAAAAGCATTTCGTTCGATGAACCAGACGATATAGGAACAAAGGTATACATCGCTTGCGGCGGCCTATATGCCGGGTGTATCGTTATTTCCGACGAGGTTAAGCCAGATAGCCGCAATACAATAATTGGGCTGAAGGCGAAAGGCGTCCGTAAGACTGTCATGCTGACAGGCGACCACGGAAAAATAGCTGAAAAAATCGGCAAGGATATATCGATTGACGAGGTTTACGCCGAGTTGCTGCCCCATGAAAAGGTTGAAAAACTGGAGCTGATTGACGCAAGCAAACGTCAAAAAGGGAAGCTTGCTTTTGTTGGCGATGGCATAAATGACGCCCCCGTACTCGCGAGGGCGGATATTGGAATCGCTATGGGGGGCCTCGGCGCCGACGCTGCAATCGAGGCTGCCGACGTGGTGCTCATGAATGATAACCCGTCAGGGCTCGTGACCGCAATAGATATCGCAAGGTCAACGCGCCGTATTGTTTGGCAGAATATCGTTTTTGCTCTTGGAGTAAAGGGCATTGTCCTATTACTTGGAGCTTTTGGCATCGCAACTATGTGGGAGGCAGTTTTTGCGGATGTAGGCGTGGCGCTTCTGGCCGTACTCAACGCAACCAGGGTTAATGTCGTCTGCGGACGACAAGGGGCTAGGGTTTAGGGCTTAGGGGTTAGGATGGGCAAAAAATTCGTGTTTTTTATTTTGTCTTTATATCCATAATGTACTAAGTTTTCTTCATGAACCTTTCCCCGCATTTGGGGCAAGTTATTTGAATTTTTCCTTTGCCTTTCGGGACACGAAGGGTGTTTCCGCAACTGGGGCATTTTAGGAATCTATGAGTTTTTCCGTACCTGATGTTCGCAAATGCGCGGCTTATTCTTGTCTTTATCGGCCACCAATAACGAATGAACCTATCATTCTCGGCGCGGCGCCGTGTTATATTGCGTGAGAGCATCCTGATAATAGCCAGGGTAAGTATGGCATATGAAATATACGTAAGCAGGGCAAATTTGAATATAACGCTATTGAGTAAAGAAAGTACGAGCGAAATGATGATCATCGCCACGTTGAGATGATCAGGCCCATATCTACCTACCATGAATTTACGAAGGAAATTCCTTATCACGCGAATGCCCCCCAGGAAACTAACGGTCTGCTTCGCAGACCAAATGCAGAATGCAGAATGCAGAATGCAGAATTAATTGCATTTCAAATTCTAGTTTTTATTGATTTAGTCAGTATACCAAGCTACTATCACGGGATATGCCCACAAATTACATATTACAAATGTGTTAACCCATAGTATACCACTATTCTCAAAATAGGGAGCGTTCGTCACATATATTTTACATATAGTCACCGAATAATAGATTGTAGATTGAAACGCCTACCTGTTCCACTAATTCTGCATTCTGCATTCTGCATTGTATAGGTGCGATAATCAACCGCCTGCGGGCGGTTGATTATCGCACCTATACATGTGGTTGTTTATTTTTTCAACTTTGTGTGCTATTTTGTCCGTCTGCATTATATATTCACGCGGGTATTTTGCGTTGAAAACACGCTCGATCCTGCCGTCCGGGGTTATCAGCTTGGTAACGCCGCCGCCGCCAAGCGCCAGAACGGTGCATAGTTCTTCCATCATACAGATATTGTATATCCCCTCATACCCGGGGAGGCTCCACCCGGTGTTTTCAAAACCGCCTGAGGTAAACTTTTGCCTGTACAGATAGTATGGCTCGTAACCGCGTTCGTGCAGCCGGCGCGATGCATATTCAAGCATCCCGGAAACATCCGCGCCGCTTGGTATCGCCGTGCCTTCAAGCATGATGCGCGAACCTTTTTTGAGCGATAGCGTATGGACGGTGATATTTTCCGGCTTCAAGTCAAGTAATGTATCGATGGTATGGCGAAACCCTTCGGGTGTGTCACCAGGTAATCCGGCGATGACGTCCATATTGAGCGCAGCGCCGGTTTGCCGGACGAGCCTGACAGCTTCAAGCGTGTCTCCCGGCGTATGCCTGCGCCCTATCGCCGACAATACATTGTCGGACATCGATTGTGGGTTGACGCAGACGCGCTTCGCGCCTAAGCGGTTGATTATGTCGAGTTTTTGCGTCGTGACGGTATCAGGGCGACCGGCTTCAACTGTGTATTCACGTATGCTTGAAAGGTCAAACGACTTTTTCAGTGCCGTCATGACAGACTCAAGGGATTCCGCAGGGAGAGCCGTAGGCGTACCGCCGCCGATGTAAACGGTAATAACGCGTAAGCCGAGGTTTCGTACTGCTTCCGATATAACTTCAATCTCATGGAGTAACGTCCGGACGAATGGTTCGATAAGGCTGAATGATTTTTCAACGCTGTTGCTTACAAAACTGCAATACGCGCACCGCGTCGGGCAAAAGGGGATACCTATATAAAGCGCAATATCGCGAAGTTTTAACTCGCGTTTGAGCTTAAGTGAGACTTGCGCGGCTTCAACGCACAATTTCGCGCGTTCGGGCGATACGTAGTATTCGCGCATAAGTTTTTTTATCACTGCCGGTTCGCTTATGCCTGCTTCGAGCGCCGTTGAGGCGATATGCGCAGGCCTTATACCGGTTAATGAGCCCCATACAGGGGGAGCATCCATAAATTCCGGCGCAGCCCGATAGAAAGACTGCTTGATTATCCGTTGATACAAGCGGTCAGTGATAATTTTTCCAATCAGCTTTTCGCGCTTTACACGGGCTACACCGCGTGAAATCTTGTCGCCACACCGTATTAATGTCGAAGCTTGTGCGTATACATCGCAAATGTGGAGATGTGACGATACAAACAGTTCATCAGAACCGTTTACATAGTCAAACGAATACTCAGGCTTTTCCCCTGGAAACAGTGCCAGCATTATCTGTTCGACAGCATATTTATAGTCATGACCAATAAGTTCAATCTTCATTTCGGAGGCGCCCTACAATATACTGTTGGCGTGCTTCAAATAGGGATTAAAACTACGCTCGCGGCTGAGGGTCGTTGAGTCAGCATGGCCTGGATAAACCTCAAAGTCGCCGTCAAGAGCCGACAAGCGACGGAGGGATTTCAGCAGCGCTTCCATGCTTCCGTCACCTATGTCCGTACGCCCGCAACTGTCACGAAAAAGAGTGTCGCCGGTGAACAGCGCCGATTCGCATCTGAGCGTCACTGAGCCTGGCGAGTGGCCCGGTGTTTCAAGGACAGTGAATTCAAGACTGCCGACCTTGATGACGTCGCCCTCAACATACCAATTGAGCTTGGCATTGGCGCCGAGTTTGTGCTGATGTCCACGGCTTTCTGTGGTTACATCCAAAACATTAATGTACACAGGAGCAACGGTTGCGTCCATTACGGCGCCCAGCGCCATATGATGGTCGAAATGCCCGTGCGTCAGGAAAACAGCGACCGGAGTCAGTTTGTTCGACTCAATATAATCAAGAATAGTGTTTGATTCGGCGCCCGGATCAATTATCGCGCACTGTCTCGTTTCCTCGTCAGTGACGATATAACAGTTTGTTTCAAGCATCCCAACTGGCAATGTTTTAATAAGCATAGAAAATCTCCTTAAGAATTCACAATTAGCGGCACATAGTCCCCAGCCCCCAGCCCCCAGCCCCTGAATGAATACTATACCATATTGGCTTTTTGGTGAAAAGAGTTATTTTCCTCTCGACAAATCGGGGTTCATATATTATTATACTCGGGTACGGAAATATTTTCGTACACGAGTATATGTGTGCGGTAAATAAAAAACGATTGATAAAAGGAGAAAATTTATGAAACTTGTGTATGAGGGTAAGACAAAGACAGTGTATGATCTTGAGAATGGCTATTATTTGCTTAAATTCAAGGATGACGCTACAGGAACAGACGGTGTGTTCGATCCGGGAGCGAATACCGTCGGGCTGTCGATAGAAGGCATGGGCCGCGCAGGCCTGCGTCTGACGGAATTTTTCTATAAAAAAATAAATGATGCCGGTATACCGACACACTTCATAAGCGCCGACATTGAAAAAGCGGAGATGACGGTGCTTCCGGCAGTTGTAATAGGCGATGGACTGGAGGTAATTTGCCGCTATCGCGCGGTTGGCAGTTTCCTGCGCCGCTACGGCGCCTATGCCACGGATGGGCAAAAGCTTGATGCGTTAGTTGAAATTACGCTCAAAGATGACGAGCGGGGCGACCCTCTGATTACACGCGACGCGCTCGAGATGCTGGGTATAATAAATGGAGACGAATATGACGCGCTTAAGGCGCTAACGAAGACAATCACCGGCTTGATCAAGGATATTTTAGCCACAAAAGGTATGGAGCTTTATGATATCAAAGTGGAGTTCGGCCGCGTTAACGGTGAAATAGTTCTGATCGATGAGATATCCGGCGGAAATATGCGTGTATACAAAGACGGGGATATCGTCGCACCTCTCGACCTTGTGAGATTTTTACTGGACTAATACCTCCAAAAACAGCATATAATGATGGTTCCTGTACATTCATTTGAATATACGGGAACCATCACTGTATGTGTGATTTATTGTGCCGGGACAACCGCGTCATCGCTTGAGCTTTGCGGTGTTCCGTCGTCTTTGCCGACGACCTGAGCATAGCGCGTAAGAAAGTGTTCAGGAGACTTGTTATGCAGCATAGCTGAAAGGTGAGGTTGTGGAAGAAGCAGAAGTTCCTTTGCCCTGAGCAGAATGTAGGACAAATCGTTTACAGCGTCGCTACCGGTATAATCCTGGCCGCCAACAGTAATATTAAAGCAAATCGGGAAGCCGGCGATAAATCCGTTGTTCGGAGAACTTTTCATATATACTATTTGGTTGAACTTAAGAAACAGGCATTGTACAAGTTCCAGAGCGTCGGCGGAGGTCAACCGGCCTGCGCGGAGGTCTCCGCGATAGTATGGGTATAGATACTGATCCATTCGCCCGGGTGAAAATGAGGATGCGTTGGACTCCATATGCAGTATTATATACAAAAACCAAACAGACTGCACTGCTTCGTGGAATGTTTCGGGAGGCTGCCCTGATAGTTTGTCACAAATTCGCGCGATCTCCAGCAGTTCTTTCGGATTATCGGCGGTAACAGCCATATCGCGCGCCAGATCGGCGTAACGTTTCATGAAGATGCAGGCGCCATCCAGCGATATGGCGACCCCTTCATAGAAATCCGCATTGTCAAAACTTGCTTTTTCATTTGCAAATGCCATTTCGCGCAGTCCGGCGGGACCGAATTTCAGCCATTCGGCGGTATTTGTCGAGATGTGGCCCTGGGAAGAATCCGGCGGGTTAGTCCTGGATAACATACCAATAGAGGACAGTTCCTCACCAAGGACTACATCCAACATATCTTCCAGAGTTTTACCTCTCCAAAATGGGAGGATATTACGCCTGAACTCTTTGATATCCTCCTGCCTGATATCATATCTATCCTGACGCCGCATAGGTAAGGGCTCGGATTCCTTGCCTGCCCGGCGAAGTGCTGGTTTTGGGGATACAGCGCCTGCCCGAATGCTGGGAGTTCTATTTCCTACAATGAGATCATCCGTGGCAATGCGTATTTCGATACCCTTGAGTGAATCATAAAGCGCTACTGCATGTTTAATATTTCTTGGCAGTGAACGATATGTCTTGTAAATGGAGGTTATGATGTTCACCTGTTTCACTGAGGCGGATCGCTCTTCAGCAAACAGCGCTTCTTTTAGATTTGTAATCCGCTCTCTTTGCTCAAGAGTATCGATTTCCGGCTTGATCAACATAACCACCTCCTTTAGGACCTTGAGTCTCCTCGAAAACTCGTAACGATTGCAATTACTGTCATTCTGAGCGCCAGCGAAGAATCTTACCTCCGCAATTTGGCGCATATTTGGTTTGAAAGATCCTTCGCTTCGCTCAGGATGACAACTGGTAATAAATGGTTTTCGAGGAGACTCACCTTACCTGCAAGATTCTGCGCAAAATGGCAAAAGCTTATCTACACAGTTCGTATTATCTTAACTCTTCCGGCTTGTCCGGGTTAGGCACTAGCGTGAAAAATACTAAATCCAAGTTGGCGCGGACATCATGCAAGTTTTACATGGTTATTTGTGCATTTTAATGTATAGAAATTGATATGGTGAAAAAATAAAAGTAATTTCATCTATTTCAACTAAATTATACTATTATTACTTATAAAAATCAATGATATTCCGACAATTTTTCGACAATTTTTTCGTCGAATATTCAAGCTGCTTCTAATCTTCGTCCGGTAGCGCCGGAAAGAGTGACCTCCATACGATTTCATACAGTTTACCGATGTTTCACAAAGTGCATTTTATCACGCCACCAGTATACAATTACGCTGCCCATGAGCCCAATGCCAATAATCAACGTAATAATGTATAGTGCCGGCTGACGGTTATCGCCTGTTTGCGGAGCCGGAGGATTTGGCGGTACATCCGGAGGGTATGGCGGTACGTCCGGGGGCGTTGGCGGTTCATCCGGCGGCTCGGTTGGAGGAGGCGGAGCCAGCGGCGGAACAATCGGCGGCGGAACGAATGGCGGCGAATAGTAATTGTCAGCCGTGATTATTATATAGGTGTCCGCAACAATAGTGAAAGTATACGGCATTGTTACCTGTTGGTTGTTGATTGTTATCTCCGGAGGATTAATCCCAGGCCAAATGTGGTTGATCTCATCAATGGTGTATTCTCCGGGGATAAGTTTTTCAAAGGTATACCCGTTTAAAGACTGCCCGAGATCCAATACTTTCTCAAATCCGCCGGGACCTGTAATGAGGATACGAAAATAATCAGGTATTTCGTCGTTGGTCAACCCATGGAACACCTTCCGTACCGTCAGCGCGGGCGGCTCCGGCGGCGGTACGGGTCTATAGCGGTTCGTAAAATTCACGGTTGCTTGCGCGCCAGAAGTGGTTATTGACGTTGCTACCGGATCCCGGAGCCCTGGGAGGGTGAAAACAAACCCGTCCGCGTGCCCGCCTTTTTCATAGATAAAATAGTCCCCAAGAGGTAAATCCGTCAGCGTAAATTCATATCTGCCGCGTGCGGGGTTCCATATGAAGTTTTCCGCGTTAAAATCCACGGTCTGCCTGAATATTTCCTTGCCGGCGCCGTCCCTGCCGACAACCAGAAAAGTAATCGGAGAAAGGTCGTCAAATACATTCATGTTATCCGGCAGACCTTCGAAACTCTTTGTGATTATCAGGCTGCCAAGAGGTGGTGGCTGTGGTGGTGGCGGTGGATTCGGAGGTGGTGAAGTGTCGAGCGTCAGCGTCAGCAGGCCGTTGTTGCCCAACCAATGCAAATCCGTACGCTCAACTCTGGCGCCACTACGATCACGGCCAAAAAGCGAAGTATCGTGGCGGGCCAACACCACGTGGGGCGCTGTATTGGTAGGGTTTGCGGTTTTTATCATTCCTCTGTCAATATCGGCCTGGTTGGGGAGCCCGCCATGATAATAATAAGGGTTTTCTGCATGAGGCTGGTAAAAAGCCAGCGTCACGTCGTTTTTCGTATCGGGGTCATTACGATTGGAGTAAAAATAGAGGTTATTTCCTTCCATGTTCGCCGCTTGGTACTCCGGAGATATCCCCGCTTCAATACGCGCCATATCCAGCCCCACCTTGTAACGGATCCGGATTGGATGGGTGTTTCCCGTTACATTGCCGGTATCGTCAACCTCACGCATCGGGATAAGGTCCGCAGGAATATACCAGCGTATCATTTGGTCGCCTGCTTTTAAATCACGTTTCATTGGCGGCATGGATGAGATGCCCGAGAAAATTTCAGTAAACGTAGCATCTTCAAGCACAGTGATTACATGAAACGGAACAAGCATCAAAGGTTTTGGAATGCCTTCCACAAGGCAGTCGACACTGCCCATCATAGGGAAAATCTCCACGACAGCCACCGCACCGTCGGGTATGAGGGCTTCCGCGCCACCAATGTCAAAAAAACTACCCATAAAATGCCTGTTTTCGTCCGCGTAATATTTAATGCTGTTATTAGCCTGCACATAACCCGCATCAATATTGGACTGAATTAACTGTTTCACTTGCGCCGTGTCTATCGTCGGTACGTCATCGCCGTAAGTCAGATGGTTAAGCAGGATATTTTCAAACGCATCCCGCGCTCCGTCGGCGAAGGGCGCGGAGAGCCCAAGTGGCTGATTTGCCGCAAGCGCCGCTCCAAAACCAGCCCCTGTACCGGCAGAAACGGCGTCATTGTCAAACCACAGCCCCGTGATCCCCTGAAACTTCATATATTCGCCCAGCACATCAGAAAAGGTAAGATACCCGTCAAAATCCGCAAGTCCTCTTGGACCGACATCAGTGACGGTAGAAATACTTTGGCTCTGGATGCTGGCCGTGATCGATGTGAACGCGTCGCGTAATGTTTGCAAATCTGCGGCGGTGAAGAAACCCTTGTCACCACCGCTAGAAAGGTTGGTGACATAGTCCAGATCCGTGAGGGGGATGGCGTTGTCAACAGTCACTTTGCTGTTAGGGAGACTCCAGGTGTAGTTATTCCAGGCGTTTCTGTACTGCGTGTAAAATGCAGCGCTTCCACCGACAAAGTCGTTAAGCAGTTTCTCCATGCTGACGCCTGTAGGGTTCGGATCGGCGCCAGCCCCGAGGAATTTCGGAGCCGGGGGGAATACCGCGCCGGCATTTGTTGTCCCAGCCTCAGTGGGTAAATCCGTACCGTAAGGGTTCATCGTCGCGTTGATGAGTTTCATAGCATTCAGTGTTTGTTCGCCAAGGCCGATGGTATAGAAGCCTACTGAAGCCTCTGGTTGATCAGGAGCAGCGGGAATAGATGAATTAATTACTTCATCCTCCCAATCGAGAGGAAAATAGTTATCATGAACCAGTTGCTTCCTGTGAGCGGCTGTCAGCACGGTGAGTAAACTCAACCCCATTTCGCCGTTGCTGCCGTCGCCGTAAAAAGTTCCTTGAGCACTGCCAAGCAGATTCCCTCCCGGTCCGGGAGTAACCGGATTAACGCCGGAAAATTCATAGTCGCCCCAGCCCATCGTAGGCTCGCCGTCGGTCATAAGTATGATATTGGGTCTGCGTTTAACTGTAACTTCGCCGTCAGGATTACCGGAGTCATCCGTCGTGGGCACAGCAACTATTGTGTCTGTCGGAGCTCGTTTTATTAAAATTTCGGCGCCTTCATATATGCCCCACTGTGTGGGAGTTGAGCCGGCGACCTGAAAAGATGAGACGATGCAATCGCCTCCGGAGGCGGACACTGCTGTGGCATTAACCGTTACCGTCGTATCAGCTACTGAAAAAAGTCCGCCGCCGGGCGCATTATATCGACCAAGCGCCAGAACCCTCTCAACTCTGGCATAGCCGCCGAGATCGCCGCCATATGCTACGACGGCAACTCTGTTAAATGGGTTGGCGTCCTGCAATATGCCTATGGCTTCGTTGAGCGCATCAACCAGTAGCGATATCCGGCTACTCCCGGCGCCGGGATCAATGGTAGTCATACTGCCTGATACGTCGATAATAAACACTGTGTCCGCCGGTATCGAGTAACCCTTCGTAACAGGGAAAGATTGGCTCAGGGCAGAAAGGGTGATAATAAAATCATCCTTGCCCAGCCCGACGTCAACACTTTTGTCAGTCCATATGCGCCCATCATGCAGCCTCGGTATGTCCACAAAGCCCGTTTGGTCGGAAGTGTCCGGGTCGGACACCCTGTCGCCGATTTTGAAGCCCGGAGTTGCGGCATATGCCGTGTCCAACAGTGTAAATACCGATAATAACAATAGAATAACGGTTAAGAACAGGCATAGGTATATTCGCGTGGACTTTCTTTTTTCACTTACTCGGTGCATCTTCAGGTGTCCTCCCTTGCTAATGTAGAAATATTGAGTTTTTCTTCGTATATTTCATAGTAATTAAAGCATGATCATCGTGGATTGCAAAATGGCAACCGTACCTGATGTTATTCTTACTGCCAACAGTTTAATAATCAGTCTCGCCACAACTTTATCATCAAAATATCCTTGAAATCAACAAAAAACTCATAGTTTGCACTGATTTAGTGCAATTATATCACCATTACACAACGATGTCAAAATCCGGACGACTAAATACCTCAATATTTTGCATAATAAACGCCATGCACCAGAATGCACAAATAGCCATGCAAAACTTGCATGGCGTTCGCGCCAACCTGGCGCCTCACATCAGTATTTTCACGCTAATTGATAAGGGTTTCTGGGAGACGTTAACAATCACCAGCAGTATTGGTTCGTTTCTTCGACTATACCTGCTCATTTCTTGCCCTCAAGTTCTTTCTGTTTTGCCTCAATACTTTCCAGAAAATGTTTCTCCACAGTAGTTAGTTCACCTATTAGTCTCTGCTTATATTTTGAAAACTCTGCCAGCGCTTTTTTCTCAGCAACCTCGTGGCTTATTCTGCCTGTATGGGTAAGAAGCTCCTTTCTCGACGCTTTGAGAAAATCATCAAGACGCTCAAGCCAATCTTTCATATACATGGGGATATGTTCCTTTGCCTGAAGTTCAGCAAATTCAAGATAGAGCATGACTATACGATTAAGCGTATCAAGTTCGTCTCTGGATAAATAATTCTTTGCAACCACAGCGTCACTCTGGGTCGGAATCTCACCACGCCAAGTGGTCATACCGGAAGATGGTTTGTCACCGTCAGCGCGTTTGTAAATCAACTCTGCCGCCGTGTTACCATGAACAGCATAATGCATCTTGTTTTGTACAGTTTGGAAAAACCGCTTCGTCATTTCTGCGCGAGGATCATAATCAATGCTGGTAGCGTAGATATCCAGCACCTTGCGATAGAAAACCTTCTCCGATGAACGAATGTCACGTATGCGAGCGAGCAGTTCTTCGAAGTAGTTCCCTCCGCTTGCGTTCTTTAAGAGGTCATCGTTCATAGCAAAACCTTTTTGCATATACTCCTTTAAGACGGCGGTAGCCCATATGCGAAACTGCGTACCGCGCAGAGATTTCACTCGATATCCTACGGAAATTATCACATCAAGGTTAAAATACTCTATCAGGCGTTCCACCTGCCTATT
>Ga0123356_10002413_pt1 | contig 19997 bp, 21 predicted proteins | sample TergutEmb28metaG_2_FD_92546 | JGI IMG/M metagenome (GOLD analysis project Ga0123356, IMG submission 92546) | Embiratermes neotenicus P3 segment gut microbial communities from Petit-Saut dam, French Guiana - Emb289 P3 | ecosystem: Host-associated > Arthropoda: Insects > Digestive system > Gut ... | reverse complement strand
GATCACCCCCTCGAGCCTCTTCAGCTTCAGAAAGAGCATGACCCGGTGGCACCACGGACAGCCGAAGGCGAGAAAGATGTGGTAGCGCCCCGCCTCGGCCTTGAAGCCGGAGCTGCCGTCGGCGGTGATCTTGCTGCGCAGCGTCGACGCGGTGCGGTCGAACGAGCCGGTCTTGCCGCGCGTGTCGGTCGCGGTGTCGTCCCATCTGCCTTCGATCAGCATGCCCATGGCGCATCCCCTTGCAGTTCAGGGCGGGGATTGAAGCGGTTATTGTGGCGCGGCGCAATCACGCTGCAGAATGGTGCCCTTAGAGGGAGGTCATATGGCGACTTTCGTATTGGTTCACGGCGCCTGGGGCGGCAGCCTCTTGTGGCGGCCGGTGGCACGGGCGCTGCGCCGGGCGGGCCATGAGGTCTATACGCCGACGCTGACCGGGCTCGGTGAGCGGAGGCACTTGCTCAACCGGGGCATCAATCTCGACACCCACGTCCAAGACGTGCTCGGGGTCATCGACTACGAGGATCTGACCGAGTGCGTCCTGGTCGGCCATTCCTATGGCGGCATGGTGGTGACCGGCGTGGCCGATGCCGTCCCCGACGCGATCCGATCGCTGGTCTATCTCGACGCGTTCGTCCCGGAAAACGGGCAATCGTGCTTCAGTCTGATACCGGCGCAGGCGCCGCGTCCCGACCGGCCGCCGATTCCGGCCGCCGAAGACTATCTGACGCCGCCGCTGCCGCCGTCGGCGTTCGGCGTCTCGGCCGAGGTGGCGGCGATGATGGAACGGAAGGTCTCGCCCCAACCCACCGCCTGCTTCACCGAGCCGCTGAAGCTGAAGGGCGGCATCGACCGCATCAAGCGCAAGACCTACATCTACTGCAATGTGCCGGCGCCGACGACGTTCACCCCGTTCTACGAAAAGGTGAGGGACCGGCCGGGCTGGACCGCGCATACTTTGCCCTGCACCCATCTCGTCCAGCTCGACATGCCGGACGAATTGACGCAGTTGCTGCTCGCGGAGGTGCGCTAGAACGAATCGGCGCGGACCCGGCTGAGCAGGTCCTGGCCCGCCTGGTAGCGGCGCAGATTCTCCAAAAAGAAATTGTCGGCGCGGCCCGGGGTGCCGTCGCCGGCGCTCGAGGTGTGTGCGGTGAGGCGCACCTTCGGATGGTGCCAATAGGGATGGGATAGCGGCAACGGCTCCTCGCGAAACGCATCGAGAATGGCGAGGCCGGGCCGGCCCTGGTCAAGGCCGGCCAGCAGCGCCTCATCGTCGACCAGCTCGCCGCGCGCGATATTGATGAGGATGCTGCCCGGCTTCATCGCCGCCACGAATTTGGCATCGACCAGATCCGTCGTCTCCGCGGTCCGCGCCGCCGACAGCACCACGATGTCGGCGCCCGGCAGCAAGGCGGGCAGGTCCTGGAGCGTTCGGGTGGCGTCCGCGGCGGGATCGGCGCGGCCGCTGCGGTTGATGCCGGTGATCTTGACGCCGAAGCCTTTGGCGCGTGCGGCAATCTCGCGCCCGATCGCACCCATTCCGACGATCAGCCAATGGCTCTGCGAGAGCTCCCGAAACGCCATCCGCCGCCATTCCCCGGCAGCCTGCGCGGCGCGCGCGGCCGCGACCGGCCAGGTCTCGGCCAGGACATTCGCCAGCACATATTCCGCGATTGCCGGTGCCTGTGCGTGGGAATTGGTCAGCACGACGCCCTTCGCCACGACATCGCGGTAGCGCGGGGAATCGAGTCCCGTCTGCTGCGTGTGGAGCCATTTGACGGAGCCCTCGAGCGCCCGGTCAAAGAACAGATCGGCGCCGCCACCCATCAGCGCATCGAAGGTGAGCCAGACGATCTCGGGGCGCGCGTCGCGCGGGTCGATGGTCTTGCCGCCGGCGTGGACACCGCCCTTGCCGTCGACCACGATCAGCTCGTGCCCGGCGAGCGCGGCGGCGACGCGGCGGGCCGAGCCCTCACTGGCGAAAATTCTCATGTGCACCCTCCTCTTCGCCCGGACTATAAGGGGCGACGGTAACAACGGATCGGGTCCGAGGAAACGCTGGAGATGAGACGATTTGTCGGTGGTTTCGCCTGTTGTGTCTTGCTGATGGCGACGCTGCCGGCGCTGGCGCAAACGCCGGTCGCAATCGGCGTCCTCAAACTGTCCTCCTCGGCACCCGTGTTCATCGCCTACGACAAGGGCTATTTCAAGGCCCAGGGCCTCGACGCCAGGCTCACCTTCTTCGACGCGGCGCAACCGGTGGCGGTCGCCGCGGCGGCGGGCGACATCGATGTCGGGGTGACCGCATTCACGGCCGGCCTCTTCAATGTCGCCGGGAAGGGCGCGGTCACCGTGGTGGCCGGGCAAAGCCGCGAGCAGCCCGGCTTTCCGCTGATCGGCTATTTCGCCACCGCCGCCGCCTGGCGGGCGGGCCTCAGGAAACCGGTCGATCTCGCCGGCCGCCGCGTCGCGATCACCCAGGCCGGCTCGAGCTTTCACTATGCGCTCGGTCTCCTCGCCGAGAAGCACCGGTTCGCGCTGGCGAGCGTGCATCTGCTGCCGCTCCAATCGCTCTCGAATATTGCCTCGGCCTTGAAGGGCGGCGGCATCGACGGCGCCCTGCTGCCGGTGACGACGGCGCTGCCGCTGATGGCGGAGGGCGACATCAAGCTCTTGGGCTGGGTCGGCGACGAGACGCCATGGCCCCTGGGCGCGGTGTTCGTGTCTGAGGGCATGAAGCAGCACCGGGAGACGATTGCGAAGTTCCTCGCCGCCTACCGGCAAGGCGCCCGGGACTATCACGACATATTGCTGGCCGCGGTGGTGAACGGCCGCGCCCCGATCAACGACAAAACGCAGCCGGTGATCGCGAGCATCGGCCGGTATACCGGGTTGAAACCGGCGCAGATCGTGGTCGGGCTCTCCTATATCGACCGCGATGGCATGCTCGATGTCGGCGGCGTGGCGAAGCAGCTTCAGTGGTTCCAGGCACGTCATTTCGTCGACGGCGGCTTCGGCATCGGCCAGGTGGTCGACAAGAGCTTCGGTTTCGCCCGCTAGCCATGGAGCTCGTGGTCGAGGCCGTCAGTCACGATTTCGGCGATCTCGCCGTGTTGCGCGACATTTCGTTCCGCGTGGCGCCCGGCGAGATCCTGGGGCTGGTCGGCCCCTCGGGCTGCGGCAAGAGCACCTTGCTGGCGATCATCGGCGGCCTCTTGCACCCGCGCAAAGGCAGGGTGGCGACGATCGGTGCGCCGCCCGAGGACAGCTTCAACCCGATGACCTTCGTGTTTCAGGATTTTGCCCTGCTGCCGTGGCGCTCGGTTGCCGACAATGTCGGCTTCGTGCTCGAGCATGCGCCGCTCGGCGCCGGGGCGCGCGGTGCCATCGTTGCCGACGCGCTCCGCCGCACCGGCCTCAGCGAGTTTGCCCGATCCTATCCGAAGCAATTGTCGGGCGGCATGCGGCAGCGCGTCGGCATCGCCCGGGCGCTCGCGGCCCGCCCGGAGCTGTTGCTGATGGACGAGCCCTTTTCCGCGCTCGACGCCCAGACCCGGGATTTGCTGATAGAGGATTTTCTGCGCCTCATGTCGGGCAACCGCGTCGGCGCGGTCTATGTCACGCACAATCTCGAGGAAGCGGCGCGGCTCGCCGACCGGGTCGTGGTGCTGTCGCGCCGGCCGGCGCGAATCCGGGAGATCGTCACCCTGGCGCTTCCGCGCGAATCGCGTGACGCGCTCTTTGTCGCCGAGCATCAACGCGCGCTGTGGTCGCTGATCCGCGACGAGGCGGCGGCCGCGGAGCGCGAGGTCGCCGATGTCTGAGGGCGCCGAGAGCGTCGTCGTCCGCTTTCGCGGCGGCGGATTCGAGCCGCTGCCCGGCCGCTACAGCGCCGGGATCGCTTTCCTCATCGCGCTGGCGCTATGGCAGGCGGTGTGCAGCCTCGGCTGGGTCAGTCCGCTGTTCCTGCCCAGCCCCGCCCGCATCGCCGTTGCCTTGTGGCGGCTCGTCGTCAGCGGCGAAATCTGGCCGCATCTCGCGGCGTCGCTGATCCGCATCGGCGGCGGCTGGCTGCTCGGCACGGTGCTGGGCCTCGCGATCGGCCTCGCCATGGGCCTCGTGACCGTTGCCCGCGCGGTCGGCATGCCGATGGTCTCGGCGCTCTTCCCCATCCCCAAGATCGCGCTCTTGCCCTTGTTGATCCTGTGGCTCGGCATCGGCGAGACGTCGAAGATCGCCACCATCGCGCTCGGCGTGTTCTTCCCGACCGTGATCGCGGTCTATAGCGGCGTCGATGCCGTCCCGCGCAATCTCATTCGCATGGCGCAGAGCTTCGAAGTGCCGGCCGCCGCCATCCTGTGGAAGGTCATCCTGCCCGGCGCCATGCCGGCGATCCTCGCGGGGTTCCGCATTTCCACGGCGACGGCGCTGCTCCTGGTGGTGTCGGCGGAGATGATCGGCGCCGAGACCGGCCTCGGCGCGTTCGTGCTGGAGGCCGGCAATCTCATGCAAACCGACAGGCTGCTGGCGGGAGTTGTGGTCCTGTCGCTGCTCGGGCTCGTCATCGGCCGCGCCGTCAGCATGCTCGAACGTCGCTTGTTGCGCTGGCGCTAACGCGTATAAGAGACAGGCATGCTGGTCATCCCCTTTCCCGCCATCGATCCCGTCCTGGTATCGATCGGGCCTTTCGCGGTGCGGTGGTACGCCCTCGCCTATATCGCCGCGCTGCTCCTGGGGTGGCGCTATTGCAACCTCTTGGCCCGCCGCTGGGCGGCGCGCGGCACCCCGGCCGCATCCGCCCAGCAACTCGACGATTTCCTGATCTGGGCGACGCTCGGCGTCGTGCTGGGCGGCCGCATCGGCTATGTCTTGTTCTACAACCTTGCTTATTACCTGCAGCATCCGGACCAGGCCGTGCAGCTGTGGCACGGCGGCATGTCGTTTCACGGCGGCACGATCGGCGTGATCATCGCCATGGCCTTGTTCTGCTGGCGGCGCCGGCTGGCGGTGCTGCGGTTTGCCGATCTGATCGTCTGCGCCGTGCCGATCGGCCTGTTCCTGGGCCGCATCGCCAATTTCATCAATGGCGAGCTGTGGGGCCGGCCCAGCGACGCCCCCTGGGCGATGGTGTTCCCGTCCGCGGGGCCCCTGCCGCGCCACCCGAGCCAGCTCTATGAGGCGGCGCTCGAGGGCCTGGTCCTGTTCCTGATCATGTTCTTTCTCCAGCGCAGCGACGCGGTGCGCGCACGGCCCGGCACGCTCGGCGGCGCTTTCCTCATCGGCTACGGCACATTCCGCATTGTCGCCGAATTCTTCCGCGAGCCCGATCAGCAACTGGGCTTTCTCGTCGGCGGGGCCACCATGGGACAGCTGCTCTCCGTGCCGCTCATTCTGGCAGGCCTGTTCCTGGTCTGGTTTGCCCGCCGCCGCGAGACCGTTGCGCCGTGACCGACCTTGCCGCAACGCTGGCGCAGCGTATTCGCGCGCACGGTCCGATCTCGGTCGCCGAGTACATGGCGGCGGCGGCGGCGCAATATTACGGCCGGCGCGATCCGTTCGGCGTTGGCGGCGATTTCGTCACGGCGCCTGAAGTGAGCCAGATGTTCGGCGAGCTCCTCGGATTGTGGTGCGTCGCCGCGTGGCAGGCGATGGGCGCGCCGGCGCGCTTCGTTCTGGCGGAGCTCGGGCCCGGACGCGGCACCCTGATGGCCGACGCCTTGCGCGCGGCGCGCGCCGCGCCGCACTTTCTCGGCGGCGCCGAGCTGCATCTGGTCGAGACCAGCCCGGTCCTGCGCCGGCGTCAGGAGGCGGCCCTCGCCGATCACCGACCGCATTGGCACGGCCGTCTCGAAGACATTCCGAGCGGGCCGATGCTGCTCGTCGCCAATGAATTCTTCGATGCCATGCCGGTGCGGCAGTTCGTGCGCGGCGCCACAGGCTGGCAGGAGCGCTATGTCGGTCTGCGCGACGACCGCCTCGCCCTGGTGCTCGACGATGCGGTTTCGGAGGCGCTGCCGGCGGCCCCGCCGGGCTCGGTGCGGGAAGTCTCGCCCGCCGCCCTCGCCGCGGCCACCGCTATCGGGCACCGCGTCGCGCAAGAGGATGGCGCGGCCTTGTTGATCGACTTCGGCTATGGCGCGAGTGCCTGCGGCGACACGCTGCAGGCGGTCCGGGGGCATCGGCGCTGCCACATCCTCAGCGATCCGGGCGAGGCCGATCTGAGCGCCCATGTCGACTTCGCCGCCATCGCGGCGCGGGCGTCCGGCGCAGGCGCGCGGGTCGAGGGGCCGCTCGAGCAGGGCGCTTTCCTCAGGGCGCTCGGCATCGAGGCGCGAGCCGAACGGTTGATGGCTGCCGCGCCGGCACGCGCCGCAACGGTGGCCGCCGGCTTGCGACGCCTCACCGCGCCCGGCGCCATGGGCAGCCTCTTCAAGGTCCTGGCGATCGCGCATCCACGGCTGCGGCTGCCGGCCTTTCCATGATCACGCTTCCGGCCCTTGCCGCGCCCGACATCGCGCACGGATTCTTCACGCGCGAGGGCGGCGTCAGCACCGGCATCTATGCCTCGCTCAATTGCGGCGGTGGCTCCGGCGACGACCGCGACAGGGTCGCCGAAAATCGCGCCCGGGCCGCCGCCATGCTGGGCGTCGCGCGCGACGCGCTGGCGACCAATCATCAGGTCCACGGCGTTGCCGTCACGACCGTGGCGCGCCCGGTCGCGGGCGCGCCGGCGCGCGCCGACGCCCTGGTGACGAAAGAGCGCGGCGTTGCCCTCGGGATCCTCACCGCCGATTGCGTGCCGGTGCTCTTTGCCGACCCGGGGGCCGGAATCATCGGCGCCGCCCATGCCGGCTGGCGCGGCGCTTTGCGTGGCGTGCTCGAGGCAACGGTGCGGGCAATGACCGCGCTCGGCGCCGATCCGATGCGGATCCGCGCCGGTCTCGGCCCTGGCATCGCGGCCGCATCCTACGAGGTCGGACCGGAGTTTCCGGCGCCCTTTCTGGCGCAGGATCCCGGCAATGCGCGGTTCTTCGCCGCCGCGGCGAACGCCAGGTTCCGCTTCGACCTGCCCCTTTATGTTCGCGCCCGCCTGATGGCGCTCGGCCTCGCCGCCGTCGCCGCGACGGGCGGCGACACGGCTGCCGATGCGCAGCGGTTTTTTTCCTATCGCCGCGCCTGCCTCCGGGGCGAACCGGATTACGGCCGCTTGCTTTCGGCAATTGCGCTCCTATGATCCGCCGCGCCCGAGCCGCCATCATGCATCCCCGTTCTCCGCGCTTCGCGGCGCCGTTTCTCCTGGCGCCGCTTCTGCTGGCGGCATGCCAGCCTTTGCCGCACCCCTTCGCCGATCAGAAGCCGGGGACGTCGACACCGGTGCTGACGCCGCCCGATGCGGCGGGGATCGTGGTGCCGCCCGTCGCCGGCGCGCCCCCCGCCGCGGCGACGGCCGTGGCGACGGCCATGGCCGAGGCGCTGATGAAGGAGGACGTGCCGGCCGACACCGCCGAGACGAATTCCGGCAGCTACCATCTCACCGGCACCGCCACGGCGGAGCCCGTGGGCAAGCGCACCCGGATCACCGTCACCTGGCAGCTTGCCGGGGCGGACCGGCGCGTTGTCGCCACCGAGACCCGATCGGCGACGGTCCCTGCGGCGGCGTGGCGCGAAGGCAACCCCGACATGGCGCGGGCGCTGGTCGCGAACGTCGCGCCCACCCTGGCGCGGCGCGTCGAGGGCGACGTTCCGGTCGAGCATGCCGGCACGACGGCAAGGCTTCGCATCACGCCGGTCACCGGCGCCTCCGGCGACGGCGGCCCGGCGCTGTCGCGGGCGATGACCGCCGCCTTGCAGCGCGCCGGCGTCGCCCTCCAGGAAAAACCGGGCGACAAGCCAAGCTATCTTCTGGCCGGCAAGGTCGCCATCGGCGCCGCCAGCGCCGGTCATCAGCAGGTGAAGATCGCCTGGGTCCTGTCGCGGCCGGACGGCAAGGAGATCGGCCGGGTCAGCCAGGAAAATGCCGTTCCCGCGGGCAGCCTGAACGGCAAATGGGGCGACACCGCCTACGATGTCGCCACCGCCGCCGTCGGCGGCATCGTCCAGCTGCTGCAGCAGGTCCAAGCCACCGGGTCCTGAACGCCGGCGCTTCCGAAACGGGATTTACATTTCGGTGGCGAATTTGTTTAAATGCGCCGCCGCTCGAGTGACGTGTCGCGCGTCCGGGGTTCGATTCGCGGCTGAAAGCGCCATGAAGATCCTTGCCTGCAATAGCAATCGGCCCCTTGCCGAAGCGATTTCCGCCTATCTGACGACGCCGCTGACCGACGCCAGCGTGCGGCGCTTTTCCGATATGGAAGTGTTCGTCGAGATCCACGAAAACGTCCGCGGCGAGGATGTTTTCGTCATCCAGTCCACGTCCTACCCCGCCAACGACAACCTGATGGAGCTGCTGGTCACGCTCGACGCGCTGCGCCGCTCCTCGGCGCGCCGCGCCACCGCGGTCATCCCCTATTACGGCTATGCGCGCCAGGACCGGAAGACGGCGTCGCGCTCGCCGATCTCGGCCAAGCTCGTCGCCAACATGATCACCACGGCGGGGGCCGACCGGGTGCTGACCCTCGATCTTCATGCCGGCCAGATTCAGGGCTTTTTCGACATTCCGACCGACAATCTCTTTGCCCAGCCGGTGTTCGCCAAGGACATCAGGGAACGCTACAACGGCGACGATCTGGTCATCGTCTCGCCCGATGTCGGCGGCGTGGTGCGGGCGCGGAGCATCGCGCGGCGGCTGGGTGTCGATCTCGCCATCATCGACAAGCGGCGCGAGCGGGCCGGCGTCTCCGAGGTGATGAACATCATCGGCGAGGTCGAGGGCCGGCGTTGTGTCCTGATCGACGACATCGTCGACAGCGCCGGCACGCTGTGCAACGCCGCCGAGGCCTTGCAGGGCCACCGCGCCAAATCAGTGGTCGCCTACGTCACGCATGGTGTATTGTCCGGCGGCGCGGTCGCGCGGGTCTCGGCCTCGCCGATCGAGACGCTGGTCACCACCGACTCGATCCGCGCCACCGAGGCGCAGCGGCTGGCGCGCAACGTGCACCAGTTGACGATTGCGCCCTTGATGGCCGAGGCGATCCGCCGCATCAGCGAGGAGCGCTCGGTTTCAAGCCTGTTCGATTAGTGTCACCACCGGGCCACGGCACCCCTGGAGGCCGGCCCACAACGAAGGAGCGATCATGCCTGACATTCATACGATCCGCGCCGAGGCGCGCGGCCGGGGCGGAAAGGGGCCCGCCCGGGCGACGCGTCGAGCGGGCCGGGTTCCCGGCGTCATCTACGGCGAGAAGGAGCCCCCGCAACTGATCAGCGTCGAGCCGCGCGAACTGATCACCGAGATGGGCCGGCCGGGCTTTTTTGCCCGCCTGATCGAGGTCGAGCTCGCCGACGGTGCCGGGCCGGTGAAGCACCGCGCGTTGCCGCGCGACGTGCAGCTCGATCCGGTCACGGACCGGCCCCTTCATGTCGATTTTCTGCGCGTCGGGACGGACACCCCGGTCCGCGTGGCGGTGCCGGTGGTGTTCGCCAACCAGGCAACTTCGCCCGGCCTGAAGCGGGGCGGCATTCTCAACATCGTGCGCCACGAGATCGAGGTGATGTGCCTCGCCGATCACATTCCCGAGCGTGTGACCATCGATCTTGAAGGACTCGAGATCGGCGACAGCATCCACATCCATACGGTGAACCTGCCCGAAGGGGTGACGCCGACGATCGCGCGCGATTTCACCATCGCCACCATCGCGGCGCCGACCGCTGTGCGCGAGGAGCAGGCCGCCGCTGCGGCCGCCGCCGCCGCCGCCAAGGCCGCTGCCGCTGCCGCGCTCGAAGGTGGCGAAGTGCCGGCCGAGGGGGCGCCGCCGGGCGCCGCTCCCGCCGCGGCAGGGGCGACGCCGGCCGCCGCCGCTGCCCCGGCCGCAGCGGCAGGGGGTGCCGCGGCACCCGCCGCGGGCGCACCACGCGGTCGCACCGACCGCCGCTAGCGCCAGCCATCGCGCCACGCCGCAATGCGTCTTCTTGTCGGGCTCGGCAACCCGGGCCCGCGCCACGAGCGCAACCGGCACAATATCGGCTTCATGGCGGTGGATGCGCTGCTGCGCCGCCATGAGTTCCGCGCCCTGCGCAACCGGTTCAACGCACGTCTCGCCGAAGGCGAGGTCGGCGACCAGCGTCTCCTTGTGATGATGCCGCAGACCTATATGAACGAGTCGGGCACCGCGGTCGGGCCGCTGGCGCGCTTTTATAAGATCGAGCCGAGCGCCGTCGCGGTCGTCTATGACGAGGTCGATCTGGCGCCGGGAAAGCTGCGGGTGAAACGCGGCGGCGGCTCGGCCGGCCACAACGGCATCCGTTCGATCGACGCGGCGCTCGGCTTCGACTACTGGCGGGTGCGCCTCGGGATCGGCCATCCCGGCGTGAAGGAGCTGGTGCCGCATTGGGTGCTGCAGAACTTTAGCGCGGAAGAGATGAAGTGGGTGACGCCGCTCACCGACGCCGTCGCGGCGGCGATGCCGATCCTCGTCGCCGACGATCCGGCGGGGTTCGCGTCCAAGGTGGCGCTGATCCTGAAGCCGCCGCGCGCGACGCCCCCGAAACCGGCACCCGCCGCGCCTGAGGGCGAGGACTGATGGGCTTTAATTGCGGGATCGTCGGATTGCCCAATGTGGGCAAATCGACCCTGTTCAACGCCCTCACCGCCACGGAGGCGGCGGAGGCCGCGAACTATCCTTTTTGCACCATAGAGCCCAATGTCGGCCGCGTCGCGGTGCCCGACGCGCGGCTGGAGGTATGCGCACGGCTCGGCAAATCGGCCAAGATCGTGCCGACGCAGCTCGAGTTCGTCGACATCGCCGGCCTCGTGCGCGGCGCCTCGAAAGGCGAAGGGCTGGGCAATCAGTTTCTTGGCCACATTCGCGCGGTCGACGCCATCGCCCATGTGCTGCGTTGCTTCGCCGATACCAATGTCGCCCATGTCGAAGGCGCGCTCGATCCGGTGCGCGACGCCGAGACGGTCGAGACCGAGCTTTTGCTGGCCGATCTCGAGAGCCTCGACCGCCGCATCAAGGCCGCGGAGAAAAAGGCGCGCGGCCAGGACAAGGAGGCGAAGGCGCAGCTTGCGCTCATGGAACGCGCCCATGCGCTCCTCGCTGCGGGCCGGCCGGCTCGCGCGCTCGCCGTCGGGCCGCAGGAAGAGGAATTGTTTGCGGCGCTGGAGCTGCTCTCGGCGAAGCCGGTGCTCTACATTGCCAATGTCGAAGAAGCGGCCGCGGCCGCGGGCGACGCATGGTCGCGCCGGGTCGCCGACTATGCCGAGGAGAAGGGCGCCTCGTGCGTGGTGATTTCGGCGGCGATCGAGGCGGAGCTGGCGCACCTCGCGGAAGGGGAGAGGCGCGACTATCTTGCCACGCTCGGCCTCGACGAGCCGGGTCTCGCGCGGGTCATTCGCGCCGGCTACCGGCTCCTCGATCTCGTCACCTTCCTCACGGTCGGCCCGAAGGAAGCGCGCGCCTGGACCGTGCCGCGCGGGACCAGGGCGCCCCAGGCGGCGGGCGCCATCCACAGCGACTTCGAGAAGGGCTTCATCCGCGCCGAGACGATCTCCTATGACGATTTTGTCGCCTGTGGCGGGGAGCAAGGCGCCCGCGAAGCGGGAAAGATGCGGCTCGAAGGTGCCGACTACGTCGTCGCGGACGGCGACATACTTCATTTCCGCTTCAATCTTTGAGGCGCGCTTTCTATCATCCGGCCGTCACGCAAAAGGAGGCAGGCATGGGTCAAATGGTAACGCTCAAGGCCAAAGACGGGCATAGCTTCGCCGCTTATCGCGCCGATCCGTCCGGCACGCCCAAGGGGGCGATTGTGGTGATCCAGGAGATTTTCGGCGTCAATCACCACATCAAGGCGGTGGCGGACGGCTACGCCCGGCAAGGCTATGTCGCGGTCGCGCCTGCCTTGTTCGATCGCGCCGAAAAGAATGTCGAGCTCGGCTATGACCAGGCCGGCATGACCGCCGGTCGCGGGCTGATCGGCAAGATCGCGCCCGAGGCGATCGCCGCCGACACCCAGGCGGCCATCGACTATGCCAAGGAATTCGGCAAGGTCGGCATCGTCGGTTATTGTCTCGGCGGCTCGGTCGCGTTCACCGCCGCCACCAGGCTCGACGGCATCGCCGCCGCGGTCGGCTATTACGGCGGCCAGATCGCGGCCAACGCCCAGGCGAAGCCGAAAGTGCCGACCATGCTGCATTTCGGGGACCAGGATCAGAGCATCCCGATGGCCGATGTCGAGAAGGTCAAGGCGGCGCGCGGCGGCGATACCGAGATCTTCGTCTACCATGCCGGCCACGGCTTCAATTGCGACGAACGGCCGAGCTATCACGCCGAATCGGCGAAGCTCGCGCTGGAGCGCACGCTCGCGCACTTCAAGAAGTATATCGGATAGGCCGACAAGGGGCCGGGAACCGGGTGCCGCCGGACGGCGCCCGGGCTTCCCGACCGGCACGCTCCTTCTTACCGGAGCGATGCTTCGATGTTGCCGCCGTCCACGGTCAGAATTCCCGCCGTCGTCTTGCGGGCCAGCGCCAGATAGAGAAATGCGTCCGCGACATCGTCGGCGGTGACCTCGCGGCGCAGCAGATTGCCGGCGAGATACTCGGCATTGCTGATCCCGCGCGCCTTGGCGCGCGCGGCGACCATCTCATCGGTCATCAGCCCGGTGCGGACGCGGTCGGCATTGACCGCGTTGGCGCGAATGCCGTCCGCGCCGTAATCGAGCGCATATTGCTTCATCAAGGCCAGTGCCGCCGTTTTCGGCAGGCCGTAAGGGCCGAAATGACGCCCGGGATTGACCGCCTGCTTCGAGACGTTGAAGAGGAGGCAGCCGCCGAGCCCTTGCGCCTTCATGACGCGCACCGCGTTCTGCGCGACCCGCTGATGGGCAAAGAAATTGAGCTCGAAAGAGCGGCGCAGGAGCGCGTCGTCGACGGTTCCGATCTCGCCCTGCCATGCCGCGCCGGCATTGGAGACCACGATGTCGACGCCGCCGAACGCGACGGCCACCTGGTCGAAGGCGGCCGCCACCTGCGCCGCGTCCGTCACGTCGCAGGGAATTGCGATCGCATGCCCGCCGACGGATGTGGCGACCCCGTCCGCCGCCGCGCCGTCGCGATCGAGAATCGCAATCGCGGCCCCCTCCCGGGCAAAGGCCTTCGCTGTTGCGGCGCCGATGCCGCTGCCGCCGCCGGTTATGAGGCAGACATGGCGTGCGAGACGCGGCGGCCGGCTCTTGCCCAGCTTGGCCTGCTCGAGCGACCAGTATTCGACGTCGAACATGTCCTCTTCCGCGACGCACGCGTAACGGCCGAACGCTTCGGCGTCGGTAATGGTGGCGACGGTGCTCTCGGCAATATCGGCGGCAATATCGGCGTCCCTTGGGGTGGCGCCGAGACCGAACAGCCCCAGCCCCGGGACCAGGATCACGCGGGGCATCGGGTCAAGCTCCCGCTTGCCGTCATTGTGCCGGGCGAAATAGGCGTGATAGCGCTCTGTGAATTGTGCCACGGATCGCCGGGCCGCTGCGCGCCACGCCGCCAGGTCCCCCGCTTCGGGCGCCGGCACGATCAGGGGCCAGTTCTTGGTCCGGATCGTGTGGTCGGGCGTCACCACCCCGGTCTGCGAATAGCGCGGGAGGTCGGCGCCGTTGACGTAATCGAGGATCGCCGGCGAGGAGCGGAAGCGCAGGATTTGCGGCTGCGCGATCCCGGTCTTGGGATCGTGGCTCAGCGCAGTGAGGCCGCGCAGAAGGGGGGCAATCGCGGCGGGGCCGGCGAGCCGCGGCGGCAGCGCCACCGGCGCGAAGACAAAGGGCCGCTCCCGTCTCAGCCGGTTTTCCGCGAGCGTCGTCATCGCGATCATGCGCTCGTAGCTCTGGCGGGCGTCGGCGCCGAAGGTGAAGATGCCATGCTTCAGGAGAATCAGCGCCTCGACCTCGGGTGTCGCATCGAAGGCGAGGGCGGCGTGCTTCGCCAGCGCGAAGCCGGGCATGATATAGGGGACGATGGCGGCCCGGGCGCCGAACGTCTCTTCGCAGACGCGCTCGCCATCGGGCTGATCGGCCAGCGCCAGCACCGCCGTCGCGTGGGTGTGGTCGACATAGGTGGCGGGAAGGAAAGCGTGCAGCAGCGTCTCGACCGACGGGTTGGGCGCGGCGCTGTCGAGCAGATTGACGCGCTGAAAATTGACCATGTCTTCGTCGCTGAGGCGATCGAGCGCGCGCAGCGCGCGCAGCGGCTCGAGCCGCACCGCGGGAAAGCCCGCAGGCTCGATCTCGGCCATGTCCCAGCCCGAGCCCTTGACGCACAGCACCGCGACCGGCGCGCCGAGAACGTCGCTCGCCGTCATCTTGACGGATGAGTTGCCGCCGCCGTGGAGGACGAGGCGCGGATCGCGGCCGAGCAGCCGCGCCGTGTAGATGCGTTGGCCGATCGCGCCGTAGCGCCTCCCGTAATCCTCAGCCTCGGCGTCCGACCAGCGACTCTTCATGCTCCTTCACCTGAGGCTCCTGCGCCTGGCAAAACTCGGGAAAAAGCGACGCGAGGCCGGCGCGCGACGCGGCGCAGATGCCACGCTCGGTGACGAGCCCGGTGACCAGATGCGCCGGCGTCACGTCGAAAGCATAATTGGCGGCGGCGGTGCCGTCGGGCGTGAGCTGCACCTGCCCGAGCGTGCCGTCGGGAAGGCGCCCGCTGATGTGCGTGACCTCGCGCGGATCGCGCTCTTCGATCGGGATCCCGCGCACCCCGTCGTCGATCGTCCAGTCGATGCTCGGCGACGGCGCCGCAACGTAAAACGGCACCCCATTGGCCTGGGCGGCGAGCGCCTTCAAATAGGTGCCGATCTTGTTGGCGACATCGCCCGCGGCGGTGGTGCGGTCGGTGCCGACGATAACCAGGTCGACGCCGCCATGCTGCATCAGATGGCCGCCGGCATTGTCGGCGATGACCGTGTGCGGCACGTTCTGCTCGCGCAATTCCCACGCCGTCAGCGCGGCGCCCTGGTTGCGCGGCCGCGTCTCGTCGACCCAGACGTGAAGCGGGATGCCCAGCTCCTGCGCACGATAGATCGGGGCGGTCGCGGTGCCGCGATCGACCGTCGCCAGCCAGCCGGCGTTGCAATGCGTCAGAATCTCGACCGTGCCGCGCTCGCCCTTGCGCCGCCACGCCGCCGCGATCGGCGCCACGCCGTGCTCGCCGATGGCGCGGTTGATGGCGATGTCCCCGGCGCAGATCGCGGCCGCCCGCCGCCAGGCGCGCACCGCGCGCTCCGCCGCCGGCAACGGCTTCAGCAAACCGACCATGTCGGCGAGGGCCCAGCGCAGATTGACGGCGGTCGGCCGGGTCGCCAGCAGCAAGGCGGCGGCGTCGGCCAGCGCCGCGTCCGAGGCGTCTTCGATCATCGCGAGGGCGATCCCGTACGCGGCGGTGGCGCCGATCAGCGGCGCACCGCGCACCTGCATCGAGCGAATGGCTTCCGCCGCCGCCGCCACATCCGTGAGGTGCCGCGTTGCCAATTCGTGGGGCAGCCGCGTCTGATCGATGATGCCGACCGTCCGGCCGTCGGCCTCGCACCAGATTGTCGTTGTGTCGCGGCCTCCGGCCTTCATCGGCGGAGCACACGCCCGGCGACCGCGTCGAGCTTCTTCACCATCGCCGGATCGCGCGCCTCGGGCGGCGTGATGATGGCATACTCGAGCGCCTGGCGGCAGCCATGGGGACAGGGGCCATCATGCCGCGCCAGGACCGGGACCAGCGACTTGATGAGGCTCTTGGCGCGCCCGGCATTGTCGGCGAGGACCTTGACCAGCATGTCGATGCTGACATGGTCATGCTCGGGATGCCAGACATCGAAGTCGGTCACCATGGCGACCGTCGCGTAGCACAGCTCCGCCTCGCGCGCGAGGGCGGCCTCCGGGAGGTTGGTCATGCCGATCACGTCGCAGCCCCAGTCGCGGTAGAGATTGCTCTCCGCCACCATCGAAAATTGCGGGCCTTCGATGCAGAGATAGATGCCGCCGCGGTGCATCGAGATGCCCTGCGCGGCCCCCGCCGCTTCGACGGCGTCGCCGAGACGGGCACAGACCGGATGGCCCATCCCGACATGGGCGACCAGGCCGGTGCCGAAAAAGCTCTTGGCGCGGGCATAGGTCCGGTCGATGAACTGGCTGACTACGACAAATCGTCCCGGCACCAGCTCCTCCTTGAACGTGCCGACCGCGGAGATCGAGATGATGTCGGTCGCGCCCGCACGCTTCAGCGCATCGATATTGGCGCGGAAATTGATCTCGCCGGGCGGAATCCGATGGCCGCGGCCGTGGCGCGGCAGGAAAATCACCCGCGCCCCGTCGATCTCGCCGAAGCACAGCTCATCCGACGGCTGGCCGAACGAGGATTCGACCGGGCGCCACGCGACGCCGCTCATGCCGTCGATCTGATAAAGGCCGCTGCCGCCGATAATGCCGATCACCGATGCCATGTCGCGTCCCCTTCGGCGTCATCCTGCCGCGGGGCCCCGCCCATGGCAACGGCGCACTCAGGTCGCGGCGTTGAGTTGCGTGTAGATGTCCTTGGCGATGCCGCGCAGCACGGTGACGTCGGCGGTGCCGACCACGGCGTAGGCCTGGCCGGCATGGCGCCAGTAGACGAAGTTCATGTCGTCGCGGCGCTCGGCGCTGATCGGCAGATCGGGCTTGCCGGTGGCGCCGACCACCATGGTGATCGAGCCCAGCTTCTTGTCCTGGGAGGTATAGAAGAGCTGGGTCGCGGGCTGGCCCTCGACGATCAGATAGCGCGCGCCGTCGAACGTCAGGCCATAGGTCTTGAGGTTCGGCAGCCGGAAATTGGCCGGCAGCTTTTGCACATTCCGGCGCGCCTGGTCGCCGTTGGCGGGAACGTCGACCAGCCCCTGCTCGTTCACGCCGGCATTGATCAAGAGGCGGTGATAGCCGGCGATATTGTCGAAATAGCCGAAATTGCCGCTATTGTCGGCGGTCTGGACCGGCGGCTCAACCGGCGAATAGGCGGCGAAAAAGCCGCCGCCGGCGCCGACGATGAGGCACAGCGACGCCGCGACCGCAGCGCTCGTCCAGAAACGGCGCCGGCCCCATTGCTGCTGCAAGTTGGTAACGCTCATGCGCCGCGCGCGCTCGGCCACGAGATCGATCACGCGGCGCTCGCGCCCGCCCCGCGCCGCGTCGATGAGGCGCTGGGGGACCTCCTCGCGCAGCACCTCGTCCATCGCCGTGCGCAGATGGGCGGCGCTGTCGGTCAAGGCGCTCGCGCGTTCGCGCAATTGCGGATCGCGTTCCAACGCCGCCGAAATCTCTTCCCGAGCGGTAGCGTCGAGCTCGCCGTCGAGATAGGCGATTAACGCTTCGTCAGTTGGCTGCGGCATTATCCAAGCTCCTGCGACGGTCGCTCCCAGTGCTGAGTCGCTCTTCCAGCGCGACACGGGCCCGCGCCAGTCGACTCATGATGGTTCCCACCGGTACTTGCGCGATTTGCGCCGCCTCCTTGTAACTCAGCCCCTCCACCGTCACGAGCATCAGCGCCGCGCGCTGCTCGGGCGGCAGCGCCCTGAGGGCCGTCCTCACTTCGCCCAGCCGGATCCGTGCCTCGATCTGGCGCACGGCCGCGTCGCTGCCGAGCTGCTCGGCGGCGTCTTCCTGCTCTTCTTTGCGCACGTCCCGCGCGCGTATCTGGTCGATCCAAATCGTCTGCATGATGCGAAATAGCCAACTATCAAACCGAGTCCCTTCCTGGAACTGGTGCGAACGAGACAAGGCGCGCTCGCAAGCAGCCTGCACAAGATCATCGGCCGAAGCCGCCGACCCTGTGAGCCCCCGCGCAAACCGGCGCAGCCGCGGCAGCATCGCGATCAGCTGGTCGTTGAACGATTCGCTCACCGACCCTGCCCCCAGCAACCCGGTCCGGCGCCGAGCCCTGCCCTGGCTCGAACCGTTCCGACGCCATAATAACGTAAAGCGACGCGCATTATTCCCGCGAATTTCATTTCGTTTTATCGCTTTATGGGTGCAAATCCCGCGACCCGCAAGCGAAATCAAAATAACAGATCTATCACTGGCCCAACACCGTACAAACCCGATCGTTGCCGCGGCGCGACAATCGGCGCACAGACGCCGGACAGGACTCAAGATTATTTTATGATTCGTTGTGGCTGGTCATGCCTTCACAAGCGCGGGAACCCGCCGTTATTGTAGCGGCCGATTCGGGCGCGGCGGGGATTTCACGGAATGAATATAGGTGTGGTGACGGAGCGTCGCGCTCACGAACGACGCGTGGCCGCCTCGCCCGACACGGTGAAGCGGCTCGCCGCCCAAGGACATCAATTCCTGGTTGAATCCGGCGCCGGCGCCGGGAGCTCCTATCCCGACGCCGCCTATGAGGGGGCCGGGGCAAGGCTGGTCGCGCGCGCGGCGGCCTATGGCGAGGCCGATATTCTCCTCAAGGTGCAGCGCCCGCTCATGAGCGCAGAGGGCGATATCGATGAGATGGCGTTGCTGCGTCGCGGCAGCGTCCTGATCGGATTGTTGTCGCCCCTCCAGCAGCGGGACCAGGTTGCGGCCTACGCCCGGGCCGGGGTGACGGCCTTCGCCATGGAGCTGGTGCCGCGCATCACCCGGGCGCAGACGATGGACGTGCTGTCGAGCCAGGCCAACCTCGCCGGCTACAAGGCGGTGCTGGTGGCGGCCGCCGCCTTCGGCCGCGCCTTTCCCATGATGATGACGGCGGCCGGCACCATCGCCCCGGCGCGCGCCCTGGTGATGGGCGCCGGTGTCGCCGGGCTGCAGGCGATCGCGACGGCGCGGCGGCTGGGCGCCATCGTGTCGGCGACGGACGTCCGGCTGGCGGCGAAGGAACAGGTCGAGAGCCTCGGCGCCACCTTCCTCGTCGTCGATCTCGACGCGATGAAGGAAATGGAGACCGCCGGCGGCTATGCCCGGGAGATGGGCGAGGATTTTGCCCGCCGCCAGCAGGCCTATGTCGGCGCCGCGCTGCAGAAGACCGACATCGTCATCACCACCGCCCTGATCCCGGGACGCCCGGCGCCCCGCCTCATCACCAAGGAGATGGTCGGCGCCATGCGGCCGGGCTCGGTGATCGTCGATCTCGCGGTCGAGCAAGGCGGGAATGTCGAAGGCGCGCGCTACGGCGACAATGTGGTGACGCCGAACGGCGTCACCATTCTCGGCCCGGCCAACCTGCCGAGCGACATCGCGGTCGATGCCAGCATGCTCTATGCCCGCAATCTGGCGGCCTTCCTGGCGCTGATCGTCGACAAGGAAAAGGGCCTCCACATCGATCCCGAGGACGAGATTGTCAAAGCCACCCTGCTGACGCACGACGGCCGGGTGGTCCATCCGCAATTGGCGGGCGATTAGATTGGGAGCGTCAAGATGGGCAGCGGCGAATTCTTTGTCTTCTTCCTGACCGTCTTCGTGCTGGCGGTGTTTGTCGGCTACCACGTGGTGTGGCGCGTGACGCCGGCCCTGCACTCGCCGCTGATGTCCGTCACCAACGCAGTCTCCTCGGTGATCATCGTCGGCGCGCTGATCGCGGCGGGACCGGCGGGCTACAGTTTTTCGAGGATCATGGGGTTCATCGCCGTCACGCTCGCCTCCGTCAACATCTTCGGCGGCTTCATCGTCACGCAGCGCATGCTGCAAATGTTCAAGAAAAAGAAGTAGGCCATGAGCGCCAATCTCTCCGCCTTCCTCTATCTGGTCGCATCGGTCTGCTTCATTCTCGCGCTGCGCGGCTTGTCGTCGCCGGTGACGGCGCGCTCCGGCAACCTGTTCGGAATCGCCGGCATGGTGATCGCGATTCTGACCACGCTCGCCTCGCCCGCGGTGGTCTCGTTCCCGCTGATCGT
>Ga0123356_10002412_pt1 | contig 20003 bp, 15 predicted proteins | sample TergutEmb28metaG_2_FD_92546 | JGI IMG/M metagenome (GOLD analysis project Ga0123356, IMG submission 92546) | Embiratermes neotenicus P3 segment gut microbial communities from Petit-Saut dam, French Guiana - Emb289 P3 | ecosystem: Host-associated > Arthropoda: Insects > Digestive system > Gut ... | reverse complement strand
GAGCAGGAGAAGTATTTTATGATGATGAAGAGTCAGATGGATGGGTCGTGTCAGCGGAATTGGTCGGAGGATGGTAAGACGGGGCGGTTGTTGATTGGGTTTGTGGGTCTTGTTTTGGGTTCTTATTTGCGCTATGTTTGGCGGTCTAGTGAGCTTAGGGCGTGTTTTTGTTCTTCTTTGGAGGTTTTAGATGAGATGCGTTCGATTAGATTTATTGAACATGTTGGCCGGGAGAGTTTTGTTACTCCGTTTGTGGGAGGTCAACTCGATATATGTGATGCTTTTGGGTTTGCAGTACCTGAGGGTTGCTCACCCGATTATGTATCTAGACGCAAAAGTATCAAACGCAGGGGACGTCCCCGAAAGAAAATCGTCGAGAAGAATTAATAGTACAATTGCTGCAAAACTCACGTTTAGAAGGAAAGAATGTTTGAAGGAAAAATGATAGAGGGTATTTTAGGCGAAAAGAGATATTGTTACGGCCACCCACCTAAAACAACAAATGACCAAAAATTAGCGCAGACACCAAAACCATTGGTGAAATCTCTTTTTCTAAAGGCTCACCTTAGTTATTTACGCTATTTGGTCTTCTAAAGCCACGTTTTTTACCAATACCATATCCCACAAAGCAACCAACAACAGTGGTAATACACAAATAACTCAAAAAGTGCACTGAATCAGGGGCGATAACTGCAAACAAATTTGGGCCGCCAAAAAAACCAGAGAACACACCCGCAAGCATTAACCCAAAAAAGCCAATTCCAAAACCGCCCACACCTCCAGATGCAATATAAACTCCAGGGATTTTCTTTGGCTCTGCTCCAGATAGCAACGGATTAATCTCGTATAAACAATAAGCCAAGATTAATATAACGATAAGAATAACACCCGCACGCAGAATAAAGTCGGCAAAAACAGGATTTCTCAGATACAAAATAAAGTTATTAACAAAAAAAACACACGCTATCACAGCTAAAACAAACCAGAAATATTTCCGCTCTTTTCTTTTACGCACTTCCTCTAAAGGGTACTCTGCTAAGAATTTTAAAGCCACACAACCCCGCTCAGTGAGCACATATTGCGCTCCATTTTTACATAGCAGATCACCCAGAACTTTTAGGTGATAGTTAAGCAATCTCTCACTTATAGGGTCAAATTTTTCCATCAAATCGGAATAACTCAAACTACCGCGCTCAGCTATCAGCACCAGAATTTTTTGTCTAAGATCATCTTCCAATATCTTATAGAATAAAGACTCAGAAGCCATAGAAGAACATGAACGCAGTCTAATTTTAGATTTTTGGTTGTGTATGGTGATCGTCTAGCTTTTTTTGCCTATGTTAGCGTGGTCTAATACGGCTTGTTTGGTTTAATCCGTAACTTTCGGTGGTTAGGGAGCTATGGTTTGGTTGAGAGGGTTGTTTTGGGATCCAAAATCGATAACCCCAGTTTCGCACACAAAACCTTAGGATCAGTTCAAAAATAACATAGAGAAATTAAGGACGAGTTGCTATAATGTTTTCACCGAGAAAAATCGCGGTGGAAAACCACATCAAACAAATGTTACCCCTCTGCTAAATGAGCGCCAGAAACGACTATTCTTGCCAGCGAAGCCCTAGAATACGGACAAGGCGACATCAGCCTATGAGCCGCATCTCAGACCTGCCCCGAACCACCATAACCGAACACAAAACCAACCCCCAACAACAAACCCGCATCCAAAAACCAGGAGGCGGACGCAAAAAACTACAAACCCAAAACTCACCAACACACAAAGAGATAATAAATGAGCACTAATACTAACGAGCCTACTCAAAGCAATTTCACGGTAAAGAAACTCTGATAAACTGATTTATCAAATTTTGACTGTAGCCATGATTATGAGCTTAGACTAAAGGCTTTTCTTCACAAAGAAGCGTTTGAGTATCGACAAGAAGATAGGGGCGTTACTTATCTCCATAAATCTGATTGAGATCCGCCGGCGCCATATACCGCTCTTCATAGCCGCCTAAAATATAGATTTTGTTATCTACAGTTGCTGAGACATAACTATACACAAGGTTTGGTATGGTTTTTGGTTGCCCAGGTGTCGGTGACGATATCGCAGACTTCATTTAACGTAACACTGATGAGGGGCCGTTTCCTTGTCCGCTACGAAACGTTGCGCCTAATGAGTTGGTTAATTTTTTGGTGCTATAGTTTTGGTTTTTTGGTCACTTAAATGGAAAGGGCTTTGTACTCAAAGAGAAGAGCCGCCAGGGGCTCTTTTTTGCATTTCTATCAACTCAATGGGTTTGCGCCGCAGAGGTTTAGGTGAGATAGGTTGGAATGATAGGTTTTCTATGGGGTGGGCAGGGTTGTTGGTGGTTGTTTTTGGTTCGGTAAATAGGTTCTCAAGGGAGGGGATGTCTTGTTGTTTTACGTTTAGTGTATTGGCAAGCCACGCGCTGGTTTTTTGGGATTCCATGTCTTTTATTGCTTGGGTTGTGAATTTTTCATCGCTCATTAAGCGGGTGAATTGGCTGTGTCCTTTGCCCATGATGTAGTGTTCTATGTTTTTTGCCAAGGTTGGATTGCGTTTGATCACTATGTCGCGAACTTTTGCCATAGCATAGCCGTATGTTTTTTGTTCTTTTTGGGTCAGTTTTACCCCGGAGGCCTCGGAGAGTTTTTGGCCTAAAACCTCTGCAGGTGCAGTGTAGAAATCAGTTTCTGCATAATGTTTCTCTGTGTTGCGTCGGTTTTCTTGTAGACCTAGTTTTTTTATGCCTGCAAAGAGTTTAGCGTTTGCAATGGAGCCTTTTTGAGTAACAGTGCTCATATTGAAGACATCTATGGCAAAGCGTGGTGAGGTATCAAGGGTTTCGAGGTTGGGGGTGTAGATGCCTTTTTGGATTGCCGCCACGGTTTCTTTGTTTGTTGCTGCTTCGTCACAGGCGTTTTGGTAGAAGGCGGCGCGGCCTTCTTTGGGCAGGTGGCCTTGGGTTTGGGCGCGGTGCCAGTTGCTGTAGGCGACCTCGGAGGGTAGGGACTGTAAATGTCGTTTAACCTCCAACCCAACAGCTTTTGGATCTTTTAGGTTCTCAGCTATCTCGGGGTAATTAGAGACAACATAACCTGTGTATATGTCCTCATTTGTTTTTTCATCCAACTCACCTCTAAAAAGAGCGCTGGATTCAGAAGATGCTGAGGGAAGAATCGCACTAGAAGAGTTTTTGTACAATACTGCACCAAGAGTTGATCCTGCTCGGTGATTGAGAAAATCTTGAACCGATTTTTGTTGCATACCCATAGAATTAACAACGCTACGACCCATGCCACGCATACCCATCGAACCCATGACAAGTCTGCCCCCGCCACCTCCGGTTGACAAAAACCCCATTACTGCACCCGGAGCAGCACCGGACACAAACCCTTGGCCAGCCTGTTCTAACATCTCGGTTTTGGTTAGACCTTTACCGCTCAATCCACCAAGTCGACTTGCCATGCCTGCCCCACCGCCTATGAGTGCTCCACCAGCCATACCCATAGCTGCGCTAGCAGCAGTGGTGACTGCGCCGCCCACAAGATTTGCGGTTGCCATCCCCAAGGCGCCAAACTTACCCACAAATATGGTGGACATATAGGCCGCGGCAAAAAGCGTAATGATGGCTATCAAAATTTGGGTCAGGGGATTTAGGGTTGTGGTTATGAGGATTTGATAGCCAAACAGCAGTACAATAGAGGCCATGATACTTGCAAACATAAAGCCGATTAAATCCTGCAAAAGAGTGTCTGCGAAGTGCTTTGTTAGAGGGATTAGGCGTAGAACAAGAATCAAGGGTAGAACTGCGGCTAAGACGCCTGTGAAGAAGAGGCGGGTGATGCCCATAACCAAAGTTAGCATAAGTATGGAGGCAACAAGCATGATTAGGATACCGCTGAAGAAAAATCCGGTGAAGGGGTCTAGGTTGGGCAGTGGAACGGTCCCTATGCCGCCGGTTGCATAGCCCACGATAATGTCGATGATGTTGCCTGAGGGGATGAGCAAGCCTGCACCGCCTACATCAGGCCAGCCTACAAAGAGGTTTATAGCCCCAGCCACGGTGTTGTAGATGGGTTGACAGGCAAAGAGTAGAATTAGTGTAAAGACACTGTTCATGATGATGTTAGCTGCGGTGCCTTCGTTCATGATTCGGAAATTTTCTAACACATAACATATGGCAGCTATGATTAAAATCACCGCAAACATGGCTAGAGCAATTGTGCGCATCAGGCTAAACACGCTCATCATAGGAGTGCCTAGTTGTTGTCCAAGGGTTGTGCCGCTGCCGGATTGTGCTATTAGGGGTAGTTCTAGAAGATAGGAGTAGATTCCCTCAGGTCCACCGATTATAATGTCAAATAGGGTGGACAGAATTACTGGTGCGGCAAGGTAGATAGCAAGCATCGTGATGGTGAAAAAAGCTATAAGAATGCCCGCATCAACTCCCAGCAGGGCGCGTCTAGATTTTAGTTTACTGATCACTAAGTTGATTTTTTTGCGAATTAACTCGTTCCAGAACCGAAACCTACCCAACAACACTAACTGTTGCATATTTTGCACCATACATAAAGCAGACATTTTTTAAAAAGCAGACGCAGGGTTTAGCCAAGCTGGAAAACTTGAAAACTGCAAAGTTCAGCATTTTTGTGAAAAGACAAGAAAAACTGTTGTTTTTTGTAAGTTTTTATCTATTTTTTGGCAGTCGGGGTTATTGTTTTGCTCGTATAGCGCAGATAACAAAGCTCACAATTATAGTTAGAATAATGATTATTAGAAGATATGTTGCAGCTTGGTTTAGGGGGATTTCCCATTGAGGCTTAGTGTAGGGTTGGATGAGAAGGATTTTGTGGAAGGTTGTGTTCCAGATGTTTGTGGCTTCAATATAGAGCAGGGCTTGGTTTTGGTCTGTTAGGGGGGTTAGGTTTTGGTTTTTTGGTAGGGCGATTTGGGTTTGGCCACAAAATCCCAAGGCTTCGTTAAATGCTGAACTATAATCTGGGTAGTATTGGGGGTATTGTGCGGTTTGTAGATCATAATGTAGGGGGGGTTGGGTTGTTTGGGGTTGGGTTAGGTTTAGGGTTTTTAGTAGTTTGAGGTTGAGTTGGTTTTTTGGGGTTTGGGTTGGGTTTTTTTCGGGGGGTATTTGTGTGATTTGATGTATGGTTAGTTTGGTTAGGCCGCCTAGTTCTTTGGGTGCGTCAAGTAGTAGCATGGCGGTTTGGGCGTTATCTGCAATAATACTAACCGGTAGGGGGGATGTGGGGTCGAGGTTTAGGGGTAGGTTGTAGGGTTGGTTGTCTTGAAAGTTTATTTGGATGGTTCTTTGTAGTGTGATTTTTTGGGTTTGTTTTGCTTCTACATAGAGGTTGTAGTAGAGGGGGCTTGTGCGTTTTAGATTTGCTTCTATGGTGCCTGTGCCTAGGAAGGTTTGAACGCCTGAATCGTATAGATCGGTTTGTGCGAGTTTGAGGGCGGTTTGGTCGGTTGTTTGCTCTTCTAGTTTCCAGAGTTGGATGTCGGTTTCGGTGTAGTTAAATGCGGATTCGAATCGGGTCTCTATGTTGACTGTTGGGTCGGTGGTCCATGTTTGGTGGGTTGGGTTCCATTGGTATGCGGTTATGTTGAGGGGTTTGTCGTAGAATTCATAGGGGGTTGTAAAGTTTGTTTCAAAGTAGGTGGGTTTGCCAAATTGTGTGGTGCCCAGGGTGATGTTGTAGTGGAGTGCTGTGGTGAAGTTTTGGGTGGTGATTTCTTTGGCGACGGTGGGGTTTAGGAGGTAGTGGATTTTTGCGTATTGTTTTTGGGCATTGAAGTATAGGGGTGTTTGTGTGGTGCATTGTAGGGTTTGGTTTTTGTTGATTTGGGTTGTTTGGGCGAATTTTTCTATGAGTTTGTTGTGGGCATACACTGCTATGGCGGTGTTTCCAATTGGGGTGGTTGTTAGGGTTCCGGTGGGTGAGTTGAGTTGTTGAATTAGTTGATTTGCTATCTCGTCTTGGTTTAGAGTTTGGTTATTTTGTTGGGGGGTTATTTGGTTAGGTGCGGGGGGAAAGACGAGGCTGAATTGCCAGGTGAACCATTCGTCGGGTTGGGGTTTTGTTGGACTGGGGTGTGTTGGGTTGGTTGGGGTGAGGGTTTGGGTCCAGGTGTAGGTGTGGTTGGTGTTTGTTTGCCAGTTAAGGGTTTTGGGGAGTTCGTTTGCTTGGATGCTCTCCCCGTCGACTATTAGGGGGGGTTGGTTGGTTTGGGTAGCTATGTTGGGGGCTATAAATTGGGTGGTTGCGTTTTGATGGAAGATGTTTGTTAGGGTTAGGTTTGGGGTAGGGGTCTGGTGTAGGGTGTTGGGTGGGGGTATTTTTTGTGCATAGCCGTCCCAGAGGTAGTCATCGATAATGGCGCGTTGGGTAAGGGTTTGGTTTGGTCCGTTGCCATCGTAGCGTATGATTAGTGCAAAGGGTCTATCAAAACTAGAATCACTACTACTATTGCCGGTGGGGATGGTGTAGGCTAGAGTAGGGGTAAAGTGGGGCTCATAGAGGACCACTTGGATAGGTAGAGTTGCTGATGTTAACACATAGGAGTGGGTTTCAGAGAATCGATGTCCCCAGACCTCAACACCGAGGGGGTAGGTTCCCGCGATTGTCGAAGACGAAATTTCAAATGCTCCCCAACCGGTTTGGGAGCTAAACTCTTCGTTGTTAATCAGGCTGAAAACTGTCGGTTCATAGTTGAGGTTTACTTTTTCAAAAATGATGCTGGAGGCAGTTTTGATGTGGTAGGTTAGTTCAAATTTGTCGGTGGGATAAAAGGTTCCATCATCATTTATAGCAGGATAACCATAGTTGTCCAAAAGAGACTGAAGTGATAGCCTAACAGTTATTTCCTCTGCACCCACCAAATCTTGTGCAAACATCAAAGGAAACCCCGACAAAGACAAAAGAACCAAAGAACACAACAGAAAAGAGAAAAAAGGGATCCTTTGCCGCTCCAAAGATTTACTCTTTGAGGAACTAGTTTTTTTGTGCATTCTCTTTAGCGGCAACTATTAACCTCCTTAACGCTTGGGGTTTGCGCACCCCTGTTAGAACCAATGGGTTATAGGAAAGACTTGAACTGTTGATACATAACGTACCAAACCCAAAAAGTCTACCAAAAACTCCACTAGAAATAGTTATGTTAGCAACCACATTGAAAGGCAAAGCCTCAATACGATAAGTGGGGTAAGTTTGCTTTCTACAAACACCAAAAAAAGAGACAACATAGAGCGTTGAATACGCACGCTCCACCGCAACAACAACCATCAAAACGCCAACAACTAACCCAAAAAGAGACAACCAAAAAAAACCTGGGCTAACAACCAACCCAAAAATGAAACCAACAATAATAACTAACCCAACACCCCCAAACAACCCTAAAAAAGATAACGGAGAAGGCTTTTCTGACCAAAGATAGGATGTATCCAACCATAACACCAAAAAAGATACCCCCAAAATTTAAAAACAACAAAACCCCACAAACCAACCAAGTATTTGGCTTTTAAAGTCAGCAGAAGCTAAGTATTGATAAGCGATGAGTAGAGTTGATAAGAGCTACTGGGTTGAGATTAGACCCCTGATAACCTCAGAGCTAAGAGCGGGAAATTTTGTTCCTATCTTGGATGCCCTATACAATTTAGCTAAACCTTACCGCTTCTTGATTAACAATACCCTAAGAGGGGACAGTGAACAAGCCCTGATTCGGTTTTATCTACAGTTTCCAGATGAGCAAACAAAAAATCAGATGGCAAACATCATAAGAACTCTAATAGATGTTGAAGTAGTGTCCGCTGAACCCCCCAAACAAACCTATCAATTTAGGGTGGATCTGGAATTATCTAAAGACTATGCTCTGCCCATAGTTAACTATCAAGAAAAAAAGCCCACCAACCTCATAGATAGATTAGCGGCCTCCATCGCAGGGTCTAACACAAGCATAGAAGTCACAGCCCAAGCAGACCCCAACGCAACCCTTAACATACAAAAATATCTCTACGAAAAAATCAATCGGACCCCAAATTTAAGCAAAGAACTCCTCAACCAAAGCATCGACATCATAGGCACCATAGCTAGAAACTCAACCCCCCAAACAGCCAAGAAAACGTCAGCATACAATTCAGATCCATGGGTTAGAGAGAGCAACAAAAATGCAACAATAAAACTCACCAGCAATCTCTTTACTTGTCAAATATTTATTCAAAGCAACTCGGCACAAAATACTCAAGCAATCAAAAACGCTCTGCCAGCAGCTATGAACCGTTTTTGTATCTTTAGAACACAAAAAAATCCACCCCTACTAACAGCGCTTAGATCGCCTTCAAGATATATTTTGAGAAACAATATTTTTAGCCGCCTCTGGTGGATAGCGCCCATAGGGGTTCTTCTACTCACAGGCCTTATAGGATTGTTTAACCCCTTAAAATTTATCAGCTCAACATTTAGCAGTATTGATTTTTGGCCGCCTCTTTTAGCCGCCATCTTGGCAGTTTGCCTATTTATCACCTTTAGAAAACGCCACCCCATCGTGCTCTCCACCCAAGAATTAGCACAAATAATCGGTCTGCCAACAGCAATAGAAAAACTCCCCATCGCACTTGGCAAAGTCCCGCTCTCAAGAATGCAACTATGCACCCAACCCCCGCCAAACAAAAAGGGAGCAACCGCTCTTAGCGCATATAAATTACCCCAAACAACCACTACTGACCTGCCCAGCAGTCAGCACCCAATAGTCACCGCTAAGGACAAGAAATCTCGAGCCGGATTTTAAAACTACAGGTGAATATGTTGGAATTATTTTTGTGGCTACCCGTGGTTTTTGTTTTGGGGGTTTTGGGATATGCTTCATTGCAAGATGTTAGGAGCCGCCAAGTTTCTAATTGGATTTGGGTTTTTAGCTATCCAATTGGAGGCGGAGCGGTTTTTGCAGGTTTAGTTACAGAGGGGTTAGGTTTGGAGGTGGTTTGTTTTTCGTTGAGTTTTTCAGTAATTTTGGGGTTAGTTTTGTTTGGTTTAGGTTTTTATGGAGGGGCAGATGTTAAAGCGCTCATATTTGTTGGATTGACTGCTCCTTTGCTCTCCGGGGGCGCTGATCCAGTTTTTGGTCTTGGTGATTTACCATTGGTTTTGGGGGTGTTTTGTAATTCAGCGCTCTTAACGTTGGTGTGGCCCTTGTCTATTTTTGTTTTGAACCTAAAAGATGCCACAAACAAAGGTTCCCTATTTGAAGGCATCAAACTCACCTTGCCTCAAAAAGTTGGGTTACTTTTCACGGCAAGAAAACTATCCATAGAAAAGCTCCACACCCCCAAGTATTTGCCCGCTGAACAGGTGATACTTCAAAAGGACACACCAACTAGAGTATTGGTGCATTTTGTGAAAGCCGAAACGGATTTATCAAAATATCTCAAAAATATAGAGACTAATGGGGAACTCTACCAAAAAGGGGTCCTTGTCTCCCCAACAATACCCTCAATATGCTTTCTTACCTCAACGCTAGCAACTATGATACTGTACACTTTAGCCCAAACTCTATGAGACGCAAACCGTTTACTGCTAATTCATAGCGTTTAGCGGATATTTTGGGAAATCAAGATGACAAGCGGTTATTGAGAATTACGACAGGTGATGTTGCACAAGGTGAGTTGCTAAGAGTGGGCAGACGACCAATCGGCCTATCCGCAACAGAAATGGAAACCAAGAGTTAGAACAGAACAAGACCTAACTGCAGGTGACACCCCTCACATAGACTTCAACCTACGATCAGTTTGTTCGGTGGAACTGAAACACATTGTGCATCTAAAATTTGGACGCTATGACTCCAAACCTGATCGTAACTTGCTTGGATGTCTTTTAGGTGAGTACACTTTTTATTTTATGCATGGATAATAAAAGGTAGGTATTCAAAGTGCAGGGTTCACATACACTCAAAGCAATAGCGGCTAACAGAAAATATTTAATTGCTAGTTTGATTTTTTTTGGCGCTTTTTTCTGTGTTTTACTTCTAAGAGATCAGCTGTTAGTAGTTGACCTTGCGGTTAATTCCTGGATACCCACAATTCACTCCGAGGGGGCAACTATGATAGCCATTGCGGTCTCATATGCCTTTGACACCCCCTGTTTACTTGTTGCTAGTGTAGCTATTGGAGGATATCTGTTCTACAAAAACTACCGGTCTCAGAGCCTATTGTTACTATTTGCTATGGGCGGTAATGCAGCAATTGTTGGCTTCTTCAAAACACTAGTTGCGTCTGCTAGACCGCTAACCGGCTTAGTTGAGAGCACCGGTTACTCTTTTCCAAGTGGACATACCGCTGGAAGCATAGTTTTCTGTGGGTTACTTGTCTATTTTGCTTGCCATCACTGGAAAACCACTCCGTCACGCATATCACTTGGCATCACCGCTTTAGCGGGCCTGATCATTTTGGCGGTAGGTTTTGATAGGCTCTACTTGAACATTCACTGGTTTAGTGATGTTTTAGGCGGATGTTTATTGGGTTTTTTTTGGCTTACTTTCGTAATTTTAATCTCTAAACTTTTAATTCCAACTTTTTCAATTAAGCAACAGGTATCATAGCAAGTTTGATTTGGTTATTCGACAAAGTAGGCGGACAGAAATATTGGCCGTTAGGGTGATGGTGTTATTTTAGGCGGAAGGAGAAAACGTCACGATCACACCAAAAACGGCGAAAGGCCTTTGATTTCGAGCTGATTTTGGAATTAAAACCATGTTTGCACGTTCATTTGAGGTACGCGAATTTAGGATATGTCTCTAACAGCACTTACGGTTCAACAGGGCATCAAGTTAGCAGTCAAAAGTAACTATTTAGGACTCACATGAACTGAATGGGACACACTAACTACCAATACATTGCAACAACTCACTCACGATGGCGATATAGCTGATCTTTGTATTGGGTTTAGGCTTGGTTTGTGGGTATGTGTTTAGGTGCTATGGGAAACGTAAACACCCTGTGTAACATTATCACCCCATTGTCCATAAATCCCAGTGCAGGCTAAACACATACGTTTGTGGAGATATTTCCATAGTTTTTATGGTGTTGCGCGTGAGTAGTGAAATAAGGTTAAAAGGGGAAATTATTTTATGAAAAACAATTGAGGAGTTTGCTGACGATTTTGTGATTGGATGTTTAGATGACATCGCGCACTAGTAGTTGTTTAGTACTTTTTCTAGTGTGTTTTTTTCCAGCAGCTGTTGATAGAATTTTTTTACGATGCTTTTTAGGGCTTCTTCATTTTTGACTCCTGAGCAGATCAGTTTACCGGATAGGAAAACAAGAAAAGTTGCTTTGGGTTGATCGATTTTGTAGATTGCTGCAGGAAACTTTTCGGGTTCATATAGGGCGGATTTAAATTGGTGTGTGAATTGTTCCAAAGATATAGAGACTCCCCCAATAGTTACTGAGGCCACAAGATTTTTCACAGTGTAATCAAAGACGCATTGGGTTGAAACTATGGCCTCGGTTTTGAGTTGGGCCATAAAGTTAACTATTGCCTCATGGCCTTGGGCTTCTGATGTTGCACCGGTGCAGACAAATTTGCCGGTTCTAAAAAGCAAAAAAGTAGCGGAAGGCACCTTTAACTTAAAGATCAAACCAGGGAACCGCCGCCATTTACACTTTGAACCCGCCAATTTGGAGTTCGCAACCCCTAAATCGATACATTCACTAAAAGATCCTGTCAGAACAATGTTTTGTATGGTGATTTCATAGTCAGCCAAGATTAACCACACCAATAAAAGTCTGAGGCCTTAAAAAGCAACGGCTTTAACACTACAACAAACGACCTATAAAGAGCAGGGGCTGTGTTGGTGTCTATGCGTATCGGTAGGGTAGAGCATAATTACACAGGGTTAACCCGTAACAGTCTTAACATATGAATCTGTTTCTACATCTGCACTCCTCGATAGCAACCGAGTCGCAGAGACGAAACAAAGCCTACCCTGATAGATCAGAGCCACAACACTGGCATCCAAAAACCGTCGGATGCCGCACTGGGTTAGTTTCCCTGAACACATAGCCGCCTTTAGCACCTGCCAAGGTTGTCTATCAAAAAGGTGTGATTACAGGTCAATAGACATTTTGCGCAATTTTACCGTTTGGATAATAACATTGGTTTCTGAAATTTGATAAACAACTGATATTTTCCTACACGTAACGAGTATAGGCACTTAAGCGCTCAATTAAGAAGTTACCTGACAACGGCTGATGGATAAAAACTGTATCTCCTGAATAATTCTATACCTCACTGGAGCATCTATCGGGTTAAGTTGTTTGAGTGCTTTTTGTTAAAAACCAGTTTAAAGGTCTTTTTCATCTGCCCAATTCTTTTAAGGCTTCTTCCCAGCTATACAAGCGGCCTTCATCGATATCTTTTTGGCCTTCTTCTATATCCTGCATGGTTTCTTTATCGTTTAGAATCTCGAGTTTCCTCTAAACTTTCCATATATACGACTATTTTTGGAAAATAATCAATGATCTCTTTGATCTCAGGCATCTCTTGTGTTATTTTCAGTTTAAGTCTAGATATTTTTCAGTTAAGGCTTCAAGATTTGCTTTATCTTCGGCTGTAAAAACAGCTTCCATTATTTTTAAACCCACAGTTGACTATGCCGTGCGGGCTATTAGGTTTATTATATGCTGGAAACTGTGAATATGAATGAGGGTTATTCGCTATAGACTTCACCATAATGACGCGGCCTATAAGTCACAAAACCAAAAGAAGTTACGCACTACACGTTCGTTGTAGTGTTAACATACTTCGAACAGTTGTTTTTGGGTATACAAACCATAGTTGTACTCCAACTTGAAAATAAATAGTGTGTACACCAAGACAGTAAATACCGCGTCTACCAGAGCTTTCGGTATGGTCTAGGTGTACAACTTTTTTGTAAGTTACAGGTACAACTTTTGTATCTTAATGGTTTCACAAGCGTTTTATGGGGGGTTGATTCGTTCGGCGGGTTTGGTTGTGAATAGAGTGTATTCTTCGTTGGTGGCTAAGAAGTCTAGGGGCAGATGTATATCACCTGCACTTATCAGTCCTTGACCCTGGCCTAGCTCTAAGAGGGCTTCTTGTTCTGCAAAGGACAATCCCAGTGTTTGACCTGCAAAGCGTATGGCGGATTCGTCTTGGCGAAGCAAGAGTTTAGTTGCACAATTCTCAATAACCGCTTTACCGGATTGGTTTTCTACAACATCGGCTAGACGTTGGGAGTTTAGCAACAGAATTACGTTGCGTTTTCTGCCACGGCGTGAAACACCTTCAAGAAAACTAGCTGATGCCGGCAAGGCGGTGTAGAGCCAAAGTTCATCAATGATTACCAGTTTGGGGATGTGGAGGGGAAGAAAACTGGTGTTGTCAAGCATTTGCCAGATTTTACTAAAAACCAAAACGTTTGCAGCTTGAAATGTGAGGCTTCGCCGTTGGGTTAGTGCAAGTTGACGGTGCAGCGCACTTAGGTTAAAAACCATACGCTCAGAAAACCGCTGCGATTGACCCAGAGTTAGAAAACTGTCAGGGCCAGTAACAAAGGGATCAAGACGGTCTTTTAGGTTTGGAGGACTACTTTGGTAGACTTCAAGCAGATCCTTGCATGCACCCACAATAGTGCGCAACTCCTGATAACTACGACTATCCTCTATACCAACTAAATCCGCAAGTATACCCGCAGCGGTGTCTTTGCTGTCGCTAAATATCTGTATCGGATCCAAACCCAGCGCGCGCTCAGTTGTGATATCTAGCACCTCAGCCCCTGAACGCCGGCCGACTTCACCATACTCGTTTTCAGGATCAACAATGTAGTAGGCGAGGTTTTTGTGTTTTTGCAACAGCCTAGTGAGGAGGATTTTTGAGGTAAAGCTCTTGCCGCTGCCACTTTTGCCTAGAACCAATATGTTTTGATTCATACGCAAATGCGGATCAAACATCACAGGCGCACCTGTGAGCCGATTCACACCCAAAAACACCCCGCCCGGCGTCTCAACCAAATCCGCTGAAACAAACGGAAAAAAAGCACTAGCCGTAGTTGTGTCCACTACAAGCTTTTTAGCCACCTCACCCAGAGCCAATTCCTGCTGCATATAAACCGGAGAGTCCAAACGTATAAACCTTGATTGAAGCGTATCTTTGAGCTTTTTAGCACTGACTTTGAGCGCATCAAAATTCTCAGCTTCAACGGTTAGGTTAACTTTTAACTCAAAGAGCCGCGTGGTACCGGTTAGGAGATTTTGATAGGTCGCTTGAGCCATGTTATGTTTTAGTTTGATCTCATCTTTGGTTAGCCGCCCCTTAGTTTGATCAGCTAAGAGGATACTTTTTAGCAGACGCAAATACCTACCCATCTGCGCAGAAGCAACCTCAGAAGCCAGAGGCTTAACACAAATCGACACCCGCTCACATAACCCATAGAGCTCACTTACAAAACCGGGCAGAAGTGTACCGGGCAACTGATACACAGTGAAAGTTTTTTGAAATTTACCGCTCTCAAGGATTAGATATTTTGGAAAATTTTGAGTAACCACAGATTTTGGCAAATCAGCCAGGGGTTGTTGTTTAAAGCCGCATTGCTCAATTAGCCAATCAAGAGGTTCTTGGGTTTGGAGATAGAAACGATAGTAGGTGGTTGTGAGTTGATTTTCTGCAATCTCAAGGGCTTTTTGAGTTTTTTGAGCAATTAATTTCGTTTCACAGGGAAGACTGTTTAGGAGCCGCTGAAAGCGTCCAAGGGCTTCAGCACGTTTTTGCTTGGGAAGCATTACAAAATTTACGGGAAATACTTCATAGATACAAGGAGTTTTAGAGAGTTTTAGTTTCTGCAGTTTGCACAGCCTCCGTTTTTGGGTTAACGTTTACAGTTATTTTCTGAATGGGTTCGGGGGAACCGTCGGGTTGGATGGTTATTTGGAAAAGACCAAACCGGTCTGGAACAAAATAGGTGCAAAAAAATCCCTCTTCATCAGTGAAGCCCTTGGAATATGTTGCGTTGTCTAAGTTTACGTTAAAGGCTTTGTCGGAGAGGACCTTGCCAGTTACGAGATCTTTTAGAACACCCACAACTTTTAGGGGCACTCCCAAAGTTGCGGAGAGCAACATAGACTTAGCTACCGGTGCAGCCGGTGATTGGTTGGGGGGTTTGGGGGTTTTTGGAGATTTTTGTAGCGATCGTTTATGGATTAAATAGAGTAGGTGTATTTCTGGGGGGAGGGTTTTGATTTTTCGCGTAAAAATTGCGGCGCCACTGAAAAATATCGCACCGGCCACCACAATTTTTAGCACCATATCAGCAAAGATAAGTGAAACACCCCAGGCCAGAAGACCAAAGGCTAAAAAGATACCTGTTTGTCGTATAGAAAAGCGTCCAAGAGGTGTATCTAGCATTTGCTCATTTAGAAAACCCACGTCCTCAAACCACAAAGTTGACACCAACTCAGACAACCAACTCACCCCCTCTGCTCAACAAAACACATATCCAGGATTTAGTCAACCTGCATACTACTACTGTGATAGCTCGCATAGTATTCATCAACCTCTTACGTACAAGAATTTTTAAACTAACAACACAGGCCAGAAATACCCTGTCATCTGACTGCTTTTCAGGTAATCGTCGGAGACTAAATTTGTCGTGTTACCTTGGGCAAACTAGCTAAGGGTAGTTATTAAATAACTTTTACAAGTTTTTGCTATTAGGGCTGATGGTGTAATTCCACGCCCCGTAAAAATCTGCACGCGATAAATTGATTGAGGCAAAAGCTTCATCGGATATTTTCCACCCCGCTTCATATTGAGCCTCATCTAAAACACACCTAACCGCCAACCCACGCTCAACTCTAGTAACCCCAATCAAAGCCACCCCAACCACCAACCAATACTCAATCCCATTCCACTTCAACGCCCGATAGTATTGCAAAAAGGATCATAAAGCGGTTTAACCCTTGTACTCACAATAATTATGAGATACCCCAAGTGCGAAAGCCAACATTGTGTAAAAGCAGGCTTTAATCCGTAACTTTCAGGTTTTAGGGGATATGTTTTGTGCGATAACGTGTTTTTGAGCTTAAAATCGAAAAATAACTCTTTTTCAGCTACGTCCCAGTTTAATTTGAACCCAGACACATATACCTAACAGGCATATAGGTCACACAATATTCTCTTTCCACAATTTACCACTAAATGGCGATGTCTAACTAAATTCATAACTAGTTTTCTTAAATGCCACAGTTTGAACGCTGACTTCATCAATCATAATACAATAATCAAAAAACACATATTACCTAACAACCGAAAGTTACGGTTTAAAAGTGGGCGGGATGTTTGATGGTTTTTGGTTGTGGGTATTGTTGCTTATGGGGTCTTGTTACTTGGTTATATGGTTTGTAAATAGTCGAGGTAGTTGGGAGTGACAGTTTCAAAAAATAATTTCACTACAGGGGGTGACATTTTCAAAAGTTATTGACAGGGCCCCATAACTTTAACAGCAAAAGAATAAATTATCGGAAAGGGCGGGTTAGGATATGTATAGGCTTTGAACCAAACATATGGCTCGTGATCATCAAATATGATAATTTTCTGCACTTCAGGTCTTTTTGCAAACTCTACAAACTCTTCTTTACTCTCAAACGAAATCGTGGCTTCGTTGATTTGGTACAATGGTCTGAAAACATTTGGGTCAGGCGACATAATTGTTAATCCCTGGGCCTCAAAGTAGCTAAGAGCTTCTTGAAATTCCTGCTGAGTCATATGAGGAATATCCACGGTAAAAGTGATTGTTTGATAATCAATAATATTTTCTTCAGCGTCAAAAGCATAAACGGTCAGGTTGTAAGTCCATACATCGCCGAGGGCGAGGTTAGTCGTATCTTTGTTGTAGGTAATGTTTTCAGCCCCGTTTAGATTGTAGGTTACTTTTACTACATCAGTATTTGTTGTGATGTTGAGAGGTGGAAAACGTGTCAGGTATGTAGCGTTTTCTTGAGGTTCATGAATTTGAAGGAGAAGTGACTCAAAAGCGGTATCCTCCACTTGATTTTGTGCCCCATATCCAATGACAATACTATAACTAGCAACTAAAATCAAAACAGACACAACACAGATTGCACTCAATAATATCACGATTTTTGCAAGTTTCATTTTTTACACCTGACACTTTTTTACTATATTTAATTTTTAAGCATATTACTCATTACAGAGAGAATGATATAAAAATTACTTTTTTCTGAACCGTCACAACATTTTTCTTAACCCATATATTAGAAGAATTAATATACATCTTAGCCAGAATGGTGATTGCCTAAAAGGCGGTTAAAAAATATGGTGAAAAAAAAATTAAAAAAGAAAATATATTTGCCATTGTTTTTATGGCCATACTTACACTTGCCTCAATGACCAGCACCACACAAGTAAGTGCTAATAACACTGAACGAGTAGATACCGAACGAGCCAATCCGGATTGGGCGGCCCAACTAGACGATTTAGTAAATTCAAACAATTTTAAACGACTCGCGGCTGAATGGTCTGCAGAAAAAGACACTCAAGGCCCCGAATACCTGCCAGACGACTTAGAAAACCCCACAAGAGGCACTATAACTGTTCACGCTGGAACGCTCCTTTCCGCTACAACTGATGGAAGTACACCAGGCAAAATTTATAATCCATCCAATGTCTTATACGCCCCCGATAATGCATGCACACAAATCATAACGGTTTCATCTATACCCAATGGTAAAGGTTACCGTGATGAGGGCATAATTGTTGTTTCGATGCAAAATGCTCTATCAGGCAATGTCTACCTAAGGGGTCGCACCGGCATATCCACACCTTCAGACGTCTTTGTTTTCGCCTCCAATAACCTCTATGCTAACATGGAGGACTGGATGGGTATAGGCTATGCTCACTTCACTAGTCAATCAAATAATTTTGATGTATACGTTGGAGCCGCATCAATTGGGTATCAGTACATGGCACTATTCGTTTATGCATATGAAGCTAATAACTATGGCTTTGTTGCGCATAATAATGTATACATAGATTGTATCAAAGTTGTGCATAGTACTGGCGGCGGTTGGGGCGCGCCTTATATCCAAACTATGGCCACAGGCGATGTTTCAATTTCACCTTCTCAGGATTCTACTTGGGACAATGTCATATCGTGGGTTTGCGGAGACGATTATGGTGTAAACTACTGCTATATCACTGATGTATATGTGGATGGTATTTGGTATGACCCAACTGATTTCGGCACTATTTACGCCGGGTCAATAACTATCACCGACGGACAAAATCACTTAATTGTTGTTGAATCAGCACCACATTATTACCCAGTGACGTTCAATCAATATATCACTACAAGTTCGGGTAATGTGTTAGTTAACTCCTGGGTTGACTGGCGAGTTCATTGGATAGAACGAGACGGACCTAAGTACGGCACAGGGTCAAATCTTCATGGAGGCGGCGGAGTGAACACTTATGTCAGCAACACTGTCACCTGGTCAGGACAAACCGCACATTTCGCTTCTGCAGTTGCTCACAACTGGGGATCAGGCAGTGAAACCTATCATCAGAGCATCCCCCTGAATGTCGCCACCTATGTATGGGGCAACACAGTCGATATCTGGTACAACCTATAAAAAGGCACATAGTGAATATCTCCACACACTCCTTTTTACTTACATTCGGCATCCGCAGAAACACTACTTAATTGTTATAGTCATTTTTAGACGCTCCCTTATGTGAGTGCTGGTTTCAGGAACAAAGATTGTTGCCAACATACGAATTATTTGCCGTGTATGTGTTTAGCTCTCAACGAAAATGAGCCTGTAATTGGCTTCTTTTCTGTTGAAATTTAATTTTTTGTGCTGTTTTTGTTCAGCAATCAGAATTACATAGACACATTTGTGCACATATGCCTGTGTGAACTAAACACATACTTTGCCGTCTTTCATGAGAGTAACGTTTTTGGCGTGTTTTTTGGTTATTTTTTTGTGGATGTTGTGTTTTTTGGTTTTTTGTTTGAGGTTTGTTTTGTTTTTGTTGATTTTATGTGTGTTTTAGTTTTTTGGGTTGTTTTGTATTGTGTTCTGAAGGAGGATCTGTTCAAAACTCATAAACTTTCAAAACTACTACAGGGATAGTATCACGGTTTCAAAGGGCATTTTTTGTACGCATAAAGTTGTTTAGGTTTTTTGGCTGAATCTTTAAATCCGTTTCCGTTGAGCACTTTGTGTTTGTGTGATGAGTTCTAATAGTTTCACGCTTATGCATGTTTATATCAGTGAGATATGTCTTGAAATTAGATGGCCGCAATTGTGCTGTGGCACACGGGTTTATTGACGGTTTTAGCAAATCTTTATCGTTAAGTCAGGTTAAACTTTCTTTTAACCTGTTGACATTGCTTCCGGAACTACTGTATATCCTGTAACAGACCTACTAGTCATTTTGATCTATCTTGGCGTACTGGGGGGTTAATTTTTCTTAGAGTAGGGGTTTAGGGTTGTTGGAAAAATGGAGGGAGATTGAGTTTTTTGTTAGATTTTTCTAGTTTTTGTTGTCTTAGAACTGATATTCAGCTGTTTGCTGTAAAATGGTGTTGAATTAAATTTCTTTGGTGTGTGTTCAAAAGCGGTAGACTAAAGTGTAGGGCAGAGAAGCAAAACAATGGAATCAGCCATAACTAAACTCAAGATAAAACAACAGGCACTCAAAAAAACAGACCCCTAACCATGGCAGTAGCCAACAAAATCATCGAAGAATTGGATTTTGTAAACCAAATAAACCAAGCCACAACCTGGGAACGCGCCCACTGGAACATAAGCCCCGGCAACCTAGCCAAAATGTTGGTTATGGGCACCTTCACCGACATGCGGTATGTATTTAGCCCTCGGCGGAAATATAGCTTTAGTTGGTTCGTTTTTCGTTAGAGTTTAAATTTT
>Ga0123356_10002411_pt1 | contig 20004 bp, 15 predicted proteins | sample TergutEmb28metaG_2_FD_92546 | JGI IMG/M metagenome (GOLD analysis project Ga0123356, IMG submission 92546) | Embiratermes neotenicus P3 segment gut microbial communities from Petit-Saut dam, French Guiana - Emb289 P3 | ecosystem: Host-associated > Arthropoda: Insects > Digestive system > Gut ... | reverse complement strand
CGGTTCCGAGATTGATAATAGAAGTTTTAGCTGTGATGGTGAGTCCTAGTTCTTCGTCGATTATCGGTGCGACACTGGAGAGGTCCACTACTTTGGCATCTGGGAAAGCTGTGCTGATATCTGCGATTAATTCTGCTAATTCATCAACTTCTTCGGTCGGTGGTGCGACTGGGGGGTTGGTGCCGGTCGGTGGTGTATCGGCAGGCGGCATAAGGAAGAAGTAGCCTACAGCAGCGGCAGCGATGACGACGACTATCAAGATGATGATAATCAAAAGATTCTTGGATTTTCCACCCTTGGAGCTAACAGTGGTTGTAGCGATAGGAGCGGCAACGTCTTGGTGGCTGCGAGGCTGAGCAAAGCTGGCTTGCACGTACTTGGGTTGTTTGCCGGCAGGGCCGGTTTGTTTGGCGGCCTTGACTTCATTGAGGTCGATGGCGGCGGCAGATGCAGCTGAGAAACCGCCTTCTGGTATGTCGATGGGGGTAGTGGAGGCAATCGGTTCGGTTGTATACATAGTATCCGGGATGGCCGGCTCTGCTATCTCTGGAGGGATGGAGATATCAAAGGTCGGAGTAGTGTCTTTTTTGGTAGGGGTCCTAGCTGCAGCCTCTGCTGCTTCCTTGGCGGCGGGATCATCGGCGAGAGCTTCTTTGACCATGTCTGCAGCGGCTTGCTCAGCGGTGGCTGGAGCTGCGGTTGGGGCGGCTTCTTCGGCCTTCTCATCTGTTGCTGGTTCTTCTTTTTTGCGAAACGGAATGAAGAACTTGCCTAGAGCTGACTTCGGCTGCTCGTCAGACGGGTTATCTTTGTTTGAATCCATAGTAATGCCCTCCTACGGCGTAATTTGGAGATATTATCTCAAAAAAGCATAAGGTTTACAATGGCGAAGCTTGGTTTTGATGTTATTTAAAAGCGCTTGTGGTAGAATATGTGTATGGAAAACTTGGTCGACATTGGTATTATTGCGTTGGCTGCCCTGGTGCATGCTAGTCTTCAGCTCGGGATTGGGTCGTTGGTGTTGCTGTACCATGAGAGCTCGAATAGGCATGTTACTGATAAAACGAAAAGTCTGGTGAGTAGTTTTTTGTCGGGTGTTGGGACGATTATTTTCTTGGCGCTGTCTAGCACGGCGTTTTTGATTTCGAATTTTTTCGGCGGGTCGCTCAAGGTGGAAATTTTGGCGATTGTGATTACGTTGTTGGTAGCGTTTGCCTGTGCGATGTGGTTTTGTTATTATCGGCGCGGCTCTACGACTGAATTATGGCTGCCAAAGACAGTGGCGCGCTATATAAGCTCGCGGGCTCGAGCTACGAACAATAACACCGAGGCGTTTGCGTTGGGTATTTTGACTTGTTTCGGCGAAGCGCCGTTTGTTTTGATTTTGTTCATGGTGGCTGGCAATAGTATCGCGGATTTTGAGATGGCGTGGCGGCCTGTAGTGGCGGCACTTTATACAGTGGTCGCGATTCTACCTCTGGTAGTGGCGCGATTAGCGATCCGCAAAGGTAAGAATGCGCACGACATACAGAGGTGGAGGATTGCAAATAGAGTCTTCATTATGTCTATGAGCGGTGTCGGTTTCTTGGTATTGGGTGCATTTCTTTTCGCTTTTCGAATTATGGGTTAAAATAGACTCAAGATGGCAGGTAAATATAATTTTGATTTAATAGTAATCGGCAGCGGCAAGGCTGGCCGGACAATAGCTTTTACAGCGGCGCGCGAGGGGATGGCGGTGGCGATTGTGGAAGACGGAGAATTCGGCGGGGATGAGATAAACAGAGGCGGGGTAGGATTGAGCACATTACTATCGATGTCACATGCAGTGCAGGCGGTGTCGAGCGGCGAAAAGTGGGGTGTGCAAACTGAGGGGCTCAGGTTGAATTATCAAGACATGCACGAGCAAGCGATGCTGGCCGTGGATGATGCTCGCAGCAAGGCGCTCGAAGAATTGGATGCTCTGGGAATCGAATTGATTGCGGCGACGGCGAAGTTTGTGAACGACCATGAAATCAATGTCGGTGAAGAAATTGTGTCGGCGAAACATATCGCGATTGCGACTGGTGCGGTGCTAAAAGATAATAAGATTGAGGGCTTGGAAGAGGCGGGATGTTTGGATGTTGGGGGAGTGGTGGGGCTAAAACGACTGCCGCGAACGGTGTTTGTGGTGGGTGCCGGGTCGACTGGGTGCGAGATTGCTCAGTACTTTGCCGGAGTTGGCGCGCGGGTGTTGGTCGCAGATATTGCTGGCAGGTTATTGCCGAAAGAGGATGAGGAAGTGGGGCAGATTCTCGATAAAGTATTCAACGACCAGAAGATTGCCGTGTTGACGCAGACGCGGGTGACGGTAGTGGAGAAAGATACGATTTCGCGGCGCGTGACGTTCGTGCGAGCTGGCGTAGAGCACACAGTGCGTGTGGATGAGATAGTGATTGCTACGGGCGAAACGCCAATGGTATTCGAGCTAGGTCTAGATAATGCAGGGGTGGCATATGATAAGAATGGCATTAAGCATGACGATTCGATGCGGACAAGCCGGAAGAATATATTCACGGCAGGCGGATGCGCGAGGGGACGAGACAACACGAGTTTGCGGGCGACCAATGAAGGTTTGGTAGCGGCGCGGACGATATTGGGTGCGAAAAAAGTGGTGGAAGACCCGCTGACGATGCGGATTACACGGACTTTGCCGGAAGTAGTACAGATCGGTGATAATGAAGATGATTGCATGCGTGAGGATGGACGGATTAAAAAATCAATTGCGGCGCTGGTTGGGAATGAGGACAACAAGCCGCCGATTGTAATGCGAGAGGGTTTTGTGAAAGTTATTACTAGCGGGAAGAATAATGCGATTGTTGGGATGACATTAATGGGGGCGGGGGCGGTCGATGCTAGTAATTTGGTGCTGGCGGTGATGAAGAGCGGCGCTTTGGATCCTTCGGTCTTCTTGAAAGTCGGAGTCTGGGGTGAGGCGATTGGCGACGCTATAGTCCGATAGGAATAAATCTTTGAGACCAAAATGGTCGTTGAACTGGGGGGGCAGTGTCAACGACCATTATGGTTGCGGGGGTTGGATTTGAACCAACGACCTTTTGGTTATGAGCCAAACGAGCTACCGGACTGCTCTACCCCGCGAAGTGCGAGCAAAGGGCTCGGTACTCAAGATTGTAGCATAGTTGACGATTTATTGCAACTTTTTGACTGGTTTTGGGGTCTTGACTGGCTTTTGTTGGGGTTTTTGAGTCTTAGGTGTTTTTTGGTTCTTGGGGTCCTTTGGCTCTTTGGATTGTTTGACTTGTTTTGGCGGTTTTTGGGGGCGCTGGGACTTGGGAAGCTGTTGACGGATTTTCGCGCGTGCGTGGCCAGTGACGACTTTGCGCAACCAGTCTAGATTAGGGCCAGTAGACTTGCGGGTAATTACCTCGACGATGTCGCCGGACTTAAGGGTCTCGTCAAATTTGACCATGCGGCCGGATACTTTGAAGGCGTAGGCGCGGCGGCCAATTTCGGAGTGCACGCGATACGCGTAATCCAGCGCGGTGGCGCCTTTAGGCAGGTCGTAGATGTCGCCTTTGGGAGAGTAGACGAAAATGCGGTCGCTGAAAGTGTTGATTTTGAGTTTTTCGGTGTCGACTTTTTTACCTTCGCGCAGGGCGGCAGCGGCTTTCTGGAGATCGCGAATCCAATGGAGGTTGGCGGGCAGGGCAGCAATCCTTCCCTCGTTGTAAGCGTCGGTAAGCTTTTGCTCGTTGTAATGGAAAGCTGCAGCAAGTCCGCGCTCGGCGTATTCATGCATTTCGGCGGTGCGAATCTGGAACTCGGCGACTTGATTATACGGAGTGACGACAGTGGTGTGGAGGGATTGGTATCCGTTTTGTTTCGGCACGGAAATATAGTCTTTGATTCGCCCAACCATGGGATGGTAAATCGAGTGGATTAGTCCGAAAACTAAGTAACAGGTGGTCTGGTCCGGGACGATGACGCGGAGAGCGAGCAAGTCGAAAATCTCGTCCATGTTTTCGTTGTGTTTGTTGAGTTTCTTGTGCAGGGAATAGATTGATTTGACTCGGCCGTCGATAATTTCGTACTCGATTTTTTCTTTGTCGAGGAGATCGGCGATCTCGTGTTTGACGCGCTCGATATTAGCCTTGGATTTGGCGATTTCTCGCTGAGATAATTCGACCAGATACTTGTAGCGTTCAGGATCAAGGTAACTGAAGCTGATTTCTTCGATTTCGACGCGGACACGACCCATGTTCAGACGGTCAGCGAGAGGCGCAAAAACGGCGAGTGATTCGGAAGCGATTTTTTGCTGTTTCTCTGGCTTGAGGGCACTGAGGGTGCGGAGATTGTGAATGCGATCTGCGAGCTTGATGATGACGACGCGGATGTCTTTACCAAGGGCGATGAGGAGCTTAGTAAGGTTGTCTTTGGTTTGAGGGAGATATGTTTCGATAGGGCGCATGTGAGAGCGGACGCCGGAAAGCTTAGTGACACCATCAACGAGGAAATCGACATCGTCTCCGAAAGCTTCTTGGATTTCATCAAGTGTGATACTAGTATCTTCGACGACGTCGTGCAAGACGCCGGCTATCACGGAATCGATATCCATGCGCCAATCGATGAGAATGCTAGCGACGGACATGGGGTGGACGACGTATGCTTCGCCGGAAACGCGATTTTGACCATCGTGGGCTTTTTCGGCAAGAATAATGGCGCGTTCAAGGCGGCGAATATCGGATTTGGGGTATTTCTCGGAGGCTTTGGCTAGGAGCTCGGCTTTGCTAATGACAGTCATTTGGTCAATTATGTCATACTTTTGCTTATTTTGCGAATTCAAGAGCTATTTGGACATGTGGGTGATAAGGGCGGAGCGGAGGTCTTTGGCGGGGAGGATAAACTTGTCTTTGACAGTGGTGGGAGCGATAGCGTTGGTGAAGCCGAGCTTCCTGGCTTCGGCGATGCGGCGGTCGGCAGCTCTGGCGGAGCGAATCTCGCCTCCTAACCCAACTTCGCCGAAAACGACGTAGCGGTCGTCGAGTTTCTTACCTGCGGTGGCGGAGGCGATAGCCATGGCGATAGCGAGGTCGGCAGCAGGGTCTTGGATTTTGAGACCGCCGACGACGTTGATAAAGACATCTTTGTCGTCGAGTTTGAGCTTGGTGCGTTTTTCAAGGACAGCGATCAGTAGATTGAGGCGGTTAAGGTCAAAACCGGATGCTGTGCGTTTGGGGTAGCCGAAGTTGGTGGGATTGACGAGGGCTTGGATCTCGACGAGTATCGGTCTTGTACCCTCCAGCGTGGCGAGAATGATGGAGCCATCAGTGTTGTGACGTTCGGCCAATAGTGCTTCAGATGGGTTCTTGACTTCTTCGAGACCCTTGTCGGTCATCTGATAAATAGCGACTTCGGTAGTGGAGCCGAAACGATTTTTGATGGCGCGAACGGTTTTGAAACCGCCGTAGCGGTCACCTTCGAAGTTTAGAACGACATCGACTAGGTGTTCGAGAACTTTTGGACCAGCGAGAGTGCCCTCTTTGGTGACGTGACCGACGATTATCACGGCGGTGCTGGTAGATTTAGCGGCGCGGATGATAAGGTTGCCACAGTTGGTGACTTGACTGACTGTGCCGGGAGCGGAGGCGATTTCGTCGAGGGCGAGAGTTTGGATGGAGTCGACAATTACAAGGTCGTATTCGCCGCCGGAAATAGTCTGTGAGATGTCGTTGCCGGATGTGGAGCTAGCGAAATGGAGCATTTCAGAGTTAGCGCCGAGACGAGTGGCGCGGAGTTTGACTTGGTTGGCGGATTCTTCACCGGAGATATATAGGACTTTGCGGTTTTTGGCGATGATTGACGCGATTTGCATGAGGAGGGTGGACTTGCCGATGCCGGGCTGACCGGCTAACAGAGAAACTGAACCGGCCAGGATACCGCCTCCAAAAACGATATCGAGATCAGGGAGTGTGGTTTTGAGCCGGCTGGATTCATCGGCGGGTTCGATGGAATTGATCGAAATTGATTGCAGACGTTTGCCGGTCGATGCGGCGGCTTTGAGCTTGGTTTTAGAGGCCTCTTCAACCATTTCTTCGAGCAGGGTATTCCACTGGTTGCAGGCATCACACTTTCCTACCCATTTAGTATAGGATGCGCCACAATTTTGGCAGACGAATTTCGACCTTGCTTTGACCATGTACTAATTCTAACATGGTATGATTATAGAGAAAGGATGAGCACGATGAAGAATATTAAGAGAGGTAGTAAGCCGGTGTGGAAGATTATTGTAACTGGGGTGATATTGATATGTGTGCTGACGGTTGCGGTTTGTTTTGGATATAGGATGGTTAAGAGACAAAATGCTCTTGAACGAGATTTAGAGGCAGTTATTCAGAAGACATACTTAATGCAGAAATATAAGAACCTACAGGTGAGCGAAGATGGAAAGTGGTTTCTAATACCAGAGTTCAGGATTAGACTGCCTTTTGCATTTATGGGTGAGGGTGGCCCTTGGACGTTCCCGCCACAGTATGGTTTTAGTTTTGCATGGCTCCAGGAAGAGATGCCAGTTGTGTTCAACTTTGATATAAGTGGCTGGGAGGTATTCAATGAGGAATACCCTGGAGAATGCCTGGACCCATTTATTATCAGAATAGATAGTGATGGTGCACCTCCGATGAATGGGACCTGGGAGAGCTATGCAAATTATAAAACGTTCTTTGAGACTACTTTAGCAGATGGTAGAAAAGCTACTCTACAAGAAAGGACAACCGGACCAAGCGATTGGTGTTTGCGACGGTTTAGTGAATCTTGGGGCAAAGATATTAGAGCGCATTTGAGCAAAATCGAGAGCTATTAGAGATTTGATAGCGCCGGTCAGTTATTGACGCAATATATGGAATTGTTTTCGAGGCGGATGACGGCGGCGATTGCGCGCTTGCTGGCAGTGCCGCGGATAATCGTGCTATTGTCGCAAGTGGCGCCATTGTAGACCTTGACAGCATCGCGATAAACCCAGCGATCGACGTTTGCTTGATCTGCAACATTCAACGGATTGGTCTCTGTCGGGAGAATAGTACGGCCAACAACGTATGAGAGCCAACCAGGGAGGTCGAGATACGAGTCTAGGGGGCATTTCACGTTCGTGCTGACGTTGCGCGTGCCTTCGCACATAACATCGGTGCCGCCACCGGAGTCATGTTGGGGTGCTCGGCCGTTGTTGCTAATATATGTTGTATATGCCGCAATGACTTTTGCAGCCCATTGTCTGCGGTCGTTGTCTCTTTGCACCCTTTGTACGGCAGGAAGAGTGAGCAACACCATAAGAATAATGAGCGCTGCGATGGCTAGGACTAGGATGACTTCGATGAGTGTAAAACCATTACGTTTATTCATAATAGAATTGTAGCACGAAAAATACCCGCTGTTATCGCGGGTATTTCGGGCGTTTTGTGCCGGATTATTTATTATCTACGACTTCCCCTTCGACGGGTTCGTCGGGGTTGTTGGAGTTGTCTGAGCTGGCTTCGGCGTTCTCTTGCGGTTGTTCGCTGGAAGATTCCTGACCTTGCTGGTAGAGTTTAGCCCCGATTGGCATAATGCGGTCTTGGAGATCCTTGGCGGCTTGTTCAAGCGCGTCTTTATCCTTGCTCTCGTCCTCTAGTGTTTCCTTGGCTTCATGGACAGCTTTCTTGATGTTTTCTTTATCTTCGTCAGAAATCTTGTCCTTGAATTCATCAGGCATTTTTTCGGCTTGATAAATGGCGTTTTCGAGCTTGTTTTTGGCTTCGACGGCTTCGCGTTTGCGTTTGTCATTCTCGGCATTGGCTTCGGCGTCGGCCTGAGCCTTGGCAATGTCATCTTTGCTCATGTTGCCGGAACCGGTAATAGTAATAGATTGTTCCTTGCCAGTGCCTTTGTCTTTGGCGGTGACATTAAGAATGCCGTTGGCGTCGATATTGAAAGTAACTTCAATTTGCGGAACCCCGCGAGGAGCTGGAGCAATGCCGTCGAGGATGAAAGTACCGAGAGACTTATTGTCGCTGGCCATTTCGCGCTCGCCTTGGAGAACATGAACTTCGACTTGCGGCTGGTTATCGGAAAAAGTACTGAAAGTCTGAGATTTGCTGGTCGGAATAGTCGAGTTGCGGTCAATCATCGGGGTGCGGACGCCACCGGCGGTTTCGATGCCGAGTGTGAGGGGTGTGACGTCCAATAGAAGGATATCTTTTACATCGCCGGAGAGCACTCCGCCTTGGATGGCGGCGCCGACGGCTACGACTTCATCCGGGTTGACGCCTTGCATCGGGTCTTTGCCGAAGATATCTTTGACCTTGGCGACGACGGCCGGCATGCGGGTCATACCACCGACGAGCACGACTTCGTTGATGTCGTTGGCGGAAAGTTTGGCGTCGTCGAGAGCCTTTTTGACTGGCTCGGCGAGGCGGTCGATGAGAGGTTTAACGAGTTCTTCGAGTTTGGCTCGGGTGAGAGTGGTCTCGAAATGCTTCGGACCATCAGCATCGGCTGTAATAAACGGCAAAGTAATCTCGACTTGAGTGGTGCTGGAAAGTTCTTTTTTGGCTTTTTCAGCTTCGTCCTTGATGCGTTGCATAGCGGCAGCGTCGTTGCGGAGATCAATGCCGGAATCGTTTTTGAAGGTGTCGAGCAGGTAGTCAACGATAAGATTATCGAAATCTTCACCACCAAGGTGAGTGTCGCCGTTAGTGGACTTCACTTCGAAGACGCCGTCGCCGAGCTCGAGTATAGAAACGTCGAACGTTCCGCCACCCAAGTCGAAGACCACGATTTTCTCGTCGTTCTTCTTCTCTAGGCCATAGGCCATAGCAGCGGCAGTCGGTTCGTTGACAATGCGTTTGACTTCGAGCCCAGCGATACGGCCGGCGTCTTTGGTGGCCTGGCGTTGGTCGTTGTCGAAGTAAGCTGGAACTGTGACGATGGCTTCGGTGACCGGTTCGCCGAGGAAGGCCTCCGCGTCGGCTTTGATTTTGCTGATGATCATGGCTGAAATCTCTTCTGGGGTGTATTCCTTGCCATCCATGACGACAGCGATGCCGTTGCCTTTTTTGACGATTTCGTATGGCATGAGCTGTTGGTCGCGCTTGATTTCTTCGTCTTCGAACTTGCGACCGATAAGGCGCTTGATGCCGTAAATAGTATTTTTAGGGTTGGTGACGCGTTGGCGCTGGGCGATTTTGCCGACCAGGCGGTCGCCTTTTTTGGTAATAGCGACGACGGACGGTGTAGTGCGGTCGCCTTCTGCGTTGGTAATGACTTCAGGCTTGCCAGCAACCATATAAGCGAATGCGCTGTTGGTAGTACCGAGGTCGATTCCGATAATTTTGCTCATTTTTACTCTCCTTATACTGTTTATGCTTGGCAATCTTGTGTGTTAATTGCCAGATATATATCTAGTGTAGCAAGTTAGCACTCGTGTGTCAAGAGTGCTAATTACGTAGTTTGTGAGAAAAATACTTGAAAAGCTGGGGCTTCACAAGTCCATACTTACATCATATCATACTATTTATGCTTTGTCAATAGACTCGAGGTACTTGCGGGCGTGGCGGGCCATTTCGCGAGCTTCGTCAGTCTTGATGACATAGACTGGTTTGGAACCTTCTTTGGCGATATTGGTGATGTTGGCAGTCGGGTCGAGGTTTGTATTTTTCTCTGGGTCGATCTCAAAACCGAGATAGGCGAGTTTTTGGGCGATGAAATGGCGGACTTCTGGGTCGCGCTCTAATACGGTAGCGGTAAAGGTAATGGCGTCAACGCCCGCCAGGCTGGCGGCCATGTGACCGATGCAGGAGTGGATGCGGTAGATATAGAGAGCGTGGGCGAAAGTGGATTTCGGGTCGCCTTCGTCGCGTTGACGAATGACTATGCGGAAGTCGTCGTTGCCTGCAACTCCTAGGAGGCCGGCTTTTTTATTGAGGTAGCGCTCAAGAGCTTCGTTGTCAAGTTTGAGGGCTCGACCGAGAGCGAGAGCAGCGGCAACGTCCATAGAGCCGGAACGGGTTGCCATCATGAGACCTTCGAGCGGCGAGTAGCCCATCGAACAGTCAAGCGATTGACCGCCAAGCACAGCAGAAATGGAGCTGCCGGAGCCGATATGGCAGACTATGAGTTTCTCTGGCAAAATATCGGCGGATTTCATGGTATTGACTATAGATTCGACCGAGAGGCCGTGGTAACCGTAGCGTTTGATTTCGTATTTGTCCGCGACGTCTGTGTCGAATGGATAATACTTCATGAGGTTTGGTTTAGTCCAATGGAAAGCGGAGTCGGAGACGGCAATAATAGGAGTGTTCTTGAAACTGGAGCGAAGATGCTCGATCTCGGTGGCGATGATGGGAGTGTGGAGAGGGGCGCGCTCTTTGATTTCGTTAAGACGTGCCATAAAGTCATCGTCGACGAGGTGGTCTGCGGTGAAGTAGTCGGAGGGGGCGACAATGCGGGCGACGATAACATCGATTGGATAACGTTCAGTGATATAACCCTCTTCGGTCAAGATCTCTTCGATGTGGGCGACGGCGCTGGCGAGCTCTTTGAAGTCACAAGGAATGATTTTCTTGCTGCCGTCGGGAGATTTGATGGTGCAGATAATCTTGTCGTCTTCAAATTCGAAATGCAGGGCGGCTAAAAATTCGTCGTCAGAGTAAAGGGCATATTTGCGGCTGGAAGAGCCAGGGTTGGTAACTAGAGTGATGTGTGTATCTATCATGAGGATATTCTAGCATAAAAAACCTCTTGACGGGTGTCAAGAGGGGATTGAAAAGAGGGTAAGGATTTTTTGAAAAACTTCTTCGATAGAACCAGCGGCGTCGATGGTTGGGATGCCGTAGTCTGAAGCGATTTGCCAATATGCATTGGTAACTTTCTTTTGGAACTCTGAATCTTTGCTCTCGAAAGTGTCTTTGCTCGAATTATTATCGCGATGACCTAAGCGCTTGATACGTTCATCGTCATCGAGTGTCAAGATGACCGACTTTGTTGGATATAAATAACTATCTGGAAGACAACCTTTAGTGATGTGAGCTATCAAATCTTGGTTGACACCTTGGCCGTAACCTTGATATGCCAGCGTCGACCACCAGTTGCGAGCTGAAATAACGATGCCGCCTTCGTCGAGGCAAGGCACGGCGAGTTTGCGCCAAAGTTCATTACGGGCTGCTGTAAAAAGCAGAACATGAGTGCGAGCATCGAGATCGTATTGTTTGTCTTTGATGATTTCGCGAAGTTTCTGAGCGCTAGGCAGGTCGCCGTCGGGCTCATGAAAAATAACTACTTTCTTGCCTCGAGTCTGAAATAGTTTTCCAAGGTCTTCCGCATAGGTGGATTTGCCTGTGCCATCTTGACCCTCGAGAACATAATATTCTCCTGTCTTCATGTAAAAACCTCCTTTCTGGGAATGTGCTCCACCTGACAATTATAGCAGGTTGCAAGCTACCAACGGAAGTCGACTATTTCTGGGAGGTCGACGCCGTGTTCGCGAATGTAATCGAAATTGGCGAAAAGCTTGGCTTGGTAGGTTTCGATAAGCGAAAAGAGTTGGTCGACATCGACGAGGCTGAGATCGGCGGCGGACTGGAGGATGTCGATGACGAGGTTGTAGCGCGAAGTGAGGTTGCGGGCGAGCATATCGAACGGAGTGGTAGTGCTTCCCTTTTCGATAAATCCGCGAACGGTGGCGGTGCGGCCGTAACGAGTGAGAATGTTGGAAAGAACATCTGGATAACCATGGAAAGCGGCAATAATCGGAGTGGCGGAGTTACCGAAGAGCTCGTCGAAGCCGGTTTGAGTAAGGCGGTTGTCGGTCGTGCCAATGGCGCCGTAACTTAGGGCTGTGATACCTACGAAGCGGAGTCTGATGTGAGGCAGGATTTCTTTGACGATTTTTATAGCGTAAAGGGCTTCGCGGGAGACAATGTCTCCAGCTGCGGTAACAATAATTTGGGGGTCCTCATCTGAAGCGAACCCGAAAGTGCTGGCACCGGAATTGGCATATTGCCAACGGGCATGATTGATATCTATCCATTGAGGTTCATCGGTTTTGTTGAGCGTGATGAGATTGATGACATTTTTGGTCGATTGCATGACTTCATGGGCGACGTGAGTAGCGGTGGCGTCAATCGGGAAGAGGCAGTTGACGCGGCCGTTGGGTTTGGCGAGGAGACTAGAGATAATTGAAGGATTTTGGTGGGAATAGCCATTATGGTCTTGTCGCCAACAAGTGCTGGTAGAGAGAATATTGAGGGCTGGATAATCAGGACGCCAATCAACTTCGCTGCATTGTTCGAGGAACTTGAGGTATTGGTCAAGTTGGGAGCTGACGATGGGAATGAAAGCTTCATAAGAGGCGAAAATGCCGTGGCCGCCGGTGAGATTGTGGCCAATCATCGTGGAGACGAGGGTATTCTCGGATAAAAGCTCGAGGACTTGGCCGTGGTTATCGAAGTTCTCTTCCCAGTCGCGGACTTCGCGCAACCAAAGGCGAGGGCTCTCGTTATATACGGCGTCGATTTTGTTGGAGCTGGTCTCGTCTGGAGAGAAAATATAGAAATCGTGGTCGTTTTTGATATCTTCGGCGAGTAATGCGCCGAAAGCGCGTGCGGATGATTCTAATTCCGAGCCAGGGTGTTCAATATAATCACGCATGGAAGACCTCCTGCCAATTGATGTCGTATGACCTGAGCCAAGCCTCGAGTTGAGCTAGGTGTTCTGGATTGGTTTTGGCGTCAGAGAGAGGAACTTGGTGCGATAGATAGTTGCCTTCTATTTTTTTGCCATCGACGTAGCGCGGACCGGTTTCGCCTTTTTCGGTGCGCATAATAATGAATGGATATTCCATTGTGTCGGCAGCACGAAGAGCGAGTTGGAAAGCCTCGGTGTCATCGCCATCGATGTCGAGCGGGGTGTAGCCGAAGCCGCGGATGAGAGAGTTGAGTTCGAACTCCGAGATGCGGCCATAAATGGTGGGGGCGGAGATTTTGTAATAGTTGAGGTGAAGGATGGGGAGGACGCGGCCGTTGCCATGACCGAAACGAATAAACTTGTTGAGATTGAGACTGGCGAGGAGACTAGCGGTTTCCATTTCGCCGTCACCAATGAGGACAGCTGCGAGAGTATCTGGTCGATTGAGGACGGTGCCATAGGCAACACCAACACTATAGCCAAGTTCGCCTCCTTCGAGAATGACGCTCGGAGTCGCCGGGCTGGCGTGAGATGGGAACCCATAAGGCCAGGAGAATTGTTTACAGACATAAGCGAGACCGGATTCGTCTAGAGTAGCTTCTTTGTAGAACTGCGCGAGGGTGCCGTCGAGCCAAAGATGAGCCTGGATGGCGGGGAAACCATGGCCGGGGCCGACTAGGTATTCTACTTTGCGATCTTTGTAGTAGTTGGCGAGGTTGGCGTAATAGACGCTGATGCCGTGGCAAGTCCCCCAGTGGCCAAGCAGTCGAGGCTTGATATCGCCTGGTTCGAGCGGCCGCGAAAGAGTGAAATTATCTTGGAGATAAATTTGCGCGACTGACAAATAGTCATTTATGCGTGTCTGCCGCTGTATGTCGCCCACCGTGCCATGATCCATGTTGTTATTGTACCCTCTTATGCTTTATTGGTCAACGTTGTCAGGAATATCTGGCGGAGGTTGAGTCGATGAAATGGAGTCGCTGATAAACTGGAGTTGGAGGACGTGTTGGTTGAAGATATCGACGAGTTTGTTGTACTTTTCTATGGCGGTGCGAAGTTCGGTATAGAGGCGGTTAACGTCTTGCTGTAGAGCAACAATAATGTTGTATTCCGCATTCAGAAGGTAGAGAGGATAGGTTGGGTCGTTGAAGTTAATCATGTATTGATCGATACGTTGTTTGAGCTGGTCGGTAGCTGTATGATAGGCGAGTGATGCTATATCAATAACAGCGAGTTGTTGGTCGAGATTTGCTCGGAGTTGGTCGCGTTCAGCGATAAGTTTTTGGAGGTAATCGTCGTAATTATTGAAGAAAGTGATGATTTGCGGACGATCATTGAAGAAGCGCGCGTAATGCTCTGTAAGAGCAGGTGAAAGGTCAGAGATTTGTGTGCCGAGACGAGAGTGAAGCTCGTCCAGAAAAACATCTGCGGTGTAGAGCTCCATATTGGCTTCGAGAGATTCTTTATGCTCTTCATAGGCGGAGCGCATGAGCGGCTCGAGGCGGTTTCTCTCTCTCAAAGACAAGCGGGCGTAGACGGCATGGAGCAATTCATGCGCGAGGGTGGATTCGCGAATACCATCCAGCTCAGGCAGGCGGATATCGTAGATGTTGATGATACCGTCGGAGTCATAGCAACCGAGAATATGGGTATTGACGTTTTCGTTGACGCAAGCGAGAGCGAAGGCTTCGCGTTCAAGCAATACTGGCCGCGAGGCGCGCAGAATCAAATCTGCTCGGGGCGTGGGATTGATGCTATCCCAAACTTGCTGGACATCGGGATCGGGGGTAAATCCGATGCCTAGTATATAATCTGAGATTTCAACGCGGTAGAGAGCGACGAGTATGAGAGCGGCGGTACAAATCGCAACGGGTATAAATGAGATGATTTTACTGACGAGTGATTTTTTGGGTGGCCGGGGCTTGTGCAGGGGAGGGGGCGGAGGGATGACCTGATTAATCGGCGGAGGCGGCACTGGCAAAGGCGCGACTGGTGCGGGAGTGGGGTTTAGTGATTCGTTGTTCATGCTGCTGGAGGCGGAGGCGTAGACTCTGGCGCAGGTGCGGCGGCCGCGTTGGCGACTTCTGTTGCCGCTTTGACCTTGGCGGCTTCCTCGGCTGCCCGCTTCGCAGCTTCTTCGGCGGCGGCTTTCTTCTTCAGGCTTTCGATTTCCATGACGACGAGGTAGTTGTATACATCTGGAGCGACACTGCGGAGGCGAAGTAGGAACGGATGACCATCTTTGGAGTTACAAAAGTCGGCGAGAGACTGGATGCCAGGCAGTGCGCCTGGGGTGCGGGTAAGGATACGGACAGCTTTCCCGACTTCTGTGGCAAAGGCTTCACCGTGAGTGTAGTCTCCGGATTCAGTAAGTGATTGGATGTTTGTCACGTTGTTGCTGGTAATAGCTGCCAAGAACTTAGGCATGAGAGTGGGCATAGGCTCGGCTTCGGGGATTTCGTGGTCAGGGCGAGGGCTGCCTACTTCGCCGTGGGAAATTTTGCGCGCGACACGAGCGGCGCGTCCGAGTTTGGCTAAGGCGGCATCTGAGCGGATGACTAGTTCAGAGGACTTTTTGGTTTTCTTGATCTTGATGAGGATGAAGATAATGATGCCGACAACGACCACTCCGCCGATAATATATGGGAGAAAATCCATAATTGTCATTTCTCTGGGCGGCTCTGGCGGTTCTGGTTCCTCTCCGGGAGGACAAAATTCGTCGGGATTCGCCAGCAGGCTGGCAATTTCCGCGTCGATGCGGGAAATCTCAGAGATAGCTTTGTTGCGGGCGGTTTCGTCAGCGGCCTCGTCCCTCAAGGTGACTTGATGGCGACGTTCGGATTCTAGAGCGGCTTTCTTTTCGAGAACGCAAGCTGAGAACCCAGGGAGATTGAGAAGATATTGCACTGCCTTGACTTGCGCAGAATCTGGAGCTAATACTCTGGTGAACTCGATGCAGTTTCCGTCGTGTAGGCCGTAAATATCGTGTCCTCCATATTCATCCTGGAACATCCTGATTTCTCTGACCTCATTCATAGCGTAATCGAAGGTAGACGCGCCGTTAGAGATAACGAATCGATCGATCGGAGCGTTGTCATTGTTAAATCCTATAACAATCTTTCGGTTTTCTACGCCGGCGCTGACGGTCTCGACAATATCAAGATATTTCTGGCAAATAGTGTTCGGGCTGATAAAAGTATTAAGGTATAGATAATACTTTTGAGCATCGGTGAGTGACGACCAAGTTTCGTCGGTGCTGCCGTCGTCGGAAAATCTGGGGAAAAGAAGGGTATCCCGGAGGTACGATACGGCTGACTCGCGATTAAGCATGTACAATCCCGTATTAGTGCTGCAGTTTTGCGACTCGTCTTTTGGCTTCAGCATGCCGGGCTTGAATGGATCGTTGACGTCGCAAATGATTTCTATAATGCTATTAAGGCCCCAGATAGCTTTGGCGGCATTAAGCAGACGAACCGATCCGTCCGGGTTACATAGTTCACGTTCGGGATCGGACGATTTAGTGAGTTCGGACAGCCATACTCCTTCTACAACACCCCACATGATGCCGTTGGAGTAGAGAGGAAGGTTGAAGAGCTTGCCCGCCTTGGCATTATCTGCGGAGATTTCGGCCTGGCCAGTTCTGGTCGTGCAAGACGCGAGGGCGTGGTATAGAATCTTGGCTTTAGCATAGGCTTCCGGGTCATGCTTGGTCGCGGAGAGGGCGAAGACAGGGCTAGCAACAGATGTTGTAGAAATTACAACAGCAACAAGGGAGGCGACAATAGTTTGGAGCCTACTTTTGTATATAGACATAACCGTATTATATACGAGATAAGCATAAAAAGATACAATATGCGCTTATTCGCGGGCGATTGTGACTGAGATAGCGTCTTTTCTGACGGTTGCCGACATGGTTTGGCCCGGCTGGATTTTCCCAGCGATAATTTTGTCGGCAATTGCTGATTCGAGATGGTCTTCAATGGTGCGGCGAAGTGGTCGAGCGCCATTTTTAGGGTCAAAGCCATGATAGATGAGATATTGCTTGGCTTGATCGGTGACGCGCAGGCCGTAGTTTTTGCGAGCGAGGCGGTCGCTAAGCTCTTTGATTAGGTTATCTGCGATATGCTCAACGTCGTCATGAGTGAGCGCGTGGAAGACGATGATAGAATCGAGACGATTGACAAGCTCGGGTTTCATGAGCTTCTTTAACGCTTTCAGGGCATATTGTTTGTTTTGTTCGTGTTCAGATTCTAGTGATTTTTCATCCTTGGTAGTTTTGACAGCAAACCCAAGCTCCGACTCGCGGAACATTTCGTTGGCGCCGAGGTTGGAAGTGAGAATTACAATCGTGTTGTTGAAGTTAACCTTGTTGCCTTGACCGTCTGTGAGTACGCCGTCTTCGAGGATCTGGAGGAGAAGGTTGAGGACGTCGGGGTGGGCTTTTTCGACTTCGTCGAAAAGAACAACGGAGTACGGGTGGCGGCGGACAGCTTCGGTAAGTTTGCCGCCGTCACCGTAACCGACATAACCGGCCGGAGCGCCGACGAGGCGGGCGGATTCGTGCTTCTCGCCGAATTCAGACATGTCGATTTTGATGAGGGCTTGATTTGAACCGAATACTTCCCTAGCGACGGTGCGGGCGAGTTCGGTTTTGCCGACGCCGGTGGGGCCCATAAAGAGGAATGAACCGATGGGACGCTTGGGGTCGGTAATACCAGATCGGCCGCGACGGATGGCGCGAGAGACGGCCCGTACGGCTTCTTCTTGGCCTATGATGGATTTTTTGAGGTGGTCTTCGAGCTTAATCAGGAGTTTGGCTTCGTCTTTTTCGATGCGAGTTACGGGGATACTAGTGCGGAGCGAAACCGCGGTAGCGAGGTGAGAGAATGAGACTCCTGGAGGAGTGTCGACATTGGCTTGTTCGAGCTTTTGGATTTTTTCTTCAACTACAGCAAGGTGCTGCTTGTAAAGAGCGGCTTTCTCGTAGTCCTCTTTTTCTGCACAGTCGTCGATTTTTTGGTCGAGTTCGGAATGTTCGATTTGGAGTTTTTTGTACTCACCGCCGCCACTGCGATCTTTGGCGACCTTGGCGATAGAGGCGGCTTCGTCAAGAATATCGATGGCTTTATCTGGGAGAAAACGGTCGTTGATATAACGATCAGATAGGAAAATTGCTTGTTCGAGGATCTCATCAGTGAGGGTAACAGAGTGGAATTGTTCGTAATGCGGGCGGATGCCCTTGAGGATACGAAGAGCCACAGAGAGAGACGGCTCGTCGACGATAATTGATTGAAGGCGGCGAGAAAGGGCCTTATCTTTCTCGATGTTTTTGCGATACTCATCGAGAGTAGTAGCACCGATAAGGCGGAGGCGACCGCGAGCGAGAGCGGGTTTTAGGATATTGGCGGCATCCATGCTTCCCTCAGCAGAACCAGCACCCGTAAGCAGGTGGAGCTCGTCGATAAAAAGAATGACGGAAGAATCACTAGTTGCTTCGTCTATAATACCCTTGATGCGCTCTTCAAATTCACCGCGGAATTTGGTGCCAGCGACGACTGCGGTAAGGTCGAGAAGGTAGACTTTTTTGCCGACGAGCTGGGTTGGGACGTCGTTTTTGGCGATTTTGGTCGCGATACCCTCGACGATGGCGGTCTTGCCGACGCCAGGTTCACCGATAAGCACAGGGTTGCTTTTGGTGCGGCGGCAAAGAATAGTAACTGCACGTTCGATTTCTTTGTCGCGACCGATAACAGTGTCCAACTTGCCGTCGCGAGCTTGCTGAGTAAGATCCAGGCCAAAACGGTTCAAAAAGCGGTGTTGAGCGAGTTTGCCGGCACGTCGTTTATCAGACAGAATCTTTTCCTCGTTTGACTGTTTCTCGACGTATTCTTCGATATTGCCAGAAATAGAGCCAAGGTCGATTTGAAGTTTATTGAGAACCGTAGTAGCACGCGAATTGGGTTGGCGGATTAACGCGTAGAGGATATGCTCGGTACCGATAATTTCGAGACCTGACTCAGCGACGAAATTGCCAGCGATGCGCAGAGTGAGCAGGGCAGATTCGGAAAGCGACATCATAGCCATCGGGGCGGAAGGCACATCGACAGCGTCGGCGCCTAGGGCCTGTTCGGCATCCTGAAGGGTGACACCAGCGTCGAGTAGAAAACGCGCGCCCGTAGAGGCGTCTTGAGCAAGAACACCGAGCAGCATATGCTCCGTACCCATATATCCATTGCCATATTTCTTGGCAAAATAGTCGGATTTCTGCAGGACGAAGCGAGCATTTTCGCTTAATTTATTCATGAGCTGACTAAAATCTTCCATATAAATAGATTTTAGCGGATTGGCACTCTACAGTCAAGACTGCTAATTACAAATACTGCAGCTGAGCGAGTCGCTCCTCAAATGAGGAGCGAGGGCGGTCTTCTGGAAATACATCTTCTGGAAGCAAGACGATGCGCATCAAGTAGCTTCGCACATCTATGAGGAAGGATGGTTCATCTTGAGCCACGACAAGATACTCGTAAATGTCGATAGAGCGAGACAACAGCTGGTATTGTTCTTCTGGAGTGGTGCTAGAGTCAGTGAGAGGTGTGATAATATTTTCCATGGCTTCAAGACGTCTGCCTGTGTTGACAAGGAGGTCGGCTTTGACTAGTTTGACTCGGAATATGTAGTTGCGATTGCCGGTTTCCTCGGCGGCAGCGATGGCATCGTTAACTTTTTTGTCGGCCGCTTGTACTTCGTCGTAGCTGCTATAGGCAGATATACCCTTGACTGAATCCCAAAGTTCAGAGACAATTGCGTTGTAATCTGGGGTAGTGACTATAGGGGGTTCTTCGCCTTGGAATAAGTTTGAAATGCCGACAACGATAAACCACCCGGAGACACCGACCGCGATGACGGCGACGACAAGTGCAGCTATAGATAATGCGAGGTGTTTGCGGATGAATTTCTGGAAAGCATTTGGTTTTTTGTTTCTCACAACATTTTGGATTAATCCTTCTTGAGGATTTCTCGCAATGTTACTGGAGTTGAATTGCATATTATCATTACTATTGTCCATGCTTATAGCATAACCTTTATACGGGCGAAAAGCAACGCACACCCTGGAGACACAAACCCCGCTGCTAGTGCAACAGGGTTGGTACGAGGCTGTTATTGTTCCCTAGAACCTCGGCGGCAATGTCCTAGTATGGACAATGTTGGCTTGGCTGTATTCTTGAGCCCTGGCTTGAGCCCAGAGATAGGTGTCAGGGCGGAGGTTAAAGACTTCTCCTGGGTCAATGGAGT
>Ga0123356_10002410_pt1 | contig 20010 bp, 21 predicted proteins | sample TergutEmb28metaG_2_FD_92546 | JGI IMG/M metagenome (GOLD analysis project Ga0123356, IMG submission 92546) | Embiratermes neotenicus P3 segment gut microbial communities from Petit-Saut dam, French Guiana - Emb289 P3 | ecosystem: Host-associated > Arthropoda: Insects > Digestive system > Gut ... | reverse complement strand
CCCTCGGCAAAGATCGTGTCGAAGGCGAGACTCGACTTCCCGGAGCCTGACAGCCCGGTGAACACGATCATGGCGTCCCGCGGCAGGTCCAGCGAGACGTCCTTGAGGTTGTGCTCGCGAGCGCCGCGGACTACGAGACGATCTGCCACTGTACGCTCAGTCTCTCCCGGTATGAACGGCTCGAGTGGGCATGCGGGCGGGACGCAACCCCGCCACGCCATGGTATCCGGGGGGTCTGACAAAACTCGTGCCTTCACCAGCCGCGCGGGCCGCATTCACGCTGACCCCCCTCGGCCCATCGGCAAACATCCCCGCAGCGGGGGATATTCCGAGGTCGGTCCCAGCATCAGCGCCGTATCGAGTGCGACCGTTAGCGTTCAACTGCGACCGCTAGCGTCAAAATCGCGCGCGGTTTAGACGGCTTTGTTCCACGCTAGCGGTCGCAGTTGCCGACACATAGCTTGCTAGCGTTCAGGCATGACTTCCACAGTGCCGCACGCAGCGGCGAAGGCTGCTGAGCTGGGCCAGCGGGTCGACGTCGCGACCGCGCGTGTGCTCGCCACCATCGCCAGGATCTCCGATGAACAAGCCCGCGAGCCGTCCTCGCTGCCGGGCTGGAGCCGCGGGCACGTACTGACCCATCTGGCGCGCAACGCCGACGGGCTTCGCAACCTGCTGATCTGGGCGCGGACGGGTGTCGTCACGCCGCAGTACCCGAGCATCGACGTGCGCAACGAGGAGATCGAGGCCGGGGCGGGCCGGCCCGCGCGCGAGCTGATAGTCGATTTCGCTGACTCCGCGACGGCCTTCGGCGACGAAGCTGCCCGGCTTGGTGACGCCGACTGGACCGCGGAGGTGCGCGGCGTCCGGGGCCCGGCGCATCCCGCCTGGTACACCCTCTGGCGGCGGCTCTCCGAGCTGGAGATCCATCACGTCGACCTCGATGCGGGCTACCGGCCCGCGGACTGGCCGCCAGATTTCGCGCACGAGTGCCTGCAGGGGGCGACCGCCAGCTTCGCCGGTGCGGACTCCCCCGCCGCACTGCTGCGCGCGACGGACAACGGGAGCGAGTACCGGATCGGCCCGCCGGACGACGAACCGGCCATCACGCTTACTGGCCCTTCCTACGCGCTGCTCGCCTGGCTGTCGGGTCGCAGCGACGGCAGCAGCCTCAGTGCAACGCCAGCCGGCCCGCTGCCGCCCGTTCCGCCGTGGTAGGTAAAAGGGCATGAGCTACACAGGAAACGTCAGCGTGGGCGGCCCGGCAGACACCAGGGAGCTGCCCGGCCTCACGATCACCAAGGTGGCCGTGGGTCCCATGGACAACAACGCCTATCTGCTGCAATGCACGCAGACCGGTGAGCTCGCGCTCATCGACGCGGCCAACGACGCGCAGACGCTGCTGGACCTGATCGGCGGCCGGCAGCTCGCGACGATCATCACGACGCACCGCCACTGGGATCACCACGGCGCGCTAAAAGCCGTGCAGCAGGCGACCGGTGCCGCGACGGTCGCGCACCCCGACGACGCACCGGAGCTGCCAATCCCGGTCACCCGGCCGGTTCGTCATGGCGACACCGTCCCGGTCGGCAGTGCCCGGCTGTCCGTCATCCACCTGCGCGGGCACACGCCCGGCAGCATCGCGCTCTGCTACGACGCCGACGGCGAGCTGGCCGACCAGCCGCACGTGTTCACCGGTGACTCGCTGTTCCCCGGCGGGCCGGGCAACACGCAGAAGGACCCGCAGCGGTTCGACAGCCTGATGACCGACCTCGAGACCCGGGTGTTCGGTGAGCTGCCGGACGGAGCCTGGGTCTATCCCGGCCACGGTGCCGACACGACCCTGGGCACCGAGCGGCCGCACCTGCAGGAGTGGCGAGACCGCGGCTGGTAGGCGCCGGCTGACGCCTGCGGCCGTCAGCCCACGAGGAGTACGAGCTTGCCTCGCACCTGCCCGGACTCGCCGGTGCGGTGCGCCTCGGCAATGTCTGCCAGCGGGAAGGTAGCTCCGACCGGGATCCTGAACCGCCCCGCGCCGGCCAGTCGCGCCGCCAGCCCGAGCGCGTACTCGGCACGGCCAGAGTCGCCGCGGCTGAACCGAACTCCGTGCTCCCGTGCGCCGGGGAAGTCGGCGATCGTGATCACGTGGTCCGCACCGCCAGCCAGGCCGGTCAGTTCGGGAAGGACGCCGTTGCCGGCCACATCAAGCGCAAGGTCCACGCCGCCCGGCACGATCGCGAGAACCCGGCCGGGCATACCGTCCCCGTATGCGACCGGCTCGGCGCCGAGATCGCGCACGTACTCGTGCGTCGCCGGGCTTCCGGTGCCGATCACCCGGGCCCCGCGGTGCACAGCGAACTGCACGGCGGCGCTGCCGACGCTGCCGGACGCGCCGTTGACCAGGACCGTGCTGCCGGCCGTCACGCCGAGCTGGTCCAGTGCGCGGGCGGCCGTCTCGGCGGCCGACGGCAGTGCCGCCGCAGCCGTGAAGTCCAGCGATGCCGGGAGTCGGCACCACGTCGTAAGCACCGCGAGCTCAGCCTGCGCCCCCCAGCGCCGAGCCCGAACACCGCGTCGCCGGGCTGGACGCCGGTGGCCAGGTCGCCGGCCTCGTCAACGACGCCTGCGGCCTCGTATCCGATCGTCTGCGGCAGTTCCTGGTCCATCAGGCCCTGCCGCTTCTTCCAGTCGCTGGCGTTCACGCCCGCGGCCCGGACCCTGATGCGGACCTCTCCCGGACCCGGCTGCGGATCCGGGAGGTCAACGATCTCGAGAACGTCCGGGCCGCCGAACCGGCTGAACTGGGCTGCCTTGATGGTGCACTCCCCTTCCCGACCTGAGCCTGCGCTCGCGGCGGCGAGCCGCATGCTTGAAGCATCCCCCGCCCGGCCGGCAGCCGACCGCGAGGTCTCACCTGCTCGCCACGACCACACTGCAGACGGACACGCAGACGGCAGCGCCAAGCTCACGCCGTTCGGCGAAGTTGCCCGCGAACTCCGCGCGGAGCAGGCCGAACGCCGGATGGCACCAGCCGCTGACTACCCGCTCCGGGCGTGCGGCGACGGTAGCCGGACGGGCTCAGCCCGTCCATCCACCTGGCCAGTCTGGTCAGCGCCTGGTGGCCTGCGACAGCTCCTCGATCCACGCCTCCGACACCGTGCCGGAAACCGTCCGGTCGCGGGCCTGCCTGACTGCGGCAGGACCGCTGTCGCGTCGCGGGCGGGGGGCCGGCTGGCGGGCCGGGGGGCCGGGCAGCCCGCGCGGGGGGCCAGGCAGCTGGTACGAATCGGAGCGACGGGACAGCCCGCTCTCGACCGACGGCCAGGCCTCGACGCGCCGCAAGACCTGCTCGCCCCGGCTCGGCGGGCTGCCAGGGTTCAGCCGGAGCGCGAGCGCCGGGCACATGGCGACCGCGCGCCGGGCGTCCTTCTCCATCCACGGCGGCACTGCCATGCTCAGCAGCGCGGGGTAGCCGTTGCTGTCGGTCTGGATCAGTTCCGGCACGATATGGGAGCACAGGGCGTGGCCCTGACACCGGGTCCAGTCCACCTCGAGCCGGCTCTCCTGGGCCGACGGCGCGAGCGGCAGTATGCCCTTAACGGGACGGCCGCACCCGCCGCCGAGGGCGTGCGCCGCAATATCGCTGGTGAAGACCTCGAGCGCGGACGCCACGAACCGGAACACGCCGTCGGGGTGCGCGCAGGCACCACGGCGGACGACGGCGGCCGCCCCGCGGCGCGCCGCCTCGACGGCCTCCGGTCCGCCGCTGCCGTTAGCAACGGTCTCGAGGGATCGGGCGACGGCGGGGAGGCCGAGCACGCACGGACCGCACTGGCCCGACGACTGGCTGGCCAGGTACGCGACAACCTTTGCGACCTCACCGATCGGGCAGGTGTCCTCGCCCAGGGTGAGCACGACGCCGGCGCCGAGGGTTCCGCCCGCTGCCTGCAGCCCGGTCCGGCTGACCGGCACATCCATGGCTAGCTCGGGCGGCAGCCACTTGCCGTGATAGCCGCCGACGAGCACGCCCGCGCCGGGGTCCGCCGAGCACTGTTCCAGCACGTAGCCGAGCGGCAGTCCGGCCGGGACCTCGACCACCGCCGGGCGGCCGGCCGAGCCGCCGACGGTCAGCAGCACCGTGCCAGGCTCGGTGACCGAGCCGGCCCTCGCGTAGCCGTCAGGGCCGAGCAGCCCGAGGACGCACAGTTGCGCGAAAGTCTCCGCGTTAGACAGCAGCGTGGGCAGCCCGCCGACGCCGCTGTCGCTGGGGAGCACTTTCTTGCCGGGAGGCTTCGCGGCTTTGCCGTTGACCGCGTTCACCAGGGCGCCGCCCTCGCCGGACACGAATCGGTCGGGCACCCGGACTACGCGGACAAGCTTGCGGAGCACCGGATCGGCGGCTGCCGCGCCGGCGACGGCCGCGGCTACCTCGCCATCGGTCACCCCGACCACGATCTGGTGAGACTCCAGCGCCCAGGCCGCCATCATGGCGCCGCCCAGGACCAGGTACGGCGAGCGGGTCAGGAGCATCCGGTCCTTCGCGCTGCCCGGTTCGCCCTCGGTGGCGTTGACCAGGACGACGGTGCTCTTCCTGCCGGCGTTCGCGACGTCCCGCACCGACGCCAGCTTTTTAGCCAGCGGGAACGCGGCACCGCCGCGGCCGCGCAGGTCAATCTGCGTCGCCATGGCGATCAGCTCGTCCGCTCCCCGGCGGCGCAACGGGCCGAACAGCCCGCCGAAGGCCCTCAGGTCCACCCTGTCCAGCCGGTCCAGGCCGGCGGTCAGGCGCGCCGGCCCGATGCACAGCACTTCCGGTGCGGCCGTCACTGCGTATCCCGCGGGAGGGGCGCGCCGATTGCCCGGAGCGCGTGCCGGGGCGTTCTGCCCGCCACCGCGTGTATCCGGGGCTGATCCCACCTGGGCATCGCGAGCCCCGAGGGCACCGGCACGGGCGATAGCCCAGCTCTGCCGGGGGAGCGCGACGTCGCCGGGCGCAGGCCAGGCAGCCGCCTGGCCGTGGCAAGCCGGATCGCCAGCGCTATACCCACCAGCACCACGCAGGCGCCATAGCTCCAGTCGACGTAGGGCCTGGCGGTCCGGCCGGCGAGGAGTCCGTGCACGATTGATAGCAGCCACACAGCGTAAGACGATACATGGATAAGCCGCCACGCTAGGGGCCAGCGCGTGGCAAATCGCCCGCGAATAACACTTGTCACAGCGATCAGGAGCACGATGTCGGACGCGACGGTGCCCAGCCCGATGTACAAAGTCCGGCTGTGCGCCTCGAACGGCACGAACGCGTCGACTACATGTGACCGGCCCGCAGCGATCTCCAGCACGACATGCGTGGCCAGCGCGATGACCGCCACCAGCGCGAGGGCCCGGTGCACAGTCTGCCCGGCGATGCGGCCGCCCGGCGTCAGCACAATGCGGTCCGTGCCGGCCAGGCCGACGACCACGACAGCGGTGAGCGCGAGCAGCGCAAAGACACCGGCGTAATACAGCAGGAACCGGTCGACCGCAGCAGCGATCAGCTGACCCTGCCCGGTGCGAACCGCGCCAACGGCGAGCAGCGCGCCGACCATCGCGGCGGCAGACCAAGCCACCAGCCTGCGGCGAGTGCGTCGCGTCGCTGACCGGTGCATGCGGTGGCTGACCCGCACGCTCCTCATGAGACGTACCCCCTGAGCGAGCACTGTCAGGTACCGGAAGAACTTCCGATTCAATTAGCTGGCCCCGCCGCCGCTGCAAATGTTAGCCGCGGACATTATCTGCCGCAGCGATACCAGCGTCTTCCCAGCTAAATGGCGGGTTGAAGGAACGATTGGCGACATTAGCAGCGACCGCTACCAGCTAGTCTGCAGCTCGGTTAGAAAAATAAGCCGATTTGTGCGTGGTGACCTGCGGCGCGCCTCTTGCCCGCGGTCGCGCGCCACTCCGCCGCGTCCGTGTGCACCGGCTCGCGGTAGTCTGCGCCATCATGACCGAAGTGCGCGAGGTCGCCATTGTCGGCGCCGGCCTGCTGGGGCTCGCCGCCGCGCGAAGCCTCGCAGCGCTGGGGCGTGATGTCACGGTGCTGGAGCAGGCGCACGTCGGGCACGACGGAGCCGGCTCGAAGGGCAGCTGCCGCATCTTCCGGCTTGGCTACGCCGATCCCGCCTATGTGACCGCTGCGCGCCGCGCAGGCGAGCTGTGGCGCGACCTCGAGCAGGCGGCCGGATGCCCGATCCTGCTGCCGACTCCGCAGCTCACGCTGGGCGCCGGCCAGCACGCCGTGCACGACGCGATGCAGGCCGCGGGGGCGCCGTGCGAGCTGCTCCCGGCCGCGGAGGCGGCCCGGCGGTTCCCGGCAGTCCGGGCCGGCGGCCCGGCGCTGCTCGAGCCGGAGTCCGCGGTGATCGCTGCCGCCGAGGCGATCGCTGCGCTCCGTGCCGCCGCCGCAGAAGTCAGGGCCGGCGTCCGGGTGGTCAGCCTCGCCGACGACGGCAGGCGGGTCACCCTGCGCACCAGCGCGGGCCGGGTGACGGCGCGCACGGTGATCGTCACGGCGGGCCCGTGGTCCGGCGGACTGCTCGCCACGGCCGGCGTGCGCGTGCCTGCGCGGCCGACGCTGGAGCAGGTTGCCTTCCTCAGGCCAGCGGCGGGAGCCGCCCAGCCAGTGACCGTCCCGATCTTCATCAGTCACGGCGACCACGCCCCGTACGGGCTGCCGGTACCGTTCTCGCCGCTGTACAAGATCGGGATTCACCCGAGCGGGCCGGCGACCGACCCGGATGCGCAGCAGCAGTCCGACGATCCGGCCCTGATCAACCGGCTCGCCGTGGTCGCCGCTCGCTATCTGCCCGAGCACCAGCCCGAGCCCGTGTCCGGCGAGCGCTGCATCTACGACAACACGCCCGATGAGGACTTCATCGTCGACCGGATCGGGAACGTGGTGATCGGCTGCGGCACGTCCGGCCACGGCTTCAAGTTCGGCCCGCTGCTCGGCGAGTGGCTCGCGGCTCTCGCGACTGGCACGGGAAACGGTCCCGACGAGCGACTGCGCGACCGCTTCGCTGCCCGCCGGTTCCGACCGCCGCGCTAGCCTGCCCGGGACCGGCGAGATGCCAGGCGAGCGTAGCGGGAAAGCATTCCGGCTAGCGCATCGTCCGGAGAGGGGAACGTGGCAGCCCGGGCCAGGGCAGCGTCTCCGAGCCGGGCGGCCGCCGCGGGATCATCGAGCAGTGCCGTCACGGCGGCGGCCAGCCCGGCCGGGTCGCCTGGCGGGACGAGCACCGCGCCGTCCTCGCCGATGAGATCCGGGATCCCGCCGACTCGCGCTGCCACGATCGGCCGGCCCGCCTGCATCGCCTCCTGCACGATCAGCGCCCGGGCCTCCCACCTACTCGGCACCACGACAACGTCGGCGGCTGCGAGCAGGGCCGGCACGTCGTCACGCGCGCCGAGCAGCCGGACGTCGCCGTCGGCCATGCCCGCGGCCTGCGCGCGAAGGCGGCCGGCCAGCGGACCGTCACCGACGATCACCGTTACCGGCCGCGGCTCCCGGTGACCCCAGTGCGCCGCCGCGGCGACGAGCACGTCCAGGCCCTTCTGCGAGGCGAGCCGCCCGACCGCAAGGATCACCGGGCGCCCGGCCTCGGCGAGCTCGGCCCGGGCGGCCGCCGCCTGCGCCGCAGTCGGCGCAGACCCAAGCGGCGCTACCACGTCAACCTGCTCGACCGCGGTCGCGCCCCTGGCCGTCAGCCGCCGCGCCAGGTCGGCAGACGCGCACAGCACCAGATCCGCGCGCCGGGCGCAGCTGCGCTCGAGCACCGCGTGCACGAGCGCCGCAGTCCGGGCTTCCGGCGGCGCGTTGTGAACCGTGACCACGAGGGCCGGCCGCGCGGCGCTCCGGGTCACCGCGATAGCGAGCCCGGCGAGTGCGCCAGCGCGGACGCCATGGGCGTGCACGACGTCTGGCCGCCACGCGGCGAGCCAGCGGCGCAGCCGCGCGACGGACCTGGCGTCCCGCACCGGCCGCGGCTGGTCGCCGACCAGGAGCGGAACCGCGGGAGCATCGGTGTGCAGCCGCCGCAACGTCGCCGGCGGGGCGAGCACGCTCACCGCCAGCCCGGCTTCCTGGCAGCCCGCCGCGAGCCCGCCGACATGCCTGGCGGTACCACCGGATGCCAGGCCCGCGACGATCGCGACGCGAATGCGCGGAGAGTCGTCTGCGTGAGCCCTCGGTGCCGCCGGGCCGTCAGCGCTCACCGCAGTGTCCGGCGCATCCTCGTCACCGCTGCCCGGAGCTCGCTGCCGTCAGGCAGGTAGGCGACGAGGCCGAACGCCGCAACAGCGCAGCCGCCCGCTAGCAGCGCGATGAGGGTGTCTGCGACAGGTCCGGCCGCGGGCAGGGCAGCCATCAGCGCAACGGCCGCGCCGCCGCCCGCCGCGGCGCCCGCCACGGCGGCGGCCAGGCCAGACCCCATGACCCGGCCCGCCCCGGCGAGCGCGTCCCGGCCCCGGGTCGCGCGCACGACGGCGGCCAGCGCGAGCCCGGCGACGGTCAGGCCGGCCGTATTGCCGAGAGCCAGCATCGGCACCACGAGCCGGCCGGGCGCCAGCGTCACGAGGATCACGTCGACAACGATCACGACAAGCCAGCCGGCGGCCACCGCCGTCGCGGCCGCGCGGGTCCGCCCCACGGCGAGCAGCACCCGCGACAGGCTCGCGACCAGCCCGTAGCCGGCGAGGCCCGGCGCAAACAGCGCCAGCCCGGCGGCCAGCTGCGGGACCTGGCTGTCGCTGGCCGCGAGGAAATGGGCGGCCGGGACGGCAACCGCGAGCACGATCGCCGTCCCCAGGAAGGACATCAGCAGCACCGCGCGGACCGACGCGGCGGCCGTCCGATCGAACTCGGCGCCCTCGCGGACAGACAGTGTCGGGAAGGCGCTGACCGCTATCGAGACCGCGAGAACGGCGTAGGCGGCCTCGAACGCCTGCCAGCCGTACTGGTACAGCACGATGGCCGCGCTCGTGCCGTGACCGTTGGCCAGCACGATGACGATGAGCTGCGATAGGTCCTGGGCCAGCAGGGCCGCGATGCCGAAAACGGCCAGGCCGCGTGCGCGGCTCGCGACGCCAGCTGGGAAGCGCAATGTCGGCCGCATCCGGATCCGCAGTCGCCAGGCCGGGCGCAGCGCAGTCAGCGCGAGCGCGGCGACCCCGGCAGTGGTACCGAGAGACAGCACAAGCTCGGCGCTGGCCGGCAGGGCCGACAGGTTCCCGGTGTTACCGCCGCCGAGCGGGACGAATGCCAGGTAGGCCCCGATGACGACCAGGCTGGAGATGACCGGTGCCAGCGCCGGGCCGGTGAACCGGCGGTGCGCCTGCAGGATCCCGTACAGCACCACGGCCAGCCCGTAGAGGAGGATCTGCGGCGCGAAGATCGCCAGCATGTGGCCCGTCACGGTGACCAGCGGAGCCTGCGCGCAGTGATCCTGGTGGTTCACCGGGTTCAGCAGGCTCGCCAGCGGGCCGGACGCCACGGCGACCGCCACGCTGACGGGCACGAGGATGACCGCAGTCCAGGTCAGGAGCGCTGACGAGGTCTGCCTGACTTCCGCCTGGGCGGCCGGGTCGGTCGCGGCCGTCACCGCGGGCCGCGCCAGCACCGGCACCATGATGCTGGTGAGCGCCCCGCCAAGCACGACGTCGTAGACGATGTTCGGCACCGTGTTGGCCGTGATGTAGGCGGTTCCGAGGCACGTCGCCCCGACCGTCTTGGCGAACACGACGGTCCGGACCAGGCCGAGCAGCCGGGCCAGGACAGTGAGCGCGGCGATCGTCGCAGCGGCCCGGCCGATCCCCGCCCCGGCCGGCCGGCTGGGACCCGAGTCCTGGCCGTCCTGCGTGACCGGGACGACCTGGCCGGTCACCGCACCGGCACCGGGCGGCTAGTCCGGTCAGCCTGGCCGCCCTGCTGCTGACCAGCCGCGGCGTCGCCTGGCTGTCGGTCAGCCGACTCCGGACTAGCCTTTCCTGCGGGCCGCCGCCCGAGCATGTCGAGCCACTGGAGCGGCCTGGTGCGCTCGATCACCCGGCTGAAGCTGACGAACTCGCTCGCCGCGGTAAGTCCGACGATCACTGACAGGACAGCCAGCCGGTCTCGCCGACGCAGCGTGGTGGCGGCCGCGACCCCGAGCAGCGCGCCAAGCGCGTTCGCGCCCGCGTCGCCGAGCATGGCTTGCTCGCCCAGATCCTCCGGCAGCAGGGCCGCTGCCGCAGCGATCGGAGCGCTGCTGGCGGCGGCACCGCCCGGCGCCGCCGCCAGCAGCCCGCCGGCGAGCGCGGTCACCTTGATGGCCCGGCCAGGACGCAGGTCGAAGAGGTTGACCAGGTTCGCTGAGCCGGCGACCAGCGCAGCGTTGATGATGCGATCGGCCGGGCCGGCGTCGCCGGATCCGTCCGCCACCAGCGCGGTGGCTAGCCCGGTCGCGCCGATACCGGCGAGCTTTACCGCGCCGGTAGTCAGCTCGCCGTCGCGCAGGGCCCCGAGGTGGCCGCGGAATCCCGTGCTGGCCCGGTCCCCGGCCACGTCGTCATAGCCGCCGAACGTCGCCGCGCCGGCCGCAGCCAGCGCCGCTGCTGTCCGGTTGCGCGGGCTCATCCCCGAGGCCAGCGCGCCTGCGATGCCGCCGATCGCCACGGCCGGGCCCGCCAGCAGCGTGACTGTCTCGCCGCGATGGTTCGTGCGCGTCCACGTGCCGGCGCCGGCCGGCGGGCGCGCGCGCAGTACCTCGTAGGCGGCCCGGGCTGCGGCGACCGCGACGAGCGCAGAGCGGAGCGTCCGGCTGCTCATCCGTGCCCCTTCACCGGTGCGGAAGAACCCGACTTCGGCGCCGACGTAGCAGACGGCGTCGGCCCCGGACTGGGGGCTGCGGCCGGCTGGGCACCGTAGGCCGCCGGCGCCTTGCCGTTGAGCAGGAACCGCAGCGCCTGCACTACCAGGATCTGGCCCGTCGGCGTATCAGCGTTGTCAACAGTCGAGACGTTTCCTGCATTGTTCTCGGCAGCGATCACGCTGTCCGAGCCGATCGAGCTCACAGCCCCCGCCATGACCGTTGCGCTGCCCGCGGACCTCAGTTCCCTGGCGACGGCCATCAGCACGTCGCTCTCGGTCAGCTGCGACGGCGGCCCGGCCGGCGTGACCAGGACCGCGAGGTCAGCGGGCGCGCTCGCGGGCGAGCCGGAGTCGACGGAGACAAAGCCAGGCTGGCTGAACCCGCTGAGGATGGCCTCGCTCGCGGCCGGGGCCAGGGCCGTGCTGCTGCCGAGGAGGCTGGCCGCGAGCACCTGCGCGGCCTCCTGCTGTGCCGCGCCGACAGCGCCGGCCGGCGGCGTGGTGAGGGCCAGCCCTGTGCTGCTGGCCAGGCGGCGGGCGAGCCCGCTCAGCGCGTCCTCGTTCTCGCCGCTGGTCGTGGTGAAGGCACTCGTGAGGCTGACCTGGCCGGTCACGGTGGCGCCGGCCTCGTGCAGCGCGGTGGTCAGCCCGCTGATCACCGCGCTGTCGGCGCCGGGCGCGGCGACGAGGACGACGCGCTCGCCGGTGAGCAGCCCGGCCAGCAGCCGGGCGGAGTTGGCTTGCGCGAACGCCTGGTCGCCCTTCACCTGCTGCAGCAGCAGCCCGTTCTGCTTGGTCAGCGCCTTGTTCTGGCTGGTCAGGCGGTGCTGTGCCGCGGTCAGCGCCTGCTCCGTCGTGCCGGTCAGCGCCGTCGAGCCGATAATCAGCCCGACAGCCAGGGCCAGGAACACCGCGATGATGGAGACCAGGTGATACCTGAAGTCGATCACTAGAAAAGTCCTGTTAGCCAGTACCACAGCTGGCGCAGCGCCAGGCTGAGGTATCCCAGGTACAGCCTGCCGACCGGGGTCCATGCCAGCGCGATGATCGGCACCAGTGCGGCGATGGCCAGGAGAGCAAGCGACCGGCCGGAGATCCGGCTCTGGTAGAGGCGGCTGACGCCCTTGGCGTCGACGAGCTTGTCGCCCACCCGGATCCGGGTCAGCACGGTGCTCGCCATGCCCGACCGGCCTTTGTCGAGGAACTCTACCAGCCCGAATCGCATGCCCACGGTGACGATGAGGCTGGCCCCGGCCTCGTCGGCGAGCAGCACGGCCACGTCCTCGCTGGTGCCGTCTGCCGGGCAGGTCACCGACGGCAGGCCGAGGTCAGTGACCCTGGCCAGGCCCGGCGCGTACCCGTCGCGGTAGGCGTGCACGATGATCTCGGCCCCGGACTGCAGCGCCTTGTCCGACACCGAGTCCATGTCACCGACGATGATGTGCGGCCAGTAACCGGCTTCGATCACCGCGTTGGCGCCGCCGTCCACGCCGATGATGACCGGCTTGAACTCTCTCATGTAGGACCGCAGCGCCTGCAGGTCCTCTCGGTAGCGGTAGCCCCCGGCAACGACGAGCGCATGCCGGCCGGCCAGGCTGGTGCGGAGCTCGGGGATCCGGATGCCCTCGACCAGCAGCTCTGAGTCCCGGTTGATGTACTCGAGGGTGTTGGTCACGAACGCCCTGAGCTGCTCGGCCAGGCCCTCCTTGGCGGCCGCGATGTCCGCCCTCACTGACTCAGCGGTCTGCCTCGTTCCCTTGGCTACGACCGCATCAGCCAGGTAGAGAGCCTCCCCGTCCAGCCGGACCTGCTGACCCTCGGTGACTTGATGGAACACGTCCGGCCCGACATCGTCGATGAGCGGAATACCTGCCTCGATCAGCAGCTGGGGGCCTAGGTTCGGATACCGCCCGCTCATGCTCGCCGCGACATTGATGACTGCCGACACCTGGCACCTGATCAGCGCATCGGCACTGACCCGGTCTAGGTCCTCGTGGTCGATGATGGCGACGTCGCCGGGCTGCAGCCGCTTGGTGAGGTTCTTCGTTCGCCGGTCAAGGCGAGCTGTCGCCAGCACCCCGGCCTGGTCCGGTGACCTGGCCCGGCGTGCGGCCGTGAAGCCTCGGTTCGGCGCCTTCATTGGCTAGCCATTTTGCCAGATGAGCGGCGGTGCGAGCGCCGCCGATCTTGTTAGCCGTAGCCAGCAGAGGTTCTGGGGGGTCACGGGGGGCGTCCCCCCGTGGGCCCCGCTCGGCGGCGGCGGCAGCCAGCAGCTCCCCGGCGTGCGCCTGACCGTGCTCAGAGTCCTCCAGGCCGGCCAGCATGCGGGACAGCTCGCGGACCCGGCTGGCGTCGTCGAGCCGGCTGATGCCGCTGTGGACGACAGTCCCGTCATTCGATTTCTCCACCACCAGGTGGGTGTCGGCGAACGCGGCGACCTGCGGCAGGTGCGTGACGACGATCACCTGGGCGAGCCGCGCCAGCCGCGCGAGCCGGCGGCCGATCTCCACGGCTGCCTTGCCGCCGACGCCCGCGTCGACTTCGTCGAACACGAATGTCGGCACCGGGTCCGCACCGGCGAACACCACCTCGATCGCGAGCATGATCCGCGACAGCTCTCCGCCGGACGCGCCCTTGCCGAGCGGCAGTGCGGGCGCCCCTGGGTGGGCGGACAGCCGGATCTCGACCTCGTCGGCACCGTGCGGGCCGAAGCCCTGGGCTGGCGTCACGGCCGCCACGATCCGGGCGTGCGGCATGGCCAGCGCGGCCAGCTCGGCGGTCACCTGCTCGCCGAACCGCGCCGCGATCTGGGTCCTGGCAGCGGTCAGCTGCCCGGCGAGGTCGGCGACAGTGGCGGCCAGCTCGGCCTCCTGATTCGCCAGCGCGCCGATGGTGTCATCATCGGCATCGAGCTCAAGCAGGCGCGTTCCCGCCGTCTTAGCCCACGCCAGGACTGCGGCAAGGTCAGGCGCGGACGGCCCGCCAGCGCCATCCGTCCCGTAGCTGCGGATCAGCCGGGTCAGCTCGGCCCGGCGCTCCTGGACTGCCGCCAGCCGCGCCGGGTCGGCTTCCACCATCTGGATGTAGGAGGCGAGATCGGCGGCGACATCCGCGAGCAGGTATGCCGCCTCATTCACCCTGCCGGCTAGCCCGGCGAGCGGCGGGTCGTGCTGCGCCGCCGACTCCAGCGCCGACCTGGCGGCAGCCAGCAGGCTGGTCACGTCCGCTGCCTCGTAACTGCCACTCGCCGGATCGCCGGTCAGGGCCTCATGCGCGGTAGTCGCGGCCGCGTGCAGCTCATCGGCGTTCGACAGCCGCTCATCCTCGGCCATCAGCTCGATGTCCTCGCCCTCGACGGGCTCGAGACGCTCGATCTCGGCCAGGCCGCGGCGCAGGTCCTCGGCCTCCCTGGCGCGGCCGGCTGCCGACGCAGTCAGCTCATCCAGCTGGGCTCGCACCCGGCCATGCCGGCTGTATGCCTGCTGGTAGGACGCCAGCAGCCGGGCAAGATCAGGCCCGCCGAACCGGTCGAGGGCGTCCCGCTGCCGGCCCGGCCGCAGCAGCTGCTGCTGATCCGCCTGGCCGTGCACGGCGACGAGGTCATCGGCGAGGTAAGTGAGCAACGAGACCGGCACGGACCGGCCGCCCGCGGTAGCCCGTGACCGGCCCTCGGCGCTCACCGTCCGCACCAGGATCAGCGTGCTGCCGTCGTCGTCCAGGTCACCGCCGGACTCGTTGACCTGCCGGGCGACCGTACCGCCGGGATCCACCCGGAGCCGGCCTTCTACCACTGCCCGGTCCGCCCCCGGCCGCACCCGCGCCGGGTCTGCGCGACCGCCGAAGAGCAGGCCGAGACCGGACACCACCATCGTCTTGCCCGCGCCTGTCTCACCGGTGACGACGTTGAAGCCGGGCGACAGCTCCAGCACGGCCTCGTCGATCACGCCGAGGCCGGTGATCCGCACTTCCTCAAGCATGGCCGGATGGCTCCTCGTGTGCCTGCCGCTGTCCTGCCGGTCGGGCTGCCTCCGGCCGGTCCGGCCTGCCATGCGACCGGCCGGACCGGACGCCGCGGTCACCGCGACCCCGCCAGCCTTCGACAGGCAGGCCGAACTTCGCGACGAGCCGGTCGGTGAACGGCGCGCCGATCGGTGTCTCGGCGTCCGCAACCGCGGGCAGCCGCGCCAGCAGCACCGGCAGCTCGCCGCGCCGCACCTCGACCCGCGATCCCGGCGGAAGCTCGACCATACGACGTCCATCGCACCACAGAACGGCACCTGCCGTCTCAGATTGCCCGCCTGCCACGCCGATGACCTCGGCCGCGAGCATGGACTCGGGAGACACAACCATGGGCGCAGCGAACAGCGCGTGCGCGGAGATGGGCACCATGAGCAGGGCCTCGACCTCGGGCCAGACGACGGGACCCCCGGCGGAGAATGCGTAGGCCGTCGAGCCCGTGGGCGTGGCGAACACCACCCCGTCGCAGCCCCAGCGCGACAGCGGCCGCCCGTCGACCTCGATCACCAGGTCAAGCATCCGCTCCCTGGCTGCCTTCTCGACGGTCGCCTCGTTGAGCGCCCAGGTAGCCGCCAGCTGCTCGCCGTTGGTGCGGACGGTGACCTCGACCGTCATCCGCTGCTCGATCAGGTACTTCCCGGCCGCGATGCTCGCGACCGCGCCGGACAGATCTTCAGGCTCGGCCTCAGCGAGGAAGCCGACATGACCGAGGTTGACGCCGAGCAGCGGAGCCCGCGCCGGACGGGCCAGTTCGGCCGCCCGGAGCAGCGTGCCGTCGCCCCCGACGACGACGACCATCTCCGCGCCCGCCGCGGCCGTTTCGGTGACCGGCACGACCTCGGCCGTCGCGCTCGCGATAAGGCCCGCCTCGGGCGCCAGCACCCGCGCGGCGACGCCGGCATCGGTCAGCCGGCCGATCAGGGCGCGCGCGACGCGCAGCGCCTCGGGTCTGCCTGTGTGCACGACCAGCAGCACGACCCGGCGGCCGGCCGCTGTGGCGGGCCAGCCCGTCATTGCGGCCCTGCCGCGACTGCGGCGGCGAGCGCGTCGTCACCGAGCGGTGGCGCGCCGCGGCGCAGCCAGAGGAAATACTCGACGTTACCCGCCGGACCCGGCAGCGGGCTGGCCGTGACGGCCTCAACGCCTAGTCCGAGATCCGCCGCCGCTGCCGCGACATTCGCGACAGCTGCCGATCGAAGCGCCGGGTCCCGGACGACGCCGCCGCCGACCAGGTCCCGACCCACCTCAAACTGCGGCTTCACCATGAGCACGAAGTCAGCGGCTGGTGCTGCGCAGGCCACCAGAGCAGGCAGCACCAGCGTCAGGGAGATGAAGGACAGGTCGGCGACGACAAGCGCCGGGGGCGGAGCCACCTGCTCGGGTCGCAGGGTGCGCACGTTCACCCGGTCGAGCGCCGTAACGCGCTCGTCGCTGCGCAGCGACCACGCGAGCTGCCCGTAGCCCACGTCGACGGCAACGACGTGCGACGCGCCCGCCCGCAGCAGCACATCGGTAAACCCGCCGGTCGAGGCGCCTGCGTCCAGGCACCGCTTGCCAGCCACCGTGAGCCTGCGGAACGCCGCCAGCGCCCCGGCCAGCTTGGTGCCGCCGCGCGACACATAGCCGGGTGCGCTGCTGTCGTCAGCCACCGTGATAGGCGCGTCGGTCGCCACCTGCGAGGCAGGCTTCCCCGCCACCTGGCCCGCAATGGCCACCCGGCCGGCGGCAATCAGGTCCGCTGCCTGATCGCGTGACCGTGCCAGGCCTCGCCGGACCAGCTCTGCATCAAGCCGCAGCCTCCTGCTCATCGGGACACCGCTGATGGTCAGCCGCTGGTTCCGGCGGAATCTGTGTCAAGGTCACCCAGGACCTCCGTCAGTTCCGCGTGCACCCGCTTCAATACCGGTGCGTGCTCGCCGACCGGCAGCTGCGGCAGCCGGTCGAGCAGCGTCAGCGCCGCGTCCACGCGCGCGTCCCCCGTGCCGGGGGCGATCACCGGGGCAGCTGCGATCGGCTGGTCGCCCCCGACCGGGTCGCTGGCCTCCGGGCCGGTCTCGCCAGGCCGGGCCTGCTCATCCATCTGCGTCCCCACTTTCCGGCGCGGCCCGCCAGGCGGCGAGCAGCGCCCTGCACTCCCCCTTGCACGCTACCGTCCGGCAATCGCGCCCCGGAGCACCTCACGCGGACAGACGCGCCCGCGGGCGATCTGGCTCCGCCATGACGCACAATGTCGGAGGACAGCGGAGGGGACGATGGCGACAGTCGAGGAATGCCGCACGGCGCTGGATAGCCTGACCGGCCGCATCGCCGAGATGGATGCTCAGGACCGGCAGGCGCACCTGCTCGACCGGACCATGAGCGTCCGCGTGCCTGACCTGGATGTGACCTTCGTGACCCGGCTCGGCCGGAACGGCGCCGAACCCGTCCGGCTGGCCGATGGCAGCACGGCGGTGGCGCAGGTGCGATTCACCGCCAACAGCGATGTGATCCTCGCGATCTCAGCCGACCCAGGCACCTTCATGCGGGCCTGGCTGTCAGGAAAGCTCCGGGTCCAGGCAAGCGTGTTCGACCTGCTGCACCTGCGCCGCCTCATGTAAGCGGCGGATCGGTCAGTCATGGCATCCTGGCCTCATGCCGGAGGGTGACGTCGTCTGGCGGGCAGCCCGCCAGCTGCATGAGGCCCTCGCCGGCCGGGTGCTTGTGCGCAGCGACTTCCGGGTGCCTCGCTATGCAACCACCGATCTGACAGGGCGGACGGTTACTGAGACCGTTTCCCGCGGCAAGCACCTGCTCACCCGCATCGACGGCGATATCACGGTGCACACCCACCTCAAGATGGACGGCTCCTGGCGAATCAGCCCGGCTACCGGTTCTCCGCATCGCGACCACCGGATCCGCCTGATCCTGGCCAACGAGGAGTGGCAGGCCGTCGGGGTCCTGCTCGGTATCGTCGAGGTCGTCCGCAGCAGCCGCGAGGACGCGGCCGTCGGCCATCTCGGGCCCGACCTGCTCGGCCCGGAATTCGACACCGACGAGGCAGTACGCCGCCTGCGCACCCAGCCTGGCCGCCCGATCGGCGAGGCGCTGCTCGACCAGCGCAACCTAGCCGGTCTCGGCACTATCTACCGCGCCGAGACCCTGTTCCTGCGCGGCGTCAGCCCGTGGCGCCCCGTCGGTGAGATTTCCGACCTTTCCGGGCTCGTCGAGCTCGCCCGGCGGCTCCTGGACGCGAACAAAGACCGGGTTGGCACCGTCACAACCGGTGATCGAGCGCGGGGTTCGCAGATGTGGGTCTACGGCCGGGCAGGTCAGCCGTGCCGGCGCTGCGGCACGCCCATCAGGCGAGCAGAACTCGGCCCGGTACTGGAGGAGCGGATCGCGGTCTGGTGCCCGCGCTGCCAGCCCGCCTGACGAGCGCCCGCCGATGGACGCGGCGACCGCCGGCGGGCATTATGACGAAACGTGACACTATTTGCGCGGCCGGTGGCCGACGAGCGCGACGGCCTGCTCACCTTCCTCGCCCAGCAGCGTGACGCGCTGCGCGCGGCTGTGCTCGGGCTGACGGACGCGCAGGCCCGCCAGACGCCAGCGGCCAGCTCGTTGTCACTCGGCGGCCTGATCAAGCACTGCGCGCGGACCGAACGGCGCTGGGTTGTGGCCAGCATCGCCGGCCAGCCACTGCCGGGGCTTTGGCCCATCGAGGACTGGGACGCAGACTTCCGGCTTGAGCCCGGCGAGACACTCGCGGCATTGCTCGATTACTACGCCGAGACGGCCGAGCTCACCGGTCAGATTGTGGCCACCACCGATCCTGCGCAGCCGCCAGCTAATGACGAGCGGGTATCGGTGCGCTGGGTACTTCTGCACCTGATCAAGGAAACGGCCCGGCACGCTGGCCATGCAGACATCATCAGGGAAAGCATTGACGGCCAGCGGGCCGGGCAGGTCGACGACGCCTCCGAGTCGGGCCCGACGAGCTAGCGTTGCCGGTGTGACCGACGCAGCCAGCCTCCCAGTGGAAATGTTCGGCGCTACGCCGGACCCGGTACCGGACATGCGCACCGTGGCACTGTCCGTCCGGGAATCACAGGAGGCGGTGCCAGGCCTCGTGTGGCTGCCTGCCGGAGGAAGCGGTCCGCGGCCGGTCGTGCTTGTCGGGCACGGCGCTGGGGGACACAAGGCAGCGCCGATCGTGGCGCGCGCCGCAGGCCTCGTCACCTCGCTCGGCCTCGCGGCGCTGTCGATCGACTGCCCCTACCACGGCGACCGGACTCCGCCAGACGAGGCCGGGCTGACCGCCGCGCAGCGCCGCGAGCGGCTCGGGCTGGACGGCTGGCGGGAGCGGAACGCGCAGGCTGTCCCGCAGACCGTCGCCGACTGGCGTGCGGCGCTGGATGCCGCGCAAGGCATCGACGAGATCGGGCCGGGCCCGGCCGGCTACCTCGGCCTCTCGCTCGGAGCTCGGTTCGGGCTGCCGCTCGTTGCGGCGGAGAACCGGATCGCCGCCGCGGTCCTCGGGCTGTTCGGCGCGACAGAGACCGGGCCGGTCGCCGACGCCGCGCGGCAGGTCACTGTCCCCGTCTTGTTCCTGTTGCAGTGGGACGACGAGTTGTATCCGCGGGCGGGCGGGCTGACGCTATTCGACATGCTGGGGTCCAGCGAGAAGACGCTGCACGCCAGCCCCGGCCGGCACCTGGACTTCCCGCCAGCAGAAATAGCAGAGGCAGCGCGGTTCCTTGACAGGCACCTCAGGCGCTGAAGACCTCGTCGATCGAACTAGCCGTGGCCGCGCGCTCCCCCCAGCGCGCAAGCTGCCCGGTGTCCGTGCACGACAGCACCCGATGACGAGCATCAGCAGGCACCGGCACATCCCTGGCCGCCAGAACTCGCAAGATCATGTGTGTGCCTCGCCCTCTGCTCGGCCCTCGGCTCGGCCCTCAGCCCGGCCCGTCGCTTCGCCTTCGGCGAGCCACCGGTCAACGAACGCATCCCGGAATGGATGCGTGGTAGCCATCAGCTCCTCCAGCGCCTGCCTGGCCGACGGCGATGCGGCCTTGCGGATAAACACAGTGTAGGTCGTGCGGCGGTCGTCATCGAGTTCCGCGAGCCTG
>Ga0123356_10002409_pt1 | contig 20018 bp, 13 predicted proteins | sample TergutEmb28metaG_2_FD_92546 | JGI IMG/M metagenome (GOLD analysis project Ga0123356, IMG submission 92546) | Embiratermes neotenicus P3 segment gut microbial communities from Petit-Saut dam, French Guiana - Emb289 P3 | ecosystem: Host-associated > Arthropoda: Insects > Digestive system > Gut ... | reverse complement strand
TGGTGTAAATTGTACCTGATACCTGTTGTATGGATTTGAAGCGTAGATGCCGGTGGGCGAATTTTGCACTGTGTTCAACATGAATGATACAGGATTGCCGGTACCCTTTGCCCAAAACGAAATGGAGTTAAGGTTTTTCAAAACATCGCCGGCAGGCGTGTTATCATTAGCGGACAACGCGGTTGACATTGTGATGCCTGCAGAAAAATCAGGGAACACCGTCATATTGTAAATCATTGCGGCGCTGTACCCGCTGCTGCCGTCAGGATTTTCACCGGCAGTGGGGACAAAAATCATAGAATTGGAATTATCACCAGGGAGAGCATTGGTTATTACGCCAAAATTGCCGTATCCGGAAATTGTCCAGTCGTATCCCAAGTTATTAACACGATCGCCGTCTTCAAGATCGTCAAGCAAGAACGTGTATACTTCCGGTGTGACAGAAGTCTGTTCAAACATCGCCGACACTGTCATGGCGCTTGCAGCGTCTGCGCGCGGATTATTTGTAACACCATCGCTCCAGCCGACAAATTCATACCCCGCGTCAGCGACGGCTTGAATTGACGGAACCGCCGCTCCTGCTTGACGTTTCAGAGATATATTATTGCGTGTAACAACGCTGCCTAATCTCAGCGCACCGCCTTCATTGGCTTTGTATGTTACAGTAACCGGAAGCGTGACATTGATTTGTTCACCGCTTACTGTAAATTGTACATCGTCAACATACAGACTGCCGGAGCGTACCGCCGCGGCGCCGGAGTTGATCTCCCAAATAAGACTTGTTAAATCCTCAGGTTTGAACGTAAACGCGTGACCCCAGCCGGAAGCCTGAACGAAATCACCCGCTTGGCCGGAAACACCGGCATTCGCAGGGCTTGCGCCTTCAACTGCCGCCCTCACAACAGGGCCGATGTTGAACGTGTATTGCTGCCATTCGGATGTTGGTGTAAATTGTACCTGATATCTGTTGTATGGACTTGAAGCGTAGATTCCGGCGGGCGAATTTTGTACAGTGTTTAACATGAATGAAACCGGATTGCCGGTACCTTTTGCCCAAAACGAGATGGAGTTAAGATTTTTCAAAACGTCGCCGACGGGCGTATTATCATCACCGGACAACGCGGTTGACATTGTAATGCCAGCGGAAAAATCAGGGAACGCCGTCATATTATAGATCATTGCGGCGCTGTATCCGCTGCTGCCGTCACGGTTCTCACCGGCTGTTGGGGCAAAAATCATCGGGTTGAAATCATCACCGGAAAGAGCATTGGTTATTGCGCCGAAATTGCCGTATCCGGAAACCGCCCAGTCATATCCGAAGTTATTAACACGGTCGCCGTCTTCAAGATTGTCAAGTAAAAATACGAAGTCCTTAACAACGTCAGGAGTCTTCTCAAACAATGCCGTTATCGTGAGATTACTTGTTACATTGTCATACTCCGCATCCCAGCCGATAAAGTCATAACCTTCGCGCATCGGGTTTTCCGGCGCGGTTACTGACGAACCGTATTCGATGTTTTCCAGCATCTCAATTTGTACACCGTCCCAGTTTACAAATGTCACGGTGTACGTTTTTACCGTCCACTGCGCAGTTACTGTGAGGTCGCTCGTTACTTCACTGAACTCAACATCCCAACCGGAAAATATACGGCTGTCGGTATCTTCAATTTCAGGAGCTGTTGCGCCGCTGCCGCGTCTGACATTTTCGGTCTTCAATATACTGCCGCCATCCATAAATGTTACGCTGAAAATGGCGTTAGGATCAATTTCCCACTTCAAATAAAGTGTCATGTCAGCGTTCACAGGCGTTGTTCCAGGCGCAAACCGCGTTGTTCCGGCAGCATTCGTGTACCAGTTACCGTCGCTGCGGTATCCTTTTTTAGCATAAAACTCTGTTGAGGGCAGAACTATCCACTCATCTTGCGGTATGAGGGTATTGGCGTTAATGCCGCCAGTTCCGGTACCGTCCGCCGCAATGCCGTCATGCGGTTTGTAAACTCTGTGCGCGCCGATCGTAGTGCCAGGAATAACGGGCATGGCTAACGGCACTATACCGGTTCCGCCGTTGAGATCGAAACTTACTCTGACGCCCATCTCTTCCGCATACGCTTTTCTGAGTTTGTGGCGGATGAAGTGGCCCGTGCAGGAGAGATCGCCGTGCGCGGTGCAGCTTACGTAGCGCGAATTTACCATTCTGTCAGGATCTACGGGAGTCAATTGTTCTTCTCTGCGCCATGTTCTGACAGAATCGTACGCCTCTGCCGCTCTTCTGTAATTGACATTGCAAATATCGCTTCCTGTCCGCCAACCGCTAGCAGGCACGGCAGTCGCGCTTGCGGTTGAGCCGTTTCTGATAAGAGCGTTGTCCTCTCTTGATCTTGAGAGTGACCAGCTGGCCCAGCTTACCTTATTTTCATCAAGGAAATCAAACCAGAGATTTGCATTAACCGGATCAACGGGGCCGAATACGTTCCAATGACCGATGCCGAACTCTGAGGCAAATATCGTGTGGCCTGAGTTCAACGCAGCCGGACCGTGACCCATTCTCATCTCTTCGTGCTGTGAAGCTGAGGCGTAGAAGTGCATCGAATACACTAAGTTATCGCCCGCAACAGGATTTGCCGTCGCAATATCTACGCGCTGGCTCCAAGCCGGAGTCGGAACTACTATGATATTATTAGCGCCGGTTCCCCTGATGGCCGCTATCAACTCTTCGGAGTATGGCTTAACTACTGTATCCCAATCGTCGCCGGCGCATCCGCCGCCTGCGTCTGCGGGACACGGTTCGTTGTATATTTCAAATATGACGTTTGGACTGTTTCTATATGTATTAGCCATTGACCTAAAGAAATTTATCGCGTTTGTCTTGTTGGCGGTTGTATGCGCCGCGTGGGAGTGATAGTCTATTACAACGTATATTCCCTTTTCAATAGAGGTATTTATAACGGTGCGCAAAACCGCGTCGTTGACGTTGAGAGTTCTTACGCCGGCTCTAAAGACGCTTATCTTCCAGTCATCCGCAAGCCATCTCACTGTAGCCGCGTCGGGGAGCGCGCCCCACGCGTATGAACTTACGCCGCGCAGCTGTACTTCCTCGCCGCTTAGTCCGCCGATTATGCGGCTGCCTTCAACTCTAAGATGCCCGTGTTTTGCGACAGGGCTGCCCGCCGGCTGCGCAAATACGGTTCCTGCGATCATTAATACTGCCGAGAGTCCGCTGATTAACAGATTCCTGAATTGTCCCACTACACTCTCCTATTGGATATGATGTTATATGATTATATGATATTTTACAAAATGAAAAATGCCCAAAAAGTTGGGCATAATATAATTTATGGCGGTAAACAAAAGTAGTATATAATTGGGAATTAAAATTTTATGCGGGCTGCACTAATTTTCTGTTTACAAATTTGTCTTTAAGCATACTGAACATATATTGATAACTCTCCATTTTAAACGTTTTCGCTAAGAACATATAAAGCGCCAAACCTGTGGGAACCTGCATAGCTATCATGGCGAAACTTGGTATTTCCAAGTGTGTTATGGGGTAAACCGCAAAACCGCAGACAAACGCTAAAATAAACGATGGGGCGATATCCATAACCTGTTCCCCAAAACCGTAGTTCAGCAATTTTTTATTGGGGAAAGTATCTATAAACATATCAACTAATCCGGTTATCGCGCAGCCGATAACTACGGCAGCCGGAGTACGGAACTGATAAAGCGCGATAGTAAGGGCGGTAACGCCTATTACTTTTTTTATAATTTCCAACTTCAAAAATATATCGCTCCTGCCGAGCGAATTTATGGCGGTTAAGTTTGTCATACTCAGCGGCCATAAAGCGAAAATAAAGCAGCTGATCTGTAAAAATATTACGCACGGCAGCCACTTTTCACCTAACAGAAATTTAACGGTTGGAGCCGCGGAACTTGCCAAAAGCGCCATCAAAGGGAATATTATAAAACAGGAACATTTTATGCTCGTTCTAGTGCGCTGTTTGAACCGCTCAATATCATCCTGAACATCCGCGAGCGCGGGAAACAGCACCGCGTTTATTGACTGATTAACGTTGCTCACAATAAAATCGGGGAAGTTTCTCCCTTTGTTGTAGAAACCAAGCACAGCCGGAGAAAAAACCTTGCCTATGAGCAGCGTGATAAGGTTATTATACCCGATATCCAATATCCACGAGAGCTGCAGTTTATAGCCATAGTTAAAGAGTTTTTTGGCGCTTTTAACAGAAAATTCAAGTGTTGGTCTCCAGGGAACCATAAACAGCATAAAAACACACGACAAAAAAACAGTTGTAAGCTGCTGCCAAACTAACGCCCAAATTCCAAAGCCGAGATATGCCAAAGTAATGCCGAGAATTCCGCTTGGTATAGCGACGGCCATGCTTCTGAAAAACAATTTTTTGAATAAAAAATGCTTTTGAATATAAGCGTCCTGTACGGAACTGAAAGCCCCGAAGAACAGGCTCAGCCCCAGCACCCGCATTACCAAAATCAACTTTTCATTTTCGTAGAATTTTGCGAACATGGGCGCGGCAAAAAATAAGACCGCGTAAAAAACGGCGGAAAACATTAAGGATATCCAAAATATGGTAGAAAAATCCACAGTACTTGAGTCTTTTTTCTGTACCAGCGCGTTTTTTAATCCCCCTTGCCCCAAAACACCCGCAAGAGCGATGATTACCATAGCAAGCGCAAGCAGACCGTAATCTTCGGGCGCAAGTAAACGGGCTAAAATAAGCGAGACCACAAACATTATGGCGCCTATACCGCCGGATTCCAAAAATTTCCAAATGAAAGAGGATACTATTTTATTGGACATAATCGGATCAGACCTACATCTCCTTGCATAAACGAGGCAACAGTCCGTAAATCGTTAATGATATTTTAGCAAATACGGATGTGCTTTTCTGAAATAAAACTTTCTTATACGCGCGTCTGTATTTCCCCATAAGCTCTTTTAGTATATCTTGACTGTCGGGAATATATTTTTTACTTTTGTTATACGCATCTATCAGATAGTAAGAATATATTACAAGCGTTTTTTCTCTCAGTTCATCCAAGCCTCTTTCGTCAAAAAAGCGTATCCTCTCTTCAAACGCGTCAAAAACGTCAAGTCTTTTTCTGCCGTATTTACTTCCCATTGCGCTGCTTACGCTCTGACGGTACATATATATCTGCTTGCTTGAAACAGCAATTTTGTTAGCGCTGTATATGAGTTTGTAAGAGGTCGCTTCATCGCAGTGGCTCTTGCCTGAGGGGCACCGTATATTTTCAAACAGGTGCTTTTTGTATAGTTTATTCCACATTACGGTTGTCGGTATGTAGAGTTCATTATAGATGTTATGAAGCATCTGCACATTGCTGAATATTTGTATATTATCTTCCTGAACGCAAGGTACTATATCATCATTGTATACCTTGACAAAATCACATTGAGCGATATCGCATTCGTGTTTTACGCAGATATTATACAATGTTTCCAAAAAATCGTCTGTAATGAAATCATCGTTATCAATAATTGATATATAGTCGCCTGTGGCTTTGTCGAATCCGGCGTTTTGCGCATCGGACTGTCCGCTGTTGGTTTTATGAATTACTATAACCCTGTCGTCTTTTTTTTGCCACTCGTCACAAATTTGAGGGCTTCTGTCTGACGAGCCGTCATTAACCAATATTATTTCAAGATTTTTATGTGTCTGGCCGGCAATGCTCTTTACGCATCTGTCTAAAAACGGCTCGGCGTTATACACAGGTACAATAACGCTTATTTTGGGAGTATTCAATTTATAGCCCTCATTTTCAGAATGAAAAGGTTTGGTTTTTTACAGTATTAAACTCTTTTTAAGCAGCGCTTGTTTGAGAATTAACCGTATTACAATATTCCTGTACTGCGCTGTAAACACATTTTAAGTCATCTTGCGTCAACTCGTAAAATAGCGGCAGTCTCAAAAGACAGTCTGTAAACCGGTCACTGTTTTTCAATTCCCGTCCGTCATGTTTGTTTTTATAAAATTCACTGTTATGCAAGCTGAGGTAATGAAACGCCGATCCTACATTTTTTTGCTTAAGGTATTCAATTAACTTTGTACGGTCATTTAAAGAGCGGCAAACCAAATAGAACATGTGCGCGTTGTTGGTGGCGTAATTCGGTATCTCCGGTAAAGAGAAAAATCCTTCGTTTGCCTGTGATGACAATTCTTGAAAGTATGTATTCCAAATCTGTTTCCGTTTTGCCTGAATATTTTCGAGGTTCTCAAGCTGCGCCCAAAGAAACGCGGCGATAATTTCCGACGGCAAAAACGAACTGCCCATATCCACCCATCCGTACTTGTTGATTTCACCGCGGTAAAACGCGGCGCGGTTTGTGCCTTTTTCCCAAATAATCTCCGCACGCTTTAAAAAACGTTCATCGTTAATAGCCAGCATTCCGCCTTCACCGGATATGATATTTTTTGTCTCGTGAAAAGAGAAAGCTGACAAATGCCCAATGCCGCCCAGCGGCTTTGCTCCCTGAGATTCAGATGTCCAAAACGATTCTACCGCCTGAGCGGCGTCTTCAATAACGATAAGGTTATATTTTTGAGACAGCTGCATAATTTTTTCCATATCACACGCCATGCCTGCGTAATGCACCGGAACAATGGCCTTAGTGCGCGGCGTAATAAGCGATTCAATCTGGTTAGCGTCAATACCTGGGTGATTATCCTCACTGTCAACAAAAACGACACGCGCTCCCTGCCGAACGAACGCTAATGCTGTAGAAACAAATGTGTAACTCGGCACAATCACCTCATCGCCAGGCTGTATGTCTGCCAAAATCGCGCACATTTCAAGCGCGTCTGTACACGATGTTGTAAGCAGGCACTTTTTGAAACCGTATCTTTGCTCAAAAAATGCTTGACACTTTTTTGTAAAATCACCGTTGCCGGAAATTGTACCGAGACGCACAGCCTGCTCAATGTACAGCGTCTCCTTGCCTGTTAAATATGGCTTATTGAACGGTATCATAACTATTCCTGACCTTTCTATTATACTGCTCGGCTAAATTAAAATATTTTAGATTTAATTTCACACACTTTGGCTGCGCATGTATACAGGCGAGGTTCAAATCTGAAACTCGCCAACGCTATTTTAACGAATACGGATGTGTTCTTTTGAAATAAAACTTTTTTATACATACGCTTGTGTTTATCCATAAGTTCTTTTAACGCGTCTTGATAATTGGGAATATGCTTTTTGCATTTGTTATACGCTTCTATTATACCATAACAATATGCTAATGTCGCTTTATCCCGAAGTTCATTTAAATTCCTCTCATTAAAAAACCTTATCCTCTCTTCCAGCGCATCAAAAATATCAAGTCTTTTACTGTTATATTTACCCCGTATAACGCTGTTGTCGCTTTGATAGTACATATACAGCCGTTTACTTGTGACAGCGATTTTATTGGCGTTGTATATAACTTTGTAAGATACCGCCTCGTCTTCATGAATTTTACCTGCCGGATACCGTATATTTTCAAACAGATGCTTTTTATAAAGTTTATTCCACAACACTATTGTTGATATATCAAGCTCGCTATATATGTTGTAAAGCATCTGTATATTGCCGAATATTTTTATACTGTTCTCTTTAGCGCAAGATACAATGCTATCATTAAATACCTCGGTATAACCGCATTGTGCGATATCGCATTCGTATTCGTTACATATATTATACAATGTTTCTAAAAAATCGTCAGTAATGAAGTCATCGCTGTCAACAAACGATATAAAGCCGCCGGTCGCCTTATCGAGTCCGGTATTGCGCGCCGCGGCCACTCCGCCGCTTTGTTTATGAATAACTATTATCCTCTCATCTTTTTTTTGCCACTCATCGCAAATTTGAGGACATCTGTCGGGCGAATCGTCATCAACTAATATTATTTCAAGATTTTTATAAGTTTGGTTAACAATGCTTTTAATACATCTGTCTAAATAGAACTCCGCTTTGTATATTGGAGCAATAACCGAAATCTTGTGATTTTGTTTGATGATACTATTCATAAAAATTCGTTCTTGAAAAACCCCGCAAATTATTCAGCTTTGTTGACCATTTTAACTTAAAACCAAATAAAACTGTTAATGAACTCTATTGCTTTTTCACGGTTGTTGGTCTCTTTGTACCAATCAGGCAGACCTCTTAAATTTATACTATTATTTAATGTTTCGACTCGCTGTAAATCGCTGTGCAAAATCTCATTCTCTCCCAGCCATGCGGATATAGTGCCTGACGGTTCAGACTGATACCTTTTGGGAGCGGAAAAACCAGCGGCATTAGTACGTTGGAGAGGAATTGTATTATCGGCAATGTACAACACGTATTCCGGATTGCCTGGCGGCGGCCCGCCTATGTAAACACCAATACCGGTATACCGGTTTATTGCTGTCTCAAACGTATTGTCTATTATAGCAATGCCTATGTTCGCTGATATAATTATATTCTGAAAATCTTCCGTTGGAGCGGCAGACCTGTTAATAAATTTGTTATTAATGAGAGCGTAATTTTGCCGCCATCCATTATAAAGCCCGCCAAGACCCTGATCGGTAACCCATGCCGGCGCGCCTCCTGTAATGTATACCCTCGTATCAAAAAAATCATTATTTCTTATAATCACATTAACCGAATTTATTGTCGGATTATTTGTATTCACAGATCCGGTTGCGTGAATTATTCCATTGTACATCTGATTATTTTCAAAAAGAATGTTATTTCCGAATTTTAAGCCAAAATCTCCGATAAGATGATTGTTTCTTATTTGTACATTCTCCACGCCCCAGTAAAAGTCTAAAAAACTTCTCCATCTTCCCCTGCTTCCGTCAAGAGTATTATCATGTATTTGCACATTTGTTATTCTTTCGCGGCCGTCGCTGTAATCTGCTTCAAACGCTATACACGCTTCTGCGCCTATCCATATAGTATTGTTATTCTCATCCCGATGAGTAATGTCGTTATAAATATCGAAGATGTGATTGTTGCGGATAATAAGTCCGTCGCAGTCTGCGGCAACTATACCGTCGCGCCTTGCCCGTGAAAGTTTATTGTTGTGAATGGTGATGTTGGAGCTTTTGTATCCTATGAATATACAGTCGCCGGTAACATCTTTTATTGTTAAATTATGCAGTTCAATATTTTTACTTGCCGCAATCCAAATTCCCATGCCAAATTCGTGGCTTGCCCATTCAGGGCTTTGACCGTAAGTCGCACGCGTCCCTTGCCGTCTTCCATAATCATGCGTATCTCTGTCGCCTATTAATGTTCCGTTGAAAATTTTTATATTTTCCGCACTGCGGATTTCAAATAATCTGCTGCCGACTTCGGCATTAGACGCCAAACGGAGCGTTGATTCGTTCAAGTCGAACTCTACATTTGACGGAATGGCTACTTTAACGGTATTTCTATTTCTGTCATCCGCTCCCCAAATACAATAATCGCCTTTTTCCAATTTAAGTTTGGTATTACCTCTGCGGGTTAATGTATCTATTGCGCGTTGTAAAGCGCGGGAATTGGATAGAGCAGCCGCTCTCGCAGTATCGTTTTCAATCAAGCCCCAGTGTTCTTTTTCAATAAGTGCAAACGTTAAAGGCAATGCTATAATCTGCGGCTGGTTTATACCGGCCGCTGGAGTAAATTCACGTGATATGGTATCGTGCCTTGCAACAGAAGCGGTTATTGTCCAAATTCCTATGTCTGCGGAGTTCGCGCTTTTCCGTAATGATGAAAGGTCTTCGCCGCCGAATGTGACATTGATATTCAACTTCCCGCCGCAATGTGTAAGTCTGTTCTCGAATACATTACCGTTTACATACTTTACTGAAAGCAGATAAACACCCGCCGCTATATTAGTCCGTAGCGTTTTGAATGTGCTTTTAGAGGCCGCCGCCTTGGTGCGCCATACCCGTTTTCCGTTTACCGACAAAAGTGAAATTTCAGCGTTTTGGAACTGCTGCGGATTCAGTTGCAGTGAAAGTTTTCCGCGGCTATAGTTGACTGCCGCGGGAGCGTTTGTCCGCCTTTGCGAATGGTATGATACCGAAGAGAATCCGCTAAGCGGTAAAGCCAGTATCTCCTGCTTGCCGGACTCCAAGCTGTAAGTCCGCTCATTGCCGTTGGGAGACTGAACCTTAACAGAGACATTTACTGTACCACTGCCTTCCGCAGTTACTGCAATAGGTACATAAGCGGTATCCGTATCAGATGAAAACACGTTCGCCGCCAGCGCAAAGATGGCTGTCATGCCTGAGAGTATCCAATTTTTTACATTATTTTTATTCACAACGCGTAATCCTTTTGTTTTCATATTTATACTGCGTTTACTTCCGCTTAACTTTTGCGGCGGCCAAAGTTTATACAAAACTTGAGACAATTTCTCAACAATACGTTTATTCTTAAGTATGGTAATATAACGAACGGCAAATATATAATCACAAATATTTTAATTAAGTATGAAATTGGCAGCATTTTCCAATCAAAAACATGTTTCTTTAAGTATGCCGCCTGTTTTTTGAACTCATCATCTTTTTTATCCCCCAAAATACAGCCGAGGTAAGTACAGTATATAAAAAATATTTTACATCTGAAAATCTTCCGCTGTATTTCAAAATCCGGCTCGCTTTTGTATAACTTATCCATAACAGTTATCGCTTTAGAACGCGCGGATGTAAAGCCTGTCTGATATGTAACGGACGTATCTGTTCTGCGGTAAAAATAGTGCGGCTTAGAGGAATAGTATATTCTGCCGCTTACGTTGAAGACGTTGTAAAAAAATTGTACATCTTCCATAAAATTTATCGTTTCATCATATCTAAATCTGTTTTTTTCAATAATTTGTCTTTTTATCAATTTGTTAAAAGAAAAACCTCCAAGAGAGAATTTTCTATCAAACAAAAGCGATACCGCCTGTTTTGAAGTTAACATATCGTCATGTACACGTTTATCCAAAGGCAGAATAATTTCATTATTTAACTCGTATATTCCGCAAATCGAAACATCGGCGTTATGCTTTATTGCGTTATTATACATAAATTCAAGAAATTTCTCACCAGGCCAATCGTCGCTGTCAACAAATCCTATCCAATCACCCTTAGCAATATCCAATCCGGCGTTTCTGGCAGAAGACACTCCGCCGTTTTTTTTGTGGATGACCTTAATTCTTTCATCTTTTTTTGCATATTCGTCACAAATTGCGGGAGAGCTATCCGGTGAACCGTCGTTAACCAAGATACATTCAAAATCGGTAAATGTTTGCGCGAGAACGCTGTCTATACATTTGCGCAGGTATTGTTCTACTTTGTAAACAGGAATTATTATCGAAATTCTACACATTATCCGCTCCGCGGTCTCTCCATTCCAATTATGAATTATGCGTCAACGCTATTTTGCTATACGCCGATTTATTTTTCAGACAAAACTTTCAACTTTCTCACTTTTCTTGCCTGCTATAAAATCCACGATTCTGTCCAAATCTCTTATCTGTCTCTCTTTAACGGCATTGTAACGCTCAATAGCTCTGGCGGAATATTCATCGTGAATATCCTTGTTCAAAAGTTGGATTATACGGTTTTTAATCTCCGATACATTATACGGGTCAAAATAAATGGCCGCGTTTTGACAGATTTCAGGTATGGAACTTATTCCGCTTGCCGCGACAGGCACTCCATACCTCATACTTTCAACAGGCGGATAACCGAAGCCTTCATTTAAAGACGGAAAAATAAAAGCGTACGCGTTTTTATGCAAAGATAATAATTCCGGCCGTTCAACATAATTGAGAAAAACAAATTTGTCTCTGTTTTTTAATTTTCTAATGTAAATTTCTTCATTTGTAACGCCGGTCAGAACCACTTTAAAATCCAAGTCATCTCTTTGGCTTAACAACTCATCAAAAGCCCAAACCGCACGCAAATTATTTTTTTCCCAGCGGTTTGAACTTGTCAAAAGAAAGTAGCTTTTGGGCTTAAATTTAGACTGCGGCAGCTCTATTTGATCATCGTCTACAGGTGAGTATAAAACTAATATTTCCTTTTGAGCCAAATGCGGATAAAAGCCTAATATGCTGTGTTTGGAATGTTCCGAGACAGTAACATATTCGGCGTTTTCTATTCTTGATAATCTGTCAAAGCGGGCTTTCATTTTTTTCAAGAGGTATTTTTTCCTAAAGAATCTTACAACTGTTTTAAGCCTTGTGCTGTCATAGTATGATTTAGTGTTATCTTGTAACATTTCCAAAAATCTGACGTCATGCCATGTAATAACGTATCTTTTGACAGGAATTTGCCATTCGTTAACGTAGGCTGGAGTGTAAAATACATCTATATTCTCTTTTTCTACAATCTCTTTGGGTGAAATTTGGTTTATATCATAAAGCGTTATTCCGCACTCCAATATTTTAGGATTTATATATAATTTACTGTCATATATGCAGGTGATTGTTTTTAATCTTTTAAGCAAAGCCCAAAAAATGGTTTCACCGTAAAGTCCGCCGCCGTGAAATTTTACTCCGGTTACCGGCTGTGTTACCGTTAAATCAAATAATAGTTTCATTGTTAATCTCCGCAAGATTATTCACCAACAAAATCAGTTCTCCCAAAAAAACGTGTAGGGGACAATGCCGGAAAGGTCGTCACTCAGTGATTTCATAAACAGCACCGAGAAAAATGCAACCGTTATAAAAATGCCCAGCACACGGACATACCTGTCTTTAATTGAAGAGATAATGTTTGGTATAAAAATAGCTAAAAAATAGGTATAATATGTAACAATACGTGAAAAAATAGATAAATTCAGTGAGACTAATTGAAGCACGACCGCCATTATTACCAAATTATAGGTTATCAATCTTTTTCTGTCATTAAAAAGTACGCTGTTTCTGAAAAGTAAACCCATAAATAATATTCCGGTTAAAACCAACAGCATGTTATAACCGCCTTCGCCGCCAACCGCGTATTGCCCATCCTGATAACCGCTTACCATAAAACTTACAAGTAAGTTGCCAAACAGTCTGCTTGTACCAAGAATTAACCCAAATGAAAGAAGAGCGTATTTAATGGCGTTTAATACATTCAATTTATACTGCGCAACAAAGTACATGGGAATGCAGAAAATAGCGGTTGAGTGAAATGTCATGGCAAGAAACACGCATAATAAAAATTTTTTCAAATTCTGACTTTTAATGTACTGATAACCGTGCAGTATTATACCCATAGCAATGGCTTGTCTCAGTATGTTAAATACATTGTCCAACAAGCCTATGCCTAACGCTATAAATATACTCAGCCAAATAATTTTTGACTCTTTATAGAAAAACCGAAAGAATAAAAAAAGCGGAATTACACTCGTTGCAAACATGAAAATCTGAAAGTTATCTGTAAACCTGCCTATCAGCCATGTAAGCAGGTAGAAACCAATATCTGAGCGATAATATGCCGTTAATACGCCAATAAGGCTGTCGCTTAACAACGGGTTAAAAAAGTATAAAAAATAATTGCCTAAATCAATTCCTACATTATCACTCCTAAATGCCGATACAAAAGTAAACAGTCCAAAAAACAGTATTGTTATTATTTTCTTGTGGTTTGTACTTGGAGCGGTTTTTATATCGGAATGCGGCGGATTGTTTTTTACCGCGTAATAGTCAATTATTGATTCAAATAATCCAAATATCAGCGTGGAGTACAGCAGTACATAGTATATGAACATATTATTTCACAATTCTTTTCTGTTACATTCATCAGACGCCGTTTGTCTGATTTGTAAGCAATACTCAAAAAAACAGTTTGATTTAACCTGACGCGTTCTCATAAAAGTCACTTAATTTTTTGGACAGAACAGAAATGTCAAACCCTTTCTGCACCAAAATATTGTATGAGTCTGCTTGAGCGGAGCCATTGAATTCACATATCTTGTTTACCCAAATATCAGTCCCTTTATTTATTGGCAGCTGCGCGATATTATCAGTAAGACAAACCTCGTCCGTAATAGCGTCTGATATGACGCACGGCAGTCCCGCGGCCTGCGCTTCCAATACAGCGCCAGGAAAGCCTTCCCAGCGGGAAGGGAATACAAACACGTCTCCGGCTTGTAACAGCTGCGCTACATCGGAGCGCATACCCAAAAACATGATTTTATCAATACATTTTTTTTGTTCGGCATATCTCTGACACTGACCGTCCATGCAGTCTTTGCCGATAGACAGCAGTTTTGAATTAGGGATTTTTTTTATTAAATCGCAAAATATATCAATTAAAAACAGTGGGTTTTTAGGGTACCGCAAGTTGCCGACGTGAACAATTGTGCATGCGTCGTTTAAATCCAATTCGGAACGCATTTTTTTTCTTACATCATCGTTGTATCTGAATTTATCGCAATTGACGGCATTATGCCATATAGTTACATTTCCGTTACCGACATTTTTTTTACCGAAAAGCCAGATTCCCGCTTTTTGTGAAATTGCGAACCGATGCGTTGCGTATTTGTTAACCGGCAGTTTTATAATATTTCTTATGATGTTTTCTATATTGAATGTTAAATAAGTACTGTGCGAGTGGGCAATCCGCACCGGCGTATTTGCCTGTTTTGCTCCTTTTAAAACGATTCCGCACCACTGATCCAAATGCGCGTGAACAATTTTATATTGCGGGTGCTTTTTTAAAAAAGAACAGACTCTTGAGGGGACGGCGGAAAAATTTTTGATGGTTATCGGCGAAAGATAATGTACATTTCCGCCAAGCGACCTGATCTCTTCATCAAAGTAACCGGGAATCTCTCTGAACGTAAGGAAATCGAATTGTATGCGTTCCCGATCAATGCCGCGATAGATGTCCATCACTAAACTTTCGAGACCGCCCCTGTTCATCTGTGTTACTGTTTGTAAAATTCGTATTGGTTTCATTTTGTTGTCTTGTTAAAGCAGCGCTTTCTCATAAAGCGGCATTATCTTTGAAATATCAAAATCCATTGCCCGCGGTTTTGCCTTGTTTTTGTACTCCGCCATCATCGCTTTATCACTATATAATTTTATCATAGCGTCAGCCAGCAGTTCTTCCTCTTTTGTTAAGCCGGTATCAGCAGAGTGATGTGTCCCGTCGCAAACAGGGGTAAGTATCCCGTATTCGGCGTATTCGATCTCTTTTAATGCGCCGCCCAGCGGCGTGCCGGGAGCTAATATCTCTCTTGGCCCAGCAGCGCAGTCTGTAGAGATAACCGGAATTCCGCAGCCCATAGCTTCTATCAGCACATTACCGAAACCCTCATACATTGAGGAAAAAACAAATGCCGATGACTTATGTATATACTTGAATGGATTTTGCCTGAACCCAAGAAAAAACACGCTGCCGTCAAGATTCAAATCATTAGTCAATTCCTTGAGTTCCTTTTCAAGCGCACCGCAGCCCATAATAACAAGTTTTGAATTTGTCAATGTTTTTTTAACTTTAGAGAAAGCCCGTATCAGGTGCCATTGGCCTTTTTGTTCCTCTAATCTTCCAACGGTTACAAAAGCAGGATATTGGGGCGAACAAATATCGCTCTCGCTTATTGGTTCTTCGCACATCTTTTCTATTTTGGGCATTTCTACAGGATTGTAAATAACGTCTATTTTATCAGGTTCAATTTTGACGTGATCGACTAAACCTGTTTTAAGCGGTGTTGAAACAACAACTATTTTGTCCGCATTGCGGAAAACATATTTTGCGATCTGCGCAACTGCGGTTCCAAGCGCGCTCCGCTCACTGTCTAACGTATGCGCAAATATTCCATCCGTAATATTATGAACAGTTACAATGGTTTTTTCTGATACTTTGGTAAGCACATTGTAAATATTGCTTGTAGCCATAAAACTGATAGACGCCGTTATACCTTTTTCTTTTTTGAATTTTCTTATAAAAAGCATCCTCTTAACCGCAGGCCATAATCTTGCTATAATACCGCTTCCTGTTTTCGCCGACGGCGCAATGACGATACTTCCTGAATACTTGTACGCAATACCGCTGTCATCATTAAGAATCAAAAACACCTCGGCGCTTTTACTTAATTCGCACGAAAGAATAGCCGCTACCCGCTCTGCGCCGCCGCTTTGCAGTGTGTTAATGATTATGGCAATTTTTTTCATGGAAGCGCCTGTTATGATTTATTATTTGGTTTGCGGCTTATTTAATCTTTGATCGGTTACCGCGGCCTTAAGAAACACTGCCGCACACCCCAAAAGCATCCCCATTGCAAAAGCGGCAATAAGGATAATTTTTTTATTCGGCTTGCTTCTTACATAAGGTATTTCGGGAGCTTTAATAATCTGAGCAAGCGGCATATCGTCAAGCTCTTCCATTCTGGCGATGTCAAGCTGTTTGAGGAGCTGAGTATATATATCCTGGCTTAGTGATACCTGTCTTGACAAACGCCCCATTTCAAGCGCTATGAGCGGAGACGTACTCATCATGTTGCGTTCTCTGTACCTTGCGAGAGCCACTTCCGCTCCGGCAAGTTCATTTTTTGCTTCCCGCGCTCTGTCAGCTATAAAGGTGCGCTTCTCTTTGGCCTGGCTTAGTATGGAACTGCGCACATAGTTGTCTATATACTCAAGCGTGTGTACGTTCAAATCGTAGGCAAGCTGCGGATAATGAGCGTTAGTCGTAAGACTCAATATCCCTGTTTTGGGATTTTTATGGATGCTGATCATTCCGCTGTTACGGAATCTATCGTACTTTCGCGTAAGGTAGGTATGCTCCGTGTTATGAGCGGCTGGATCAGGCGTTATTCCGAATATATCTTCAAGCGCTGTCATATCCCCGTTAAAAAGCCATTTTCTGTCGTATAGTGTTGATATAAAATTCTTGTCCAAAATGACTTTGTCTAAATAATCGGACGGGTCTATGTCAGTTCCCCCCTTGCCGATGCCATAAGACATCATCATTGTCTGGCTCAAACCGCTCGAACCGCTTTTGGTATTCTTGAGTGTAAAGAAAGCCGTGGATGAAAAAACTTCGGGTCGGGTCTGCGCAACGTATACACCGGCAATTACAGCCAAAATAACAGATGCTAAAATAATGAATTTACCTCTCCAAAAAAGCAGGAACCAATCTATCAAAGAGTATTCGTCCGGCCTGAATTGCGATCTGGCGCTGCCGACATTAATTTCTTTTTGCGAAGTATCTCTTGTTACCGCAATGTTAACGTATGTTTCTTTTGGCTGTATACTTTGGTTTTGCGCCGCAGCGCTGACGTAGGTTTGCTCTAATTTCGTTAACGCGAATTTTTCAGAATGTATATCCTGCGGCTGTGTGTTCTGCGGTATTGGGCTTTCCTGATAAACTTCATTTTGCGGCGGAGCATTATACTGCGGTACGTTTTGCTGCGCTGAGGCTTCCTGATAAATTGCGTTCTGCGGCTGTGCGTTTTGAGGCGGCGCATTATAAGGCGCTTGGGTTCCTGGATAAACTGCATTCTGATGCGGCGCGTTATAAGGCGTTTGTCCCTGATAAATTACATTTTGCGGCGGAACATTATGGGGACGCTCTCCCATTGATATTGAAACTTCAAAATCCACGTCTTTCTTTGGCGGCACCTTTTCCGGTAACAAAACTTCAAAATCCAATTCTTCATCCATACCGCCTCCTATAAATCTCGCTTTTTGGCAGGAATTCCTATGTAAACACCGGATTCCTCGATATTTTTTACCACGACAGCTCCGGCGCCGACAACCGCGTGTGAATAAATCGAAATATTGTTGCGTACACAGGAACCAATTCCAATATGTGTTTCCAAGCCAACGGAAACCTTTCCGCCAAGCACCGCGCCGGGTGAGACATGAACAAAATCGTTTAATTTGTTGTCATGATCAACACTGGCTCTTGTATTTATTATGCAGTGATTTCCAATATCTGTTCTTGAATTGATAACGCTTCCGGCCATGATAACTGTTCCGTGCCCAATTGATACCTGCTGCCCTATAACAGCTGAAGGATGAATCGCTGTGCCGTATTCAAGCGGATGCGCCTCTGCGATTTTTTTACGAATCTGATTGCTGCCTATTCCGATAATAAACAGACATTCTTTATAATTTTTGCAATCGTCAATTTTGCCAAGTACTTTTGAACCAAGAACTTCTGTGCCTATGAGTTTAACATTGTCATCTAAAAAGCCCTTTATCTGGCAGCCGCATTGATGTAAAATATCGGCAATAACTGCAGCGTGACCGCAAGCGCCCAAAATGATATATTCTTTCAAACTTTTATTCATTTGCATTTCCCGTAAAGAACTCCATTGTAGCGCTCGTTTCGGAATTTATTCCGCCGCGTTTAAAAAAGGCTTCTATTATAGTAGTATAAATTATCTTTATATCCAATCTAAAACTTAAATTATCCACATACCAACAGTCAAGTTTAAATTTTTCCGCCCACGTAACTGAATTTCTTCCGTTAACCTGAGCGTAGCCGCTGAGTCCGGGACGTACATTATGACGCCGCATCTGTTCCGCGCTGTAAAGCGGCAGGTACTGCACTAATAAAGGACGCGGGCCGATGACGCTCATATCTCCTTTTAAAATATTCAATAACTCAGGAAGCTCGTCTAAACTTGTTGAACGCAGCATTTTACCGAACTTTGTCAGCCGCTCCGCGTCAGGTAAAAGATTTCCCTGCGCGTCGGTTTTATTTGTCATGGTACGAAATTTGTACAGCTTAAAAATTTTACCGTTAAGTCCGGGTCTTTGCTGACAAAATATAACCGGGGATCCCAATTTTATTCTTACAATAACAGCGACAAATAATAGTATCGGCGACAATACGGCAAGCGCGCATAAACTGCTTATAATATCAAATAATCTCTTTCCAAATATACGATACATATTTTAACGCCTCAAAACATCTCTAAGATAAGATTGCAAACCCTCTCCTGCTCATCTTTTGTCATTTTCACATCTGACGGCAGACATACGCCGCGTGAAAAAATATCCGCGTCAGCGGCTTCCGGCTCCGCGGTGATAAAATCGCAGTCCTGATAAAATGGCTGCATACTCATCGGCTTCCAAACAGGTCTTGTCTCAATATTCTCTTTTTCTAACCGTTCCATAAGCTGTAACGCGCTTACAGGGCTTCCTTTTTCAAGCGTCATACATGAGAGCCAGTAGTTTACTTTACAGTTATTTGGAACGGGATTCATCCTTATAAACTCATGACCTTTAAACGCTTTTGCGTACATTGCGTAGATGCCGGATTTTTGCGTTATCCTTAAATCAAGCGTATTAAGCTGACCTCTGCCGACGCCCGCGCAGATATTTGACATGCGGTAGTTATAGCCAAGTTCGCTGTGCTGATAATGCCGCGCGGGGTCGCGCGCCTGTGTGGCCCAGAATTTTACTTTGTTAATGATATTCTCATCACTGCACAGAAGCATTCCGCCGCTTGATGTTGTTATTATCTTATTCCCATTAAAGGAGAGTATCCCAATGTAACCAAAGCCGCCCGTCTGTTTTCCGTCAAACGTACTTCCCAAAGATTCGGCGGCGTCTTCTATGAGCGGAACGTTGTGAGCGTTACAAATTTTTAAAATATCCGTAAGTTTTGCGGGAGTTCCATATAGGTGGACTGCTATAACAGCTTTCACGTTCGGATATTTATGAAAAGCCTTTTCCAAAGCCTTGGGACACATATTCCAGCTGTCGCGTTCGCTGTCTATAAATACAGGAACAGCCTTCTCGTATTTTATAGGATTACAGGTTGCGGAGAATGTCATATCCGAACAAAAAACTATATCACCCTGCTTTACACCCGCGGCTTTGAGCGCAAGATGAATAGAGGCTGTTCCGGATGAAAGCGCCGCGGCATAAGGGACTCCGACCTTTTGGGCGATCTCGCGTTCAAAAGCGTCAACATTCGGCCCTAAAGAGGTGATCCAGTTTGTATCAAAAGCCTCCTGTATGTAGTTCATCTCCGTACCGTTCATTGTAGGAGTCGCGAGCGGGATTTTTTTTG